>Ga0247844_1001944_pt1 | contig 35510 bp, 35 predicted proteins | sample LaCtaG_FD_192421 | JGI IMG/M metagenome (GOLD analysis project Ga0247844, IMG submission 192421) | Freshwater microbial communities from meromictic Lake La Cruz, Castile-La Mancha, Spain - LaCruzMarch201714.5m_1 | ecosystem: Environmental > Aquatic > Freshwater > Lake | place: Spain: Castile-La... | reverse complement strand
CGTCAACGAAACCGACTGTTTGACGCAGGCACTGGGTTTGGCCAGAGGATTCACGAGACTCTTGAATATTTTGCAGATATTCGGGCAGGAAATCAGAGATTGAAACTTGAGGTCACGGATTCAGGATATAGTAATTTATGGGCCTCATTTGTTGGAATTTACTGAATATGTGAGATCTTGGAATGGCATAGCCAGCACATGCCGAAGGCAGCTCAATTCCTTATTCTTGGCAAATAGGACTGTTCGGGAATATGTGCCCGATCGTCGATCCATCTTTATGGAAATAGACAACACGATTGCGCCCTAACGCTCCCATCCTCCCGGTTGTCCTGGAACAATGCTGAGCATAAAATCCAAAGTGTTCCCACTGATAGTTGCACCTTGAGCATGATTGGATAAACCAAGTTTGAAAAAGATCATCATCATTGCAGGACCCAACGGCGCGGGTAAAACCACGTTTGCCCGTGACTTTTTGCCTGCAGAGGCACAAACACTCCGGTTTATCAACGCCGACCTAATTGCTGCCGGACTGGCACCGTTTAATCCCGAATCCGCCGCAATCAAAGCTGGCCGATTGATGCTGGAGGAGATAGACACATGCGTGGCCGCAGGCAGCAGCTTTGCATTTGAAACTACTCTTTCCGGTCTTGGCTATCTGCGAAAAATCGCCATCTGGCAAGGGCTTGGGTACCAGGTCAAATTATGGTTCTTGTCGCTACCCAGCGATGATGTCGCGGTTTCCCGTGTTGCGTTGAGGGTGGCACAGGGCGGGCACAATATTCCCGAGACCGTGATCCGCAGGCGCTTCAAAGCCGGGCTAACCAATTTCCATGAGCGATACAGCCAGGTGGTCGATTCGTGGGCGTTTTATGACAGCTATTTGCGGCCACCTAAACTTGTAGACTGGAGCGCAAAATGAACCCCAAAGACATTCGAACATCGTCGGACCCAGATTTGGCAGGCTCTTACGCAGCCATGCTACGCGCCGCGCATTCGGCAGAGGATCTAGCAATCAAAACTAACACCAGCATCATCGTCGGTATGGATGGCAAAGAAGTACGCTTGACTGCGCAGGACCTGATCAAGCTGCGGGAGAAAGAAAAGACCGTAGTAGCAAGCTGATAACCGGCTAGCGTCCGAACTCGCATTAATGGGCTAACTCAGTAGCCACCCCATCACCAGCGGCCCCGGTCAGAACAAAGCGCAAAAACTGACGCCGCAGCACGTCACTTCCAACGCAAATCCAATTTACGTCCGTGGGCGGCACAGTCACGAAGGTATAAGTTGATCAAGCTCTGATAGGGTATGCCCACCTGTTCGGCGATTCCTTTGAAGTAGCCGATCGTGTCCTCATCCAAGCTAATGGTTATCTGCTTCTTCAAATGCGTTGCATAGGGATTTTTTTGCGCCTTGGTAGAGTCATATTCTTTCCTCATGCGACCACCGTAGATGTACTGTTTAGATTTATGACGCGATGCTTTTCTAGCAGAGATGATGCGGATCAAAATGCCTGCTGGGAAATAGGAGGGTGGCATTCTCCCAAAGCCCAGTCAGTACTCACTAGGCAGCATGATCACCCAGTGCTCTCCATCCCAGCAGGCGTATAAAGATATGCCGCGCATTGGGAGCTGTGTGAGGGATCACTTGACGGGCGTGTTCATGCCCATTGTCGTCCTCATAAATCATCGCTGCCCTGTTGCCCTGTTGCCATTGACAGTCAGCGCACCAGCACATACCAGTCCGCAGTACCAATTTCGCTGAGGTGGCTAGCAATCGCATCCATCATCCAAAAACGATCGGCCTTTTCTGCCAAGACCGTGGCTTAGAGCCCACAAGACTCAGCCTTACCACGGGTAAAAGCCCAGTGACTACTAGGCGATGCCAAGTTAAAATGCCACCCAAATTACCGGGTTTTGCCATGTCAAATCCAGCCCTAAGCCAGTCTGCACGCGAGAAGAGCGTAGCCAATATGCTGGCTACGCTGCGCATAGAAAAACTCCGACCTAGTGAAAGCCTTAAGCCCTCTCTGCAGGCCTATGTTGTAGGGCAAAAAACAACCACAGATTTGCTCAATGAGGTCAAGGCCAAATATGCCGCACTACGACGCGGTTGACGCTTACTGCATTTCAGCACTGCGTTTCCCAAGAAAAAAGTGGGACGGATCGTTTGAATTAGCTCATCGACGGTCAGGTCGATCAAACGTCATTTCCTGGCAATGGACAGCCCCCTGCTGACTCAGTCCTATAGATCATCGCCTGAGCCCAGCAATCTCAGCTGCATTCGCACAGCAGATTGCGGGAGACTTCAAAACTCAGCGTTAAAACCGCTCAACACTGCGTCAAACGCCACGGCCGAATACGCTGGGTGCTGACCCATGCGATCACCGCTTACAGGGCTGTTTTGGGCTCAGGCCCGTGTTGGGCACTAAAAGAGTGCCCTGCCCCGGGAAAAATCTATGAAAACATAACTTTCTAAAGATTTCGGTGATTGAGTGTTGAAATCATTGAAGAAAAAAACCGTCAAAAAGTTATCCACAGCATGCTCAACCACTGCAGCATTTGCCGGGCCTGACGAGGTCCAAATGGCATCAAAACCCGAAATGATCAGAAAGCGCTATTTATCTGGATTTCAAGTTTTGAACGTTGAATCCTCAGAAACTTATTTCCATCAATCAGTTATCATCATTCATACGGATAATTTATTATCTTTACTTAAAAGTCCTGCCGCTTTAAACAACTGCAGCGTTCTCCCAACCTCCGTACCAGCGACTGTTGTGCTTAGCTTAGGTAATATAAAATTCATCATCTCAGCTAAATCGATGATTTTTACTGGATTACCTTTTAGATGTTTTCTGAACATTAAATGGTTTTCCCAAATCGATCGATCTCCTACGACATGGGTTGCAGCAGTAATGTAGGTAAACTTTTTAGTGCCCGTTGCCTCTTCAATTTCTCGAATGAAGGCGTTAGCCCAGATTTCCCTCCATAACTCACGTGAACTTTTCCAGGCTTCGCGGCCGCCTAATTTGGTACCTTTTTGAGCCGCGTTAATTTGTTTTGCTGGATTAAATCCCTCTTGCCAGCTCTTGCAACTCACAACAACTAGTTTTTGATAACCAGTTTTCTTAGGATGCCATCCAATCACGTCGATATCGCTATGATTTGAATGCTGACTCGTAATAAATCTTGGATCATCTGAGCGCGGGCGAAATTTAAGGTTATGCCGCACAAAATATCCGGCATGGAGTAAATACTCCTCCACAATTTGTTCAAGAATATCTTCTTTCGCTGCCATAGTGCTTCTCCTTGTGCTTAACGTGGTTCTTCGATTCTAGATACTTAGTTTAGGAAACGTGTAACGCCTCGTCGCTTCGCGTAAGTGTTTGAAGATGAATCGCTACCGTCATCTCCATTGGGTTGGTATAGCCGCCCGCTAAATTCCACACCGCAGGTATCTTGCGCTTCCGGCACGCATCAAAAATGCCTCTGTCGCGGAAGCCTAATTCTTCGAAAGTCAGGTAGCCACAACCATAAGGGTCATCTATCCAGGCGTCGGCACCTGCCTGATAGATCACCAAGCCAGGTCGATGGCGCTGTATCAACTCATCAGTGAACTTGCCCCAACCAGCTGCGTCTAAGCCAACTTGGGACTTTCCGATTCCCTGATCACGGGTGATGTTGATGATTTGGTCGGCAAGATGCAAAGCATTTATGCAGCTGTCAGTCCCATCGCCATAGTGAGCATCTCCATCAATGATGAGCACCTGGCCTACACCGTGTTCGAGCGCTTTGCGAGCAGCAATTACCAATCCGTTGAAGGTGCAGTAGCCGAAATTCGATTCGTAAGAGGCGTGATGAAAACCTTGCGATGCCGAACATGCCAAGCCGCCAAAGGCAAGCGCATGTTTGGCCGCAGCCCAAAGACTGGCGTTGCTGTAGGCCAAGGCCAGGTTGATGGATGCACTTCTAGTGCCAAACCCGTTGTTGACCTTTAAGCCCAAGACGTCTTCCACATAGCCAGCGTCGTGGGCCAGCGTGAAATCAGCTTCTGTAAATGGCGTCGGCTCGATGGTCAACCGCTTCGATCCAGCAACGAACGCCGGAAGCTTTTGGATAGAAATGAAGGCGTGGTCAGCGACCTGACGGGGGCTGTAAAAGATGGGGGTTAGGGGCATGGGCGAGTGTGATCCTTGAGGTTAGGGTTTATCCTTAGTGACAATGTGGATTGGCACATTGACAATTATAATTATAACTGTCACAATGACATTTGTCAATGGCTCCGAAGATGGCTGGAGCGCTAACCTTAGAGAGAACCTCAGCATGAAAAAGTTCCTAGAACGACTACGCAATGACTTCCAGGGCAACGCCGATGCGCTGATTGCCAAAGCCCAGGAGGCAGCAAAGACGCTGAATCTTGACCAAGAGGCTACAGAGGGAAACGAGCGACTGCTTCGGCACTATGTATCAATGGGGGTGGTCGACAAGCCGTCTAGAGAAGGGCGCGATGCACTCTATGGCTTTCGACACCTGGTCCAGTTTGTCGCAGCGCGGCGACTACTGGCTGAGGGCTTTCCATTAGCCAAGATCGCCAAGTACACCGGTTCTGTACCCACCGACGCCCTAACTGCCTACCTAGAAAAGTCAGACCGCACCAGCGAGGCTGAATTGCTGGTGGCTGCATTCAGGTCTGAGTCTCCTGAACTAAACGCCCCCCCTTCGGCCTCGCGCAAAGCTCCTCCGCCTAAGCCGCTTCAAAGCATGGCCACAGGCATGGGCATGGTGGATGTGATGCACGAAATGCGCGACATGGAGCGCCGCGTTCGTATGCAAATCAATGAGATGCAAAACAAGGTGCACATGATGGTTGAGGGCGCGGTCAAAAACATGAGCTCACAACCTCATGACGTTCAATTGGTTGCGATTGAATTTAAGCAAGCCGTCTCAAACCTTGCCTTGATGATGGATGAAGCAGCGCAACGCTTTGACATGTTGTTACAGAAGCCCATGCTCATGATTGAAAAGCAGATTGAGCAGCAGAAGTACATGTTTGAAGAAGCACATAAGCAAAAAGATTTTCTAGAGCGTATGTTTGGCAAATTACTGAATGAGCAGCAACGTGAAATGCATAAGTTTTTTGATGATCAGTCACACAAACTTGATGAATTTCGAAGGAAACATGAAGAAATGAATTTCGAGATGCAGCATCGATTTAAAGCTCTTGAATCAGATGTACTTAGCAAGCTAGAGATGATTCAAATGCAGATTCAGATGCAAATTGAATCCCAACAAAAAACAAATCCCAACCCCATGAAATGAAAGCAGGACCCAAATGAAAATTATCGTCAACCCAATCCGCCCCGCACTATGCGACAGCAACCAAGATTTCCATGTACTGGTTCGCTTGCAGTCTGAGCCGCAAAAAGACTTTAAGCGTACACCCCTCAAACTGGCATTGGTGGTGGACCGCTCTGGCTCCATGCAGGGATCAAAGCTCAGGGAAGCAAAGCGCTGCGTAATAGACCTGGTCAAGCGCATGAACCCAGAAGATCAAGTAGGCGTGGTGCAATATGACGACCACGTAGACACGGTGATGCCGCTTTTACCAGTGGAACAAGTGAGTAGCGTGATTGAGGATTTGGTGCTTGGCATCACGGCCAATGGCAGTACTGATTTACATGCTGGATGGTTGAGGGGTGGAGAGATGCTGGCACCCTCCGCTGGTCAAAACGCCACTTGCCATGTCATTTTGTTATCCGATGGACAGGCAAATCGGGGCATTCAAACCATCAATCGAATCTGCGAGCAAGTATCAGCCTTGGCTGAAGCAGGCGTAACTACAACCACTGTGGGCCTTGGTGAAGACTTCAATGAGGAGCTTATGACGGCTATGGCTCAGGCGGGTCATGGACGTGCGCACTATGGAGAGCGCGCCATTGATTTAGCTGAGACCTTCGACGCCGAAATTGGGCTCCTGTCGCAGTTGCAGTGGCGCAATGTAGAGATGTCCATTTTGAATGGCGCAGATCAAATGAAGCTACTCAACACTTATGAGCGCGCAGGCGATGGATGGCGCATGCCTTCCATTGCCATGGGTTCGGAGTGCTGGGCACTGGTGCGCATGCCAATGCGTATGGCCATTCTGCTTCAGAAAAATCATGGCACGGCGGTCAGCGTCAAGGTCCAGGCCGTTGATGCCAGCGGTCAGCCATTTACTTTTGAAGGTCAGCTGCCTCAGCTTCCCATTGTGTTCCCTGCGCAGTTTGAGGCCGAACTAAATCACGAATTGGTGGAGCGGCGAATGAATGAAATTGCAGCGTCGCAAATTCAATTACAAATTAGAGAAGCAGCACTTCAAGGCGATTGGAGTCGAGTAGAGCAACTGTTTTCCCAGCTAGAAGCACTGGGCCGCAACGAACCTTGGGTAGCTGCATCTATTGCCTTTACCAGGCAGCTTATTCGCGATCGTGATGAGCGGCGTATGTCCAAGGAAATGCTCTACAAATCTAGAAAGATGGAGCAGCGATTGTCAAGCAGCGATGAGGTGATGTTTAGCCTTCGGAATGATATTGAGTTACCAGCATTTTTGAGACGCAAATCTACTGAAGGCAGAAGGACTGAGATTTAGTGGCTTGAACTTTTTTAGTCAAAGCTCTACGGAATTCATCAAAAGGAAAGTAGGTCAGGTTGGCCCAGATTGATATGAAATATTTCTGGCAAATAGCTGATTGCGAGCTTACGGAGATGAGTGAATTACCTAACAAATTTGGAGAATGAATATGCACGAAATTGTCTGCCCCCACTGCGAGAAAGCCTTCAAAGTTGACGAGTCTGGATATGCGGAAATCTTGAAGCAAGTACATGACAAAGATTTCGAGAAGCAACTAGCTGAGCGGATTAAAGCTGTGGAAGATAAGCATCAATTAGATATTGATAATGCTGTTTTAAGGGCGAAGAGTGAAATTGAAAAGGAACGTGACAAATTGAAGTCGGATCTTGCTAACTCTGAGACTGCAAAGCTACTCGCTGTGGCAAATGCTCTGGTTCCTCTTACAGCGGAAAGAGACAGGATTCGGGGTGATTTAGACAGAGTTGCTAATAAGAAAGAAATTGACGAAATGAAACTACGGCAAGAATTTGCCCTTCAATTACAAGTTAAGGAGGACGCCATTACGCACCTTCGTGACATGAAGTTGCGGTTATCCACAAAAATGGTTGGCGAAACGCTAGAGCAACATTGCGAAACCGAATTCAACAAACTTCGCCCAACCGCATTCACTAAAGCGTACTTTGAAAAAGACAACGACGCCCGCTCTGGAAGCAAAGGTGATTACATCTTTAAAGACTTCGACCAAGATGGGATAGAGATCACCTCCATCATGTTTGAGATGAAAAATGAAAACGACAGCACCGCTACTAAGAAAAAGAATGAAGACTTCTTGGCGGAACTAGACAAAGATCGCAAAGAAAAGGGTTGCGAGTATGCGGTACTCGTGTCGTTGCTAGAACCGGAGAGTGAGCTTTACAACACCGGCATTGTTGACGTATTTCATCGCTACCAAAAGATGTACGTTGTTCGACCGCAGTTCTTCATTCAAATCATCTCGCTTCTCAGAACCGCAGCTATGAATGCTTTGCAATACAAAGCAGAGCTTCAACTTGTCAAAGCGCAAAATATTGACATCACAAATTTTGAAACTAAGCTAGAAGCATTTAAGGGTGACTTTGCCAAAAATTATGATATGGCAAGTCGTAAATTTCAAACGGCAATCAATGAAATTGATAAATCAATCGATCACCTGCAAAAGACAAAAGAAGCCTTGCTGAGTACCGATAGAAATCTTCGCCTAGCTAACGATAAAGCTAAAAAAGTGACAGTTAAGCGCTTAACCAGGCAGAACCCTACCATGGCCGCCAAGTTTGCAGAGGTAAGCGGAGATGAGACGCTACAAGATGACGACGATTGACGCAACTCCAGGTGCGCTTGATGCGCTTGCCCTCATGAAGGGTTGCTTCTATCAATACTCACTGGGCAACATGATCACCCAGTGCTCTCCATCCCAGCAGGCATATAGGGATATGGCGTGCATTGGAAAGTCTGTGTAGGGAATTTCTTGACGGGCGTGTTCATGCCCATTGCCGTCCTCATAAATCATCATTGCTCTGTTGCCATTAACAACCATACGCACGTGGACAAACCAGTCCGCAGTGCCAATCTCGCTGAGGTGGCTGGCAATCGCGTCCATCATCCAAAAGCACTCAGCCTCTTCAGCCAAGTACCTGGTGCCATCTGTCAGCAGGTGCCTACGGCTGATGCGGTAGTACTTCTCAGTGCCAGTGAAATGGCTCAGTTGCGCGGGGTCGAATTTTTTCATCGCTGCGTCCTTCTTTGTTTGAATGACTGCAGTTTTGCGTCAGACGCACTAGAGGACAACCGAAGCTTGGTAACCCGATAACTTGGACGGGTACCGAGTCAAGACCACCATGGTGATTCGGCAAGTACCTCAGCACAATTTCTCGCAGCCCAATATTTTTAGATCTCTAGGACCCATTCGGGCTGTAGCTGGGTGAAAGGATTGCTTTTACAAATTTCACCAGCACAGCGCAAAAACTCACGCGTTAAAAAGCCCTACAGCGCATCGTTTGCGTAGCTCGAATACTTTGAGTGCTGGAAGCCCCGATCAACGCTTGTAGGGCTGATTTGACGCACTTGCTGGGCACTAAATGAGTGCAAAAGCTGCGCGGAAATCTATGAAAATCAACATTTCTACAGATTAGGCACTTTGTGCGTTGAAATCATTAGTGATTTTTTCAGCGAAAAAGTTATCCACAGCTAGTCCAATGTGCCCCGCTCTAGCCCGGTAACCCGCCACTTTGGACGGGCTCAGGTTGCTCTAATAAATATGTGAAAACACAATGCAATTAACGCAAACACATGATTTAGGAGAACTTGAATGGCACAAGCAAAAACACTGACAAAAGAAGAGATGACGTCTGTACTGGATTACATCAACACACGCCGCTTCTCGCAACGAAATAGAGCAATGATGCTGCTCACACACCTCGCCGGTTTAAGAATTGGCGAAGTCGCTTGCCTGCGCTGGAGCGATGTGATGAATTTGGACGGGACGGTGAAGGACGAGATCCGCTTGCTACCCGACATGACCAAGGGCAGACACGCTCGTACAGTTTTCGTCAACATCAAACTGCGCGAGGAATTGCAAGCCTACGCAACACAGGCCAAGTGCGTGAGCCGCAACTACCCGTTCTTTGCAAGCCAGAAGAGCGTCAAGGCTGGGTTCAGCGCGAACAGTTTGGCTCAAACGTTTGCCCTGCTCTACGAGGGCGCTGGGCTGGAGGGAGCCAGCAGTCACAGTGGGCGCAGAACGTTTTTAACCTCACTGGCCAACAAAGGCACTGCCATCCATATTTTGAAAACGCTGGCTGGGCACCGCAGCATTAGTACAACTGCTGCTTACCTGTACAGCAGCCCTAGCCAGTTGAGGGCTGCGGTGGAGTTGGTTTGACCATTGACTCTTTGGCGACTGTACGCACGGCTCGGCGGTTCAGGCAAAAACTGGGACTCGTGCCAACAACCCAGCCACTGGCCCGTGGTACACGACCCAAGCGCCCTGCCCTCAGCCCGGCAGAGTAGACACTGTGCCGGCAGGTGTTTCGGATTTTTTGACCATACGGGGGGGGGTGGCTCAGGCTCCACCCCGATGTGATCGAGTCGTATGGTCAAAATATTCATCCGAGCCCATTCCCGGATCAAAGCCACCGCGGTCAGGCCTGGTTGCCGGCCAGCCGGCTCAGCATGCTGCGCGTGACCAGCACCACGCCGTTGCTGGTTCGCTCGAAACGGCGGGCGTCGAGTTCGGGGTCATCACCGATCACCAGTCCCTCGGGCAGGGTGCAACCGCGGTCCACCACCACCTTGCTGATGCGGCAGCCGCGCCCGATGGTGGTGTTGGGCAGCAGCACGGCCTGATCGATCTGGCAGAACGAGTGCACCCGCACGCTGGAAAACAGCACCGAGTTGCTGACATTGGAACCCGAGACGATGCAGCCGCCCGACACCATGGTGTTGATGGTGAGGCCGTGCTTGCCCTGCGCGTCCTGCACAAACTTGGCTGGCGGCAGTTGGCGCTGGTTGGTCCAGATCGGCCAGTTGTTATCATAAATGTCGAGCTCGGGCGTGACCGAGGCCAAGTCGAGGTTGGCCTCCCAGAACGCGTCAATGGTGCCGACATCGCGCCAGTAGGGTTTGGCCTGGGCCGAGGTGGACACGCAGGACATGGAAAACGGATGCGCCTGGGCCCGACCTTCACGCACCGCCACCGGAATCACGTCTTTGCCAAAATCATGGCTGGAGGCGGGGTTGGCCAGGTCTTCGTCGAGCACCCGGTACAGATAGGCGGCGTTGAAGATGTAGATGCCCATGCTGGCCAGCGACAGCGCCTCATTGCCTGGCATGGCCGGCGGCTGGGCCGGCTTTTCGACAAAGTCGATGATCTTGCGCTGGGCGTCGATGGCCATCACGCCAAAGGCCGAGGCTTCGGCCCGCGGCACCTCGATGCAGCCCACGGTGCAGTCGGCACCACTGGCCACATGGTCTTGCAGCATCAGCGAGTAGTCCATTTTGTAAACATGGTCGCCCGCCAGCACCACGATGTACTCGGAGTTGCTGAACTGGATGATGTCCAGGTTCTGGTAGACGGCATCGGCCGTACCGCGGTACCAGTGCTCGTCGTCCAGGCGCTGCTGGGCCGGCAACAGATCGACCATTTCATTGAGCTCGGCACGCAGAAAGCTCCAGCCGCGCTGCAGGTGGCGCAGCAGCGAGTGCGACTTGTACTGGGTGATGACACCGATGCGGCGGATGCCAGAGTTGACGCAGTTCGACAGTGAAAAATCAATGATGCGGAACTTTCCGCCAAAGTAGACCGCAGGCTTGGCACGCCGGTCAGTGAGTTGCTTCAGGCGCGATCCGCGCCCACCAGCCAGCACCAGTGCAATGGTCCGCCGAACCAGCATGTGCGGCTGCATCTGTCGGTCAAAGGGGGCCGGGGGTTTGCTGTCGTTTTGCATGTTGGATCCCTTATCTATGGTGCCAAACGAACTAAGGTTTATATCCGTCAATTAACCGCTTGAAAGGGAAATCTGTCAAGCCCAAAGTCAGCCTTGAGTTCTTTGATGCGGTTCTCGCAATTGGCGCGCCCTCGGTACAAGTTCCGCACTTCTATGGCGGGCAAGCTCATATCGGTCAGCATCGCCCCTTAGCGCCAGCCCTGTAGGTCTGGGTCGTCGGCAAACAGCGACAGCGTCTTGCCCGGCACGCCACCGGCTTTGCGCTGCATGTGCTGGCGTATCACCACCAGGCGCTGTGGCGCCTCCCAGCCATGGGGCTGGTAGCGGCTGGTAGCGCAGCTCGGAGATTTGCAGGGCTGGGGCCACTTCCTGCCATTAGCATAGATCCACCATGACTTGCTTCAAGGCTTGCGTCAAACGCGCGCTGATGATGTGGTTGGTCTTGCACCCTTCGATAAAGGCCAGCACATTGTTCGATGAACTGGTGTTGCCAGGATGCATCCAAAAGTTTACCGCCAAGCGCCAATCTGCACATAAGGCCTACAGTGGGCGGTGGCTGGCTCTGCCGCAGTTTTTGGGGTTGTAGCCTTTGGCGTATCAACCAGGCGCAGTCGGCGGGTCAGCATGGTCTGCTCCGGGCGGTTACGGCGTTTACCGGCGCAGCGCCGAAGTCACGCCAGTGTCATACCTTACGGTTAAATTTTCTCAGGCTAGCTTACATGGTGTTAATTTGAACCACAAAAAACCGACAGAAAATCCGAAATTGTTCGTGCACGTCGTGCATGCTGCTCACGAAGAGTGGCTAGCGTTTCTGTCACTGCTGCGGTTTCAATTGCCTTTGGTTCTGCTGTTTGTATGCGGTGTGGCAGCCATGTTTTACCAGTTGCGGCTGATGCCACCCACTGTGGTGCGCATAGCCACTGGCCAGCCTCAGTCATCCCTAGAATTGCTTGGTAAACAATACGCGGGCATTTTTGAGAAAAACGGCATTCAACTCAAACTGGTACCCACGGCAGGCGCATTTGCGAATGTGGAGCTATTAAAGCAAGGCAAGGTCGATGCCGCTTTTTCTTTGGGCGGCATGGTGTTGGAGGCCGATGCGCAGGGCATCGTTTCACTGGGAAGTGTGGAGTACCAGCCGCTTTGGTTGTTTTACCGTGGTGCGCAGCACGACGGCTCTAACCCGACAGCCTTCCTCAAGGAGAAGTCTTTTTCTATCAACATCCCTGGCAGTGGTACACGCAACCTGACAGAGAGGATTTTGGCCCTGCATGGCATCCCGATTGTAGAAAACAAGAATTTACTGTCCATGTCATCCGCAGACAGCGTGGAGGCCATGCTGTCTGGAAAAATTGATGGGATATTTTTGGTGGCAGGTATCGAATCCAGAACCATTCAACGTTTGATCGCCGACCCCAAAACTCACGTCTTCAGCTTTGGCAATGCCGAAGCGTATGCCAAGTACTTGAACTTTTTGGAAATTCAGAGATTGCCAAGAGGCGCATTTAGCCTTGTCAATGACGCTCCTAGCCAAGATACGCAACTCGTTGCCACAACAACCACGATCTTGACAACAGATGCGCTGCACCCGGCCATTCAGCACTTGTTTTTAAGTACCGCAAAAAAAATCGACCACCAAAAACAGTCGTTTTTTATCCGGCCAGGTGGTTTTCCGGCCTATCTCTCAAGAAGTGTTCCGCCAAGCCGTGTTGCAGATCGTTACTACACCAATGGGCCACCAGCACTAGAGCCTTATGCGCCGTTTTGGCTGGCCAGCTTTCTGGATCAAATCTGGTTTCTCTTACTGGCGACTTTTGCAATTGCTTATCCGCTGCTCAAGGTGCTGCCCAGCTACCGCTCTTTCTATGCACGTCTGTGCATGAGCGATAGTTTTGATGCCTTGAGGAAGGTGGACGATGAAAGTAGCAATGCCAGCTCCCTCGCGGAGCTGAAAGCCAAGCTGGAGCAGTTCGACTTGGTTGAGCAACGGATCAATCGTTTATGGATTCCCTCTGCTGCCCGTAGTGATTACTACAACTTGAAAAATGCAGTGGAAATAACCCGCTTGAAAACGGAGCGCATGAAAGAGCGGCTGGAGGCCAAAAATATCCACTAGCCATGCGCTCGCGACTAAGGTGCGGATAGCCGTATTTGGTAGCTTTTACCGTGGGTATTACGTCTTACACAAATTACTCCATGGTGACATTAGCCAGCATGTAGAGGTAGTAGGCGTTGCGACCGATGACCCAACGCAGTCCTTTATCAGCCCGACCAAACGGGTCTGGCAGTACCCTCATGCACTCAGCGATAGAACCATGGTCCAGTCGTTCGCAGCGTCAAAAGGGATCGAAGTGTTCAACGGGCGCGTAAACACCCCTGAGTTTTATACCCTGATGAACGAGCACTGGAAACCAGACTTGTGCATCATGGCCACATTTGGTCAAAAAATAAATGCCAAGCTTTTTGAAGCACCCCGTCTCGGTTTTTACAATCTGCACCCCTGCATAGATGACGGCTGGCCTTCCAAATACGTTGGCGGAAATCCTTTTCAGGCCTTGTTGGACGATCATCAAACCGCTACCGTCATTGCCATGCACCGGGTGGATGGCGGTTTTGATACGGGTGAACTGATTGCCTATTCAGAGCACTTAGCGATACCGCCACATGTGGGAGTAGTCGATATGCACAAAATCACTGCGCCGGTGGCTGCGCAGCTTGCAGTAGCAGAAATTAGCAAGATCATTGCCCGTAATAGCACACGGCAGGCCGATTAATGCAGTTGCGCCAACTACTTCCCTTATTGCTGGCGTATGCACTGCTGGGTGCAGTTGGGCAAACCATGGCGCAGACGCCCAAAGAGAGCCCCACGCTGGGGCTAATTCAAAAGCGCGGGTCCATTCATGTCGGCGTTAAGAGCGATTTCCCCCCCTTTGGGCAGCTCAGCGCGCAGGCTCAGCTTGAGGGGTTTGAGATTGACTTGGCCGCTGACATTGCAAAACAACTGGGGGTCAAGCTCGTCACGGTAAACATTACTACCGAAAATCGCTTTCAAAAGCTGGAGCAAGGTGATGTGGATGTCTTGATCGCCACGGTGGGCGACACCGCCGAGCGTCGGCAAATTGCCACCGCTATCGAGCCCAACTATTACGCAGGGGGGGTTTCGGTTTTTATGCGTCCGGGTCAGCGCATCGTGGACTGGCAGGGCATGCGGGGCCAAAAAATTTGCGCCGCACAGGGTGCGTACTTCAACCGCCCCATGAGCCAACGCTATTTGCTTGACTTGGTGATGTACAAAGGGACGCGCGATGCGTTGCTTGCGCTCAAAGATGGACGCTGTATTGGATTTTTATATTCCAGTGCAGCGGTCCAGGCGTATTTAAAAAAGCCTGAATGGGCCGGCTTTACAGCGCCGCTCCCGCCAGCGATGGTGGCTCCGTGGGCTATCAATGTGTCCCGCAAAGAAGCTGGCACCGAGCTTGATCATAAGTTAGGTGACATGGTTGCGCAATGGCATCGGACCGGGTTTTTAATCACTACCGAACAAAAGTGGAGAATTCAGCCTTCCAAATTTTTGCAAGATGCCAAGGCCCGCTGGTCTCAACAAGACGACACAAAAAACTTTTTCTGCCAACGCGACAACATGGGGCTCTGGCCAATCGAATGCCGTAACCCGACCTTTGTGCGCTATGACGAGGTGGGCGGTCTGCTGCGTTTAGGTCTGTGGATTCAGGAGAGCACCGGTTTAAATTTGACCTTTGTTTATGACAACTACGATCGGTCGGTATTTTTGCGGGGGCTCGGCTATTCGATTGCCTTGATGCTTGGGTCGATATTGCTCAGTCTAGTGTTTGGCGCAAGCTGGGCCGTGCTCTCAGAATCAAGGGTGCGGTTGATTTCACCTGCGCTTCGTGCGCTGGCGGTGTATGGGCGTATGACGCCGCCGCTGCTACAGATGTATTTGCTGTTTTTTGGGGTTGGTGCCTTGTTATGGAGTAGCTTTGGTATAAACATTTCGGCCATGGCGGTGGCGATTTGGTGCATGAGCTACTACACGGGCTCCATCATCATGACAACACTGCTGGACTCAGCCGACCACCTGCGGTTGGAGCAACCACAATTTCGACTGACGTTCTCAACATTGCCCAAGCTGGTTGTCTTAACCGCTGGGGCGGTGAAGTCGGCATTGGTGAACGTGGCCAAGCAATCGGTTATGGCCTCTGCCATTGCCGTCCCCGAATTGATCTCTGCTACGACGTCAATCATGTCAGACCACGGTAACGTGAACGTCATGATGAACGCGTTCCTGTTCACCTTCATCGCGCTAATAAGCCTGTGGATGTGGGTTTTGGATTGGATGGAAAAACGCTTGCATCCGCACGCCTGAAAGCACCATGTCTAGCGCAGAAATTTTCACCCATTTACTCACATGGACACCCTTCCTATTGGAGGGCTTTGCCTGGAACATCCTGATTGCAGGCTTTGCCGCCATTACCGGAACATTTGTGGGAGTGCTCTTGGTGTGGATGCGCTTAAAAGGCTCTGTGTATACCGTGCGAACCAGCGTTTTTTTGTCTCACACGTTTTACAAAATCCCAACAATTGCGTTGATGTTTTACTGTGCCGTTTTGTTGCCCAACGAGTTCGAGTTGCCATGGACTGAGCAGACAATTTTGTTTCCGAATTGGATCAAGGCGGCACTGGCATTGTCTGCGGCACAGGTCGGGTTCATTGCTCACAATCTCATCCCAACCATCAACTATTGGTCACAAGGGAAGCACGGGGCGGCCCTGTTGTTTATCCCAAACTGGGTCAACAATTTGTTGATAACCATCATTGCATCAAGCTCTGCGTCACTGGTGGGTGTGAGTGAGATTGTGAGCCGCTGCAACAAGGTCATTGCAGCAACGGACAACACGGCCTTGATGGTACCTATGTATCTGTACGCAAGTTTGTTTTTTCTATTGCTGTGCTTTCCGATGACCTTGGCCATGAAAAAGTTGAAGGATGTTTTGCTGCGGCAGCGACGTATAGACAAAAACAAAACGAATAACGGATAATCCATCCAACCACACGAGCCGCAATATAGACCTCAGCAACAGGCTTCGAACCCCGAACGTGTCCTGGATTTTTTGCCCGTGTGGCAGGTTCACCTTGAAAAAGCTACGTAAGCGCAACCCATAGCGCTGCTTCGGGTGCGTTGGGCACAGGCCTAGCCAGCGATCCGTTAACCACGCCCTTCCCCTGAGCGCCTGATCGCACTACACCTAAAGCTTTCCAAAGGAGAACTCGGTGGGTGAGAAAAAATTGAAGTGGCTGGCGCAGAAATGGCACTGGCTGCTCGATGGAATCGTCCTCTCAGCGATGCATGGCCACGCTCAAGAACCGCGACCTCGAGTTGCTGCTGCCGCACAACTGACGGCCTGCGAAAAACGCCGGCTGCGCCGGTCGCCCCCAACCGTGATCACACCGGGGGGCCGGCCACTGCTAGTCGCTTTCTCGATTTCGCCGCCGGACAATTGACAGACCGCTTGGCGCTCCTTTAGGTGCTAGATGTAATTCACGTCAATGTCACACAACAGGTTCAGACTTTTGCATGAATAATGTCAGAAAAAGCTAAAAATTATGAAATTGATTACGTACAAGCTTCGCGAGGTGGCGTCAGTACAAATAAGTGAACCGTTGTGTCGCAAGTTTTGAAAAAAAAGTTTCGATTCTTGGTTCTGCTTATGCCAAGAGACATGAAAGCTGAGCATGAACTGTAAAAACGCTGTTTAAACACACACATAAATTGACAGGAACATAGCATGAGATCTAAAAAAATTACTAGGCGAAGCGGCGTGCTATTGCACCCAACATCTTTTCCAAGCCCTTGGGGTATTGGAGATCTTGGTTCTGCCGCTCGTGTGTTTATCGATTTCCTTGCACATTCACATCAACAAATATGGCAGGTTCTGCCCCTAGGCCCCACTGGAGATGATGGCGCACCCTATTCTTCTTTCTCATCCAATGCAGGCAATCCCTTACTTATTAGCCTTCAGGATTTAATGACAGACGGCCTTAACATTGTCGTTGAGTCCCCCACCAAAGCCTTATCTAGCGCTGTAGATTTAAGCGCCGTTAAGACCGCTAAATTTGAAGTTTTGGCGCGAGCCGCCAAAAAAATTCGTGACAATGCCTCTTTAAGTCAGGCTTTCAATCAATTCTGTGATGAACAGAGTGAATGGTTGGATGATTACGCACTTTTTATGGCGTTAAAAGATAGTTATCCCAATACAAAATGGAACCAATGGCCCAAAGGGCTCGTTAAGCGTGAAAAAAATGCGCTTGAAAAGGCTCGAACCGAATTAGAAGAATCGATCGAATTTCATAAGTTCTCACAGTTTGCCTTTTTCAGGCAGTGGTCGGCTCTGCGAAATTATGCTCATGACAGGGGCATTCGTATTGTGGGCGACATACCCTTCTATGTTGCTTTTGATAGTGCAGACGTTTGGGCAAATCCTCTAAATTTTAAGCTACTTCCCGAAACATTCGAACCCAAACTTATGGCCGGTGTGCCCCCAGATTATTTCAGCGAAACGGGCCAATTATGGGGAAATCCAGTCTATGACTGGGATCATCTGGCGAGCACGAACTTCGAATGGTGGATTCAACGGTTCAAACGTTTAACTAGGCTTGTGGATATCATTCGGATCGACCACTTCCGTGGCTTTCAAGCCTTTTGGCAGGTTCCTCATGGTGAAAAAACTGCGATAAACGGGTCTTGGGCTGAATGTCCCGGTGACGCCTTCTTTCACGCACTTGAGCATGAATTAGGGCATTTGCCGGTCTGGGCAGAGGATCTAGGACTTGTTACACCTGAGGTGGAACTTCTTCGCGATAAATTTGATTTTCCTGGTATGAAAGTTCTTCAGTTTGCATTCGATGACAAGGGTGCTGAAAATCCTTATCTACCTTTCAACTACAACTCAAATTTTGTTTGCTACACGGGGACCCATGATAATGACACCGTAGTCGGTTGGTGGGAAAACCTTGACCACAATCAACAAAAAATGATACTAGATTATGTTGGTCCTGTTTTAGAGCAAGATGTTCACTGGACTCTCATTCGTTTAGCAATGAGCTCTATCGCTGGCACAGTAGTCATACCCATGCAGGACTTATTGGGCTTGGGTGCCGAAGCCAGAATGAATGTACCCGGACGTGTAGCGGGTAATTGGTCTTGGCGTTATGAATCCAAAGCGATCACCACAGAGCTCTCACACAAACTGAAGGCAATAACGACAGTCTTCGGCCGTGGCCGTCGGCACATGCCTAAAAAACTTATTAATCAATAAGTCCGTGAGTCATCCCTAGGTAAACCAATAAGTTTATGATTTGCAATTTGCAATTTGCAATTTGCAATTTGCGATTTGCGATTTGCGATTTGCGATTTGATATTCGATTTCGCGACAAGTATTTCGAAAGACATTCATCGCCCCCGCAAACCCTCATAAAGCGCCACATATTTCGCAGCAGAAGCAGTCCAGCTGACATCTTGCGCCATGGCACGTTGCTGCACATTGGCCCACATCGGCCTATCCCAAAAAAGCGCCGTCAGTTGCTGCAGCGCGATGGTAAAGGCCGGCACGTCCGTGGGGTGGAAGGTGATGCCCGTGGCAACCCCCGCTGAGAGTGCTGCCGGATTGGCTGTGATGACCGTATCGGCCAGCCCCCCCACAGCCGAGACGACTGGCAAGGTGCCATAGCGCAGCCCATACATCTGCGTCAGTCCACAGGGTTCAAATCGCGAAGGCACCAGCACGGCGTCAGCACCTGCAAACAACCTGTGGCTCATCGGTTCGTCATAGCCGATCCGCAACCCGACACGGCCCGGAAAGTTCCGCGCCAGATCGTGCATCTGCCGTTCCAAATTGCCATCCCCCGACCCCAGAATGATCACCCCACCGCCATTGGCAATGAATTCAGGCATCACCTGCGGCAAAAGATCGATGCCCTTTTGGTCAGCCATCCGGCTGACAACAATCGCCAAGGGGCCGGGCACATCGACATTGAACTCCGCACACAGATTGGCCCGGTTGATGGCCTTGCCGCGCATATTGGCGGCGGTATAGGGAATGGGTTCCAGTTCGGGCGACCAGATATCGGTATCGACCCCGTTCAAAATACCCGACACTATCGACGACCGCGCGCGGATCACCCCTTCCAGCCCCAAACCCGTTTCCTGCCGCACCAGATCGGCCGCATAGGTCGGTGAGACGGCAGTGATGCGGTCACATGTGATAAGCCCGGCCTTCAGGCTGGACAGATTGCCGTAGTATTCCAACTCGCCTGTGTGAAACTGCTCGCGCGGCAGGCGCAGATCGTCGATCTGGCCCGCACCCGCCCAGCCTTGGAAGGCGATGTTGTGAATGGTCATCACCGACCCCACATCGCCCTTGCCGCCGTAGGCCAGATAAGCCGGCGCGAAGCCTGCGTGCCAATCATGACCATGCAAAACATCGGGCTTCCAACCATCCCCCGCACCGTGCCGCGCGATTTTTGCAGCAACCCAAGATAGCGCGGCAAAGCGCTGCGGGTTGTCCAACCAATCACCACTCGGGCCGAAATGCGCGCCGTAAGGACTGCCTTCGCGGTCATAAAGATGCGGCGCGTCCAAAACCATCAGGTCAAGCCCGTCAAGCTTGCCCGACAAAACGCGCCCCTCGCCACCCCAAAGGTTGCCTTCGTACCAGACCTCGGCCCAATGCGCGACACGGTGGCGCAGGGCTCGGTAGCCGGGCAGCATCACGCGCATTTGCCAACCAAAGGGGGCCAAGGCGGCAGGCAAAGCGCCCACAACATCCGCCAAGCCGCCCGTTTTAACAAAAGGCATGCATTCCGAAGCTACCGACAGAACCCTGCCTTTAACCTGCACCGCGTCGTCTCCTTTGCCTTGACCCTAGGCGGGGGGCAGAAAACGTCCGCCCAAGCTTTTGTCAGCCCAGTTTGGCCGCCCGTGCATCCAACAGATCCTGCGTGATCAGGACAATTCCACCTTCGCTGAGGCGAAACCACTTGGCGTCTTCCTGAGGATCGAAGCCCACCATCACGGGTACGGAAAAGTCGTGCAAACACCCGATCCGTAGTCTAGACCAAATGACGCCTTTAAGCCCGAGCGAGCCCTGGATTTTCTGCCCGTGTGGCAGTTTCACCATGAAAAAGAGCCGTAAGCACAACCCACAGCGCTGCGACGGGTGCGTTGGGCGCAGGCCTGGCCAGCGGCAAGTCAAAATCGCCGCTTCAACCATTCACCAACTGACGAGCTGGTCCACCTCGCAATCCGGTGCTGGTTGTGCCGCCAGACCCCAATCTGGCTCAATCCGGCCGGACTCGCAAACGGTGATGGCGCAACTGCCTAAATGGTTCGATGACTACAATTCCTACCACCCGCACAGCGCGTTGGGTTATGTGCCTGCCAAGCTGTTCAGGGAGAAACGAGCGGTAAATTAAACATACCGACGGTACTGCGTTACGGGGTCAAGACCACGCTTGATCAAGCTGTCCAGGAAAGCGCGCCAGTGCACCTCTGCCTCTGACAGTGCAACCGATACGCCCAGCACCCGTCTGTGACCGCTGGCGGCGGCGCACCTGGCCCATGGGCTCGACGGCGACTGGGCGCCGCAAATATTGCACTGCCATGACTGGCATGCCGGACTGGCACCGGCCTGCCTTAAGCACTGGCCCGGACCAGCTGCTGGTGTGGGCACGCTCTACACGGTGCACAACCTGGCCTACCAAGGCCTTTTTGACCCCGAGGTGTTTGGCGAACTCGGCCTGCCGGCGGCGGCTTTCCAGCTCGACGGCTTGGAGTTCCATGGCCAGGTGTCCTTCATGAAAGCTGGCCTGCACTATGCCGACCATCTGAGCACTGTCAGCCCCAGCTATGCCAGCGAAATCCAAACACCGGAGCAGGGCTGTGGCCTCGATGGCCTGCTGCGTAGGCGGCACGCGCAACTCACCGGCATCCTCAATGCGGTGGATGAGGCGGTGTGGAGCCCAGGCGCGGACGCCCTGATCGACCATGCCTACACGCCTGCCCGCATGGCTGGCAAGGCCCTGTGCAAAGCCGCCTTGCAGCGCAGTAGCGGGCTGGGCGAGCAGGCTGATGCGCCGCTGTTTTCGCTGGTTGGCCGCATCACCGAGCAAAAAGGTCTGTCGCTGGTGCTGGCCGGGGTGGACGAGATCGTGGCGCAGGGAGGGCAGTTGCTGGTGCTGGGCAGCTGTGAGGCAGGGATGGAGCAAGCCCTGCAGCAGCAGGCCGTACGCCATCCGGGCCGGGTGGCGGTGCACCTGGGCTACGACGAGGCCCTGGCCCACCGCATATTTGCCGGCAGCGATGTGACCCTGGTGCCCTCGATACAAGATGCTGAGCAAGTTCTTCGCCGCCAAGAGCGAAGCGCGCGACACCGAGCAGAAGGATATGTTTTTCAACGAGGCAGAGGCTCTGGCCGCAGTGGCACAGACCACGACAGCATTGCAAGACGGCGCCACCGGTGAGGACAGCGAAGACCCCGCGGTGGATGTGCCGGCTCACCAACGCCCAGACTGATCGAGTCGGAAAAATTCAACGGGCACGATCTCTGGGCCTGTCTCAAAGACGAGTTCGCGCGCCTGCCCATGCTGAAGAACCGCGACCTCGAGTTGCTGCTGCCGCACAACTGACGGCCTGCGAATAACGCCGCTGCGCCGGTTGCCCCAGCCGTGATCACACTGGGGTCGGCCACGGCCAGTCGCTTTCTCGTCTTCGCCGCCTGACATACCGCTTGGCGCTCCATAGTCAAGTGCTCGATGAAGTTCACAGTGCTGTCACACGTCAGGTTCAAGATTAGTCTAATGTCAAAAAAGCTAAAAAAGATGGGATTGATTACTTACAGGTTCTGCGAGGTGTAGGCAGTACAGAGGAGTGAACTGTTGTGTCGCAAGTTGTTTGTAGTTTGTACAGTGATGCGTAAACGTAGTTTGCTTATGCGTCTAGTTTCCAATGTTTTATAAATCAACCCAAAGGAGCAATCCATATGATCGTGAATACGCAAGACCAATTTGTCGTGAAAACTGGCCGCCAGTATCCTCTTGGTTCGACACCCGATGCCGAAGGTGTTAATTTTTCTATTTACTCTCCCCAGGCTGACGTAGTTGAATTATTGCTATTTGACGCGTATGACGATACGGAGCCCATGTATGCCCTGAAACTGGACAGCCGGGTTCACAAAACATTTCAGTTCTGGCATGTGTACGTAGAAGGTGCCAAGGCGGGGATGCACTACGCCTACCGTGTTCATGGGGTCAACGATCCTAAACGGGGTTTGCGTTTCAATGACAAAAAGGTACTAATTGACCCCTATGCCAAAGGAAACACCAAAGCCCTTTGGCAGCGTGGGGATGCCTGTGGGGATGGCGACAATTTGGCAACCTCACTTCGCAGCGTGATAATCGATACCTCAAAATTTACCAATAAGGTGCGCATTAACCGACCGATGAGCGACAGCATCATCTATGAAATGCACGTTGGTGGATTCACAAAATCGTTGAGCTCCGGGGTAAAGTTTCCAGGTACTTTCCAGGGTTTAGTTGAAAAGATACCCTATCTCAAGGAGCTTGGCGTCACAGCTGTTGAGTTGTTGCCGGTATTTGAGTTTGACAATACCGAAAAACGAATCGTCGATGGCAAAGAGCTTACCAATTATTGGGGCTACAGCACCATGGCCTATTTTGCGCCGCACCCGATGTACTGCGTGAATCCTGAAAATGGCAACCATGTTAAAGATTTCAGGAGCATGGTTGATGCATTTCACGAGGCCGATATTGAAGTGATATTGGATGTGGTCTTTAATCACACTGACGAAGGCAACCATCAAGGTCCTGTCTATTCATTCAAGGGGATCGCGAATCACGCCTACTACTACCTGATGCCTGAGCAAATGGAGTACTACAACGACTACACGGGGTGTGGCAATACTTTCAATGTCAACCATCCCATTGGCGAGAAGTTCATTCTGGACTGTTTGCGCTACTGGGTTCAGGTTATGGGTGTGGACGGTTTCCGTTTTGACGAAGGCTCAGTTTTGTCGCGTGGTGAAGATGGCGCGCCGCTCAAACACCCCCCAGTACTATGGCAAATTGAACTGGATGATGTCTTGGTAGATACCAAGGTAATTGCCGAGGCGTGGGACGCGGCAGGACTGTACCAGGTTGGTCACTTTCCCGGAGCGAGATGGGCAGATTGGAACGGAAAATTCCGCGATCATGTTCGCCACTTTGTTCGGGGTGATACAGGAGTAATTGATGGCGCATCCATGGTCGGAAACATCGCGTCGCGTATTTGCGGTAGTCCCGATATCTATCAATGGGGCCACCATCAACCACAAAACAGTGTGAATTTTGTCGATTGCCATGATGGCTTTACGCTAAACGACCTGGTTTGCTACAACCACAAGCACAACGACGCCAATGGCGAGGGCAATCGTGACGGCCAGGATGAAAATCTAAGCTGCAATTACGGTATTGAAGGTGCGAGCAACGATGCAGGCCTGGAAAAGTTGCGCGACCGGCAGGTGAAGAATTTTGCAGCGATTCTTTTGCTTTCCCAAGGGGTCCCTATGCTGCTCATGGGAGATGAGGTGCGTCGAAGCCAAGGGGGCAACAACAATGCTTATTGCCAGGACAATGACATCAGTTGGTTTGATTGGAAGTTGGTAGAAAAAAATGCCCACATCTTTCGTTTCTGGAAATGGATGATTGATTTTCGCAAGCGCCATCCGGCCGTGCATCGTTCCCGCTACTTTTCCGGTGAAACCAATTTGCGTGGATTGCCCGACATTACGTGGCACGGGACACGCTTGGGTCAGCCGGACTGGAGCCCTGAGAGCAGGGTGTTGTCGTTCACGCTGGCCGGGTCGGACCAGGAGTCGGACATCCACATCATCATGAACATGTACTGGGAGCCAATCCAGTTTGAATTGCCGAAGATCGAAAATTCCGTTTTGTATCGAGTCGTCGATACAGCACTCGATGCCCCGGACGATATCCTGGAGCCCGGACAGGAGCAACCATATACCGGGGCGGGCTATCTGGTTCAGGGGCGGAGTGTGGTCGTTCTGATCACCAAATTTGAAAGCACACCGGCAATAGTTTTGAAGCGCAAAAGCGTGAAGAGTGTGAAATAAATGGGACAGCGTGAGCCGCCAGCAAACGCACCCGGTCAGAGATAGTGGTTTTTTCTTTTTTATATATGGAGTTTAAGCAATGAATAGAGCTAGTTTTGAGTTTTCCGACACCGTAGCTGGATATGTTACGGACTTTAATTTTGATTCCAACGTATTTGGGTTGCAGACGTCGGACGGACGGGATTTCAAGATCCGACTATCCCCGTCGGCGTACGCCGAATTAATGCATAACCTGGGAGATTCCTACACAGACTGCACTGGTGCTCTGCGCGACATGCTTGTGCGCGGCAGGTTCCTGTATGCCTATGGGGTCTTCTATCCTGATGATGACGGTGCACTTGAAGCTGAGCACGTTATCTTTGTTGGCAAAGGTGAGAATGAATTTGTTTTTGAGCAGCAAGACTGGTGGATCAAGCAGATCCAGCAACTGGCAAACTTTTACCTGAAGGCACAGTTTGGTGAAGAGGAGATTGACTGGTCTAACTACTGCACCATGCTCGATTTGTATGGCCACAAGATGGGGAGCACACGTCAGGAAACCGATACCATTTCGCGGTTGATCTACGGCTTTGCGTCGGCCTATTTGCTGACCGGAGACGAGCGTTGTCTGGAGGCTGCCGAGAAGGGGTCAGACTATTTGCGCGAGCATTTCCGTGCAATGGATACCTCCGAGAATATTTGCTACTGGTATCACGCTGTCGAATTCAGCCCCAACAAAAAAGTGGGGCGGAAAATTCAGGGCTCGAAAATGCCTGAAATTCCCGGTATGCGTGGAGGTCAGATGAAGACCGTCCGCGAACGTCAGCTGTTCACTTCGGAATTTGGCGATGACTACGACGCGCTGCCTGCGTATGAACAGATTTACGCTCTAGCCGGACCGACCCAGACCTATCGAATCACCGGGGATACACGCATCCGCAAAGATATCGACTTGACTCTCAATCTGTTTGACCGCCATTATCGGGACCATGAAAAGGGCGGTTATTACTCGCATATCGATCCCATAACACTCAGCGGTCGCAGTGAATCCCTGGGACGAAATCGTTCACGCAAAAACTGGAATTCGGTGGGTGACCATGCACCTGCGTACCTGATTAACCTGTTGCTTGCAACCGGAGAAAAGGCGCATCTTGACATGTTGGTGGACACCGCTGACACCATTACTGACCATTTTCAAGACTACGATCACAGCGCATTTGTGCAGGAGAAATTTCATGAAGACTGGAGCTTCGATCAAAAATGGGGCTGGCAGCAAAACCGGGGAGTCGTTGGGCACAATCTGAAGATTGCCTGGAACCTGACACGCATTCACCACATCAAACCCGACCAACGTTATGTGGATTTCTCGCAGAAGATCGCAGAACTCATGCCAAAACACGGTGGAGATCCGCAGCGCGGTGGTTGGTATGACGTCGTGGATCGTGAACTGCGAGAAGGCCAGACTGTTCACCGCTTCGCCTTCCATGACCGTAAAGCATGGTGGCAGCAAGAGCAGGGAATATTGGCTTATTTGATCATGGCTGGGTCGATGAAGAAGCCCGAGTATCTGAAGCACGCACGCGAGTCGTCAGCGTTTTATAACGCATTCTTCCTGGATCACGATGCGGGCGGGGTCTATTTCAATGTGTTCAACAATGGTATGCCTTATCTGCTCGGAACGGAGCGGGACAAAGGAAGCCATTCCATGAGCGGTTACCACTCGTTTGAACTGTGTTATCTGGCCTCGGTGTACACGAACTTGATGATCACCAAGCAGCCAATGGACTTCCACTTCAAACCGAAGCCAGGCGCGTTCAAGGACAACATCTTGCGGGTTTCACCCGATTTACTGCCAGTTGGATCAATCAAGATTGAATCGGTTACTGTCAATGGAGAGGACTACCGAAACTTCGACGCCGAAGGTCTGACGGTAACGATCCCGCCAGCAACCGAGCCCGTCAAAATTAAGGTGCGCATTGCTCCGACTCAGGGACTTGATCATTTCAACTCGACAGTCAGCATGAAGGACCGGATCGCCACCATCACGCTGACAGGAGAACTGGATGCGAGGGCGCTACCTTTCTTCCGCGGCTGTCTGGAGAAGGTTATCGCCTCGAACCCTGAGAGTTTGGTGATTGATGTAGAGGGCTTGCAGTCCATGGCCTCTTCGGCCGCCAGGGCACTGATTTTTGCGAAACAAAAGATGAGCATTGAAGCCGATGTTGTCGTTATGGGCGCCAATCAAGCAATCCAGACACTTCTGGTTCAAGACGAGTTCAGCGACAGCGTGGTGTTTGCTGACGCTTAGAGTCGGTATTGTCAACTTGCTAGCGCCGGGCTGAATTCTGTGTGGCCGCTAACCCGAATCTGTGTTGTTTCAGCCGGAGTAAAGAAGCATTTTCTTCCTACTCCGGATTCTTCGGGTGCGCGTCCGTCTTCTCTAAGCTTCGCACTGAGGGCATGTTGACGCTGGGTGGGGCCGGCGATCGCTGCCCGATGGCACATAGGTCGAGGCGAAGTCGGGAAAGCGCAAGTGCTGTGCTGGGAGACATTATCGGAAGGGGTTTAAACGGTTACGCGATGGCAGCCATAAAGTAGTTTCATTTATTTCAGAGTAACCACAACCGTTTTGACGGTACGGCTGAAATTAGATGATTTACCATGACTTGCATTTTCACTGTGATATCCAGCATGTAAGCATGCGGTTAGTAAGTTGGGTTGTTTGTGTCTTTTAATCTAATAGGGGTAAAGCAATGACAGATGAAACTGCAGGTCGGTTTGGTGAAGCAGTAAAAGGGAAAATTGGCGTTCTTATCGAAGAACATTTTGATCCGACTGAATTCACAAGATTTAATGAGTATTTACCCTCTCGAGGGTATCAGGTTGAGTATATTTCCCATCTGTGGGGCCAGGAAAAATTGAAATTTGGTTCAAATGCTGAAAATGATCAGGTTGACCAGCATGTAACCGTCGTCACTGAAATTAATAATATTAAAGCAGAAGATTACAAAGGCATTTTACTGATCGGCGCTTACGCAACAGACAGGCTACGCTATCAAACCGAAGTCTACAAGGGTCAGAAAAACCTGTCACCAGCAGTAGTTTTTCTTCGCAAAGTGATGCAAACAAAAGGGCTTAAACTGGGAACGATCTGTCATAGTTTATGGTTATTGTGTGCTGATCGCGATTTAATGGCAGGTCGCAAAGTAACCTGCTCTCATAATATTCTGTGTGATGTGGAAAATGCAGGTGGCGATGTTATATATGAAGGAAATGGTACCATTGAAATGGTGATTGATCGTGATCTTATCACCGGAAAACACCCGGGTATGGTGGATTTGTTTATGGAAACATTTGTGAATGAAATTGAAAAGTAGAGTGTGCTGGGTTCTGAGTTGCAGTGGAACGGAATACCGGGTTAAGTGATTAATTGAAGTAGCCCAGGTTGTGGTCAATTTACATCGGCACGTTTGCTCTTGGCTACCTCTCCGGCAACAGGCCAAATTGAGTACGCCCATTCACTGCACCCCAAACCCCTGTGTTAAATGAGGTGAGCTTGGTGTGTTTACGTTAATTGATTAATATGGAGTATATTTTATGATTTCTGATCTTTCTGCACGCGACAACGATGCGAGTGTAACATTTTATGTAGCATTGTGGAAACGCAAGGGCATAACACAGGATGAATTTGACAATTACTGGAGGGATGTGCATGGTCCCGTTTGTGCGCGCCTTCCTGGACAGTTTCAGTATTGGCAGTTTCATGTGGGCCATGACGGCGGTGGTATTTTTCCGGCGATTCCCGGAGTTATTTACAACCAAACTCCAGAAGCCTCGCAATTTGATGGTATTGCTGAATTAACTTTCAAGACGGTTGAAGACCGGGATATCTGGTTTAATGCGGCCGGGATTTTGATGGATGATGAGCATAATATATTCAGCAAGGCCATTGGTTACGTAACAAGCATTGGAAACTCTATAACCTATCGAGACCATATTGATAATGGGGCGCCCAATGGTAATTTGAATATTATTAAGTACCATGTGCAGCTCAAAAAGGCAGATGGTGTTGATGTGAACTCGTTTCGAAAGTATCTAACTGAAATTTTCGCTGCCAATGTGATTAAAAGCGATAAACTCTGTAAATTTCGGCTGCATATGTTTGAAACGCCGGATTTATCGCGTCCAGATGCTGCTGGTGTGGCGCACTCTGAACCTCAAGAGTTACTGACTCAAGCCGCGTTTGAAATCGCATTTCGGGATGGTGTTGATCGTGAAAACTTTTTTGCATCCAAGGAATACGCCTTGGCAACAGCCGAGCAAGCAAAATTTGTCAAGCAAGTCAGCGCTTTTCCGGAAACCAACGCTTATACGTTCGTGTATGAAGGACAAATGACATTGTCAGGTCGCAGAGGTTCAAGTACTGCAGAGTTAATAACAAATCTTGGGGCAATCAACCAAGTGAGGAGTGATATTTCCGAATTATTGGGGATCAAGGAGCCAAATAAATAGTCTTAAAATTGAACTTTTTTGAGTGATGTCCCAGAGTTCTTTGCTGGTATGTCTATGTTTAGCAGATTGATTTTCGTAACTTTTGGAGTCTTCTATTATGTCTTATAAGAATGCAGTTTTGGATGATAAGGATTTGCAGCAGGGGTTAAATGGAATTAATCCTCTGTTTGGTGATCTGTGTGTCAGGGTAGCGGGAGAAGTTTGGGGGCATCCCTTGATTGACCAAAAAACCAAGGCGCTTATTTGCGTTGCGATCGACGTGGTGAACCAGTCTTTTTTAGGGCCGGGTCAGCCGTTTGGTGCGCATGTAAACATGGCAATGCAACAGGGTGCTACCCGTGCCGAAATCGAAGAATTGCTTTTATTCACGTGCGCTTACGCAGGGTTCAATAAGGCTGCTGGTGCGTTTGGCGCACTCAATGAAGTGTTAAAGTAATTAAATGTAATTTTTAGGAGAAATACTATGGCAAAGCAACGTTTAAATTTTTATGCTGACTTGAAAGCAGATTATTCAAAACCGCAACCAGTTAGCAAAGAAGCGGCTACCGAGCTGATACGGGAAGGTTTGCTTTATGTCGGAATGAAAGAGGTAAGCTTGCCTGAAGTCGGGCCTGATTACACTCTGAGTCAAATTGAGAAGGAGAATAAAGACTGGTGGCCGACGCACTGCGAGGCCTTGCGTCAAGCGCGCGGGGATATTTTGACCGGTGAATATCGTGAAGATTTGGTTTACTTTTGTCAAGATGGTCCATTTTATGGCTTAAATGAACAAAAGGTTCGCGAAAAGCATTGGTGGGCGCTGATTGCGCAACCCGGTGTCATTATGACCTGGCCGGTCGCCATGTTTCATGGTGAATTTATCTGGTTTGAATGGGCTTGCATGGATACGACTACGGGTGAAACCATTGCCAAAGGAAGTGTGGCCTGGATTCGTCGCGGACATCGCGGTGCCTGTTATTGGAAAGGCGAGCAGCTGACATTTTACCGTGATGTATTTGCTTCGACTGAGTTGTTAAAGCTGATTACTGCATCCTGAAAATGAGGGCGACTATTATTGATTTAAACTGTCGCCTCTTGTTATGCAAATTCAGTATTTGTTCAATATAGATTGGTTACAGAAGCATTATATGATCGCGGCTTGGCTTTAGCTGTTTTTCGTATTCGCAGCTGGTCGAGCCTCTTAAATTCGACACTTCCGAGCACTTTTTCTGTAATTGGCGATCCCCGGCTCAATGAAATCAACGGGTTACGCTGGTTTTTGTGTTGAAATCTCCAAAAGCTTGTAGTGGCACGTTATTGATTATATGTAGTTTTTATTGATCATTTGTGCGGTACACTTTCCGCCATGTTCATCAAAGTCACCCAATCCGGTCAAAGGCGCTACGCCCAACTGGTGGAGTCGTTTCGCAATGAGGACGGCAAACCCCGCCAGCGCACCGTGTGTACCTTGGGTCGCTTGGAAGACGGCGGCGAAGTCGACACCCTGATTGCCTCACTCCAACGTGCCCGTAGAATTGCCCCGGTAGCCTCGCCCCTGGATGGCCTGCGCTTTACCGATAGTCGCCACGCAGGCGATGTGTGGGCGCTGTCAGAGCTCTGGCGCTCCTTGGGGTTTGATGGCTTGGCCAGCGCTTGGCGCCGCTCCAAAACCGAGCTCGATGTGCTGGGCTGTCTGCGCCTCATGGTCTTTAACCGCCTGTGTGATCCGGGCAGCAAGCTCGGTGTGCTGCGCTGGCTCGACACTGTTGCGCTGCCGGTGGGCTGCCTCAAGAGTTTGCCCCAGCACCAACACCTGCTGCGCTGCATGAATGTGCTCGACGAGTACAGCGAGTCTTTGGGTGACAGGTTGGCCACCCTCATGCGCCCCCTGATCGATCAAGACCTCTCCGTGGTGTTTTACGACCTCACCACCGTAGAGGTAACCGGTCAGACAGACTTGGAAGATGACGTTCGCGCCTATGGACGTGCCAAATCCGGCTTGGTGGAGCGTCAATTCATGCTGTCTTTGGTACAAACCGCAGACGGTCTGCCCATCGCCCATGAAGTGCACCCAGGTAACACCGCAGAATCCAAAACATTGTTGCCAATGATCCGTGGCTTGCTGGAGCGCTATCCGCTCAAGCGCGTGGTGCTGGTGGCTGACCGTGGGTTACTCAGTGTCAGCAATATCGAAGAGCTTGCCAAACTGCAAACGCAGCTTAAGGCAGACGGGCGTGATGTGGCGCTGGATTACATCCTGGCGGTGCCAGCCGCACGGTATGGCGATTTCGCCGATGACCTGAAGCGATTGAGTGAGGCCCAGCCGTCCGATCAGGCCTGGTGTGCTGAAACCAAATGGCAGAACAACCGCCTGGTGGTGGCGCATGACCCTGAGGTGGCCACGCGGCGCGGTCAAGCCCGTGACAAAACGATTGCGGAGTTGGTCGCCATGGGTCAGCAATGCGGCGACAAGCTTGATGGGCAAGATGCTGGCAAACGCGCCAAAGGGCGGCCGATGTCAGACTCTGGCACCAAGGCGCGTTTCTACCACGCCGTTAAAGACGCCCACATGGCGCATGTGATCAAGGTGGACTTGAAGGCCGATCTGTTCAGCTACTCGATTGACGAGGACAAAAAACATTATCTGGAACTGCTCGACGGCAAGTTACTGCTGGTGACCAATACGAATACACCGGCCGCAGAGGTGGTGCAGCGCTACAAGAGTCTGGCCGATATTGAGCGTGGGTTTCGGGTTCTCAAGTCCGATATTGAGATTGGTCCGGTTTACCACCGGTTACCCCAACGGATTCGCTCGCACGCCCTGGTGTGTTTCATGGCGCTGATCTTGTACCGGGTGATGCGCATGCGGCTCTCTACCGCCAAGAGAGCGGAGTCCCCGGCGACGCTGCTGGAGCAGCTCAGGCGTATTCATCAGCAGACGGTACAGACTGCGGATGGCAGGACTTTGAGCGGCTTGACCGAGATCACGCCCGCCCAGAAGTCACTCTTTGCAGCTTTGGAGTTGGCACTGCCCACCCCCGAAAACCTCATCAAACCCGCTTTGTAGTCTGCGATTGGACACCCGTTTCCAATGAAATCAACCACTTACGTGCCAGAAGTGTTGAACTTAAGGAGCCTGTCCCGTTTTTCGCACACCTAGGTGATTTTTTCCGGGTTGCCATAACCGCAGTCCCTACGTACCAGTGCCGGCCTGCGTGTGCCCAACTAATCGAGCAGTTTGGCCAGACTCCTTTGGTATGGTTCAAGCTATGCTGTTTTCCGCTGGGCATTTGCATATCAGGCACCAGGCGCAGGTTGTCCACCCATTTGGTGTGCAAGTCGTGGCTGCGGAGAACCGGCTTGAGCGGGTTGTAGCCGACCTCGGCGCCGTCTTAGTGACCGTAAAAGTGCTCTAAGGCCGGCCCAAATTCGGCTTGCTTAAGTTTCAGTTCTCCCGAGTTCGACACCAAATGACGCAAGTTGTTGATTCATATAGGGCGCGCTTCAAACTTGCCACTACAAAAGGGTCAACTGGGCGTCTTGGGTCGGTTTTCTGATCTTCAAAGTCTCCAGCACTTCGGCCTGGGAGTCGTTAATCGTTGAGATGCCGGAGATCGGCTCTGCCTTGTTGATGCGCACCCTATGGCGCTGAATTTTGCGCAACTCTGCCAGTGCCTTTTCCGGCGACAGATCACTTTTGGCCAGCTTCAGCCTTTGACGCATCACGCGGTAAACGATCAAGGCCAGGAAGCAAACCAAGGCATGGGCGCGGATTCGCTCGGGCAGCCGGTGGTAGACCGGCGCAATCTCAATCTCAGACTTGAGCACCCTAAAACCCCGTTCAATGTCGGCCAGCGCCTTGTAGCGCTGCACCACTTCTTGCGGCGTCAGGTCGGCCACGTTGGTCACCAGCATCAGCTTGCCGTCCATCAGCTCTGCCTGCTTGAGCGCCTCTTCGTCGATGGCGTAGCTGAACAAATCGCTCTTGAGGTCGACCTTGACTATTTTTGCCAGATGCGCCTCTTTGACCTCGTGGTACAGCCGCGCCTTGGCGCCACTGTCGGAGAGTTTGCGGCCCCGACTTGCTTGACCACTGTCCTGCCCGTCAAGCTTGCCGGCCCACGCCTGTGCCTGAGTCTGCAGGGTTGCAATGCGCTCCTGGCGCAGCAGCGTCTGCTCCTTGGCCCTTTGTGGGTGATGCGCCACCACCAGGCGCAGGCCATGCCACGACGTTTCTTCCACCGTCTCTTGCTCAGCCGTGATGGCCTTGGCTTGAAAGGCCTGCAAGACCTCTACAAATTCACCGTAGCGCCTGCCCGGCACCGCCAGAATGAATTCCAGAGCCTGTCCGCTTGGCAGCTTGATCTTGCCCAGCTCGTCAATGTTGTCCAAAGACAGCAGCCCCCGATCGGCTACCACAATCAAGCGCTTGATGTGCCCAAAGCGGCTGAGTACCGTCTTGAGTGTGGGCAACAAGGTGGGTGCCTCAGCCTGGTTGCCGTCAAACACCTCGTGATAGATCGGCAAGCCTTCTGCGGTTTGCACCACCCCGAGCATGAACTGGCGGGCAATCAAGCCCTCCTTGGCCATGCCGTACTGGCGCACATCGCCTTTTTGTTCAGACAGGCCAGCGGCGCGGATGGTGGTGAGGTCATAGAACACCAGCGACAGGTCCTGATCCACCAGGGGCCGCAGCAGGTTGGCCACCACATCGTCGACCGCCTCCTGGTGGTCAATCAGCGCATCCATGCTGCGCAGCAAATGCTGATGCGTCAAAGCCTGCACATCCACTTGGGGCATGCTGACGGTTTGCAGCCAACGCAATACGCCCAGTTTGGAGTCCGCATCGCACAGGCGGTTGAAGACCATGACGCGAATGGCGTGCTCTACAGGGGTGGTGTAGCGGGCTTTGCGAAAGACGCCAGCCAGCGCGTCAAAGCCGAGTTCCTTCCAGAGTTGGTCCAGCGCCCACACATCGCCCAGCGCCAATGCAGACTCAAAAGCAACCTGGGGTGTATCAGCCATCGAGGCGGGCATGCCTTTGGCACGAAGCAGGCCTTTGAGCAAAGAGTCCACCTGGCCGCCAGACTCATCCAGGCGCCCCAACGTTGAGATGGTGCGCTGGCGGGGGCGTCCGGTTTCATCGCGGAAAGACTCAACCAGTTGCACGTAGGTGTGGCCGCCGCTTCGGGTGAGCTTGGTGAACATGCCGGGAAGTGTAGCAAAAACACTGCAGGTAGGCAAGAAAACTTGCCAACACTAAAAGCCAACGATATTGCCACTACAGTAAAACTCAAACGACAACGCTAAGTGCTTGATTTTGTTAGGGTCGAGGGGTCAAAAACCGGGAAAAACGGGATTTGGTGTCGAACTCGGGAGTTCTTGCTGCCGCTGGTGCGGGGCTGCCGATTGCGCATAAAGTTCATCCCCGCAACATCGCCGAGGCCAAGATGCTGCTGCCGATGATTCGCAGATAGTTGGCGCGCTAACCAAGTCGAACTCGAGATGCCGAGCTTAAGTTGACAATACCGTGACAAGTCCTCCCTGACAGCTTAAGTGAAATTATTAGCGACATACTCTATTTGTCTTTTCTTTCAAATTCTTTGATTTCCTCTTCCAGGGTTTTAGCGGCTTTTGCTACAACCAACCCTTCAGCTCCTTCTAAAATATCAACCAGCGATTTCATAATCTGTCCGAGGCCAAATATTGTAAGACCATGATGACCTTTCACCTCTATATCCATAAATTGCTCGATAAACGTATCTGTTATTTCCAGTATTCCGCACAAGACAAGAACGATACCTAGCCCCATCGAAAAGTGGGGGCTGAGTATGATTTTCACCAGAACTTGCTTCATTTTTACCACACAGTGTTCCTTTCACAATCGCCCTACCAGCGAACCTGTAAGAGCTTCCATTTCAGAGGGATCATCACATTCAAACAATTTTCGAACAGTATCGTTTGACAATAACCTGAATCCGTGATTTAACATCAAATAAATGTCGATTTATCTATATAAATCAACGACTTAGGTGTAAAATAGTGTTCACCCAGAAGGTGAGCACCACATGACCGACTTTATTATCAAAAAACTCCCCTACGATCTCACCTCCAACGCCGGTTTGGCGCTGGTTGGGCAGATAAAGCAACTGTTTTTCTGTAAATTCCACGAACTGGTTCTGAGACGTTGCGCGCACGCAGCGGGTCAGGGATTCATAGTCAGGTAGATTTTCGCGGTCATCCACTCCTCATTGCACTTGATAGGATAAATTCTTCGATTTGCAAATCGGACAGAAGATTACTTTGTCGCGCTTCAATGTTCCTCCGCACTCACATTCCAAACTGTCCTCATATTCATCAGCTCGTCCAGGTCCGCCTGCTCTAATCGAAGATAGCTTTCCACAAGCTTGGCATTGGAAACCAGAGCTGCTGCTGTTGATCCCGTGAATAAACGACGTAACTTCTTCGCTGTGATCACAATCTTTGCATGAAACGGTCCCATGGCCACCCATGTAATGGAACCAAATTCCTTCTGCCCTTTCGTCCTCTAGTTTTTTATCTAGAGCAACGGACCAGTTATGTTCTTTCATGATGCCGTATATAAAAAATGGCCATAAAAGAACAAAGGATGGTCTGAAAAACCCGTTCACAAAAGCGCTACTGGGTCATTAATTTTCAAATAGTGGGATTCTCAAGAAATCCCGCGAAATTTTGACACTTTTCCGCCCATTTCAGGCTGTTTTCACCCGTT
>Ga0247844_1001942_pt1 | contig 35545 bp, 25 predicted proteins | sample LaCtaG_FD_192421 | JGI IMG/M metagenome (GOLD analysis project Ga0247844, IMG submission 192421) | Freshwater microbial communities from meromictic Lake La Cruz, Castile-La Mancha, Spain - LaCruzMarch201714.5m_1 | ecosystem: Environmental > Aquatic > Freshwater > Lake | place: Spain: Castile-La... | reverse complement strand
GCCGGGAGTAAGAGGCGCGTTGTCGAGAACGCCGGCGCGAACGGTCGGCTTCTTGAACTCGGCCGCGAAGGTTTTCAGGATTTTGGCGGCGCCGCAGATGTCGGCGTCGCCGGTGACCATCGCGGTCTGTCCGGCGAGCGAGCCGTCGAGCTCGGGCATGGAGAGCTCCTTGGCCGCGATCTTCAGGAAGGTGTTGCGCACGACGCTGAGGCGGGCGCCCACCCCCGAGAGGCGGGAGCGCAGCTCTTCGAAGTGGGGGACCTTCATGCCGGTGTAGTCGACCACCAGCAGGTAGGGCGAGGACTGGAGTTTTTCGCGGACGTCCGCGACGATCAGAGTTTTCTCAGGTCTCATGTCAGTATTTCAGGTAGGAGGCAGGGTCCACGGAAATTCCGGGGGTCATGGTCGCGCAGAGGGTGATGGTTTCAACAAACGCGCCCTTGGCCGTGGCGGGGCGGGCTTTGATGACGGCCTCGATGACGGCCGTGCCGTTTTCAACGAGGGCGGCTTCATCGAACGAAAACTTCCCGACCGGAACGGCGACATTCGCATTCTTATCGAGCTTGAACTCCACGCGGCCGGCCTTGACTTCCTTCACGGCTTTGGCGGTGTCATCGGTGACGGTGCCGGTCTTGGGGTTGGGCATGAGCCCGCGCGGCCCGAGAACTTTGCCGAGCTTGCGAACCTCGGCCATGGCCGCCGGGGTGGCGACGGCCACATCGAAATCGGAAAAGCCGCCGGTGACTTTTTTGATCAGGTCTTCGAACCCGACAAATTCGGCGCCGGCCTCCTTGGCGGCCTCGGCGGACTGGCCGGTGGCGAAGACCAGGACGCGGACATTTTTTCCGCTGCCGTTGGGGAGCGGGCAGGTGCCGCGCACCATCTGGTCGCTCTGCCTCGGGTCAACACCCAGCTTGAACGAGAGGGTGACGGTCTGGTCGAATTTTGTCGGAGGGAGGGACTTGAGCGTCTTGACCGCCTCCGCGAGCGGGTGGTTTTTGCTGCCGTCGACCATCTGGGCGGCGGCGCGGTAGCGTTTGCTTCGGGTTTTTTGCATGGATGATTTGCAGTGCGAGCGACCTGAAGGTCTCCTGCGGTTGGTGAGTGGCGTTCGGCTCCGCGACACGTTGTCGGGAGCCCGGCAGAATACCGGATCCCCATGGCTTGTCAAAGAAAAAAGTTAAATTAAATTTGACACCCGGGCGGGCCGCTCTAGGATGTCATCCCCGCTGAGCTGGCGATGCAGGGTCGCCCGGTGGAAAACGTATTTCATGAACGCACAACTTCTCGACGAAGCCACGAAAGTCATCCCCGAACCGCAGGTTCTCATCAACATGGTCTCGCGCCGGGTGCGGCAGTTGACCGCCGGCAGCCGGCCGATGGTGGAGGCGGAATTCCGCATGGGTTTTGCCGACATTGCCCTGCTGGAGATCGCCAAAGGCAAGCTGGGGGTTGCCCCGAAGCTGGCTCTGTGATCGGCCCGGGGGGGGCTCCCCATGCCAGCTGAAATCACGATCAACCGGAAAGCGCTGCGGGATTATCACATCCTGGAGCGGTTTGAGGCCGGCGTGGAGTTGAGGGGGACGGAAGTGAAGTCGATCCGTGCGGGCCTGGTGACCTTGCAGGGGGCCTTTGCGCGGATGGAGGGGGGCAACCTCTGCCTGTATGATTCGAGCATCCAGCCCTACGAGCGGGCCAGCCATGAGCAGCACGAAACGAAGCGGGTTCGACGGCTCCTGCTCCACCGCTCGGAAATCGACCGCCTGGTGGGCGAGATCGAGAAGTCCGGCCGCACGGTGGTGGCGCTGCGCCTCTACTGGAAAAAGGGCCGCGTGAAAGTCGAGCTGGGCCTGGGGAAGGGAAAGGACGCCGGGGACAAGCGGGCGGACCTGAAGAAGCGGGTGACCGACCGCGAGGTGGACCGGGCGATTGCCGATTTTCAGCGCAAGCGCTGAGGCCGTGGGCCCGCTGCGGGGTCAGTGGCAGCAGCACCCGGATCCGCAGCTATGGCCGCCCGTTGGCGAGGCCGCGCGCGGGGCGGGTTGCGCCGACTTGAGAATGCCGTAACCGCCGACCACCACACGGCGGATCGCCTCGCCGGTTTCCGGATGCACGCTGAGGGCCGGTTCTTTCATGCTCTGGCGGATTTCGTAATGGCGGACCTTTTCGCCTTTTTTGGCGGGCAGCGTTTCGTAGATATAAGTGGTCATAGTGGAGTAACCTTAGCCGTGGGAGGGGGGGGGCGTCAATCGCTGCCGGTGAAGGGAAGCCTCCCTTGATATCCAACCAGCTCCCTGAGTGCACCGGACAAACAGGCCCGCGCCTCTTGTGGGAATCCGCCAATGATGGAATGTGACGAAATTGTCACACATGCGCGGTTGCGAGTCCGGCAGGGCAGAGTCTAAGACCCGATGCACGAATGCATGAGTGCGCTGGGAGATGTTCCCGAACCCAGAAGGGGTGGCGGGCGTGGAGGCTTGTTGCCGCAAGCCTTTTCTGCCTGGTTGTGCCTGAAAGCGTCCGCGCTCAGAGCGGTCCGGAGGCGCTGGACCAGCCCCCGCCGACCCAGCTGGTCATCGATCAGATCAACGCCCAGACCCCCCCGACGCTTCTCATCAACGAGTATCGGGTGATTGGCTCCCGGACACTCCCCCGCGGGGAGGTGGAGAAGGCGGTTTACGGCTACCTTGGCCCGGGGCGCACGGAGGCCGATGTCGAGCAGGCCCGCGCCGCTCTGGAAAAAGCCTACCACGACAAAGGCTACCAGACGGTTTCCGTGAACGTCCCGCCGCAGCGGCCGGTCCGGGGCATCATCGTTCTGCAGGTCACCGAGGCGCCGGTCGGCCGGCTCCGCGTGAAGGGCGCCCGGTTTTACAGCGTCGAGCAGATCAAAAAAATGGCCCCGTCGCTGGCGGAGGGAACGGTTCCGAATTTCAACGACGTCCAGCGCGACATCATCGCGCTCAACCAGCTGGCGGACCGGCAGGTGACCCCCTCTTTGAAGCCGGGAGCGGTGCCGGGCACGGTGGATGTCGAGCTCACGGTCAAAGACAAGCTCCCGCTGCACGGGAGCATCGAGCTCAACAACCGCTACAGCGCGAACACCACGCCGCTCCGCCTGGATCTGGCCGTCCGCTACGACAACCTCTGGCAGCTCGGCCACACGATCGGTGCCGGCTTCCAAATCGCGCCCGAGCGGCCCAGCGACGCCCTGGTTTACTCGGGATACTACATCGCGCGGGTGCCCTCGATCGACTGGCTCGGCCTGATGCTGCAAGCCACGCGCCAGAACAGCGAGGTCTCGACGCTCGGGGGCGGGAACTCGCTTGGCAACGGCGAAATCTACGGCGGGCGCTTCCTGGTCAACCTGCCTTCCCGCGCCGGATTTTACCATTCGGCGAGCCTGGGCATCGACTACAAAAACTTCGAGCAGGACCTGCAGGTCGGCGACGCGATCATCTCCACGCCCATCGAATACTGGCCGTTCACGATCAGCTACAACGCCGCCTCGATCGGGAAATACCACCAGACAGAGCTGAGCGCGGGGGTCACGTTCAGCTTCCGCGGAACGAGCGAGCAGGAGGCGATCAGCTTTGACAACCGCCGCTACAATGCCGACGGGAATTTCTTCTATTTCCGCGGCGGCCTTGCCCACACGCAGAAGCTGCCGTGGGACTTTGAGATCCTGGGCGAGGTTCAGGGTCAGGCGACGGCGAACGCCCTCATCGACACCGAGCAATACAGCCTGGGAGGTCAGAGCACGGTGCGCGGATACCTCGAGTCCGTCGTCGTGGGGGACAGCGCCGTGGCGGGCACGATCGAGCTCAGGACCCCCTCTCTGCTCTCCTGGCTTGGCGAGGGGCATGACTTGCGGGTGTTTGTCTTCCTCGATGGAGGCACCGCCACGATCAATGACCCTCTCCCCGAGCAGACCACTCAATTCAATCTCTGGAGCTATGGCATCGGGAGCACGATCCGCATTCTCCGCCACCTCAACGGGGAGCTTGTCATCGGCGTCCCGCAAATCACCCAGGAACCCTCGGAAGCCGGACAGCCGCTGTTCTCGTTCCGCGTCTGGGCCGAACTCTAAACCATCATGAAACTCCATCCGATCCCGAAAATCTTCCCTGCCCTCCTCGCCGCCACCCTGGCGCTCACGCTCGCGCAGGCCGAGGACTGGTGGAACAAGGAGTGGACGGCCCGCAAGTCGTTCACCATCGATACCACGAAGGAGGGAGCGACCATCTCCGGCCCCGCGGGCACCTCGCTCGTCCTCCTCCGCCTCCATGCCGGGAACTTCAATTTTGCTGCGGCGCGCGAGGATGGGGCCGACCTCCGCATTGTCACCGGCGACAACAAAACCGTCCTCAACCACCAGATCGAAAAGTGGGATGCCCTCATGAACGAGGCATTTGTCTGGGTGAAAGTCCCGGACATCCAGCCCGACGGCCAGGTGAAGTTCTGGGTCTACTCGGGGGTGGAGGGCGAGAAAATGGAGGAGGGGGGAGACCCGAAGGAGACTTACGATGCCGAGTCGGTTCTCGTCTACCACTTCCTGACGGGAACGCCGGCGGACGCCACGAAGAACGCGAACAATGCGACGTCCGGGGGCACTCTTTCCGAAGGGTCCCTCATCGGGCCGGGGCTGCGGGTGCTGGGAAATACGGCGATCAAGATCCCCTCCTCGGAGACGTTCCGCTGGGTCGAAGGCGAACCGATGACCCTGTCCGCATGGGTCAAATCCACAACCCTCAACGAGAAAGGAATCCTTTTTGACTGGGCCGATGGCCCCAACCAGTTCCAGGTGGGCCTGGCCAGCGGGGTGCCCTACGTGGAGGTGAAGACCTCTTCGGGCACGCAGCGCACCCCGGCCGGCGATCCGGTTGCGGCAAACTCCTGGAAACACATGGCGGTGGTTGCTACGAACGCGTCGATCACCCTCTTTGTGGACGGCAAGGAATATGCCACGCTGAACGCTCCCGTGCCTGCCCTTGCCGGAGAAGCCACGCTCGGCGCCGATGCCGGGGGCCGGAACGGGCTCGTCGGCGAGATCGATGAGTTTCAACTCTCGAAGACGGCGCGCGGACCAGGCTGGGTCGGGTTTGCGCAGACCAGCCAGGCGGGCGGCGACGCAGCGACGAAGCTGATCGTGCCCGGCGAGGATGAGGGCGGGGGCGGGGGAGGCCACAGCGGTGCCCTCGAGCACGTCATGCTCTTCGGGGACATCGCAAAAAACATGATGTTCGACGGCTGGATCGCCGTGGGCGTCTGCGTGGTCATGATGGTCATCGGCTGGTCGGTCGCCGCCGGAAAGTTCATCAAGCTCGGCAAGATTGAGAAGGGGAACGCCGAATTCCAGAACCTGTGGAGAAAGCTGGCTTCCGACCTGACAGCGATGGACCTCGACAACCCGGAGGCCACCAAGGCGTTCGGCGGCAAGCTCGGGAAAAAGGCCTTGCGGCTGCTGGAAAATTCGTCGCTCTACCATGTCTATCACGTCGGGGTTGAGGAAATCCGCCACCGCATCGGCGGCGCAAAAACGGCGAGCCAGGGGCTCTCGGCCCGCTCGATCCAGGCGCTCCGCGCCGCTTTGGACTCCAGCCTCGTCCACGAGCAGCACCGCCTGCACCGGGGCATGGTCTACCTCACCGTCAGCATCGCTGGGGGGCCCTACGTCGGCCTCCTGGGAACGGTTGTGGGCGTCATGATCACGTTTGCCATCATCGCCAAATCCGGCGAGGTCGACGTCAACTCGATCGCTCCCGGCATCGCGAGCGCCCTGCTGGCCACGACGGTCGGGCTGCTCGTCGCCATCCCGGCCCTCTTCATGTATAGCTTCCTGAACACCCGCACGAAGGAGGTCATCGCTTCGATGCAGGTCTTTATCGACGAGTTCGTGGCGAAGGTCGCGGAATTTTATCCGACCCCCGCCGAGTCGGGCATGAGCGTCCCCATCCGCCAGATCAAAACCCCCGAGGCGGCCGCCCGGCAGGAGGAGCTGGCGCGCGATGAGGAAGTGAACGACGAAAGGAGGCCCTGAGAATGGACGCCGGCGACGACAAATCCTACGACGACATCAATGTCACGCCCATGGTGGACCTTTACCTGGTGCTGCTGTTGATCTTCATCATCATGACCACGGCAGGGGTTCAGGGCACCAAGGTCGACCTGCCCCGCTCGTCCACGAAACCGCCGGAGCTCGGCGCACCGAAAAGCAAGGCGATCACCGTCAACAATGCCGGCCAGATCTTTTTGGACACCGTCCCGGTGACCCTCCCCGAGCTGGAACAAAAGCTCCGCGAACACCAGGCCTCGAACCCCGAGTTTCCTGTGGTCATCCGCGGAGACCGCCAGGTCCAATACCAGGGGGTCATGGATGTGCTGGATGTCTGCGGAAAACTCGGTCTCACAAAAGTCGGACTCGCCACCGCCGGGCCAAAATGAGCCGCCCCGAAGACGAGGATGATGACGAGCCCGGATTTTTTCAGAAGTTCCGGGTGCCCATCATTGCCGCCGTCTGCATCGCGCTCGCCGCGGGCGCTTGGTTCGCATTTTTCAACAAGCCGGAGAAGCCCAAGAGGAAATCCTCTTCCGTGAGCATGGTCACGCTGATGCCTCCGCCTCCTCCGACGCCGCCCCCGACCCCTCCGCCCACCCCTCCGCCGGATGAGCCGGAGGAAAAGCCGCCGGATGACGTCAAGCAGGAGTTTGTCGAGGAGACCCAGCCCGATGCGGCGCCGGAGCCCGACTCGCCTCCGGAGGAGGCCCCCCTGGGCACGAATATTGAAGGCAGCGGCCCGGACTCTTTCGGCCTCGCCAAAGGCGGCGGCAGCGGAATGATCGGCGGCCTGGGCAAATCCGGCGGCGGAGGCGGCGGCTCAAAATACGGCCTCTATGCCGGGCAGGTCCAGTCCAGCATCGCGGGAGCCCTCCGGAATCACAAAAAAACCCGCTCCGCGACGCTCAACATCAAAGTGCGCATCTGGGCGGACGCCACCGGCCGCGTGACCCGCGCCACCCTGTCCGGTTCCTCCGGCGATGCGGCGGTGGATCGCGCCATCCAAGAGGAAATTTTAACCGGACTGCAATTGCAGAGCCCCCCTCCGGAAGGCATGCCGATGCCCATCGTCATGCGCATCACTGCAACCCGGCCCAACTGATCCCATGACTCTCCGCATCGACCTTTCCTGTCTGAAGCCAAAACCGCTCTTCCGCCGCCAGGCCCTGATCATCGGGCTGTCCCTGGGAATGGGCGTCCTCAGCCCACTGGACGCCCGCGCTGCTGAATACAAGTTGGCTCAGATCGGGAAAAAGAACCGCATCATCTTTGACTATGCGGAGGAGCCGGCCCCCCCCGCATCCGCTCAGGCCGCCACGCCTGCTTCCACACCTGCTTCCACGCCTGCTTCCACGCCTGCCTCCACGCCTGCCTCCACGCCTGCCTCCACGCCTGCCTCCACGCCTGCCTCCACGCCTGCCTCCACGCCGTCCCCGCAGGTTGGGCGGACATTTCCCGCAAACTCATCCTCGCCTGACGGGAGAGCGGTTTACAATCCCGTGCTTGCGGGCCCGGCGTCCGCAGAGTCAGCCAAGCCCAGCCCGACGCCGGAACCCGTGCAAAAACCGGCCGTCGCGGCCTCCTCCACCAAGCCGAGCCCGACGCCGGAGCCCGTGCAAAAACCGGCCGTCGCGGCCTCCACTCCCAAGCCCAGCCCGACGCCGGAGCACGCTCAAAAGCCGGCCGTCGCGGCCTCCACTCCCAAGCCCAGCCCGACGCCGGATCAAGCCCCGTCGATCGAAGGTCCGCTCCCGGTTTCCTCCAACGAAAGCATCACAGAGACGCCCGACCTGGCGCTCCCGATTTCCTCGGAGCCGCCGACTCCGACGCAGAGCGTCACCATCAATCTGATCAACAAGCTGGTGCAGCGGGGGATCCTGACGAAGGAGGATGCCAACGAGATGATCACTCAGGCGCAGGCGGAGGCGGAAGCGGCGCGCGCCCAGGTCCAGGCGGACATGTTTGCCGTCGCCCAGGTGGCGGCGGTGCAGGCGGCCTCGGACCAGATTGCGGTGGCACAGGCCCAGATGGCTCCCGCATCCCCGGATGATGTTCGGGTGACCTACGTGCCCGAGCCCGTCAAGATGCAGATCAAGGAGGAGATCAAGCTGGAGCTGGCCGCCGACCGGGCTTCCAGCAAGTGGGCCGGCAATGTTCTCATTCCGAAGTGGGTGGACAAGGTGGACCCCTTCTTTGACCTCCGCCTGCGCTTCGAGGGAGATTATTTCCCGAACGGCAACGACTCCACCGGCGCCTTCCCCAACTTCAATGCCATCAATACCGGCGCTCCCTTTGATACCACGGGCACCCAGTTCGCCCCCCAGCTCAACACCGACCAGAATCGCAACCAGTTCCGAATCCGGGCGCGCTTCGGGATGGACATCGACATGGGGGAAAATTTCACGTCGGGTTTCCGGGTGGCCACGGGGCAGAACAACTCGCCGGTCTCCACCAACCAGAGCCTCGGCCTTCCCTCCGCCGCCACGCAGGGCCAGGGGGGCAACTTCAGCAAGTATGCGATCTGGCTCGACCGGGCGTTCCTCCGCTACGACATGCCCATCAACGACAAGCCGTTTGTCACCGCCTGGGCCGGGCGATTCGACAACCCGTTCATGTCGACCCGCCTGATCTGGGACGAGGACCTCGGCTTCGACGGGGCCGCCCTCAAGATGCAGTATGAGATCCTCACCGGACTCACGCCGTTCATCACCGGCGGCGCGTTTGTCGTCTACAACACCGACTTCAATTTTTCGTCCAACCAGCCTGCAAAGTTCAAGAGCTACGACAAATACCTCTACGCCATCCAGGGCGGCCTCGAGTGGAAGCCCACGCAGGATTGGAAGCTGAAAGTTGCGGCCGCCTACTACTACTTCCAGAACATCGAGGGCAAGCTTTCCACCCCCTACACGCCCCAGACCGTCAACGACGCCAGCGACACCGACAACAGCCGGCCCTCGTTTGCCCAAAAGGGAAACACCTACATGGCAATCCGCAATATCATCCCGGATGCCAGCAACGACTTCGGAGCCATCAACCAGTGGCAATACTATGGCCTCGCAACGAAATTCCAGGAGCTCGCCGTCACAGGCCGCCTCGATTACAACGGGTTTGAGCCTGTCCAGATCTCCATCATCGGCGAGTTCGTCACCAACCTCGCGTTTAATAAGACCGACATCGAGCTCATCGCCGTCAACAACCGCGGCGCCCTCGCCGACCCGACCGAGCTGGATGCCATCGGCCCCTTCGATGGCGACCCGAACGCCTGGCTCCTCGAGCTGCGCGTCGGAACCCCCGCACTCGCCAAGCGCTGGGACTGGTCGGTGGACGTCGGCTACCGCTGGATCGGCTCCGACGCCGTGGTGGACGGGTTCAACGACTCGGACTTCGGGCTCGGCGGCACGAACATGAAGGGCTTCACGGTCGGCGGCTACCTGGCCCTGTCTCAGAATGTCTACATCTCGGCGCGCTGGATGGGTGCCGACAACATCACCGGCCCCCAATACAAAACGAACATCTTCCAGTTCGACATCAACTCGAAATTCTAACTCCACATGACAATGACCCCGCTCCACCGCTCCGCCGCCCGGACCCTCCGGTTCCTGGCGCTTGCAGCCCTCGCCGCCGCAGTTCCGCTCCACGCGGCCGAGGAGGAAGGCCTGGAAAACAAGCTCCGCGAGGCCCTGCGCGACACCATGCTGAAGCTGCGCGACGCCCAGGGGCAGGTCGCGGCCGCCCAGGCCGCAACGATTGCCGCCGAGGAAAAAATCAAGGAGCTCACCTCGAAAAATGAGGCGCTGGGCAAGGATCTCATGGCCGAGCGCAAGACGTCCACCAACATGATCGCGGAGCTCAACACCAAGCTCGCGGAGCGGGGAACCGTCATCACCAGCCTCCAATCCATGCTGGTCAAATGGAAAAAATCTTACTCCGAGCTGACGGCCTTCGCGGCCAAGAAGGAATCCGAGCGGGCGAAGCTCGAAGCAAAATCCCTCCAGCTCGAGCGGCGCGTGGGAAATCTTGAAGTAAAGAATCTGGAGATGTATCAAGCCGGCATGGAGACGCTCGAGCGCTACGAGAAATTCGGGCTGGGCGACGCCCTGCTCGCGCGCGAGCCGTTCATCGGAACCACAAAGGTCAAGTTCGAGGGCCTGATCCAGGACCTCTCCGATAAGCTGACGGACGCCCGGAACAAGCCGGGCGACGGCGAGCCCCAGCCGGCCCCCTCCCCCACCCCATCGCAGAATTCTCAAAAACCCAGCTAAATGAAACCCAAGCCAAACTCCGCCCTTCGAATCGCCCTCCTCGCAACCGCCGCGCTTCTGCCCTGTGCCCAGGCAGCAGATGAGGTGATCGCGCGGGTCGCAGGCGAAGAGATCCGGGGCAACCAGATCAAACCCTACCTCGCCACCGTCTCCGACGAGGATCGCGAAGCCCTGCTGAAAAATCCTGCGGCCCTCAGCCAGGTCGTCCGCAACCTCATCACCCAGCAGATGCTCTACAAGGAGGCGCTTGCGGCCGGCTGGGAGAAATCCCCGGACGTCGCCGAGCAGATCGAGCGGCTCAAGCAGGGCCTCATCGCCGAATCCTACCTCCAGTCCCTCACGAAAATTCCCGACGGTTTCCCCTCGGACCAGGACGTGAAGGCCGTCTATGAAGCACGGAAGGACCAAATGAACGTCCCGAAGCAGATCGAGCTCGCCCAGATCTTTGTGGCCGTGTCGCAGGAGGCCGACAAGGCGGAGCAGGAAAAAGCCAGGGCCCGCATCGATGAGGTGGCCAAAGCCGCAAAGTCCGGCGACTTCGCAGCCATCGCCCGGGAGAAGAGCGACGAGCGGGAGACCGCCTCGCGCGGCGGCGCCGTCGGCTGGCTGGCCCTCCCGCAGATCCAACCCGAGATCCGGGCCAAGGTTTCGTCCCTGCCGAAGGGCGGCCTCACCGAGCCCGTCCGCCTCGCCGACGGCTGGTATGTCGTCAAGGTGCTGGACGTGAAGGAGCCACACACCGCCTCGCTCGAGGAGGTCAAGGACCAGCTCGTCAAGCTCCTGCGCAACGAGCGCACCCGCGCGAATCGCGAGGCCTACCTCTCCAAAATCCAACAGCAAAAACCCGTGGTGCTCGACGAGCTCGCCCTCGGCAAGCTCATCGAAAAATAGCCCGGGCGCAGGCGCGCCGCATCCCTCCGGAGCAGACCAGCAAAGGGAGCCTCCGGCGGCGGGGGAGAGGCGCCCCTTCCGATCTTCCGATCCATGGGGAGAGTTTTTCGTTTTCCCGGGGGGAGAACCTGCTGTATGTAGCGGGATGGCACGAAGGAGAAAACCGGGGGCACCCCCAAAGCCGGAGGAACCGATTCCAAGGGCTGAAGTTGCGCCGCTTGCCCTAAAGCCGGTCGAGGAGAACGCCCCGGGCAGCAAATCGGAGACCAAGCCCACCGGCCGGATTTTGCAAGCCCGGCCGGCTTTTGTTCCGCGGGCCCAAACCCGCCCGCTGGCCGGAGCCCCCAGCCAGGCCGCTGCCCCCGCGCAGGGGAGCCAAAGTGAGGGAGGCGACGGCCCCGCATCTCCGGCCCCCGGAGGACATCCCTCCCCTCCGAATCCGGGCATTCCCGACACAAGAGTCATTCTCGCGCGCTTCATGAAACTGCGCGTCCGACTTCTGCCGGCAGTCCTGGCCTTTCTCGTGATCCTCGCCCTTGCCTGCTGGAGCGTCTCCTCATGGACCGCCTCGGCCGAGCGCAAAAGAATCTTTCTGGAAATCTCCAAGCAGGGAGCCGCCGTTTCCAAGGAAAACCAGGTCCTCCTCGACGCAGCGCTCATGGAGCTGAGGAATGGCGATGCGCAGAAAGCTTTGGACCAGCTCATCGCCCTGGAGCGCAACGCCCCAGAGGTGGCCTCTCTCGCCTACCTTGTCGCCGTAGCCGCCATGCAGGCGGGGCAGCCCGAGAAGTCCGTCCGCTACGCCGACCGGTCGATCGCGCGCCGCGAGCGGGTCTCGGACGCTTTGGCCATCAAGGCCGTGCTGGAAACCCAGAGCCGGGGGAGCGGATTTGGAGATCCCAAGCTCCGGGCGGAAGCCTACCTCCAGCAGGCGATCGTGGCGGATGCCGCGAACGCCTCCCCGCTCGTCGAGCTCGCCTCCCTCCTGCGCTACCGCAACAGAAACGAAGAGGCCCTGGGCGTCCTCCAAGCCGCCCGCTCCCGCCTCAACCCGGTGGACAGCCACTCGGTCGTCGATACCTCCCTCGCCATTCTTTCTCTCCAGGAAAAGGCGGACGCCGATCTGCCAAACGACCTCGATCCCGACAAGGACATCCCCACCCTTTACTCCGCGGCCTATGTCGCGATGCGGACGGGCGACTTCGGCAAGGCGGCCGGGCTTTTGAAGACCGCCCGCGAGCGCCTTCCGGCCGACCTTTACTACTACCTCGTCAACGATCCGGCCCTCCGGAAATACGTCCGCCAAAAAGAGCTGGAGGGGCTCTACCAGTAGCTGGGAACGGGCCGCCGGGATCGGCTGGCCAAGGGAAAACCTCCCCACCCCGAAAAAAAGGCCGCCGCCGGTTCATCCCGGCGGCGGCCTGTTAAGATTTGGTCTGCTGCTGGCCGGCGATCAGAAGGTCAGGCCGGTGTAGAACCCGAGGATCGTGGCGTTCTGCACGAGCCCGGTTCCTGCGGGCCGGATCTCATACTGGATGAACGGCTGCAGGAACGCCCACTTGTTGACCTGGATGCGGTAGGCCCCTTCCAGGAAGATCGTGTAGTTGGGCTGGTTCGCATTGCCTGCCCCTTGGAGCCGATTGATGTTGGCGGAGCTGTAGCTGCCGTAGGCGAGAGAGAACATCGTCATGTCCGCATCCCGGTGGGGGATCAGCCCGGTGTAGACGAGCCCGGCCTGGAAGTAGAACGGAAACGGGTTGTTATACTCGGGGGCGAGGGAGACCAAGCTGAACATGTTGAGACCCTGGTCGGAAAGCTTGGGGGCCTCGGTCGAAACGGGCGCCTTGAAATCTTTCCCGGAGGCGACGGACTTGCCGTCGGAGGGACCCTTGGCGAGCGGGGCGGGCTCTTCGGGAGAGGGCTCGCGGAAGAGCATTTGGTCGGCCTGCAGATACATGCCGTATTGCCCGTAGCCCTGGGTGCCGTTGTAAGACCTGCGGGAACCGCCGTAGTAGTAGCCGCCAATGGCATATTTGCCGGGGAGCTGGCTCGCGCCGAGCTTCGGAGTGACCCCGGTCTCGACCATCGTCATCAGCCCGTTTTGGGACGGGTCAGGCCCAAAGCCCTCGTAGGCCAAGCCATGGTTGCCGCTGGCCGTCGCCTGAGGAAAGGCCATGAAGAGCCCGCCCTTGAGGTAATACCACTCGATCGGCTTGATTTTCAGCGTGCCGCCCCATGTGGAGAAGCTCGATGAGAACGGGATGTTTCCACCCACACCCTTTGCGCTGTTCACCGCGTTGTTCAGGAACAGCTTCGAGAGCGGCTGGTCGATGAACTCTTTCTGAGGCTGCAGCCAGCCACCGCGCAGAACGACCATGTCCTTCACGGGCAGGAGGTCGGCGGTGCCGATCTCCAAGCCGAAGGACAGCACGCGGAACTGGGTTCCGGAAATCCAGTTCGACGGGTTGAACATCCCGTTCCCGTTCACGAACGAGTTCGGATCAGCCGACCCCTGCGAATCGCGGTAGCGGAAGTTGCCGAACCCCTTCACCCCTTTGAAGGTGTCGATGTTCAGGAGTTTTCCAAAATTCTGCTCCGCACCGAACTCGATCCCCTGGTCCCAGAACCCGCGTGCGCCCCTCTGGCTGTCCACGACGCCAAAAAATGCGCCGTAATACTTGCCGTTGAACGTTAGCCCGATGTCGGCGAGCGAATCGCGCAGGCCGAACCAGTTGCCGGTCATGTATTTTCCGTTCCACCAGTCGGCGAGCGGCGTGCTGCTGGCCTCGGGCGCCGACTCCATGGCGACGGTGCCGGCGATGGCCGGGGTGGTGATGAGGGTGAGGGCGACCAGGGCCTTCGCCAGGACCGGTGTTCGCCAGAAGTGAGATGATTTGGTTTTTGGCATAGCAGAGCCGTCGATAGAGGACGCGCGTCCCCGTCTCAAGAACAATTTCGTGACAATTTTGTCACATAGGCGGGGCGTCCATCCGCCGCCGCTGCCCCAGCGTGGTAAAAACCAGAGCCCAGAACGCCTGGATGCAGGCCGCCACCGGGATCTGGAGCAGGGGGGCATCGCAGAGACGAGAACGACCCCCGGAATCCAGATCATCCACCCAGAGACCCGCACGGGAAACAGGCGCTCCACAAGAAATTCCCGGCAAAAAATTTTCCCGAGGACCCTGTTGACAGGGCGGCGTTGGATTAGTATTTCTAATGCGAGATGACCGCCGAGATCCTCGCACGCATCCAGTTCGCTTTCACGATAGCATTCCACTACATCTACCCTCCGCTGAGCATCGGCCTGGGCGTGGTGCTCGTCATGATGGAGGGCCTCTGGCTGAAAACCGGAAACCCCCTGTATCACAACATGGCCCGGTTCTGGACCAGGATTTTTGCGCTGACGTTTGCCATCGGCGTCGCGACCGGCATCGTGATGGAGTTCGAGTTCGGCACGAACTGGTCCACCTACTCCCGGTTTGTCGGCGATATCTTCGGGAGCGCTCTTGCCGCCGAGGGGATCTTCGCATTTTTCCTGGAGTCCGGGTTTCTCGCCCTCCTCCTCTTCGGCTGGAACAAGGTCGGTCCGAGGATGCACTTTTTCTCGACGTGCATGGTCGCGTTCGGGGCGCATTTCAGCGCGGTGTGGATCGTTGTCGCCAACTCGTGGATGCAGACGCCGGCGGGCTTCCACCTCGAGACCGTCGTCAACGGCCAGCCGGTCGTCCTGCCCCCCGGCCATATCGTAACGACGGCGGACCTGACCAGCGTCCGCGCCGTGGTCGATGATTTTTGGGCCATGGTTTTCAACCCCTCCTCGATCGACCGCCTCACGCATGTGGTGCTCGGGGCGTGGATGGCCGGCGCGTTCCTTGTGGTGAGCATCAGCGCCTATTACCTCCTTCGCAACCGCCACATCGAGTTCGCGAAGGCCTCGCTGAAAATCGGCCTCGCCTTCGCCGCCGTCGCAACGGCCCTCCAGATGGTGAGCGCCGACATCACGGCAAAGGGGGTCGTTCAGAACCAGCCGATCAAGCTCGCTGCGATGGAGGGGGTCTTCGACACCGTTCCCTCGACGCCGATGACGCTCTTCGGATACGTGGACGGCGCCAACGAAACCGTTGTCGGCCCGAAGATTCCCGGGCTCCTGAGCTTCCTGGCCTTCAACTCGTTCACCCGTCCCGTGGCGGGCCTGCGGCAGCTTCCTCCGGACGACTTCCTCAAAGCAAGGCATCCGGAAACGCCTCAGGAGGACCTCCCGCAGCTCCGCAAATCCTACTGGCCCAACGTCCCTGCGGTCTTCCAGTTTTACCATATCATGATCATCATCGGCGTGGCCATGCTCGGCCTGGTCGTGGTCTCCTGCTTTTTCTGGTGGCGCGGATGGCTGTTCGACCTCAACCGCCCTCTCACGAGGTGGCTCCTGATCGCCCTTGTCTTCTCGGTCCTTGGGCCACAAATCGCCAACCAGGCGGGCTGGTTCACGGCGGAGATGGGGCGGCAGCCCTGGATCGTCTATGACCTTCTGAAGACATCCGAGGCGGTTTCCAAGGTGGTTACCGCCAACCAGATTATCGCCTCCCTCGTCCTTTTCGGCCTCGTCTACGCCCTCCTTTTCGTCATGTTCCTCTTCCTGCTCACCCGTAAAATCCAGCACGGGCCGGACAACGAGGAGGAAAGCGAGGAGATGCCGGACAGCTGGAAGGCCCTCATCCGAACGACCCCGCGCGCATGAATCTCTTGAACCTGATCGACCTGAACATCACGTGGTATATCCTCGTCGGCGTGCTCTTCACGGGCTACGCCATGCTTGACGGATTCGACCTTGGCGTCGGAGCCATCCACCTCTTTGTCAGGAAGGACGAGCACCGGCGGATGTTCCTGAACTCGATCGGTCCGGTCTGGGACGGCAACGAGGTCTGGCTCGTGACCGGCGGTGGAGCGCTCTTCGCAGCGTTCCCGGAAGCCTACGCCACCGTGTTTTCCGGGTTTTACCTGCCGTTCATGCTGCTCCTCTGCTCGCTGATCTTCCGGGCGGTGGCCATCGAGTTCCGCAGCAAGGAGGAGTGGGGGGTGTGGCGGCAGTTCTGGGATGTCGCCTTCAGCCTCGGGAGCTTCGTCTCCTCGCTGCTCATCGGGGTCGCCATGGGGAACATCGTGCGCGGCATCCCGCTTGACGCCGACCACGAGTTCGCCGGCACATTCCTCGGCCTGCTCAACCCCTACGCCCTGCTCATGGGCGTGACCACCGTCCTCCTCTTTGCCATGCACGGGGCCATCTACCTCTCGATGAAGACCGAGGGCGAGCTCCGGGGAATCGTCTCCGGCTGGGTCCCCCGGCTCATCGGGCTCTTCCTCGCATCCTACTTCCTCTTCAACCTCTACACCCTCATCGAGGTCCCCTGGGTGCTCGATACCGTCCGCGCCCGCCCCTACGTCTTCCTCGTCGTCGCCGCCAACGTCCTGATCGTGCTCAACATCCCGCGCGAAATCCACAACGGCCGCGACTTCAACGCCTTCCTTTCCTCGTGCCTCGCGATGGGGCTGATGATGGTCACCTTCGGCCTCACCTATTTCCCCAACATGGTCCTCTCAACGCCGGACCCCGCGAACAGCCTCACCATCTGGAATGCCGCCTCGACGCAAAAAACCCTCGGCATCATGCTCATCATTGCAATCATCGGCGTGCCTCTCGTCCTGGCCTACACGGCGAGCATCTACTGGGTCTTCCGCGGAAAGACCAGCCTCACCAAGCACAGCTATTAGCGCGAAGGCCATTTTTCGAAAGGCGAGTTGGGCGGGAGCCGCCTCGCAAGGCGGTAGCTTTGCCTGCGGCTCATCCCTTGCCGGATTTTCCGGCAGAAGGGCAGATGGCCTGCAGTTCGCACTCCCCGCAGGCGGGGTTTCTTGCCATGCAGCGGCGGCGCCCGTGGAAAATCAGCCAGTGGCTGAGGTCGGTCCATTGATCCCGGGGGAATAGCTTCATCAGGTCGGACTCGATGCGCACGGGGTCGCCCGATCGGGTGAGGCCGAGGCGGTTGGAGAGGCGGGCGACGTGCGTGTCGACCACGATCCCCTCGGTGAGCCCGAACGCGTTCCCCAGGACGACGTTGGCGGTCTTGCGCCCGACCCCCGGCAGGGCGGCCAGCTCGGCAAGGGTGCGGGGGACCTGCCCGCCATGGTCGCTGAGAAGCCTCGCGGCCATGGCCCGGAGATTTTTTGCCTTGTTGCGGAAGAAGCCGGTCGGGTGGACAATCCCCTCAAGCTCGGCCTGCGGGATGTCCGCATAGTCGCGGGCGCAGCGGCAGCGCCGGAAGAGCTGCTGCGTCACCACGTTCACCCGCTTGTCCGTGCATTGGGCCGAAAGGATCGTGGCCACGAGCAGCTCGAGCGGGCTGGAAAAATCCAGCTCGCAGTGGGCGTCGGGGTAGGTATCGGGAAGGATCCTGGCGAGGTCCCCGGCGCGGGCCTGGCGGGTCACTTCTCCCCGAGCGCGGTGAGGCGTTCTTTGGCGAGGGGGGCTTGGGCGCTCCCGCCGTAATCTTTGACGAGCTGCTTGTAGGACTCCCTTGCACGACTGAGCTGCTGGGACTTGAACTTCTCATCCTTCGCGTCGGCCGCCTGCGCCTCAAGGAGCTGTCCGCCCTTCCAGAGGCCCTCGGAGGCCGCGATCGGAACCCCGGAGTAGAACTGCGCGATCTTCGTGAAGAAGTCGATCGCCTGCGCACGGAACTCGTCCTTCTGCTTGGCATCCGTCGCGCCATCCATCTTCTTCATCATGATGTTGCCGCCAAGCAGGAACGCGTTCGCCCGCAGCTCGGCGCTCGCATTCTGGGCGCGGATGATCGCCGGCAGCAGGGCCAGCGCCTCATCCAGCTTGCCCTCCGCGCGGAGCGAGTCGGCGATGCCGTAGTCGGCTTCAAGAACTTTCGGCGACCACGGGTAGAGGGCCTTCAGCTGCTGGAAAAGCTTCCCGGCATCGGCGGTTTGCTTTTTCTCCTGGGCCACGCGGCCAAGGCCGAAGAGCGCGACGGCCTGTGCCTCCTGGATCGTCGCCGGGGCCGTCGTGGCCGTCGTCCCGGGAGGGTTCGGGTAATCCTTCGCAAGCTTTTCAAAGACCCCGGTGGCCTCATCAAGCTTCTTGTCGTCCACCAGTGCGAGCCCGAAAATATCGAGGTCCTTCGGCGAGTAGATGACGTCGGCCTGGTAGGCGTCGTTCATCTTCGCCAGGGCCCTTGCCTTGTCTTTCTCGGAAATCAAGCTCGCCAGCGTAAAGAGGATTTTGCTCTTGGCACCCGAGTCCGACGTGCTGTCAGCAAGGCTCTGGAAATACTCCTCCACCTGGCCCTCCGTCTTGAGCTCGGAGCGCAGAAGAAGCTTCTGGGCAGCGAGGAGGGACTGGAGGCCGAGTGCCAGGTCGGAGCTGGAGGGATACTGGGCCAGCATCTGCTCGGAGGTCGAGATCGAGGCTTGGACGGCGTCCTTCCACCGGGTCTGGTCCGCGGCGCTCAGCGCGGAGTAGTTGGCCGCGATGCCTTCCGCCTGGCCGCGCTGGAGCTCGGCGATCTTGTGCAGCGCCGAGGGGGCCTGCGGGCTCTGCGAGTAGCGCTGCACAAATTCCGTGTAGGACGCGATCGCCTCGTCCGGCTTGCCGGCTGCCACCGCATTCTGGCCAAGGGAATCGAACGCGAAAAAGACTTTGTCGTCGGCCGGATATTTCTCGATGAACGCCCGCATGAGGGCATTGACCTCATCCGGCTTCTGCGCGGCCCCGGCCAGCTGCGCCCGCATGAAGTAGGTGTAGGGGGCCGGCTGGCTGTCAGGAAATTTTTCCGCTAGGAGCGCGAGCGTGGCCGAACCTTCGTCCGTGCGCTTCAGCGCGATCTGGGCTCCTCCCAGAGCATAGATCGCTAGGGGGGTGAGCGGATGCTTTTCGTTGGCCTTGACAAAGGCCTCCAGGAGCGGGATGGCGGCCTCGTTGTCCCCCTTCTGCTGCGTGGCAATGGCGATCCAGTAATCCGATTCCACCGCCTGCGGGGTGCCCGGATACTTGTCCTTGACGATTTTGTAGTTGGCGATGGCGTCGTCCCACTTTCCCGTGTCCTTGTAGATTCCCGCCAGCCCATACTGGGCGACGACCGCCACGTCGGGCGAAGGGTTCTTTGCGAGGTGCTCCTTGAACGTCTTCAGCGCCTCATCAAACTGGCGCAGCGCCACCTGGGCCTGGGCCTTGCTCACGACCGAGAGCCCGACGAGCCGCCCCTTGGGGTATTGCGTGACCGACTCGTCGAAATACTTGATCGCCTCGTTCGGGTTCCCCGTGCCGAGATACATGTTGCCCATCGCGAAGGGCAGGCTTTCAGCGATGGGGTCCCCCTTGTGCCCCGCCGTGAACTCCGTGTATCCCTCGACCGCCTTGTCCACCGCGTTCTGCACAACGTAGGACATCGTCTCGTAATACAGCGCGCGCGTCTTCTCGTCCGCCTTCTCAAGGAACGCGTCCGCGTGGCGCAGGACGACCCGCGCCTCGTTGTATTGCTGGGCGTTGAAAAAGATCTCGCCCATTTTGAGGATGGCGGTTGCGATCTGGTCGGGCTTGGTCTTGATCTCCTCCAGCTTGCGGAGCTCGCGCTCGTTGTCTTTGTCGAGCTGCTTTTTGAGCGCCATGTTCTTGTTCCGGATCGCCTCGGCCTTCTGGGCGGGGAACCCCTTGATCCGGTCCTGCTGGAGGGCGACGATCTCCTCCTTCGGCAGGATGGATCGGTAGGCCTCAAGGGCTTGCTGGTAGAGGGCCGGGCGCTCGGCTTCGGGGCTGAATGCCGCCTGGCTGAAAAGCATCTCCCCGAGCTGGAAGTTCGCGTCGTTGATCAGGGCGAGATCGCGCTGGTCCTTGATGATCTGGGTCATCAGTCCCGCAGCTTCCTTCATCAGGCCCATGCCCTTGGCGGAATCCCCGCCGGATTTCATCAGCTCCTGGCCGCCCTGGGTGGCAAGGGCGAGGGCGAGCAGGTTGCGGTTGGAGGCGATGGTTCCGCTCTTGGGAAATTTCTGGATGTTCGCCTGCATGTCCTCGACCACCTTGTCGAAATTCCCGATCTGGAAGTTTGCGACGGCGCGGCCGTAAATGACGCTCTCCAGGTCGGGAGAGGCCGGGTATTTGGCGGCGAACTCCGTGAACTTTTTGATTGCCTCTTCGAAGGCGGCCTTCCGCTTGGGGTCGGACTCGGGCAGGCGTGCGGCCTTGGAGGAGAGGATTTGGGGCAGGAAGCTGGAGCCCAGCTCGGCCAGCTCCGGCGGAATCCCCGCAAAGGCCAGCGCCTTCGTCAGCGTGGCCTGCGCCTCGTCAAGCTGGCCAAGAAAAAATTGGGCGTAGGCGAGCTGGACCGTGGCCACGGGGACGACGGCATCGGTCGGATAGTCTTTGAGGAGCTGCTGGTAGGCAGCGGCGGCCCCGGCGTAGTCGCCGGCGGAGAAGAGCGCATAGGCGGTATCGTTGGCCGTCGCCGCTCCGGGCGACTGCGCATGAAGTCCGGCGGGATGAAGGATCAGGAGGGCAACCAGGGGAATGACTCGAAAGGCTTTCATACAGAGGAGAGGAGAGCGTAATTCCTCCCGGCCCGGGTTGCCATCCGAAAATTTCACGAACCGCAGCCCTGCCGCAGCAGGGCCTCTGCCGCGCGGGCGGAGGCCCCCCGGGCATCCAGCGCGCCGGTGATGGCGACAAGCTCCTTCGAGAGGGCCTCCCGGGCGGCGGGGTCCTCAAGCAGCCGGATGACCTCATCGGAAAGGTTTTCCGGGGTGGCATCGTTCTGGATGAATTCGCGGACGACATGAGGAGCGGGCGGGGCGGGAAGGCGCGGGTCGGCCGGAGGGTGGACCCGGTAGTTGTTGAGGATGTTGATGATCCCCAGTCCGTTCACGTCCACGAGCCGCTTGCCAACCTCAAACGTCAGCCAGGCAATCTTGTAAACCAGGCAGTAGGGGAGGCCGAAGAACGCCGCCTCCAGCGTCGCCGTTCCCGAGCAAACCATCCCCGCAGCGGCCCTCTGCATCAGCTCGTGGGCCGTTCCCGTCTGCACCGGAATCTCCGGCGCCATCTCCCGCATGCGCCCGGCCAGCACCTCGCTGGCGGCGGACGCCTCAAAAACCGCCCGGGGGTGCCTCTCCCGGATCAGCGCCGCTGCTGCCGCCATCGCCGGATAGATCCGCCGCACCTCCCGCTCGCGGCTGCCTGGAAAAATCCCCACAAGGTCCGGCTCCCGCGCGATCGCGCGGCGCTCGCCCTCCAGCGCCTCGAGCAGCGGGTGGCCGACAAAAACCGTGCGGAGCCCGCTGGCCTCATACATCGGGGCCTCAAACGGAAAGACGCAGATCATCAGGTCCAGGATCCGCGCCATCTTGGGGATCCGTCCCCGGTTCCACGCCCAGACCTGAGGGCTGATGTAGTAGAGAATCTTTCCTCCAAACCCGGCGCGGCGGAGGCCTTTTGCCAGGCGCAGGTTGAAACCCGGATAATCCACCAGCACGACCGCCTCCGGGCCGCCGGCCGCAATCCCCGCCAAGGCTTCATTAAACTTTTTCCGGAAATACCCGTAGCGCCGGAGCACATCCCACAGCCCGAGCACCGCCGACTCAGCCGTCCAATCGTCGAAAGGCCCGTCGGCAAGCGCCTGCATCCGCGGCCCCCCGGATCCGGCAAACCGGATCTCCGGCCGCGCCGCCCGAAGCGCCCGCATCACCTCCGCCGCGCGCGCATCCCCGCTCGCCTCGCCGGCCACAAACCAAAACAAGGGGGATCCCGGGTTGGAATTCGTCAATCGCATCGCTCAGTCCCCCGATGCTCGCCACTCCCCCAACAAATGTCAACGGGGCCCGCAAAACCCGCCCCGGCTTTGCGGCCTTCTCCCTGGAAGCCACCTCCCCTCCCGGTCGCCGCGCAGGCGCTGAGTTTTTCGTGATTCCTTTTCCCGTGGGAAGTCCGTTAGACTGACGCCGATGGATGTTTCGGCAACGTCCCCCGGCATGGCATTCCCCGACTGGCTTCTGGGAATCCCTCTGAGCGTGGTGAGCGCGGATGCGTGCGAGCAGGCGGTCCTGGGCTGGGCGCAAGCGGCGGACGGGGAGTGCCGGTTCGTGGCGACCAGCAACGTCGATTTTCTTGTGAAGGCGCTCGCCTGGGGGCCGGGGACCACCCGCCACCCCGAGCTGGTGGAGGTCCTTCGCCGGGCAGCGATGAACACGGCGGACGGGATGCCGCTGGTCTGGGCATCCCGCTGGCTGGGGGGAAGGCTGCCGGCGCGGGTGAGCGGATCGGATCTCGTGCCGGCGCTGTCGGGCTCGGCTGCCCGCGAGGGGCTTTCGATGTTCCTTCTTGGCGGCACCGACCCGGTGACGAACCGCGCTGCCGAGCTGCTCCGCGAGCAGAATCCGGAGCTGCACATCGCGGGGGTCGACTGCCCGTTCGTCTTTACCGAAGGCGGAGCGCGACCGCGAGATCTGCGAAAAAATCAATGCGTCCGGCGCCAGGATCCTTCTCATCGGATTCGGAAATCCCAAGCAGGAAATGTGGTTTCAGCGCAACAGCTACCGCTTGAAACCCGGGGTCGCTCTCGGCGTCGGGGGCACGTTCAACTTTGTGGCCGGCGAGGTTGGCCGGGCGCCCGGGTGGATGCAGAAGGCCGGCCTGGAGTGGGTCTTCCGCTTTCTTGCCGAGCCGGGCCGCCTCTGGAAGCGCTACGCGGTGGGCCTCGTGAAGTATGCCGTCATGACCGCGCCCGTTCTTGCCGGCCACACGCTTTTCGGAGCCCTGGCGCGGGCCGCGGGGAGTCCGGAGATGCCGGCCACCTACTTTTCGGGTGACAACTCGGTGCGCACCCTCAGGCTTCCGGAGCGCCTCGATGCCGCTTCGGCCCCTCAAATTTTTGAGGCGGCCGCCGAGGGGACGGGAGGCGCCCTCGTCCTGGATGCCTCCGCCTGCAGGTTTGCTGATGCTGCGGGATTCGGACTGCTCTGGGCGCTTACCCGGGAGCACCGCACGACCGGCCTCTACCTCCTCACACCGCCCCGCCGCTTCCGGATCCTGGCCTACCTCCACCGGGCTGACGACTTCCTCTCGCCCTTCCTCTGCCACACCCTGGGCGACCTCGAACTGCGCCTCTCCGAACGCTTCCCCCAATCCGGCTGCTTCGTCTCCATCGAGGGATCGGCCTCGGAAACCCGGATCTCGTTTCTTGGATCGCTCACCGCCTCCGACTTGAAATCCCTCAACCGCGACGACCTGATTCGCGCGCTGGGCACCGGCCACCTGGCTCTCAACCTCGCCTACTGCCGCCGCGTGGACGCCGACGGCCTCGGGCTGCTCACCCGGCTCAAGGCCTTCGCCCAGTCCAGGGGGTCCCGGGCTGTCCTCGAAAATCCGAGCCGGGAAATCCGCGCGTCCATCGACGTCGCGGACCTGACAGAAACCCTGCTGTAGCGGGCATCAGGACCGGTAGCGCTCGGGCAGCGCAGCCAGCAGCTCGGCCTTCGGCGTCCGCTCGCAGAACTCGCTGAGCGTCTCATCTCCCTGGCGGTTGGCCTCAAACGTCCGCAGCAGGGAGTCGATCACCATATCCACATCCGAAGCAAGGATCTTCCCCTTCAGGAGCTCGTTGAAGCGGCGGTTCTGCCCGAGGCGGCCCCCCACAAACAGGTCGTAGGCATCCACCATCTTTCCGTCCACCTTGGTGCGCGCCCCGCGAAAGCCCAGATCGGCAATCTGGTGCTGGCCGCAGGACGATGGGCAGCCGCTGAAGTGAACACGGATCTTGTCCTGATACCATCCGCTCCGCTCCTCGAGCTGGCCGATGAGCGAGATCATGCGGTTCTTGGTCTCCGCGACGGCCAGGTTGCAGAACTCGATGCCCGTGCACGACACGCAGCCCTTGCGGAAATTTGACGGCTCGTAGACGAGCCCGGCCGCATCCATCTCCGCCTTCATCGCCGGAAGCGCCTCGTTGGGGACGAACGGAATAATCAGGTTCTGCTTGTTCGTGAAGCGGATCGTGTCTTTCCCCGGCGCACAGAACTTCCGGGCGAGGGCGCCGACCGTGGCCAGGATGCCATTGCGGATCCTCCCGCCGGGGAAGCTGATCCCCACCCAGGAATGGCCGGGCTGGCTCTGCGCGTGGATCCCCATGTGGTCGGTCTCCTGGTCGCGCGGGAAGACGAACTCCGTGTGCGCCGGAAGCTGGAACCCCAGGCGCTCCTCGACCTCGGCAAGGATGCGCTCCACCCCCCAGTCGGCCACAAGAAATTTGAAGCGCGCGCGGTTGCGCTTCGCACGATACCCCTCGTCGCGGAAAACCTCGCTCACCGCCTTGGTCACCGGCCAGATCAGCTCGGGATCGATCCAGACGGGCAGCACCTGCGCAAGGTGCGGAGCGCTCGACAGGCCGCCGCCCACCTTCAGCCCAAACCCCGCTCCCCGCACATCGCTCTTCAGCCCGAAAAAACCAAGACAGTTGATGTCCGGCTGGTGGCAGTGGATGTGGCACCCGCTGATCGCTATCTTGTATTTCCGCGGAAGATTCGAAAACTCCCGGTTGTTCGTCATCATCCGGTTGATCTCCATCAGCTGTGGCGTCGCATCCAGGATCTCGTCCGGGTTGAGCCCCGAAACCGGACACCCCACGACGTTGCGCGTGTCGTCCCCACAGGCCCCGCTCGTCGTAATCCCCACCTTGTCGAGCTGGTCGAAAATGTCCGGAATATCCTGGATCCGCAGCCAGTGATACTGGATCGTCTGGCGGGTCGTGATGTCGCAGAACCCGTGGCCATACTGGTCCGCCAGCGAGGAAATTACCTCCGCCTGCCTGCCGGTCACCTGCCCTCCAGGCACCTTGATCCGCATCATAAAATACCCGCCGTCCTTCGGCTTCTGCCGATACACCCCATACCACTTCATCCGATCAAAATCCCCTTCCGTGATCGCCTCAAACCCCAGCTTCGCATACCGGTAAATGTCGTGAATCACGTCCAACCCGTCCTTGTCCAGCTTCAGCTGCTCGGCGGGTGTGACCTCGATCAGGCCTTTTTTCACGGCTTCAAAGTTGGGGTGAATGTTGATCATATTGGTAGATATTCGAATAACGCGCGCCTCCTTGCAACCCCAAATTGGCACTTTGATCCTCCAGCGCGGCCGCCGGTTCAAAGTTTCCTTTTCGAAGGAAAGGTTGAAAGGTTTGACGGGCCAACGTCCATCCCCCAGAGTGCGCCGCATGCTGAGAGGCAAGATGCTTCCATGATCGTCCGACGGCTTGTCCCTTGGCTTGCGCTGGCATTCCTGCCCTCGTGCATGGTCGGGCCCGACTACGTAGTGCCGCGGGCCCTCGTTGAGGATCAGTGGGTCGAGAGGAGAGCGGTTTCTGGAAATCCCTATGGGGAGCCGGAAATCTTTTGGTGGCGGAATTTTCAGGATGCGACGCTGACCCGGCTTGTCCGGCTAGCCTATGAGAACAACCTGTCCCTCCAGGCTGCGGGGGTCAGGATCCTTCAGGTCCGTGCGGAGCTGAACCGCAGCATCGGAAACCTCTTTCCCCAGCAGCAGGGCGTGTCGGGGGGAATCAACTACGCGTATATCCCGCCGAACACCGGCGGATCCTCCTCCCTCGGTTCCACCAACCCGCTGCTCAACGCGCTTGCGCAAAACATCGACGGACAGAGGCCCGATTTTTCGATCGGCCCGAACCTTCTCACCAACCAGTCCCTGTTTTCTGCGAGTTGGGAAATCGATTTCTGGGGAAAATACCGGCGCCAGATCGAATCCGACAAGGCCGGCTACCTTTCGACCGTCGCCGCGTATGATGATGCCCTGGTGACCCTGATCGGGGACGTGGCGACCACCTACATCAACATCCGGACGCTTCAGCGGCAGATCGCCATCACCAACCAAAATATCGAGTTGCAGAAAGAGAGCTTCCGCATTGCGCAGGTCCGGTATCAGGCCGGGGAGACGAGCGAGCTGGACCCCTCCCAGGCAAAAACCCAACTTCTGCAGACCCAGGCCCAGGTCCCTGGCCTGGAAAGCAGCCTGCGGCAGCTCAAGAACTCGCTGGCCGTGCTGATCGGGCAGACGCCCAACACGGTGGACGCCATCGTGCGGACCGGGGCCATCCCCCAGCCTCCGGCGAAGATCGTAGCCGGCATTCCAAAGGATCTCCTGCGCCGGCGGCCGGACGTGCGGCAGGCCGGCCTCAATGCCGCATCCAGGTCCGCGCTGATCGGCGTGCAGGTTGCGAACCTCCTTCCCGCCTTCTCGTTGTCGGGCACCTTCGGCTCCACCTCCAGCAACATCGGAGGCCAGCAGCTCATCGATATTTTCGACTGGCAAAATGCCGTCGTCAACGCGGGCGGCAACATCGCCATGCCGGTCCTCAACTACGGCCGCCTGATCAATCAGGTGCGCCAGCAGGATGCGGCCTTCCAGGAGGCGGCGCTCACCTACCAGAACACCGTCCTCAGCGCGCAGAAGGATGTGGAGAACGGGCTCACGCAATTTTACAACGGGCGGGCGAGCATGGTTTTTCTGGCGGAGGCCGTGCAGTCGGCCAGGACATCGACGGCGCTGGCCATTTCGCGCTACAAGGCGGGCCAGTCGGATTACACGACCGTCCTTTCAGCGGAGCAGGCGCAGCTCTCGGTGGAGCTGAACTACGCAAACGCGCAGAGCAGCGCGGTCGCGGGCGTCGTCAACACCTACCGGGCCCTCGGCGGAGGATGGCAGCTCCGCAATGGGGGGGATGTGATTTCCGAAGCGGTAAAAAAGCAGATGGCCGAGCGAACCAACTGGGGCCGCATGCTGGAACCTCAAAACCACCTTCCCGCCGTTTCGCCGGAGGAACGGCCTGCCGAAGCGGTGCCCAAAAACCGCCCGATCTGGAAACTCCTCAACGTCAACCAATGAAAATCATCAAGGCATTCCCGGCCGCCCTCCTCCTGGCCCTGCTCTCGACGGGGTGCGGAAAAGCCCCCAAGGGCCCCGGACAGGAAGGAGTCCGCGTGACCGTGGTCCACCCGCGCGAGACCGGGGTCACCGACCACATCGACTTCACCGGAACCGTCGGGGCAGTCCAAAGCGTGGACATCGTCGCCCGCGTCGAAGGCTTTCTGGAAGGCATCTTTTTCAAGGACGGATCCTACGTCACCAAGGGCACGCCGTTGCTCAAAATCCAGCAGGATGAGTATATCGACCAGCTGAAGATCTACCAGGCCCAGCTCGACTACGACACGGCAGAATACAACCGCCAGGTCGTGATGTTCCGGCAGAACTCGACTTCCGAGGCCAGCGTTCAGAAGTATCTCTCCGAGATGCAGCAGGCGCAGGCCCAGGTTTCGCTGGCAAAACTCAACCTGGCCTACACCACGATGAGCGCGCCGTTCGATGGCCTGCTCGGCGAGCACCAGGTCGATGTCGGGAACCTGGTGGGAAACAACCCGGGCAACCCCACCCTCCTCGTCAACATCGAACAGATCGTCCCGATCTACGTGAACTTCTCGATCAATACGCGCGACGCACTCCGACTGCGCCAACTCATGAAGGCACACCACATGGCGGACAAATCCGCCGTCGGAAAAAATCCCGTCTATGCCCGGCTCGAGGATGAGACAGGATTCCCCCACGAGGGGGTCCTCGATTTTTCCGACAACAGCGTCGATACCTCGACGGGCACGATCCCGCTCCGGGGGATCTTTCCCAACGAGGATCGCATCCTCTTTCCGGGCCTCTTTGCTGAGGTTCGCATTCCCCTCGGCCCGCCCAGACCCGGGCTCGTGATCCCCGAGACGGCCGTGCTCAGCGACCAGGAGGGCGATTATGTTTTTCTCGTGAATGAGAAGAACACCGTCGTGAGGCGGAGCATCGTCAAGGGTCCGCTCAACGGGGTGGACCGCGCGATCACCAAAGGCCTCTCCGCGTCCGACCGCGTGGTCGTCGGGGGCATCCCGAACATCAGCGCCGGCCAGACCGCCGAAGCCACCCTGCAGGCCCCGGCCCCGCAGTAGGCAGCGAACGCGGCATGTTCTCGAAATTCTTCATCGAAAGGCCGGTCCTCTCGAATGTCATCGCCATGGTGATGATGCTTCTTGGCGGCGTAGCCATCGTCACGCTTCCGGTCGCGCAATTTCCTGCGATCACTCCGCCGACGGTTGTCGTTACGGCGCTCTACCCGGGGGCCAGCGCCCGGACGGTCATCGACAAGGTCGCCCTTCCCATCGAGCAGCAGGTCAACGGCGTCGCCGGGATGATTTACATGTCGTCCTCGTCCTCGGACGGCGGGAACTACGCCCTGACGGTCTCGTTTGAAATTGGCACCGATCCCGATGCCGCCCAGATCCTCGTCCAGAACCGCGTGGCCGCAGCCATTGCGCAGCTGCCATCGGCCGTGCAGACGCAGGGGGTCGTCACCCAGACGAAATCCACGGCCATCCTCCAGATCATCACGCTCACCTCGCCGGACAACACATTTGACGCGCTCTACCTGAACAACTTTGCGACGCTGAACCTGGAGAACGAGCTCTCGCGCATCCCCGGGGTCGGCGGAGTCACCGTCTTCGGAGTCGGCCAATACAGCATGCGCATCTGGCTCCTGCCCGACCAGCTGGAACAACGGTCCCTCGTGCCAAGCGATGTCATCTCCGCTCTCCAGAACCAGAATGCCGAGGTGACTGCCGGACAAATCGGGGCCCCGCCGGCTGAGGCGAACCAGGCATTTCAGCTGACGGTGAACGCGAACGGAGAGCTCAACAAGGTCGAGGAATTCGAGGAGATCATCGTCAAGTCGAACACCGGGAACGGAACCCAGATCACGCGACTGCGCGATGTCGCCCGCGTCGAACTCGGCGCGGTCTCCTACGGGCAGTTCTCCGAGTTCAACGGCCGCCCGACCGGCGGCGTGGCCATCTACCAGCTCCCCGGCACGAACGCCCTCGACACCGCCCGTCGGGTCCGCACAAAAATGGAGCAGCTGGCCAAATCCTTCCCCGCCGGCCTCGAATATGACGTCCCCCTCGACAATACAACGTTTGTCCACGAGTCCGTAACGGAAGTCTACAAAACGCTCGTGGAGGCCGGCCTCCTCGTCCTGCTTGTCATCATGGTTTTCCTGCAGGACTGGCGCGCGACGCTGGTTCCGGCCACAACGGTTCCCGTGACAATCATCGGGGCCTTCGCGGGGATGGCGCTCATGGGGTTCACCATCAACACCCTCACGCTTTTTGCCATCGTGCTGGCGATCGGGATCGTGGTGGATGATGCGATCGTGGTCGTCGAGGGCGCCTCAAAGCACATCGAGCGCGGAAAGTCGCCGAAGGACGCGGCGATCGCGGCCATGAACGAGCTCTTCGGGCCAATCGTCGGGGTGACGCTGGTCTTGATTTCGGTCTTTCTCCCCGCCGCATTTCTTCCCGGGATCATCGGCCAGATGTATCGCCAGTTCGCGCTGGTGATTGCCGTCACAGCCGTCCTGAGCGGGATCAACGCCGCCACGCTCAAGCCAACCCAGTGCGCGCTCTGGCTCCGGCCGCACGATCCGAACAAGAAAAAAAACCTGCTTTTCCGGGGTTTTAACGCGCTCTACGAGCCCTTGGAGAGCTGGTATGCGGGACTGATCGGGCGCATGGTCCATCACAGCGGGCTCATGACGCTGGTTGCCTGCGCCCTTGTGGTCACCTCGATCACGGGCTTTCTTCGGACGCCGACCGGCTTTCTTCCAACCGAGGATCAGGGCTATGTCATGGTCGCCGTTCAGCTGCCTGATGCGGCTGCTCTCGGACGCTCGAAAGCGGCGATGGACCGGCTTGCCGGAGAGATCCGCAAGGTGCCGGGCGTCGCCGATACGATCGTCATCGGAGGCAGCGGATCCTCGCCGATCGATGCCAGCGCCTCGCTCTTCAATGCGGGCGTGATCTACGCCGTTTTGAAGCCCTCCCAGGAGCGCGGGCGCACGGAAAACCTGCAGGCTGTGAACTCAGCGATCATCGAGGCGGTGGCCCAGGTGCCGGAGGCGAATTGCCTGGTCCTTCTCCCCCCCCCCATCCAGGGGCTTGGCCTGTCGGAGGGGTTCCAGATGCAGGTCGAGCTCACGAACGGGACGTTCGATTACTCCCGCCTTCAAAGCATCACCGAGGCCATTGTCCGGGAAGCGCAGGGGCGGCCGGAAATCGCCCGCGTCCTGACGCCGTTCCGGGCTGATGTGCCACAGTTGGCGCTCACGCTCAACCGCCGCGAAACAGTGACCTACGGGGTCCAAATCAACGATGTCTTCAGCGCTCTGCAGACGTATCTGGGGTCCAGCTACGTCAATCAATTCACAAGGTTCGGGCGCACGTTTGACGTCTATGCGCAGGCCGATTCTCCCTACCGCATGCAGCCGGAGGCGATCAAGCAATTCACCGTCCGGAACTCCAGCGGAAACATGGTGCCCCTGGGGTCCCTGGCCTCGATCGGACCGGCCTTCGGCCCCTCCGCCATCGCGCTCTATAACCTCTACCCGTCCGCATCCATCCTGGGGTCCGCGAGCGCCGGATTCAGCTCGGGCGAGTCCCTTCAGATCATGGAAAAGATTGCGTCGCGCGTCCTGCCGGAAGGGATGCGGTTCGCCTGGACCGCGCTCTCGTATCAGGAAAAGCTCACCGGCGCAGCGACGGTCGCAGCGTTTGTCCTTGCGATGGTGCTCGTCTATTTTGTGCTCGCTGCGCAATACGAGAGCTGGATCCTGCCGGTGGCGGTGATCCTTGCAATTCCGCTCTCGGTCCTGGGGACCGTGGTTGCTCTCCGGATCACCGGACTGCCAAACAACCTCTACGTGCAGATCGGGCTAATCCTGCTCATCGCCCTGTCGGCAAAGAACGCCATCCTGGTTGTGGAGATGGCCCGGCAGCGCCGCGAGGCGGGGGCCTCGATCGTCGATGCAGCGGTCGCGGCCGCGCGGTCGCGATTCCGCCCGATTCTCATGACATCGTTCACGTTCATTCTGGGCGTCCTTCCCCTGATCCTCGCCACCGGGGCGGGCTCCGCATCGCGCCAGTCGCTCGGGATCACGGTCGCGAGCGGCATGCTGGCCTCGACCTGCCTGGCCGTCGTCTTTGTCCCTTCCTTTTTTGTCGTGCTGCAGCGCTGGCAGGAAGGGAGGCCCGCAGCGGCCGGCAACTCCTGACGCCACATGCTGTCGAAATTTTTCATCGAGCGGCCGATCTTCTCCAACGTGATCGCCCTTGTGATGATGCTGCTTGGCGGCGTGGCGGTCCTGACCCTGCCCGTGGCCCAATACCCCTCGATCACGCCCCCGACAATTCAAGTCACCGCCTCGTATCCCGGCGCCAGCGCCCGGACGATGGTGGAGAAAGTCGCCCTCCCGATCGAGCAGCAAGTCAACGGGGTCGAGGGAATGATCTACATGCAGTCGTTCTGCACCAACGAGGGCAACTACTCGCTCATCGTCACCTTCGACATCGGGACCGATCCGAACAAGGCGGAGGTCCTCGTGCAGAACCGCGTCTCGGCCGCCCTGTCCCAACTCCCGACCTCCGTCCAGACCCAGGGCGTCGTCACCCAGACAAAATCGACGGCCATCCTTCAAATCATCACCCTCACCTCGCCGGAGAATCAGTTTGACGCCCTTTTCCTGAATAATTTTGCGGCCATCAACCTCGAGAACGAGCTGGAGCGGGTGAAGGGCGTCGGGGGAGTCACGGTTTTCGGCGTCGGGCCCTACAGCATGCGGGTCTGGCTGAACCCCGGCGAGCTCGAGGCCCGCTCGCTGGTTCCCAACGATGTGATCCGCGCGATCCGGTCGCAGAGCACAGACGTCACGGCCGGCCAGATCGGCGGCCCGCCCGCTGCCGGCTCGCAGGCGTATGAGTTCACGGTCAACGTCAACGGTCCCCTGAGCGCGCCGGAGGCCTTTGCGGACATCATCGTCAAGTCGGAGGCCGGCGATGGCGGCGGGATCACGCGCCTTGGCGATGTGGCCCGGATCGAGCTGGGCTCCCAGCAATACGGGCAGTTCTTCACGTATGACGGCCAACCGTCCGGCGGCGTGGCCATCTTCCAGCTTCCGGGCTCAAACTCGCTGGACACCGCCCGGCGGGTCCGCGAGAGGATGGCGGAGCTTGCGAAGTCGTTCCCCCCGGGGATCCGCTACGAGATCCCTTTCGACACCACGATCTTTGTCAGCGAATCCATCTCCGAGGTTTATAAAACCCTCTTTGAGGCGGGGCTGCTGGTGCTGCTGGTGATCATGGTCTTTCTTCAGGACTGGCGCGCGACACTTGTTCCGGCGACAACCGTTCCCGTGACCATCATCGGAGCCTTTGCCGGAATGGCCGCCCTCGGGTTCACGATCAACACCCTCACGCTTTTTGCGATTGTGCTCGCGATCGGAATTGTCGTCGATGACGCCATCGTCGTTGTGGAGGGAGCGGCCAGGCACATCGAGTTGGGAAAAACGCCCAAAGCGGCCGCTATCGCAGCGATGGACGACCTCTTCGGCCCGATCATCGGCGTCACGCTCGTCCTGATCTCGGTCTTCCTGCCCGCCGCCTTTCTCCCCGGCATCACGGGCCAGATGTATCAGCAGTTCGCCCTCGTCATCGCCGTCACGGCTGTTCTGAGCGGAATCAACGCGATCACGCTTAAGCCCACGCAGTGCGCGCTCTGGCTTCGGCCCGCCGACCCTGGACGCAAAAAGAACCTGCTCATCCGCGGGTTCAACGCCGTCTATCAAAAGCTCGAAACGGCCTACTCCCGCCTGATCGGGCGCTTGGTCAGGCACAGCAAGCTGGTCGTCCTGGCTGCGCTTCTGCTCGCCGCGGCCTCGATCCGGGGCCTTGTCCAAACTCCCACGGCTTTCATCCCGACGGAAGATCAAGGCTACGTGATGGCTGCCGTTCAGCTCCCCGATGCCGCCTCGCTCGGACGAACGCAGGAATCCATGGCTCAGATCGCGGAGGCGATTCAAAGTATCCCTGGCGTCGCCCACACGATCCAGATCGGCGGGGTTTCCCCCATCGATAACAACTCCTCGCTGGCCAATGCCGGCATCATCTATGCGATGCTCACGCCTTGGGGGGAGCGCGGAAAATCGGAGGACCTGCGCTCCATCTATGAAAAGATCCGCAAGGCGGCAGCCGGCATCGAATCCGCCAACACGCTCGTGCTGGTGCCGCCGCCAATTCCCGGCCTCGGGCTCTCCGGCGGATTTCAGATGCAGATCGAGCTGGCGGACGGATCCTTCAACTACCACCGCCTCCAGACAATCACCGGGGAAATCGCGGAGCAGGCCCGGCGCGATGGCCGGATCCTCATGGCCCTGACCCCGTTCCGAGCCGAGGTCCCGCAGCTCGCGTTTGATCTCAACCGCTCGCAGGTCCGCGCTTACGATGTCAAAGCCGCCGATGTCTTTGATGCCCTCGAAACCTATGTCGGCTCCAGCTACGTGAACCAGTTCACGAAGTTCGGTCACACGTTCAACGTCTTCGCTCAAGCCGACCTGCCCTCCCGGGGCCGGGCGGATGCGATCAAGTCCTACACGGTGCGCAACGCGCAGGGAAAGATGGTCCCGCTCGGCTCGCTCGCCGCCATCCATGAAGCTGCCGGACCGGCGGTGGTTTCGCTCTACAACGTGTATCCCTCGGCCGCGATCGTCGGCGCGGCCGCCCCCGGCTTCAGCTCAGGCGAGGCGATGGCGCTCATGGAGGGCATCGCGGGCCGAATCCTTCCCCGGGGCATGCGCTACGAATGGACCTCGATGTCCTACCAGGAAAAACTCGCGGGCGCGGCAACCCTCCTTGTCTTCAGCCTGTCCCTCGCCCTCGTCTACTTTGTCCTCGCGGCCCAATACGAGAATTGGATCACCCCGCTCGCCGTGCTCCTCGCCGTGCCGCTCGCAGTGCTTGGGACCGTCCTGGCCATGAAAGCGACCGGACTTCCCAATAATATCTATGTCCAGATCGGCCTCGTCCTCCTCATCGCGCTGTCCGCAAAAAATGCGATTCTGGTGGTGGAGATGGCGAGAAAGCGCCACGCCGAGGGTGCTGGGATTCCCGAGGCGGCGGTGGAAGCTGCGACGTCCCGGTTCCGGCCGGTCCTCATGACCTCGCTGACATTCATCCTCGGCGTCCTCCCCCTCATCCTGGCGAGCGGGGCCGGAGCCTCCGCTCGAAAATCCCTCGGGGTCGCGGTCGCCAGCGGCATGCTCGCCTCAACCTGCCTGGCAATCGTTTTCGTGCCATCCCTTTTTGTCGTCCTCCAGGGCATCCAGGAAAAACGCAGGTGGAGCGCCAGGCGGGAGCCGCCGGCGCAATTCTAAGAACCGGCTCCGGAAGGGAACCCGGCGGGCACCTTGACCAAAAGCCGGCCAAGTTGTCGGCGCTCGCGCCAGGCCACACAACCTGCCAGGCAGAGCGCGGCGACGAGGGCCTCCGCCTCGGGAACCGCCACCGGAACGAGCTCCCCGCTCGCGAGCAGCTGCGCGCCCGGGCTGAAATTTTGGAACTGGATTTTTGCGAGCTGTCCGCTGGTCAACCCGCTGGCGTCACTTCCGAAGAAGATCCGGCCCTGGGCGCCGGAGAACCCGGCCGTGCCCGACCACCAGTTGATGGTGAGGGTCGCTGTCGGCGACCAGGCCGCCAGGTTGCTTGCCCCGAAGGTGAGGTTGTGCATCGAGGCCCCGAGAGAAATCGTGGAGTCGGCGCTGAGCGTGAGCGCGCCAAGCACCTCGTTCGCCCCGGCGCCCGTGCTGAATGTGCCGCCGCTCAGCCTCATGGCCGCCGTATCCGCAATCTGGTTCGCCCCCTGCAGCAGCAGCGTCCCGCCGGTGTTCAGGGTGACCGAGGACCCGCTCAACGCATTCCCCGAGGACTTGGCCAGCGCCAGCGTCCCCCCGTTCACGGTCATCCCCCCCGTGTAGGTGTTGCCAATGATTCCGCTCAGCGTCTGCGTTCCCGCACCCGCCTTGATGAAGTGGCCGGTGTAGGAATTGTTCCCAGGGTCCACGTAGTTTGCCAGCGTGCCCGAAAAATTGCCGCTCCCCCCGCCGACGCCAAACGTCAGCGATGCCCCATAGCTGGGCGTATACCCGCTGCTCACCCGGCCGGCCCCCGTCAATGCGTCGACGCGCACCTTGGCCTCCACCCCGTCAAACTTCGCCCCCGCTGCCACGTTCAAACGCGAAAAATTGTTGGTCCAGTTTTCGTCTGCAAAATCCCCCCCCTTGATCGTCCCGCCCTGGATGTCGATCACCGCGCCGGCTCCCAGCGCAAAGGTCGCCGCCTGGTTCTGCCCCCAGCGGAGCTGCCC
>Ga0247844_1001941_pt1 | contig 35545 bp, 23 predicted proteins | sample LaCtaG_FD_192421 | JGI IMG/M metagenome (GOLD analysis project Ga0247844, IMG submission 192421) | Freshwater microbial communities from meromictic Lake La Cruz, Castile-La Mancha, Spain - LaCruzMarch201714.5m_1 | ecosystem: Environmental > Aquatic > Freshwater > Lake | place: Spain: Castile-La... | reverse complement strand
GGCGTAGCTCAGTTGGTAGAGCACTGGTCTCCAAAACCAGGTGTCGGGAGTTCGAGTCTCTCTGCCCGTGCAAATTCTATTTTTATATGAAGATAATTAACTATATCAAAGAGTCTTATACAGAACTCGTTCAGAAAGTATCTTGGCCAACACGCGAGGAACTTACTAATAGTGCAGTAGTGGTATTAATTGCTTCCATCATTCTTGCATTGATAGTTTGGCTTATGGACATTAGTTTTGAGGCTATCATGACATTCATTTATACAAAACTGTTTTAATTTAATCAATGGAGGTCAATAAAGTGTCTGAGTCAACCAATTTTAAATGGTACGTAATGCGTGCTATTAGTGGAAAAGAGAACAAGGTGAAAGAGTATATTGATGCTGAAATCAAAAATTCGGATCTTGGTCAGTATGTTGCTCAGGTATTAATCCCCACTGAGAAAGTTTATCAGATTCGTAACGGAAAGAAAATTGCAAAAGAGCGCAGTTGTATGCCCGGTTATGTCTTGATAGAAGCTTATCTGATAGGTGAAATTCCTCATCGTTTACGCAATACCCCCAACGTTATCGGGTTTCTGGGTGAAAAAAATCATGTTCCAACTGCTATTCGTCCTTCGGAAGTGAATCGTATTTTGGGCAAGGTGGATGAACTACAGGAAACTGAAGAAGAAATGATAACTCCTTTCTATGTTGGTGAAAATGTAAAAGTAATCTTCGGACCTTTTACTGGTTTCAGCGGATTGATTGAAGAAGTACACACAGAGAAGAAAAAGCTCAAAGTAATGGTTATGATTTTTGGACGGAAAACTCCGCTCGAATTATCTTTTACACAAGTAGAAAAGGAGTAGTTGATTAACTGTTACAAATCACAAACTCCCGTTTATCATCAATAACAAAAATAATTATGGCTAAAGAGATTGCTGGACTTATTAAATTGCAAATTAAAGGAGGCGCTGCAAACCCATCTCCACCGGTAGGCCCTGCATTGGGTTCAAAGGGGATTAATATCATGGAGTTTTGCAAACAATTTAATGCCAGAACCCAGGACAAACCGGGAAAAATTTTACCCGCCGTTATCACTTATTATACCGACAAATCATTTGACTTTGTTGTAAAAACTCCGCCAGTAGCAATTCAATTGTTAGAAATAACAAAATTGAAAAGTGGTTCGGCTGAGCCAAACCGTAAAAAAGTAGCTGCCATTACTTGGGAACAAGTAGAAGCAATTGCAACGGACAAAATGGTCGATTTGAATTGTTTTGAAATAGGAGCTGCCATGAAAATGGTTGCAGGTACAGCTAGAAGTATGGGTATTACCGTAACAGGTGCTTTTCCAATTAAAAATTAAACTTCAATTAAAATGAGTAAACTGACAAAAAAACAAAGGTTAGCTTTAGAAAAAATTGAAGCAGGAAAAACCTATTCTCTCAAGGAAGCAGCTAGTTTAGTAAAGGAAATTACCAATACTAAATTCGACTCTTCTGTTGATATAGATGTACGCTTAGGCGTTGATCCACGTAAAGCAAACCAAATGGTTCGTGGCGTTGTATCATTGCCTAATGGAACCGGTAAAGAAGTAAAAGTTCTTGCTTTATGTACTCCCGACCAAGAAGCAGCCGCTAAAGAAGCTGGTGCTGATTTTGTAGGTCTCGATGAATATATCGAAAAAATAAAAGGTGGTTGGACAGATGTTGATGTAATCATCACTATGCCTGCCATCATGGGTAAATTAGGTGCTTTAGGACGTATATTAGGCCCACGTGGTTTGATGCCGAACCCTAAGAGCGGAACTGTAACCAACGAAGTAGGTAAAGCAGTAAAAGAAGTAAAACAAGGAAAAATCGACTTTAAAGTTGATAAATATGGTATTGTACACACTTCGGTAGGTAAAGTTTCTTTTACCGACGAACAGTTGATTCAAAACGCCAAAGAATTTGTTTCTACTTTGATGAAACTTAAACCAACGTCCGCAAAAGGTACTTATGTAAAAAGCATTTATCTTTCTAGTACAATGAGTATGGGTATTAAGATTGAACCCAAATCAATTGAAGAATAAAATTAAAAGTTTATGAAAAAGGAAGATAAAAGCGCTATAATAAAACAACTTGAGTCAACTCTAGCTGAGTATGCTCACTTCTATTTGATGGACATTGGTGGATTGAATGCCGCTAAAACTACTGAATTAAGAAGAATATGCTTTAAACAAGATATTAAACTTGTAGTTGTAAAGAATACATTGCTTCAAAAAGCACTTGAAAACTCATCAGTTGACTTTACTGAACTTGACAGTTCATTGAAAGGTGAAACTGCAATGATGTTATCAAACGTTGGAAACGCACCTGCTCTAATCATTCGTGATTTTGCGAAAGCAAACAAAAGCAAGGTAAAAAAACCAATACTTAAAGCAGCGTATGTTGAAGAGAGTTTCTACATTGGCGAAAACCAATTGGAAGCACTTATCCACGTAAAGACAAAGAACGAACTTATTGCCGATGTTATTGCCTTGTTGCAATCGCCTGCTAAGAACGTTATATCCGCTCTCCAGTCAGGAGGTTCAATTATCCACGGCGTGTTGAAAACATTGTCGGAAAGATAAACTAATAGGTAAATTAAAAAAACAAAATTATAAAAAATAATTAAAATGGCAGATTTGAAAGCTTTTGCAGAACAATTGGTTAACTTAACAGTTAAAGAAGTAAATGAGTTAGCTCAAATTTTGAAAGACGTATATGGTATTGAACCAGCAGCTGCAGCTGTATCGGTTGCTGCAGGTCCTGCAGCAGCTGCTGAAGTTGTTGAAGAAAAATCATCTTTCGACGTAGTATTGAAATCAGCGGGTGCAACTAAATTGGCAATCGTTAAATTAGTAAAAGAATTGACAGGTTTAGGTTTGAAAGAAGCTAAAGATTTAGTTGATGCTGCTCCTTCAGTAATCAAAGAAGGTGCAACAAAAGACGAAGCTGAAGCTTTGAAAAAACAACTTGAAGACGGCGGCGCTGAAGTTGAACTTAAGTAATTAAACCTGAATATCAGGTCTTTGGTTTAGATTCCCTCATCCCGAGGGATTCTAAACCTTTTTCTGTCTATAAAATAATTGAGTTCACCGCACACAAATAACCTCTTTGAAAATGTCGTCATCAACAAAAGCACAAAGAATTAATTTTGCTTCTATCAAAAATCAGTTGGAATATCCTGACTTTTTAGAAGTACAATTGAAATCTTTCCATGACTTTTTTCAAATGGACACTGCTCCAGAAAAAAGAAAATCAGAAGGTTTGTATAAGGTATTTTCCGAAAACTTTCCGATTACAGACACCCGAAATAATTTCATCCTCGAATTTCTAGACTATTACGTTGACCCTCCACGTTATTCGATTGATGAATGTGTTGAACGCGGCTTAACTTACAGCGTGCCGCTTAAAGCCAAACTAAAATTATATTGTACCGACCCGGATCATGAAGATTTTGATACCGTTATTCAGGACGTATATTTGGGACCTATCCCTTATATGACTCTGAAAGGTACATTTGTTATCAATGGTGCTGAACGTGTTATCGTATCACAACTCCACCGTTCACCTGGTGTGTTTTTTGGTCAAAGCACCCACGCCAACGGAACCAAACTGTATTCTGCCCGTATTATTCCATTCCGCGGATCGTGGATAGAATTTGCTACGGACATTAACAACGTGATGTACGCTTATATTGACAGAAAGAAAAAACTTCCTGTTACTACTTTGCTACGTGCCATTGGTTTTGAAAGTGATAAAGATATTTTGGAAATATTCAACTTGGCCGAAGAAATAAAAGTAAGCAAAACAAGTTTGAAAAAAGCCATAGGACAAAAATTGGCTGCTCGCGTTCTTAAAACATGGGTTGAGGATTTTGTGGATGAGGACACCGGCGAGGTAGTTACCATCGAACGTAATGAGGTTATTATTGACCGTGAAACAATTTTGGAAGCACACCACGTTGATGAAATCATCGAGGCTGGAACTCCAAACATTTTGCTTCACAAGGCAGATGCCAACCAAAATGACTACGCGATAATTTATAATACACTTCAAAAAGATCCTAGTAATTCGGAAAAAGAAGCGGTTTTATATATCTATCGTCAATTGCGTAATGCAGTACCGGCTGATGATTCTACTGCTCGCGAGGTAATCAACAACTTATTCTTCTCCGAAAAACGTTACGATTTAGGTAATGTAGGACGTTTCCGTATCAATCGGAAATTGAACTTGACCACCAGCATGGATACAAAAGTGCTGACCAAGGAAGATATTATTGAAATTATAAAATATCTGATTGAGTTGATTAACTCAAAAGCAGATGTTGATGATATTGACCACTTAAGTAACCGTAGAGTTCGTACCGTTGGAGAACAATTGTACAATCAATTCGGTGTTGGGTTGTCGCGTATGGCGCGTACCATTCGTGAACGTATGAATGTACGTGACAACGAGGTATTTACGCCTATCGATTTGATTAATGCCAAGAGTGTTTCTTCTGTAATCAATTCGTTTTTTGGTACCAACGCGTTATCGCAATTTATGGACCAACAAAACCCATTGGCAGAAATTACGCACAAACGTCGTATGTCAGCCCTAGGGCCTGGCGGTTTGTCACGTGAACGTGCCGGTTTTGAGGTACGTGACGTACACTACACGCACTATGGCCGTTTGTGTCCAATTGAAACTCCCGAAGGTCCAAACATTGGTTTGATTTCTTCACTTTGTATTTATGCCAAAATCAATGAATTAGGATTTATCGAAACTCCTTATCGGAAAGTTACCGATTCGGTTGTTGATATTTCTGATGCAGGAATTGAGTATTATACTGCCGAGGAAGAAGAAACATTTATTGTTGCGCAAGGAAATGCACCTTTGGATGAAAAAGGTAATTTCATACGTAACAAAGTGAAATCCCGTCGTGGTGCTGATTTTCCTGTAATTGACCCTTCTGAGGTTAATTTGATGGATGTATCGCCTTCACAAATTGCTTCGATTGCTGCAGCACTTATTCCTTTCTTGGAACATGATGATGCCAACCGTGCGTTGATGGGATCGAACATGATGCGCCAGGCAGTGCCTTTGTTGCGTTGCGAAGCACCTATTGTTGGAACCGGTATTGAAGCACAATTGATTCGCGATTCTCGTACCCAGGTTATGGCCGAAGGTGTTGGAGTTATCGAATATGTTGATGCTGAATGTATTAAAATACTTTACGATCGTACCGAAGAAGAAGAATATGTGAGCTTCGACACGGCTGTAAAAGAATATAAATTGCCTAAATTTCAAAAGACCAATCAGAACACAACCATCGACTTACGCCCAATTGTAAGCAAAGGTGATAAAGTGTATGCTGGTCAGATTTTGACTGAAGGGTATGCCACTCAGAATGGTGAATTGGCTATTGGAAAGAACTTGAAAGTGGCGTTCATGCCATGGAAAGGTTATAACTTTGAGGATGCTATCGTAATAAACGAACGTGTTGTTCGTGAAGACGTATTTACCTCAATCCACGTAGTTGAGCAACTATTAGATGTACGTGAAACAAAACGTGGAATTGAAGAATTTACTTCTGATATTCCTAACGTAAGCGAAGAAGCCACCAAGGATTTGGACGAAAACGGTATTATTCGTATTGGAGCACGTATTGAGCCAGGTGATATTATTATTGGAAAAATTACTCCAAAAGGTGAATCTGATCCTTCGCCGGAAGAAAAATTGCTTCGTGCCATTTTTGGTGACAAAGCGGGTGACGTGAAAGATGCTTCATTGAAAGCAACTCCATCACTTTCGGGTGTAGTTATTGGAAAACGTTTGTTCTCTAAAGCTCAGAAAAACCGCAAGTCTAAATTAGCTGATAAAGCTGTTCTTCCAAAATTGGATGAAGAGTTCGAAAATCAAGCAGCTATTTTACGCAATACACTTGTAGATAAATTGATCTTTTTGTTAGGTGATAAAACATCAGCTGGTGTAAGAGATTATTTAGGTGCTGATATTATTTCAAGAAATAGTAAATTTACAGCAGAACGTCTTCGCGAGATCGATTATTCGGCTGTAATACTAAGCAAATGGACTGGTGATTCACATAAAAATGAATTAATCAAACGCTTGATAATGAATTATCTGAGAAAGCACAAGGAATTGGATGCTCAGATAAAACGTCAGAAATTCAATATCACTATTGGTGATGAACTTCCAAACGGAATTGTTCAGATTGCCAAGGTATATATTGCCAAGAAACGTAAAATCCGTGTTGGTGATAAAATGGCGGGTCGTCATGGTAACAAAGGTATTGTATCGCGTATTGTTCGTCAAGAAGATATGCCTTTCCTTGCCGATGGAACTCCGGTTGATATCGTATTGAATCCACTAGGTGTACCTTCTCGTATGAACCTTGGACAAATTTTTGAAACCGTATTGGGTTGGGCAGGTAAAGAATTGGGTGTTCGTTTTGCAACTCCAATTTTTGATGGTGCAAGCCTTGATGATTTGAATGTTTGGACTGAAAAAGCCGGCGTACCAAATTATGGTAAAACATATTTGTATGATGGTGGCACAGGTGAACGTTTTGACCAAACAGCAACAGTAGGTGTTATCTATATGTTGAAATTGGGTCACATGGTTGAGGATAAAATGCACGCTCGTTCTATCGGACCGTACTCACTTATTACACAACAACCGCTCGGTGGTAAAGCACAATTCGGGGGTCAACGTTTCGGAGAAATGGAGGTTTGGGCACTTGAAGCATTTGGTGCTGCTCATATTTTGCAAGAAATCTTGACAGTTAAATCGGATGATGTTATGGGTCGTGCCCGCACCTACGAAGCAATTGTAAAAGGAGATCCAATGCCAGCACCTGGTATTCCAGAATCGCTCAACGTATTGTTGCACGAACTTCGTGGATTAGGTCTGAGTATAACTTTAGATTAAAAAGCCCCCTAAATCCCCCAAGGGGGACTTTAAGAGAAGAATGTTTAATTCGTTAGACATTCTTGCTTTCTATCATAAGTTGTAAAATCACAAATAGTAAATCTTATAACTCTTTATAAAACAGAGATATGGCTTTTAAAAATGAAAATAAGGTAAAGAGTAGTTTTAATAAAATCTCCATTGGGTTAGCATCTCCCGAAGAGATTTTGAAATTATCGAGTGGCGAGGTTCTCAAACCCGAAACCATCAACTACCGTACATACAAACCCGAACGCGATGGTTTGTTCTGCGAACGTATTTTTGGCCCTACCAAGGACTTTGAATGCCATTGCGGAAAATACAAACGCATCCGTTATAAAGGTATTGTGTGTGACCGTTGTGGGGTAGAAGTGACTGAGAAAAAAGTTCGTCGTGAGCGAATGGGACACATCCAATTGGTTGTACCTGTGGCTCATATCTGGTATTTCCGCTCTTTGCCTAACAAAATAGGTTATTTATTGGGCATGCCTACCAAAAAATTAGATTCAATTATCTATTACGAAAAATACGTTATTATTCAAAGTGGAATTCTTGAGAACGGTGAAAATATCGTGCTTGGTGAATTGCTTACCGAAGATGAGTATTTGGATATTTTGGAAGCGCTTCCACGTGAAAACCAATTATTGGAAGATACAGACCCTAATAAGTTTATAGCTAAAATGGGAGCTGATGCAATTCACGATATGTTGAGTCGTTTGGATTTAGATATTTTATCTTACGACTTGCGTAATAAAGCCAACAACGACACTTCTCAACAACGTAAAAATGAAGCATTGAAACGTCTACAAATTGTAGAATCGTTCCGTGTATCACGCTTGCGTAACAAACCAGAATGGATGATTATTAAAATCGTTCCGGTTATTCCTCCTGAATTGCGTCCGTTGGTGCCTTTGGATGGTGGTCGTTTTGCCACTTCCGACTTGAACGATTTATATCGTCGCGTAATAATACGCAACAATCGTCTGAAGCGATTGATTGAAATCCGCGCCCCGGAAGTGATTTTACGTAATGAGAAACGTATGCTTCAAGAAGCTGTCGATTCATTGTTCGATAACTCACGTAAATCGAGTGCCGTTAAAACCGATGCCAACCGTCCATTGAAGTCATTGTCTGATTCATTGAAAGGTAAACAAGGTCGTTTCCGTCAAAACTTATTGGGTAAACGTGTGGATTATTCGGCACGTTCGGTAATTGTTGTAGGACCAGAATTAAAAATGCACGAATGCGGTATCCCAAAAGATATGGCAGCAGAATTATATAAACCGTTTGTTATCCGCAAATTGATTGAGCGTGGTATCGTAAAAACGGTAAAATCGGCAAAGAAAATTGTTGACCGCAAAGACCCTGTAATTTGGGACATTTTAGAGTACGTGATGAGAGGTCATCCAGTATTGCTAAATCGTGCTCCAACATTGCACCGCTTGGGTATACAAGCTTTCCAACCAAAAATGATTGAAGGTAAAGCTATTCAATTGCACCCACTTTCATGTACGGCTTTCAATGCCGACTTTGACGGTGACCAAATGGCTGTTCACTTACCACTTGGTAATGAGGCAATTTTGGAAGCGCAAATGTTGATGTTGGCTTCACACAATATCTTGAATCCTGCCAATGGTGCTCCTATTACCGTGCCTTCACAGGACATGGTTCTTGGATTGTATTATATTACAAAACCACGTACAGGTTCATTGGGTGAAGGACTTATTTTCTATTCGCCAGAAGAAGCAGAAATTGCTTACAACGAACGCAAAGTGGCACTCCATTCATGGATCAAGGTGAAAACCCAGGATTTGAATGAAGAAGGTGAATTGGTGGATATGATTATTGAAACTACTGTTGGTCGTATTTTATTTAATAAATGCGTTCCTACAAAGGTGGGTTATATCAATGAATTGCTTTCTAAAAAGTCATTACGTGATATTATTGGTAAAGTAATTGATATGTGTGGTGTAGCCCGTACAGCTCAATTCTTGGATGATATCAAAGATTTGGGATATTTCATGGCTTTCAAAGGTGGACTTTCGTTCAACTTGAATGACGTAATTATTCCAATCGAAAAAGAAGCATTGGTAAAAGAAGGTAATGCTGAAGTAGAAGAGATTTTGAATAACTATAACATGGGATTCATTACCTTCAACGAACGTTACAACCAGATTATTGATACTTGGACACATATCAACTCGAAATTGTCTAATATCTTGATGAAGCAAATTTCTACCGACAATCAAGGATTTAATTCCGTATTTATGATGTTGGATTCAGGAGCTCGTGGATCTAAAGAACAAATTCGTCAGCTTTCGGGTATGCGTGGTTTGATGGCTAAACCTCAGAAATCGGGTGCAGAAGGTGGACAAATTATTGAAAATCCAATTCTTTCGAACTTTAAAGAAGGACTGTCGGTATTGGAATACTTTATTTCAACCCACGGTGCTCGTAAAGGTTTGGCGGATACGGCTTTGAAAACTGCTGATGCTGGATATTTGACTCGTCGTTTGGTGGATGTGTCGCAAGATGTAATTATCAACGAACATGATTGTGGTACATTACGTGGTTTGGTAGCCACCGAAATGAAAAACAATGAAGAAGTTGTTTCCTCATTATTCGAAAGAATTCTTGGTCGTGTTTCAGTTCATGATATTCAAAATCCATTGAATGGCGAATTAATCGTGGCTTCTGGAGAACAAATTACAGAACCATTGGCAAGAAAGATTCAAGATTCACCAATTGAGCGTGTTGAAATACGTTCGGTATTGACTTGCGAATCGAAAAAAGGAGTTTGCTCCAAATGTTATGGTCGTAACCTTGCTACCGGTAAAATGGTTCAGATAGGTGAAGCCGTAGGAGTTATTGCAGCTCAATCAATTGGTGAGCCGGGTACGCAGTTGACGCTTCGTACGTTCCACGTTGGGGGTATTGCTTCTAACGTTGCAGCCGAATCTAAAATTGAATTGCGCTACGACGGACGTCTTGAATTTGACGAGCTTCGTACTGTAGATGCTATTGATGAAGATAAAAAGAATTATCAGGTAGTAGTTAGTCGTTTGGCTGAAATGCGTGTTATTGATCAGACAACTGGAATAGCATTAACGACTCAAAATATCCCTTATGGTTCTAAACTATATGTAAAAGAAGGTGAAATAGGTAAAAAAGGACAACTGGTCTGCGACTGGGATCCATTTAATGCCGTAATCATTTCGGAAACTGAAGGTAAAATTGAATTTGAAGACGTTATTGAGAATGTAACCTTCAAGGCTGAATCAGATGAGTCAACAGGTTTGCGCGAGAAAATTATCATTGAGTCGAAAGACAAAACGAAAGTTCCAAGTGCACACATTGTAGCCAAAGATGGTTCTATATTACGTACTTACAATTTACCGGTAGGTGCCCACTTGGTGCTAGATAATGGCGACAAAATCAAGACGGGTCAAATGTTGGTGAAAATACCTCGTGCAGTTGGTAAATCAGGTGATATCACGGGTGGTTTGCCACGTGTTACCGAGTTATTCGAAGCACGTAATCCTTCAAATCCTGCTGTAGTGGCCGAGATTGATGGTGAGGTAACCTTCGGAAAAATCAAACGTGGTAACCGTGAGTTGACAGTAACGTCAAAGACTGGTGAAATCAAGAAATACATGATTCCACTTTCTCGTCAGATCTTGGTTCAAGAGAATGACTTCGTACGAGCTGGAACACCACTTTCGGATGGTGCAACCACTCCTTCGGATATTCTTTTAATCAAAGGCCCTACAGCCGTACAAGATTATATTGTAAACGAAGTTCAAGACGTATACCGTTTACAAGGTGTGAAGATTAACGATAAACACTTTGAGGTAATTGTGCGTCAAATGATGCGCAAGGTAGAAATTTTGGAACAAGGTGATTCACGTTTTCTTGAAAAACAAATTACTGATAAACATGAGTTTATGGAAGAGAATGACCGTATCTGGGGTAAGAAAGTAATCCTTGATGCTGGAGATTCCACTACCATGAAACCAGGTCAAATCATCACTCCACGTAAATTGCGTGATGAGAACAGTATGTTGAAACGTCGTGATATGAAGTTAGTAGAAACACGCGATGCAATCGCTGCCACTTCTAACCAAATACTACAAGGTATTACACGTGCTGCGCTTCAAACCAATAGTTTCATGTCGGCTGCTTCTTTCCAGGAAACAACCAAAGTATTGAATGACGCTGCTATAAACGGTAAAACTGACAAGCTGGAAGGTTTGAAAGAGAACGTTATTTGCGGTCACTTGATACCTGCAGGAACTGGTCAACGTGATTTTGACAAGATTGTGGTTTACTCACGCGACGAATACGAAAAGAAAGTTGATGCCCGCAGAAATGTGTTGGACATTGATGATAGTGCTAGAGAACATTAATTCTATTGTTCTTTATATATATTAAACGAGCTTGTTTTCATTATGAAAACAAGCTCGTTTGTTGTTATAGGTAGTGATCTGACTTTTGTGAAAAAGAATTCAATGTAGTTTTATTCTTCAAATAAAAGAAATATATTTCGACCAATGATTACTTTTGTCGTATTATAATAAACAGCATTACCTCAATGGATACATCAACATTAAATGACTTGATAGATAGGTGTAAGCAAAAGGACGAAAAAGCATTTCGACCAATTGTAGAATCTTATCAGACCATGATCTATTCAGTAGCCTTTCGGGTATTGTGCAATGTGGAAGAAGCGAAAGATATCGTTCAAGAAACGTTTCTACGGGTTTGGATGAACCTGGCAAAGTTTCAAAAGGAAAAGAAATTCAGTACCTGGATATATGCAATAGCCACGAATTTATGTCTGGATAAATTGAAATCTACTAAAAACCAGTCAAATAATCACACAATAAATGAATCAATTATCGAGCTGATTTCACATGAAAATCCAGAACAGAAATTAATCAATTCTGAACTTGCGGAAATCATCATGACGTTAACCAATGAATTGACTCCGAAACAGAAAGTTGTATTTACGCTTCGTTATCTGGAGGAATTGGAGGTAGAAGAAATAATGCAGATAACAGGGTTGTCATCCCAGAAAATCAAAAGTAATTTGTTTTTGGCACGACAAACCATTCGTCAAAAATTAGAAAAATACTAAGTTATGGAAAATACAGATCTAAAATTCAACAATTTGATAAGTAACCTTCGTCATCATAAACCTGTATTGGGAAATGCTGATTTACTTACTGAAAATATTGTGAACGAAATAAACCAAAAGATGCAACAAGCCAAGTCGACCCCAATCATTTGGATTCGAGCTGTTTCGACTTCGGCGGCTGTTTTGTTGCTAGGATTATTTCTGTTTCAACAGGCTGAAACGGAAGTGGCAACCTCAACTTCTCAACACAACTGTTTACTGGAACAACAGATCAACTTTGACTCTTTATGTATTCAGAATTCGAATAATAAACGTGAAATGTACTTCTGCTATTTGCAGCGTAACTTGAATAAAAATAGACAGTATGAGTTTTTTACTAAACATCTAAATAATTGACACAATGAACTCAATCATTAAATTTCTGTTTTATTTTTCTGTCCTGTTTGTTCTGTCGTGCACAGAATCGACCAACATGTTGACCGTAATTAAATCCGATGGGTCGTGTTATCGCGAGTTTAATTCAAAAGTGAATCAAGCATTTCTTCAAGGTGATACCACCTCAAAACTGAATCCTTTTCCTGTTGATATTAATTCCAATTGGATTGTTTCATGGAAATTTAGAGATTCCAACTGGTTTACCGAATTTCCCGCTAGTAAATCTAAGATTGACTCCATTGTAAAAAGTATAAAATCAAAGTCTAAACCAACAGTTGGGGGAGAACAAAAATCGGATGATTTTTACGTTCATACTCGTAGGAATTATGCTTCGATTGAAGACATGGCGGCCAATTTCAAGCTAAAAAAATCACATAAATGGAGTGAGATGAAAGTGAAATACACATTGGAAAAGAAATTTCGATGGTTTTACACCTATTACATTTATCGTGAAACTTATCCGAAAATTAAGTCCAACTTTGATATTCCAATTGATAAATACATGAGCAATGAAGAGGCTTTGTTTTGGTTCACTGGCAAGCCGGATATCCTGAAAGGTATGAATGGAATTGAGATTCGGGAATATGTTGGTAGTTTGGAGAACAAATACAACAAATGGATAACTTATAATTCATGGAATTTGGAGTATAATGTTCTTTTGAAGAATTACAGTAAAATAAAAAAGCAACCTGTTTCAATAGTGCGGTTGGAAATGTTGAAAGATACGATATTTGATTCGAAAGTAAAAGATGCAGAAGAGTATAGCATGGAGAAAGTGTTAAACAACTATTTCAAAACTAATGTTTTTTCAATTCTTTGGAATGAGAAAGATAGTCAGTTGAAGAAATTTGAAAAAGATTTCGATGAACAGGATTTTATGCGCTTTTTCACGGAGTCATTCAATTACAGATTGATAATGCCGGGTAAAATTATTTCACCGAATGATGCAGTCATGTCGGGAGATACCGTTACCATAAAACTTACAGCCTACCGTATGGTTCCTTCCGATTATAAAATCGAGGTGCAATCTCGAAAGGTCAATATCTGGGCATTTATTCTTTCTGGAATTATTTTGCTCGTAGCAGCAGGCAGTTTTATATGGAAACCTAAGAAATAGAATATCAAAAACCGGACAAACTCAAATTAAAACTTTAAATTTGTCCGGTTCTCTGTTTCTGTAAAGTAATTCTACTTCCTACGAGTCCAATAGGTAATTATCAACTTATAGTTCTAAACATATTTATTTATCCTTTGCAAGCTTTGCAAGCCCCATAGCCGATTGACATAATGAGTAATGGCCATATTCCATTAGGAATTGAAACTGGAGTACCCAAAGGAGTACCATCAGGTTCTCCATCTGGATCAATATCTGCAAATTTACGATTAGTAGCTGTCTCGATTGTACCTATGCTAACAGTCGCAATATCTGTAGATAAAGCTATAAATCCATGTTGTTTCTCTGTAGTCAGCTGACTTAAAATATTTTCTGAATTAGTTGTTAGTTTTTCTAAAGTAGTTTGCAACAAGATTATGTTTGAGTTGTTTTCCTGACAACTGTTTTTGTTGTCATTAATTTTTGTGTAACTGTAATTTCCATTACTACCATTATTAAAACTTATGTAGCTTTGTGGTACCGATTTATAACTTGAACTCGTATTATGATCATACGAAACCTTATAATTGGATTTGAAATCATAATTTGGTGTTTCGTAGTCGTCAAAATCTTGTTTGCTAACTTGATCAAAGTTATCCTTTTTGAATGTTATTGATGGCAATACAAAGTTTGTTGACGAGGATTTTGTTATTTTCTGACTTTGTGCATTTTCTATTTTCAATAAATAGTTAACTCCAATTTCTTGTTTGAAAATACTACTCACATCTTTTGAATTCTCGATATGGAAATATAGTTGTGTAAATAGCAAAAGTACTATAACTAAAAGACTTAATAATAAATTATTTCTTTTCATAACCTCGGTTCTACATTGTTTATGGATTTCATAAGTTATCTGAGAATTATTTTATTGATTAATATTTCGCTACCTGCAATTGATTTTGCTGTATAAACACCAACCGGCAATTTCGTATGTACAGTTGTTATTTCGTTGGCATTAAAATGGATTCTTTCAACTACTTTTCCTGACATGTCGGAAAGAAAAATCTCACCTTTTGAATCAGTGAAGTTATGAATCAAAACCGTTTTTTGCGAACTAAATACTCTTAGTTTGTGATTCCTAGGGGAAGTTGAATTTGCCACATCAGTTGTCAAACTTGGTATAGTAACGAGTCTGAATCTGTTTGTAGGAGCGGAATAAGAGGCTGCTGTAAATGAATATTCCATTCCGGTTTGAGAAATTTCCACGGTTCTATTTGTTTCTAAATCTAATAGATAAAGACTGCTATATAGGCTTTCTATATTAGTGTGTGTAAATGATAATGTGTAATCAGTATCTTCGCCTGAGATGAAGCCTAATTGCGTGTCATTAATGTCATCCACGGAATTTACCTGATAAGAACCATCAGTGCCAATGGCATAAAGTTGAGGAGATAGATTTGATCCTAAAATTTTCTTTCCATCCCAACCATTGTCAAATCCTTTTGTACAGATTGGATTGGAATAAATCCACAGGCAATCAGAAAAGCGTGACCCTTTAATATTTATTACGGTGTACACCGTGGCTGATGTGAGTTCATCTACTTTTGCCGGTGAACGTTGCATTGTTGTATTTTTCTGTACCACGGAATTATAGGGTATTCCAAAAGTGGCATTTGCCGATTTTCTCAAAATTTTAATCAAAAAACCTTGCATCGATGGTATTTGACTAGGTAAACCTATACCAGTAAGATATTTAGGAATGCAGATATATTGTCCCGCACTTGATCCACTGATGCTACCTGCACCGCCAGAAGATTTCCAATCTGCACTTGAACCAGTATTAAATAAATAAACTGCTGCATCGGTTTGAGACCCAAAATTTAGTTTGGTAATATCAATGGCTGCTGTGTATGGATTACCAAAAATATACTGTCCTGCAAATACACCTGTCAATGTCGAATCTAAACTAACTGATAAATCTCTGTTTTCCAATAGACCTTGATAAATTAATGTTTTAGGCATTGGAAATACCAATTCGTGACCAACAAATGAACTTATATCATCGTTGCTTTGTAATTGTACCCATTTTGATGTGGGCTCGTTCCAACGACGAATATATCCACCATTAAATGTGGGGCTAGCCTTGATTGTACGAACAGGGATACCCAAGTATTGCCATTTGTACTTACTACCAACTGCCAATGATGTCAAATCCCACGATGACACAGTGTATTGCTCTACTGTTGCTGAAACAGGGTTGTTTGACGGATTATGGAAAATTAAAGTGCCATTTGGACCCGAAGCACTTGTTTGGATATAAATTCGATCAGCATTACCGTCGGTGGTAATTGTGTTGTTTACATTAAGTGATTTTGCCGAAGGTATTAATAATCTTTTAGTGGTGGCATTCACAAAATATCCTACTGTTCTATCAGTATCCAAATGCAAATCATTAAGTGCTACTGCTCCATTGTTTTCAACAGTTGCAAATTCTATGTTTTGTCCAGTGGCCGGTACAAAATTCGCTGACCAGTTATTTGCTTTACCCCAGTCAGTATCTGTGCTTCCAACCCAATAATTTGTACAAGAGCTGATTGTAACGATTGCCGCATTTGACTCGTTGGAGGCAATATAAGTTGTTGGTGAAACGTTGTTTATACTTTTTAATGCAGCATTTCTATAAACATAATATGTTCCAGCCACATTAAATGGTGAAGTTGTAGTATTTGGAATAAACGTTTCGCCAGTAGCTCCGGTAATATTTGTTCTGACTCCCAACGGGGTGGTGCTGTAGGTCCATTGATAACCTGTTCCTGAAAGACTAATTCCTGTTGGTAAAGTTCCATAAATATCTCCACTAATTAAAGTCCCGATATTTCCAATACAAATGTTTTGAGTAGTATTTGTTGAAAGATTATTGGCCAAAACTTGTATTAAATTTTGAAAAATAACCTGATTACTCCCCGCATTTTCATAAAAGTCATATTCTAGTGAACTTGTTCCGGTAAGATTCATTAATACTGTTGGACGAGTGCTAAAACTTTGAGGAATCCAGTTGGAGTAAATAAGACTTCCATTCACTGATAAGTTACTACCATCATCCGAACCTAAATCTACAACGTACAAGCCTCTTTTGGTAGAATTCATTTTGTATTTTATCGAAAAATATTCTGTGTAAATTGTTCTTATACCCAAAACAGAATTGATAGGAAAACAATTTGCATTACCACCAAATGATTGATTAAATGTTTCCGCTTCAGTAATACTTCCATAATAAGTATTGAAATTATTGCCATCATACACATGTCCAATCCAAGTGTCAGAACCAGCCAAGGATTGATTATCCGTTGCAATTGCTGGAAATGTGGCAGTTACTTGTGTTCTTGTACTTTCGCACCCATTGCTATTTATTACTGATACCCAGAAACTTGTTGTTGATACAAGTGTAGTTGTGGTATAAGTATTGTCAGTATTGTTTGTACTGGTTTTTAAAAGTGAACCTCCTGAAGAAGCAACGTACCAAAGATATTTACTCCCCGCAGTAGCACCTGACGCGGTTAAAATGCTGGTGTTACCAATACAAATACTTATATCTGAAGAGGTTGGTGCGGATGGAGCTGCGTTAATAATAATTGATCCCGATGCTGACACTGTACAATAACCTCCAGTTAAATTGATAGTGTAATTGAAAGTTCCTGTCGTTGTAGGTGTTCCACTGATTGAAATTACATTTCCTATCCAAGTGCCAGTTATACCTGAAGGTAAGCCACTAAAATTAGCACCAGTTGCACCCGTTGTGTTATAGCTAATGTTTGTAAATGCACTATTCATACATAAAGTTTGCGCATTGCTTCCAATAGCCGAACTCAACACAATTGTGTTTGTTGTCATTACTGACATTGTGATTTTATTGGAAGTAGCAGGGCTACCAACGGCACAGAGGGATGCATTGGATGTGAAAACGCAAGTTATTTCATCGTTGTTATTCGGAACATAACTAAACGTTGCACTGTTAGTTCCTGTGTCTATTCCATTTACTTTCCATTGATAAGCAGGTGATGAACCACCATTCACTGGTGTAGCTGTAAAAATAGCATTATTGCCCGAACAAATAGGATTCTCGGAGGCAGCTATTGAAACGCTTATGGGTATATTTGGATCAATTATCGATATGGTAATCGTGTTGGAAATGGCAGGATTTGTAACTGCACATGGAGTAATATCGGAGATCAACTCGCAAGTTACAAGGTCATTAGCAATAGGTGAAAAAGTGTAGGTCGAACTGTTCGTGCCCACATTAGTTCCATTTACTTTCCATTGATATATAGGTGCTGAACCACCATTTGTTGGTGTGGCGGTAAATGTAACAGAAGTATTTGCACAAACTTGATTTGCTGACGCTGCAACCAAAATGCTTACTGGCAATAATGGACGTATTACCAGTGTTGCCATATTCGATTCATTGCTGCAAATATATGGATTTGGCAAAACATTGTTGACACTTCTAAGTACTGCGTTTCTATAAATATAATAGGTACCTGCTTCGTTGAATGGTGCAATTGATGTATTTGGGGTGTAAGTTTTACTGTTAGCTCCTGCTATATTTGCTCTAGCACCAGCAGGAGTTGTACTGTAAGTCCATTGATAACCAGTGTCTGAAATGCTAATTCCAGTTGGTAAAACTCCATATTCATCACCACTAATGACATCGCATGAATTACCGAGACAAACAGTCTGTGATGTATTTGTTGTTAAATGATTTGATATTACTTTAACTAGATTATTTAAACCTACTATGTTTTGTCCAGTGTTCTCATAATAATCGAAAGTTAATGCACTTGTTCCAGTTAAAGAAAATATAACGCTAGACCATGTTTTTGGACCGTGATCTGTCCAATCCGAAAATACCAAGTTTCCATCTACGTAAAGCCTATTGCCATCATCGCTTGCCATATCGGCCACATAAATACCTTTCTTTGTTGAGTTCATGCGGTATCTTACCGAAAAAGTTAAGTCTTTTACCAATGCTCTTACTGTATTGTTGGAGTATACACTGTAGGCAGTAACGTCATCACCATTATTGCCCGGCCAAGTTCCTGTAGTTCCAAAGCCTTCCTTAAAGGTTTCTGTTTGAGTATAATATCCGAGGTAATTATTAAAGTTCGTTCCATCGTAAATGTGACCAATCCAAGCATCTGTACCAGCTGCATTTTGGTCATCTTGTGTATTACTCCCAGCACATACATTTAGATTTACTGTCAATCCTGTAATTGTTGTGCTCGAACAATCAACCATGCTATTTAATAATACTCTAATTTGACCCGAAATGGGTGATGTGAATGATAAGAATACATTATTAGGATGATTGTTACAAGGATTTCCAGTGTTTGAAATTGAAGTTGCAATAGCCGTAGCCGACGAATTACCTTCTTCGTAAATTGCCATTTTTAAAGGTTGTGACGGGCTGTTGCATGTGTACACTTGATAAGTTATGCCTTTCACTACATTCAATACAAAATACTTATTAGAAACAAAGCTGGTGGACACAGTTTGTTGATTGGTAGGCATATTAATAATTGGAGTAAAGGTAATAGCACTAGAAGTATTGTCAGAATACTGACAATTGGAAGTGGACCATGAAATAACTACCAAGCCATTTGCTCCCGAACCTCCATTATTATCGGTATCACTATTAGTTACCGCGCCACTGCCACCAGCACCATAATTATTGCCATTGTTTCCAATGTTGGAACCTGATACGCCATTAGCGCCACTGCCACCATTTGCAAGTTTAGAGGCTCCACCACTGTTATTGTTACCAGAATTACCATTGCCAGTACTTCCGGCAGCGCCACCGCCACCACCAGAATATGTTACACCGCCTAAAGCACCATTGCCACCAATATATATTGTAGTACCTATGGAACCGAGAAGTGTGCCTCCAACGCCGTGAGTATTGGAATTTAATGTTCCACCAGTTCCTCCTGCTGCCACTACTGAGTTTAAATTGAAAGATGAATTTCCGCCATTTGAACTTGCAATGCCACCAATCCCAACTACTACATTGTAGGAATTGCCAGGTGTTACTGCTATTGCACTATTTGCATATGCTCCACCACCACCGCCAGCACCTCTAAGTCCATTATCGGTTATGGTACTTCCACCGCCCCCTGCCCCCAAACACTCTACAACTATAGATGTCACACCTGAAGGAACGGTGAAAGTGCCCGATGTGGTAAATGTTTGTTGAGATTGAGAAAATAGTGAGGAAGTGAAACAGGTAGATAAAAATAAAACTGCGATTAAATATTTCATTGAAATATTTAATTTTATTCCGAAAGTTGAATGTAGCATAGGAACAGTGTTATTAGAAATAGTGTATGATAGGTTTAATTTCTCCTGTTATTTTTTGCTTTTTTAAATACCAAATGTGCATATAAATTTTGCTTATCATTTTTTGTATGACAGAAAAAAAATGTATATATGTTCTGTTGTTTGAACGAAACATTTGATTTCTATTGGTTTTAGCAATGAAAATTTTTAATAATTTGAACGTGTAAATATAGTTATTTTAAATTTATAAAATTGACTTTTGAATTTAATAAATTGAAATAATTGCTACACCGGCAATTTAAATTATACTACAAAACTATATATAATACTACAATCAACTCATACACAATCATTCACTATAATGTTTAATTATTTTCATGAAAATAATTAAACATTACAAAAGAAACAGGACTGGCTTAATGTTAAATTCTTAATTAGACCTGTTCTAGATTATTGAAAGGAATTCTATTTTTTCAATTCCAATTCGGTAAAGCGTAGTTAGGAAGTTTTATTAAGTGAAGCGTTTTTCGTGGTTGTCAAATGGGAGGTAGTATTCAAATATAATTTGGTAAGGGGAAGTTCACCTTCTAACCACGACGTAGATTGGAGATACTTTATCAACTATTATTGTTAAACCCTCAGTATGATTTTTAAAATGTATTGTTTGGCAATGATTCAATCAGGTAGGGTTTATATACTTGTTAAAACTATACTGGGTAAGTACAGCTATCCATTTTACTTTGAAGCATGTGAAACTTCATCAACTCAAATGAGTAGTTACATGAGTAGATATGGAATCGTAATTTGTTTTATTACAGATAATGATATGATGCACTACTTGCAGCTCAGTTCAATGCGATGTAAATAATACAAAAACCGGACAAACTCAAAGTAAAACTTTAAATTTGTCCGGTTCTAAATTTTAATGAAGATTCACTATTTCCTCAATCCCTCAATTCCCTCTTTTAACGAAGCAATCTTACTTTCGGCATCCGCTTGTTTCTTACGTTCGGCATCAACTACTTCTGCTTTAGCGTTAGCTACAAACTTTTCGTTACCCAGTTTTTTCATAACCGAGGCAATGAATCCTTCGTAGTATTTGATGTCTGCTTCCATTTTGGCAATCTCTTCTTCAGCATTGATAAGACTTCCCATAGGAATGGAAAATTCTGTTGTGCCCACCAGGAATGAGATGGAACCAGCTGCCTTATCGGTAACGATTTGGATGGTTTCCAAGTTGCCGAGCTTCGTGATGACTGCATCGAAATCGGTTTTGTGTTCACCAATAACTTGCAGGCTCAACTGTTCTTTGTTCGGGATATTTTTCTGCAAGCGAACGGTACGAACGCCAGCTATAATTTCTTTGGCATATTCAAATTCAGTAATCAGTTTATCGTCGAAATCAACCGCTTTTGGCATCAATTCCACCATGATACTTTCGCCATTCTTTCGTTCTTCCAACGCTTGCCAAAGCTCTTCGGTGATAAATGGCATAAAGGGATGCAGCACTTTCAATAATGAATCGAAAAATCCAAGCGTTGCTTCATATGTGGTGCGGTCAATGGGTTGCTGGTAAGCAGGTTTTGCCATTTCCAGGTACCAAGCTGAAAACTCGTCCCAGAACAGTTTGTAAACTGCCATCAAGGCTTCCGACAAACGGTATTTTGAGAACAAATCGTCAATTTCCAACAGCGTTTTGTTCAGTTGCGCATCAAACCATTTCACCGCCATGCGAGCCGATTCTGGTTGCTCAATTTCTGCCACTTCCCAACCTTTTACCAAGCGGAATGCGTTCCAAATTTTATTGTTGAAGTTACGACCTTGTTCGCAAAGACTGTCATCGTAAGGTAAATCATTGCCGGCAGGCGAAGTGAGCAACATGCCTAAACGTACCGCATCAGCACCATAAAGAGCAATCAAATCCAACGGATCGGGAGAGTTACCAAGCGATTTGGACATTTTGCGACCCAATTTATCACGAACAATTCCTGTCAGATAGACATTTTTGAACGGCAATTCATTTTTATATTCATATCCGGCCACAATCATACGCGCCACCCAGAAGAAAAGAATTTCCGGGGCTGTCACCAAATCATTGGTTGGATAATAATAGTTGATGTCTTCGTTGTCGGGATTGTTGATGCCGTCGAAAACCGAGATGGGCCACAACCACGACGAGAACCAAGTGTCCAAACAATCTTCATCCTGACGCAAATCGTCAATTGTAATTGGATAGTTGACAGTTGACAGAGCAACCTGAAAAGCTGCTTCTTTAGTTTCGCCCACCACGAATCCACCTTGCGGAAGGAAGTAAGCTGGAATACGGTGTCCCCACCACAGTTGACGTGAAATGCACCAGTCCTTCACGTTTTCCATCCAGTGACGGTAGGTGTTTTTGAATTTTGGCGGATAGAGTTTGATTTCGTCTTCCATCACCGCTTTAAGTGCTGGTTTGGCCAACTCTTCCATTTTCATAAACCATTGCATGGACAGCTTTGGCTCAATAACTGCGTCGGTACGTTCGGAATATCCAATTTTATTGGTGTAGGCTTCCACTTTTTCCATTAAGCCAGCTTCTACCAAATCTTTTTCAATTTGCGTACGCACTTCAAAACGATCCATGCCTGCATATTGCGCGCCGTTTTCGTTCAAAGTTCCGTTATCGTTGAAAATATCAATAGAAGTCAAGTTGTATTTTTCGCCCAACATGTAGTCATTCACATCGTGAGCCGGAGTCACTTTCAGACAGCCCGTTCCAAATTCAATGTCTACATATTCATCCTCAATAACCGGAATCACACGGTTGATTAACGGCACAATTACTTTTTTGCCACGTAAATGTGCATTCTTTGGGTCGTTCGGGTTGATACACATGGCGGTATCACCCATAATTGTTTCAGGGCGAGTGGTTGCCACAACAGCAAATCCATCCTCTCCTTCAATTTTATATTTGAGGTAAAATAATTTACCAACTTGTTCTTTGAAAATAACTTCTTCGTCCGACAAAGCAGTCAGCGCTTTTGGATCCCAGTTTACCATGCGCACACCACGGTAGATATTGCCTTTTTTGTGCAAATCGCAGAATACTTTGATTACGCTTTCCGAACGCACTTCGTCCATGGTAAAAGCTGTTCTGTCCCAATCGCAAGAAGCACCAAGTTTCTTCAATTGTTCAAGGATGATGCCACCATGTTTGTGTGTCCATTCCCATGCATGTTCCAAGAATTCTTCACGGGAAAGGTCGGTTTTGGCAATTCCTTCGGCAGCCAGTTTGGCCACTACTTTTGCTTCGGTAGCAATGGAAGCGTGATCCGTTCCCGGTACCCAGCAAGCATTTTTGCCCAACATACGTGCGCGACGCACCAAAATGTCCTGAATAGAATTGTTCAGCATGTGTCCCATGTGCAAAACACCGGTCACATTAGGTGGAGGAATAACGATGGTATATGCCTCACGGCCATCAGGTTTTGAACTAAAAAAACCATTGTCTAACCAATATTTATACCATTTTGATTCAATGTCTGTGGGATTGTACTTGCTTGCGAGTTCCATAAATTTCATTTACTATTTTACTATTTACTATTTACAATTTAAAGAATGAGACGTTTGCGATTTAAAACGAACTGTTATTCAGTAAAATACCACATTTCTTCTTTTCTTAAAACGGAATGCAAAGATACATAAAAAGACCTTAGTTAGAAACAAAAACTGCTTAAAAACAAAAGCGGTCACTCCAAACTTTGTTGGAATGACCGCTTTTCTTTTAATTAAGAGTCTTTTTTAATATACATTAGTTCGTTATAAAAAATGATTTTTTAAACGCAAAGCCGCTAAGTTGCAAAGCCGCAAAGAAAAACTGAAAGTTTTTATCTTAGCGTTCTTTCTCTTGTTGTTGAATATAAGGTATTTAAAACTTAGCTGCTTTGCGTTTACTCTTTGTTTTGATCAAAGCCACAATCAGTTAAATTATACTGTTTAAACCCATATTAATCAATTGGATACAACTTTTTATAACGACCCATTGAATATATAAATTAAAGATCTTTTTTATCATACAACTAATTCCTCAAACAACCTTTCTACTGTCATATCTAGATTTTTCGAAAACCCAGGGTGGGGGCGTGATGTTTGAATGCAGGAGCTTCGAACCGCTGTGAGCCAACGGAAACGTTCGGGGATTTCTAATTGTGCAATGACACCATAATCCTTGTTTCCCATACTGATTTTCTCGAAAGATTTTAAAGCTTCTTCTAATACATCAATGTCCAACTCGGTAGAAAATAAATTGAGTCGTTGTTCATTCAATTTAATCATCGTACGAATGTATTTTGCTCTTTTTGAGAACAAAATAATGCCTACATTGATAAATTCTTCGCGCTCCACCTTTGGTAAAACACGAATCACGGCATATTCAAATAAATGTTTTCCTTGCATTTTGCGCTTCGTTTAAAAAGTTTTCGGAGTGTAGTAGTCTATTGCTAAGGAATTGATAGTAAGTTTCTTTAATAGATGCTGGTGTATCGCCGTCTTCCGTCCAGTTGGCCCAGCCATCAGGAATGAGGTCAGCAATTTCGCGGATAATTTCGTCGGTCAGCAATTGTTTACATTCTGCATCTACTGCTTCCAATTGATCGGCAAAAGGCAGCAAAACATGGTCTTTTATGAGCGGGAATGGATTCAGCGATTGCTTCTCCCAGTTGGTCCACGAATGGTGAAAGTACAGGGTTGCGCCATGGTCAATCAACCAAAGTTCTTTGTGCCACATCAACATATTGGTGTTGCGAACCGTGCGATCCACATTTGTCAAGAACGCATCCATCCAAACAATTTTTGATGCCAGAAGTCCATCCACTTTGGTGGTAATGGGGTCGTAAGTCAAAGCACCCGACAGAAAATGCAGTCCTAGATTCAGACCACGACTCCCTTGCAGTAAATCCTGAATTTCCTCATCTCCCTCGGTTTGTCCAAATGCCTCATCGAGTTCCATAAATACCAGTTCAGGCACACGCAACTGTAAAAGTTTTGCCACCACGCCACCAATCAGTTCGCCAATCAGTGCTTTCGTTCCATGGCCAGCGCCTCGAAACTTGAGTACATATTTAAAATCGTCGTCGGCTTCTGTCAAAGCAGGCAACGAGCCGCCTTCCCGCAATGGAGAAATATAACGGGTGAGGTTTACGGTGCGTAAGTTCATTGGGAATTATTTTAATTGAAAATATGGATTGAAATCAAGCGCTATTTAAACAACACCCGAAATGCCTCTTCTACTTTCTTTACTTGAATTAATTGGATATTCAGCTTGGTAAGGTTAATACTTTTAAGATTGAATTCAGGAATAATCATTTTCTCAAAACCCAATTTTTCAGCCTCCAATATTCGTTGCTCGATGCGATTGATGGGGCGGATTTCTCCCGAAAGTCCCACTTCACCAGCCATACAAACGTGTTTAGCAATGGCAATATCTACATTGGAAGAAAGAATGGCCGAAATAACTGCCAAGTCGATGGCGGGATCGTTCACTTTTATTCCACCGGCAATGTTTAGGAACACATCTTTTTGTGCAATCTTGAAACCTGCCCTTTTTTCGAGTACTGCCAACAACATATTCAGGCGACGGAGGTCGAAACCGGTGCTGGAGCGTTGTGGTGTGCCATAAGCCGCAGAACTTACCAGGCCTTGCACTTCAATCAGAAAGGGTCGAATGCCTTCAATGGCCGATGCAATGGCCACGCCGCTCAATCCTTCGTGATTTTGCGAAAGCAGCAACTCAGAAGGATTGCTCACTTCCCGCAAACCATTTTGTTGCATCTCAAAAATTCCCATTTCGGAAGTGCTACCAAAGCGGTTTTTTATAGAGCGAAGGATGCGGTACATATAATGTTGATCGCCCTCAAATTGCAGCACCGTGTCAACGATGTGTTCCAGTACTTTTGGCCCAGCAATGCTGCCTTCTTTGTTGATATGACCAATCAATAAGACCGGAATAGCGGAAGTTTTGCAAAATTTAAGAATAGCGGCTGCACATTCCCGCACCTGCGAAACCGAGCCGGGCGACGATTCAATGGTATCGGTTGACATGGTTTGTATGGAATCAACAATCACCACATCGGGTTGAATGTTTTGTATGTGAACAAAAATTTGCTCGAGCGATGTTTCGCTGACTATATAACAATCCGGATTCTGGAATTTCAATCGTTCGGCACGCATTTTCAGCTGGTTCACACTCTCTTCGCCCGAAATGTACAGCGTCCGTTTTCCCTTCATGTTCAGCACCACTTGCAGCACCAAAGTCGATTTGCCAATGCCCGGTTCACCACCAATCAGCACCAACGAGCCAGGTACCAATCCGCCACCCAACACACGATTCAACTCGTTACAACTGGTGTCGATACGACTTTCCTCACTAGTTATTACGTCGGTGATGAGTATGGGTTTTTGTTTTGTAAGTTCTATCCCTGCAATGTGAATTTTGGGTGCTGTTTCCTTGCTGATAATTTCTTCCACATAACTGTTCCACTCCCCACACGAAGGACATTTTCCTATCCATTTTGGTGAATCTACTCCGCAATTCTGACAGATATATACTGATTTCGTTTTGGCCATTTTTATTTAATGTGCTAATTGAGTTAATTTGCTAATGAGTTAATGTGAGAATTAGATAATATGATAATATGATAATTTGCTAATTGGTTAATGGGTTAATGGAAGAATAAGATAATTTGCTAATGAATTGATTAATCTAAAAATACTGGTAGATATATTGATATTTAATTGTTGGCGTACATATTTTATTGAAGGAATAATTTGATAACTAACATTAAAATAAATTCCATTCTTAATTTTTTTCATTCTTTCATTAGCAAATTATCATATTAGCACATTATCCCATTAACCCATTATCTTATCAACCCATTAAATCTCTCTCTTCCTCCAATTCCCTTTCAGCAAATACAAATACCCGAGTGAGCCGATGATGATCCAATAAACAAATTCGGAATACCAGACTGTGGCAACTGAACTTGGATTGACAATGGCGGTGTAATACACGTAGCTCAGGTAAAAGAATAGGGTTATGAATTCGATGAAAAACGCGGTTCGGGTGTTTCCTGTTCCCGACACGCCATTGAAGATAATGTTGCTGACGGCGCAAAAAATCATGGCAATGGAAACTACATGCATAACTGGAACGCAAGCTTCAATCAAACTTGGATTGTCGGTATAAATGCGTGCAAATAATTCGGGGAAAGCATAAGTTAGCGCCATGAGCGGCACTACCAAAATCAATGAAATGCCCACGATGCGATTGATGAACGGTACCACTTCCTCTTTGCGGTCGGCACCTATCAGGTTGCTCACCACGGTATTTACGGTGGTGGAAAGTGCCATGCCCGGTATCATCAGCAATATGTACAAACTTCGTCCAATGTTGGTGACGGCAAGTTGTCGTTCGCCCATTCGTTCGATAAAAATGAAGAACATGAACCATGTGGAAATGGAAATGAAGTATTGGAACATAATAAATATCGACAAATCCAACATTTGCCCAATGGCTTTCCAATCTACTTTTTTGAGTTGAAAAATGCCGTATTTCTTGATGTCTGTATACAAAAGTGTGTAAACGACCAAGTAAACGAGTGTCACCGCTTCAGAAATTACTGACGAAATACCTGCTCCAGCGATCCCCATTTTGGGGAATCCGAAGTTTCCGAAAATAAGCAAATAATCAAAAACTACATTCACCAATGCCATAATGATAGCCGAAGTAGTGAGGATTTTGGTTTGGGTAATGCCCACGTAAAGTCCTCGAAACATGACATTCAGGAAAGCAAAGAAGAAACCGTAAATGCGCCAGTCGAGATATTCCACTGAAGCTTTGTAGATATGGTCGGAGCTTACCAACAGCTTCATAAGATGTGGTGCGCCAACTACAGAAAGTGCAAAGATAATTGCTCCCAATAAAAAATTGAAAAGCAGACCGTTGTTGAAGATGGGACCAATCTGCGAATAGTTTTCTTCGCCGTTGCGCCGTCCAATAAGGATTTGAGCTCCCTGGCTGAAGCCAAACCCCACCATGTAAATGGCGATGTAAAATACACCCGCAATGGCCGAAGCACCCAATTCTACTTCGCCCACACGCCCCAAGAAGGCAGTGTTGGTCACATTGATAACATTTTGTGCTATCAATGTTAGAAAAATGGGGTAGGTGATTCTAAATATACTTTTGTTGGAAGTCATAAAATACAATGGTTTAATGTTTAAACAAATTTGTACACAGTTAGTTTTTGAAATTTACAGTTTAGTGAAATGCAAAGGTAATAAAAGGAATTAGAAATTATGTATTCTGAAAATGACTTGACTTTTAACTGTCTACTCTTTATACCTTACAAACTTAGCCACTTTCATGTCATGGATGAGAAGTGTGGAGTGTTTAAAAGAAACCTTTTTTACAAAAATGGATTCGGCGCGGATATCGTCCGGGTTTTCAATATCACGACTTTCTGCTTTCAATGAAAATGTTCCAAAGCCTTCGAGACATACGTTATTACTTTCAAGAAGTTCTTTTTTAAGCGTGTTGATGACAACCTTAATAGCCATTTCCATTTCGAAGGCACTTAAACTGCAATTCTGTGCAGCCTTTTCAGCCAATGTAGCTATTCCAATAGTGTCCTTCCTAATTACTAAAGGATAATAGCCTTTCTTTTTTTCTTCGTTGGTGTTTAAATTATCATTTTTACTCACCATTTTGTAAAGTACACTCATAAGTCAAGTTTCATTAATTGATTAGTCAGTTGTAAGTAAATAAAAGTATTCGTTCAGTTATGTATAATGTTAGGTGCAACTAAAGTCATGCCATGCTTTACGAATATTTATGCTGTACAGAACAACTATTTAATCTGTAAGGTTTAAATTTTTATACTGTACAGTACAAATGTAATACATCTTTATTGATTATCTTATAACACTATAGTTTTTCTTTAGTTTCCAAAGTTTTTTAGTCAGTACAATAGTAGAAGATGTGTTTTTATAAACCCGATGTATTCTCAGTCACACTTTTCCATAAGCATTACAGAATAGAACTGTACTGTATTGCTAACTACCAAAAATTCACAAGGTATATATTCATCCACCTTCTCGACACATACGTCCTCTTCTACACCTCTATTGATTACCACTCTGAATGTGCTTATTTGATGATTGTATTTTTTTCTATGCTATCGTATTATTTTCTATTGCTATGCAAAATGATAAATAGTTTCTTTGCATCATGATTTTATTACAAAATCGACTTCTTAAATTTATTTCATTGAATCAACTTAAAATCAATTTATAATCAATCAAAAAATCAAATTACATTATGAGAAAAATTACTAGATTATTGGCCATTGCGGTGGCTTTGTTATGGACTGGGACGGCATTTGCTGCGATAAATCCTACCACTGCTTGGTGGAATGCTGAAACATTTGAAGGGATTGCTGCTGGAACTGATCAAAAAACTGGTTGGACAAATAACGGAGGTTCTCCTTATGTAATGACTCAAACATTAGCTGCTCAAACCAATGGTTCTGCAACAGGAGTCGTACTTGGATTCCCAATGGCCAGCTCGACTGCATTTGGAGAGTCTTCTGCTCAATCAGGAGGTAGAGGTGTATACAAAACTTTTACAAATGCGTTATCTGGATATGTATATGTAAAAACATCTTTTTATCAATCAACTAGTGGAACTACGTATTCATTAAAAAACACAGCAGGTACAACAGTCTTCGAATTTGGTGGAAATGGCTGGTCGTCAGGAACAACCTTGTGGACTACAGCTACTGCTAACACACTTGTAGCAATGGGAACACGTGCAAAGTGGGCTGACATTGAATTTGTACTTGACATCGCCAATACAAAACTGGACACTTTGAATATAACCTTTGCTGGAACTACTAAGTCTTACACAAAAACCAATCTTGCAGCAGGAACAGATATAAAGAGTTTATATGTATCAATGACTAGATCCTATTGTGGAGCTGGGCTTGATAACACAACATTCGGACAATTAGCTTCAAACAACATCAAAACATTAACCGGCACTTCAAGTTTGCAAACTAATTCGACAAGCGCTGTCACTGCGGATTTTAACGTTTTGACTTTCACTAATGCAATGGGAAAAGATTATATTATCCCTAAAACAGACTTAGATATTGTTTGGAGTATTTCTGACTACGGCACTTTAAGCAGTGGCGACCAAGCACTGGTAACCTTGACACGCAGCGCAAGTGATAATAGAATTGCGACCTTATCAGCAGGAAGCATTACAGCTGATGCAACTATTACTTTAAGTGCCGTACATGGAGCAACCACAATAACAAAACAAGTAATGGTTAAAAACCTGTCTGTTGCAGGATTAAAATCGGGACTTGCCGAAGAAATTTCAACTGCAAATTTATTAATGACTAGTGCCAGCGATTCCAATCCTTATATTACAGGAATTAAATCTACTTTAAATGGTTATGTAAATGCTGCTCAGGTTGTAATTGACAATGCGTCTGCAACAATAGAAGAAGCTACAAGTGCTTTGAGTAATATAGAGGCTGGTAATTCTACATTTACAGCAGCAATTGCCCCTTACAATGATTTTACTACTTATATTGGTACAGTACAGACTGCACATAATGCAGAAGTACGCACAGCAAATTTCTTTGTGACAGTAAAAGGAACTCTGGCAAGTGCTATTTCTGGTGCAACTGCTGCCCGTGATACAATTTCTGTTGTAAGTGGTATTACTTCAACTAAATCAACTTTAGAAGCAGCATTGGCGCAATTTAATTTAGATGTTCCAGCTTACAGCAGTTTAGAAACTGGTATTTCTACTGTTGTGGCTAGGTTAGCTGCTGTAACTCCAAGATCAGGTATTCGTTTCTTAATGTTCACAACTGCGGCTGTAACTGATTTGAATTCAGCTAAAACTACGGCTGATGGTATATTGTCGAGTGCTACTACCGTTTTGGAATTGACATCTGCTAAAACAAACTTGGAAACTGCCTTGACTACTTTCAATGCTGTTCCACGTGTCGCACCATCTTCCACAAATTATTATAGAATTTATACCTACGGATCTGATGGCGGTGATGGTGGTTCTAATAAAAGTATTTTGTTAGCTCATACGAACAGAACTACATCTGTAGTTAGTTTAAATTATACACCAATGCAAAATGCAACCTCGTTGGCTTTAGGCGACAGTGCTTTGTGGTCAATAACAGTTGGAACTACAAACTCAAGCTATATTATTCAGAATAAAGCTACAGGACAATACCTTTCTGGAACAGGTTTTTCTGCCACATCAGCAGAATTTACTTTACCAGAAGCTAAAAGTCAACTGTTTAATATCCAATATCCTGGAGATCCTAATTTCTTGTATGCCATTGTAAACTCAAGTACTAAAGCTTTAGAAGTGGATCTTTGGACAAGTCCTTTTGGTGTGTTTGTTAATAATTCCGGATATGCTGACAGATATCGATTTGCTTATCAGTTTGAAGAACTTCAAACTCCTGCAATTAGTACAGTTGAAAGTTCGGTAAATACATTCACAACAACTGTAGGAACACCTGCAAATATAACGTTGAGTTTATCTGGAACAAATCTTTACGGAACTATGACATTAGGTATTACTGGCACAAATGCTGGATTATTCAGTGTTTCACCTGCTACATATGAAACCACTAACTCATTTATCACCAATAGCACAGTGACAATAACGTATACTCCAACTGCTCTAACTACAACAAACGATGTTGCTGATTTAAGTATTGGAATCGCTGGTGGTAATACACTGATATATAATTTGGAAGGACAAGCTACTGTAGCAACTGATTTAACCTCACCTGAAAATAACATCAAGGTATATTCAGTACAGAATCGTTTAATTGTTACTGGTGTAAATAGTTATGTAGTTTATAACCTTCAGGGAATAAAGATTGCTGATGTTAAAAATAACAATGCTAATACCTCAATGATATTGAATAAGGGTATTTATTTTGTAAGATCAACTGAAAATGTTCAAAAGGTAATAATAAAATAGACTTAGCATATCTAAAAATAGGTTTGTTTAGTAATTTGAAATGAATGAATAGGTGTTGCGGTAACGGAACACCTATTTTGTTTAATTTTGTATCGTCTAAAAAATATAAATACTACATGAAGCCAATAATCATCAAGTTACTTTTAATCTTTTTCGTATCTCCAGTTTTTGCTCAGAACAACGATGGGGAAATAATAGCTTCCAAACCCTTGTTTCGTGACCCGATATACGATGGAGCTGCCGACCCAACGGTGATTTGGAACCGCCATGAAAAGAAATGGTATATGTTTTACACCAACCGCCGTGCCAATGATGAAAGTCTGGATGGCGTGAAATGGGTACATGGTACACGCATTGGCGTGGCCGAATCTACCGATGGTGGTGCCAACTGGAAATACCGCGACACCTGCGATATTCAATATCGACTGACCGATTACACGCATTGGGCACCTGAGGTTATTTACCACAAGAAAAAATACCACATGTATTTGACGTACGTGCCAGGCGTTTTTTCGGATTGGAAACATCCCCGCTGGATTATTCATCTTACGAGCAATAACTTGCTCAACTGGAAATTCGAGTCGAAACTGAAACTGGCTTCCGAGCGTTGCATTGATGCCTGTGTGTTTCGATTGCCCAATGGAAAATGGCGCATGTATTACAACAATGAGGTGGATAGAAAATCTATCTATTATGCCGACAGTCCGGACCTATACAAATGGACGGACAGTGGAAAAAAAGTAGTGGGCGATCAGGGTGGCGAAGGGCCGAAGGTTTTCAAATGGAAAGGAAAATACTGGATGGTGGTGGACAATTGGAAAGGATTGGGCGTTTATTCATCGGATAATCTCACAGATTGGAAACGGCAGAAAAACAATATTCTTCAAGTACCAGGAACTGGAATTGACGACAAAGTGATGGGTGGCCATGCCGATGTGGTGGTGAATGGCGATAGAGCCTACGTAATTTACTTCACACATCCAGGCCGTACACCCGAGAATGCTGGAAAAACAAACTTCGAAACCAAAAGAAGTTCTCTTCAAATAGCAGAATTGGAACTTGTGGATGGTGAAATCGTCTGTCACCGCGATAGTCCGGTTTTTATTCACCTTGATCATTCGAAGAATAAATACTAATGGACGTATTTAGGACACAGATATTTATTGTATTTTTACGGCTAAATTTTAAAAATAATTCAACACGACATGAAAACACGTTTAATGATGGGCTTAGTGCTGATTTGTACAACTTTAGTACAAGCACAACAATCTTTTTTCAAACCACAAGAAATGGTGACGACTGGCGTTTACTATTATCCCGAAGCCTGGAATCCAGAACAGTGGGATAGAGATTTGAAGAAAATGTCCGAAATGGGCTTTGAGTTTACTCATTTTGCCGAGTTTGCATGGGCACAAATAGAACCTTCAGAGGGCGTTTACGATTTCAAATGGTTGGACAAAGCGGTAGAACTGGCTGCCAAACACAACCTGAAAGTGATCATGTGTACACCTTCGGCCACTCCTCCGGTTTGGCTCACCCGCAAATATCCCGAGATATTGGTAGAATTACCCAACGGACAAACTGCACAACACGGAACGCGTGAACATTACTCGTGGTCCAGTCCTAAATTTCAGGAACTGACAAAAAAAGTGGTGGAAGCCATGGCCAAGCATTATGCCAACGACAAGCGCATTATGGGATGGCAAATTGACAATGAACCTTCGCATTACGGCACCTTGGATTACAGTCCGGCAGCGCAAGCAAGTTTTAGAGTTTGGCTGAAAAAGAAATACCAGACCATCGAAGCGCTCAATACTGCTTGGGGAACAGCTTTCTGGTCGGGCATCTATTCCGATTTTGCACAAATAGAATTGCCCAACGAGGGACGATTGATTTCGGGAATTGGAAGTCCAACTTCATTGGTGGACATGAAACGTTTCAATGCTGATGAATGTGCTGCCTATATTTCATTGCAGAATAAAACTTTGAAAGACAATATCGCTAAATCACAGTTTGTGACTTCCAATTTTATGCATGGACATACCGATGTGGATCCTTGGCGCAGCAAAGATTTGGATTTTATTTGCTACACCATGTATCCCGTGGCCGGTTACACGGATGGAGTAGGGGAGCAGGGTTTCCGTTTGGGTGATCCATGGCGGATTTCTTATGCCAATGATTTTTTCCGTCCGCAAACAGGAGTTACCGGCGTGATGGAACTACAGCCGGGGCAGGTGAACTGGGGCGGCTACAATCCGCAACCTTATCCGGGCGCTGTGAGGGCATGGCTTTGGAACGCTTTTGCCGGCGGACTGGATTTTATTTGTTCGTATCGTTTCCGTCAACCGCTGTATGGTGGCGAGCAATTCCATTATGGCATGGTGGGAACCGACGGAGTAACGCCTTCGAATGGTGGCGAACAATACAGTCAGTTTATGAAAGAGGTGCGTGAATTGCGCAAAATTTATACTCCCAATGCAGCAATTCCAAAAGCATACTCAGCGCGAAAAACGGCACTTTTATACAATTCGGATAATGTTTGGGAAACGACAATTCAACCGCAAACCAAACAATGGAACCAAATTACGCATGTAACAAAGTATTATTCATCGCTAAAAACACTTTCTGTACCCGTTGATATTATTGGTGAAAATAAAGATTTGAGTGTTTATCCATTTGTGGTGGCACCTGCATACCAAATGGTTGACAAGGCTTTAGTAGCTAGCTGGAAAAAGTATGCCGAGAATGGTGGAAACTTGATTTTGTCATGCCGTACAGGATTGAAAGACCGCGATGGACATTTTTTGGAAGCAGCTTGGTCGGATGCAATAACCAATTTGATTGGAGCAAAAATAGTGATGAACGATATGTTGAGTGCCAAAATGAATGCGAAAGTATCGTATAACGGTGCAACTTATCTTTGGAATAATTGGGCGGACATGCTTGATCCTTTTGCTGGAACAGAAACTTGGGCTACTTATGCCGACCAGTTTTATGCCGGCAAAGCGTCGGTTGTTCACCGCAAACTGGGGAAAGGAACCGTTACTTTTATTGGCACTGATACCGACGATGGCAAACTAGAAAAGGATGTATTGAAAAAAGTGTATGAAACTGTTGGTGTTGGCATAAAAGAATTGCCCGAAGGCGTAATCGTCAACTGGCGTGATGGTTTCTGGGTGGCCATCAATTATTCGTCCGATAAAGTAACTTTCGACCTGCCAAAAGACGCTAAAATTATCTTTGGAACAAAAGAATTGGTACCTGCTGGCGTGGTGGTTTGGAAATAGTTTTTAATTATTGTTTGGTGACGCTGACATGCCTTGCGGCGATGTCAGGTCTTGCTACAAAACCTGTCAGCGTGCTTGCACCTGACAGCGTTGCAAAATAAGAAACGTTTTTAAATAGTGTTTGAAAGAAAACTTCTAATCATCAATAAGTCAATACGATACTCAAAGATAAATGTTTGAAAGTAAAGATGAATTAACCTTAATTAATTTGGCTGTTAATTATTAATTCGCTAAC
>Ga0247844_1001918_pt1 | contig 35802 bp, 28 predicted proteins | sample LaCtaG_FD_192421 | JGI IMG/M metagenome (GOLD analysis project Ga0247844, IMG submission 192421) | Freshwater microbial communities from meromictic Lake La Cruz, Castile-La Mancha, Spain - LaCruzMarch201714.5m_1 | ecosystem: Environmental > Aquatic > Freshwater > Lake | place: Spain: Castile-La... | reverse complement strand
ATGTTTTGGCCGTCTACTTCAAAGACCCGCTTGTACAAACAGCATTTACCTTTCAAGCAAAGTATATTGGCATGTCACCTTGGAAGGCCCCAGGACTTTTTAGTATGATCTCCTATATTGAGCATGGAGGAGGTGTTTTTCACGTAGAGGGTGGCCTCAATCAAATATCCGAGGCGATGGGTAGCGTTTTAAAAGAAGAAAAGGCCATTTTTCACTTAAAAACACCCGTAAAAAAAGTGCTTATCGAAAATGGAAAGGCCATTGGTATAGAGCTATCAAATGGACAAATTGATAAAGCTGATTATCTTATATTAAATGCAGACTTTGCCTACACGATGTCAGAACTTGTTGAAGAAAAAGCTCGGCCTCATTATTCAAATCAGGTTTTAGAAAAAAAAGAATACTCTTGCTCAACCTTCATGTTGTACTTAGGTGTAAAAAAAGAATATGAGTCTATCCCCCACCATTCCATCATTTTTGCAAAAGACTATAAAAAAAATGTAAGCGAAATTTCCGACTTAAAAATTCTTTCTGAAGACTTTTCTTTTTATGTTCAAAATGCCTGCGTGACTGATCCCACCTTGGCCCCGAAAGGAAAAAGCGCCCTCTATGTCTTAGTTCCTGTTCCTAACCAGGAAAGTAAAATTAATTGGCCAAAAGAAAAAGAGGCCTTAAAAAATAGGCTTCTTGATGAAATGCAACAGCGTGCGGGTTTTAATGATCTTAAAGAAAATATTGAAGAATGTTTAATTATAACTCCTGATGACTGGCAGAAAAAACTTAATATCTACAAAGGTGCCACTTTTAATCTCTCCCATAAACTCAGTCAAATGCTTCTTTTTAGGCCCCACAATGAATTTGAAGAATTTGAAAATTGCTACCTCGTTGGCGGGGGAACCCATCCTGGAAGCGGCTTGCCTACTATCTATGAATCAGCAAGAATTTCTTCTGAGCTCATTTTAAAAAAAGAAAGACATGCCAAGCGCACTTAAGTTTCTCTGGCTCATTTATAAACTTCGATTTGGACAAATCAAAGATATTAAAGAAATTGAAGCTAAAGGTCTGCTCACTATTAAGATAGCGCAACATCTGGCCCTACGGTCGGACTTTTTCAAATCGCAAATCTGCATGAGTCTTGCCCAACTTTTTTCACAAGAAAATCCAAGTCGGCCAAAAAATATTAGTGAGCTCATGGATGAAAAAGAGCGTGCATTCTTTCGCCAAGTCGATGAACGCCCTTTTGTTTGTGCATCGGTAGGACAAATCCATCATGCTGAACTTCTGAGTGGTGAAAAAGTCGTTGTCAAAATTTTAAAAAATGATTTTGAAAGTGAATTTAAGGCCGATGTGTTGGCCCTTGATAAATTTTTTTCTTTTTTAGAATTGACCTATCCTCGGTTTCAAAAAATTTTTGATCCAAGGGCCATGCTCTCTTATATACAAAGTTACAGTCTTGAAGAGCTCGATTTAAGAAAAGAAAGCGAAGGCCAAGCTCGATTAAAAAGTATTCAAGAAAAAACAAAGTCTAGCTATGATTTATCACGCCTAGCTTTTCCCAAAATCTACTCTCAATTAAGTCATAAAAACATTTTAATCTCTTCATATATTGAAGGGAGTAGTTTTCGTCAACTCATGTTAAAAAATGAATTAGCGTATGATCTTCTCTTAGAGCTTTTTAAAATCCATGGGTTTTATCTTTTTTGCCAAGGAGAATTCCATGGAGACTTACATCCAGGGAATATTATTTCAGGGAAAGATTCTAAGTTTTATTTTATTGATACGGCCTCGATTTCAAAAAGCTCGCCTCTGATTTCAACAAATCTTTTAAAGTTTTTCTTTGAACTAAGTGAATACAATTATTTTTCAGCGGCCCATTACATTCACGAGATGGCCGTAACAAAACTTGACGAGTCAAAGCTGAAAAAATTCAAACTTGATTTTTCAAAGTTATATGCAAACTTTAAAGGCAAAACCGTATCAGAGCTTAGTCTCACAAAACAGATGATGGAGACAATGAAACTTGCTATTATCTCTGGGATGAGCTTTGATCATAGTTTATTTCCGATTATAAAAAGTTTATCCTACTTAGATGGGATGGTTTTAAACTCTAATCCTAAGGCCGACCTCATTAAAGATATGAAAAAAAGTATCGAAGGACTTTTAAAATGATTGCATTATTTTTATTTTTATTTTTTTCAACAAATCTCCATGCTGAAAACGCAGAGGGAAGTATTAGTGTCATCGTTAAGAATTTAAGAAGTGATGAAGGAACAACTCAGCTTCTTCTTTTTAATAGCGACAAAGGATTTCCTTCTGTCAGTAAAGAAGCAATACGCGATGGCCATGCCAAAATCAAAAAAGGAAAATCTTTCTTTGTATGGAAAAAAATTCCTTATGGGACATATGCCATTTCTGTTCTTCATGACGAAAATAACAACGAAAAACTTGACACCAATTTCATGGGTATCCCAAGAGAAGGGCTCGGTGCAAGTCAAGGGATAAAATCAATGCTTAGGAAACCTGAATATGAAGAAAGTTCTTTTAATCTAAGCACTGATGATTTACTCATAGAAGTCGACATGAGGTATTTCTAGTATGGATGTTCTTTTAAAAAAGCAAGAAGAATTTAACGAAGCGATGGCCCGCTACGAAGAGGATCGGTTTTATAGTCTCTTTAATTATTGTATTTCAAGTCTTAATGTTTTTATGCAAATTTGCCTATTCGTTTTACTTTTCACTTTAAAAACAACTTTCTTGGAACATTTACTTCTCTTTTTTTTGGCCTTTGTTTTAGCGGATTTCATTAATGGCCTAGTTCATCTTTATATGGATCATAACGACTCTTATAAAGGATTCTGGGGCCCTTTTATTGCAAACTTTCATCTTCATCATTTAAAAAAGAAGTATAAAATAAAACCTCTCTGGGCCATTTATTTTTTTGAAAGTGGATCAAAAGTTTGGCTACTTTTTTTACAAGTTGTATTTCTTTTATTTTTAGTCATTTCTCATTTTCTTCATTGGGAAACTCCTTCCTCTTTTGTCGTTTTGTTTTTTTATTTTTCTGTCTTGTCTTCAGTCGCGGAAGTCTCGCACTACATTTGCCATAGCGTTAATTCTAAGTTTTTTTCTTTTTTAGCAAAATGGAAAATACTACTTCCCTTAAAACATCACTATAAACATCATGCTTACGACAATAATAATTATGCTTTTTTAAATGGAATGACTGATCCTTTGATCAATCGTATCGCCAAAAAATACTATACTGGCTATAAGCAAAACAGTGACAAGCATTTTGCAAAATATAATTCCACTGCCAAATAAAATAGCAGATCATTACAAATGTCTTTTAAGTAAACATGGCCTTGCCGCTTCTGGATTTGTAGGCCAATGGTGACGAGGGTAATCGCGCGAAAGCTCTCCATAAAGTTCTTTATACGTTTTCGCCCAAAAACTTAGTAAATCTTTTGTTGTTTGAAGTGGTCTTTTATGTGGGCCCAAAAGACGTAATGTAAGGGGAATGCTTCCTCCTGCAATAGTCGGTGTCGTCGTCATGCCGTAAAAATCTTGAATAAACCCCTCAACCCAAGGGCCATTTTCGTAATGAATTTGAAGAATTCGTTTGTCTCTTAAAAATAATTTTTCAGGAAAAAAATCAGTAAAAGAAATTTTGGAGTCAGGATCAATAAAGTGTAAAAGAGAAGTAAAATAATCTTCAAAAAATTTTAAAAGTTGTTCTTCAGATAATGAAGTATAAAGATCTAATCGCTCATTCAACCAAGTGACAATATCAAACTCGTCGAGATTTTTTTTCAAAAAAATTGAGAAAAACTGAAGCCTAAAATACTGCTCATCTTGATTGGCCAAGGCCAATTTTCCCTGAAGAATCTCTCTCATCATTTTCTTAAAAAGAAACTCAAGTTTTTCATCAAGAATTTCTCCTTTATATGCTTTTTTTGATTCTGAGAGAAGAATTTGCCCGATCCTCTCCTCAACTCGCAAAAAAAGTTCATTTCTTTTTTCATCCCAAAAAAAAGTTCGTTTTTCTTCGATAGGAAAAGGTTCCACTTCATAAAGAAGTTCTTCATCTATGGAAAGAAAGCGTGTCACTTCCTTGGAAGATGAAACATCAAGAACAAGTCCTAAGGGATGATTCGGATCGATCTCTTTTGATAGTTCACGACTTAAAGTTAAGGTTTCTCCCTCACAAAGAAGAATTTCAGGTCTAGCTTTGGATACTTTTAAATATCCAATCCTATCAACAAATCCCTTTATAAGAAGGCATTCAAGAGGTAAATCAGGATTTTCTAATTTTTTATCACTAGCATTTTTGGTCAGAGAATGAAGTTGTGAACTAAGACTTTTTCTTAAAAAAAGATTATCTTCAAATGAAGAAATAAATTCAATGACCTCTTTTATTTTTTTGGCCCCATACTTTGAGGCCTCAACAAGAAGACGTGATTGCCTTGGATGAAGAGGATAGCGGGCCATTTTTTTTCCGATTTCTGTGATTTTTCTTCCTTCAGCGTCAGTCTCATCTACATAAAAAGCGCCCAATTTATAAAGAAGTTGCATGCCTGCATCAAAGGCCTTCTGAGGAGGAATTTCTATCCAAGGAAGTTCTTTAAAATGAGTTTCGCCTAGATTTCCAAGAAGAAGAAGTGTTTCAGAAAGTTCTGTTCGTAAAATTTCTGGCTTTTCAAAAGGAATTCTTTCGTCAAACTCATGCTTAGAATAAAGTCTAAAGACATGCCCCTCCCCAGTTCTGGCCGCTCGTCCTGCTCTTTGTATGGCCGACGACTTAGAAATTTTTTTTGTTTCAAGTTGATGAAGACCTGTGTAAGGGGAAAAAGTTGATTGCCTAAAAAATCCACTATCGATGACAATTCTCACACCAGGAATAGTCAAAGAACTTTCAGCGATATTTGTTGAAAGAATAACTTTTCTTCTTCCTTCTTCTTCCATGACCCGCGCCTGCTCCCCATTCGAAAGATCTCCGTGCAAAATTAAAATATCCATTTCATTTTTTGTACAAAAAGAACTCAAGGCCTCTTTTACCGATAAAATATCTTTCATCCCTGAAAGAAAAATAAGAATGTCCCCAGCACATTGATAGGCCTCAAGCATGGCCTCATAAACTTTTTTCTCAAGACTTCCATCAAGGGCCGAAGGCCTATGCTCAAGGTAATGCTCTGTTAATAAAAACTGCGGGAGATTCATTTCTAAAAAAGAAGCTTCAGACGGAAAAAGATTTTTATCAAGAGTGGCCGACATCACCACTAAATGAAGATCTGGCCTAATTGTCCGTTGGATTTTTTGAAGCAAGGCCCAGGCCACATCGGTTTCTTTATGTCTTTCGTGAAACTCATCAAGAATAACAACATCGATTCCTTCCAAAGTTGGATTTTGAAGAAGTGAACGAAGAAAGGTTCCCTCGGTGTAAAAAAGAAGTCGCGTCGAATTTTCATAATTATGATCAAAGCGAAAAGCATATCCAACTTCTGTTCCTAGTTTCGTTTGTCTTTCAAAAGAAATCCTGCTTGCCGCAAACTTCGCCGCAAGCTTTCGCGGTTCAAGAACGATAATTTTTCCCTTAAAAAACGACATGAGCGCCGAAGGAACACGAGTTGTTTTTCCAGAGCCTGGGGATGCTTTAAGAATGAATATTTTATTCTCAACAACACTTTTACAAATGTCATTTATTTTTTCGTCGATAGGAAGTTTAATTAGCATATTAAAATACTTATTTCGTCATGGTGATAGCAGTAGAGAAAGTGCGATATGTTTTCGATCGATTTCATCCATTTCTAAAGGCAAACGATCAACAGAGAACCAAGCAATACATTCATGCTTGTTTTCTTCACAATTTCTAAGAGAATTAAGATCGCCCACAGTAACTTTGTAATAAATCCCCTGCCAGTGAATATCGTCTGTCATCATTTTTCTTGTACCAATCATTTTGAGTGTACTGACTTGAGCGTTAATTTCTTCTTTTAATTCTCTGGCCAAGGTCTCTTCAATATCCTCACCCCACTCTAAAGTACCGCCGGGAAAAATCCATTTTCCTGCAGCATACTTTTGGTCCGTCCTTTTTTTGATAAGTAGGACATCGCCAATTTGATTAAAAATGATTCCACGCGCGTAAATTTGAAATTTCATTTATCGATCATATACCGTAAAATATCTTTATCCATATTTTTCTGTTTTAATCATAACGAGTAAAAAATGATAAAATCAACATTCTATTTTCTTTTTTTCTTGATCGTCATAAGTTGTTCTTCTAAAGACTTTCATACGGCCAGTCGTGAGTCTGCAGGCATTGCTCCCAATCCCTTAAATAATCGAGAGGCCATTATTCAAATTTATGGCGCCTCGACTTGGGGCTGGCGAGGATGGTTTGCTATTCATACCTGGGTTGCGACTAAACCTAAAAACGCCGCATCCTATACGGTTTATGAGGTTGTCGGTTGGAGACAAAAACATGGCCTAGCGCTTGTGCGAAATGAAAAGGATATTCCTGATCGTTATTGGTATGGAGAGCGCCCACGTCTATTCAAAGACCTTCGTGGTGAATCGGCGGAGAAATTAATTGATGCTATCGAGCTCGCTGTTAAAAATTACCCATGGCAAAATACTTATTCGGCGTTTCCCGGGCCTAACAGCAATACTTTTACGGCCTGGATAGGAAAACAAGTTCCTGAACTTAATCTCACGCTTCCCTTTTCTGCGATTGGAAGCGGTTATGTAGACCGTAAGTAAAAAAAACATTTTTAAAAAGAGTGCCTACAAAATTTCTAGCGATATTTTTTTAAAAAATAGTAAAAAAGTGGATCAATAATCTGATATCCCGTATCACGTTTTTCAATAACCGAATGATCAAGAAATTTTTTAAAACTAAGCTGAACACTTCTCGCTGTGACATGGACTTCTTTTAAAAAATCTTTCCCTGAGGGCATTTGAATAGGCCCATGCTTACTGAGCGCCACTAGCAACTCTTGTTCTCTACTTGAAAATTGCGATAAATACTGTTCAAAACGTGAGGCCCTTGCCTCGATAGTCAAATCAATTTGGAGCCGTATCATCTCTGAACTAATTTTTTGTGTTGTCCCCAAAGTCAGTAAACTCTGACAAACAATATTAATGGCCTCCGGATCGCGAAATAAAAGATCTTGGAGATCCTTGCAGACTGCAAAATCAATTGTCCTTTTGCGTAAAGACAAACGTTCATTTATATATTCATGATATTCTTCATAAGGCAAAAAACCAAAATTTAAATCTTTTCCAAAACGCGAAAGCGGTGCCTTCGCTCTTGCAAAAAGATCGGCCAACATATGTTGTTTTGATCCCATTATTACAATTGGCCCAACTTCAAATTCCTGAAATACTTGTCGAAAAAGTCCTTGGGACTCAGGAACTAAGGCCACATCTTGAAATTCATCGAGTACAATAAGGACTTTGTGAGTCAAGGAAATTTTTTTTGCGATAATACTAAAAATATCGACAAAAGAAATACTTTTTTGTTTTGAAACTTCTAAAGTTAACTGAGGAGTGCCAGTGAGTTCGTCTAAGTTAACGACAGGCCTTAAATTGCCCACCATCTCAAGGGCCGCGTTTAAAATAGATTTAGCGGGAAAATATTTACTAAAGGCCCTTTCAAAACCAACGCGAATTCTCTCATTGATAGAAGCGATATCTTTTACTTCCATCAAATCCACAAATAAAATAAAAATCTTTTTATTCTTTCTTTCAAACCAAGGAATAATGGCATTTTTTACGAGTGAAGTTTTACCCGAATTTCGTCTACCATAAATGACCACCTTCTCATGGGCCATGATGGCCTTCTCTAAGAAGATTCTCTCCCGATGAAGGTTGCATATATTTTCAGGCTTTAATAAAGTGTCGTATTGAAATTCAGTCATTATACTTTGAGTATAATACATAGATTATTATACTTCAAGTATAATGGCTTAAAAAAACTCCATTGTTGTTTGCTATGTCCCCGAACACTACACCTGACTTTATTGAGTACGCCCATAAAAAGTGGCATGCTTAAAAAATTCAAATATCAGCTATAAAAGAAAACAAGTGGGACAAGTCTTTGAAAACATCTATATGCGAAAAAAAACGTTATTTTTTTCCTTAAAAAACCGATGAGTCCCTCATAATAAAAGAGTCTCTCACTCTCGGATTCTTTTGTAAGGGAGCCTTATGCAAAATTTTAAATATCTGTTTGCTTTTTTAACTCTTAGCTTCTTCTCAACTTCTTACGCTGATGTAATTAAGGTTGAGCACATTCGTGATAGTGGTATTACAAATCTCACGAATGCTAAAAGGCAGGTTAGACTTTGGACGCCTAAAGGCGGGACATATTTCGGAAGCGATGCGAGTGGTATTATGGCCGCACCGCTTGTGAGTGGAGAAAGCGATATTCCTAGTAATCGCTTTACCCTCTCATCATTTCATCTTGGGGCCATTCCTACTGTTGCTGCAGGTTGGCCAATTCGGCAATATACCGGCCTCCTTATGCCTGGGCCCGTTAGTTCTGGCCCTTTTGTTAATCAAGTTTCTTACTCTAACGAGGCCGCTTCTGCGAGTTCGGCTTTCCAAGCATCAGGCTTAGTTTGGGGCGCTTATATGCGTAGTAGCGATATCGCTGATGGTGAACAAAAGATGGCCATCACTTATAAAAAAAATTATGATTTAGACAGTGCTCCTATTCCTTTCGCATCGTCCAAGGATGCACTGCTTGTGCAAACTAAATTTGCGGTCAGTCGTTATCTTGCAAAAGGTACAGGGGTAGGACAAGCATCTATCAATATCGTTTTACAAGATATATCAACTCAAAAAAAATTAACTTTAATCACACGACTTTTTGATACAAGAGGTTTTACTGTTGCGGCCGATGATGGTTCGTCAGCATATGGGAATCACCCCAATACTCCTCGTATTGGGAAAGGTCTTTTGAGAGAAAGCGCAATAATTTCCTCTTCCTCGTCAAGAGAAGCGATTTTTTATTCTCATTTAGGTCACGATACCTTGTATAATTCATTTCAAAAAGGCTCAGTAATGAGTCAGACGGGAACTTGGACCGTGAATAAAAATTTTTTTTATACAATTAAACGTGATCAATTTACAAAAATGATTGTAGAGGCCAATAACTTACTCGTGAATCCTGATGATGTGAAGTATTCTACATTACCAGAAAAATATAAAATGATTCATGTTGATATTCGAATGGAAGGAAGTGGTGTTCAACAAAATAGTCTAGCCAATACACTTGAGATGTCTTTTAAAGGTGATTTTTTCAAAGTCTACACAGAATCTTGGCTTACCAGAGGAAATGCTCTTTGGATGGGAACTTCGGACACGCCAGGAAAGTTCTCAATGGGAACAGCTGTTTATCCAGGGATAACTTATGATAAGTTGTATCTTGTCATGGGTGACTTGGGTTTTTTACATGATGGAACGTTGTCTTCTACCAATCAAAATGTGGAAGGTTTTACGGGATATAATCCCGGTGCCAATACTCCAGAATCAAATAAACAGCTCTCTGTATCAGCTGAACGATATAATGCGTCGGCCATACAAGGTTCAGGAAAAGAATGGGCCGGTTATATGAGAAGTGCTGATAAAACGTCACCTAAAAACATCACAATACGTGGGGGATATATTTTTCCTGATGTCCGCCCTTTTCGTTCAGAATATGGTAATAATGCAGTTCTTCATGTCAAAACACAAGTTGCTCTTCCACTATACACTGCAACTGGAACAGCAGCAAATAAGGCCCCTCTTGGGTATGCGATTCTTAACCTTTATTTTCAAGACATGAGGAGCCGTAAGGCCTTACTTGTAACGGCCAGAATTTTTGATCCTCGAGGCTATCGGGCAGGGACTAATTCAGAATATACGATAGGGCCGGCCGGCTTGCCCGAAGTTGCCGCGAGATGTGCCACAGGAGAAATGGGGGTTGGAACTCATTTTTCACATGGAACGAAGTACATCACAAAAGATCTAACATCGGCCTCAAGTTCGGCAGTTATTTGGTCTAATTTAAAAGATTTTGGTTTTACAATTAATCGTGATCAGTTCACTAAAGTCATTGCGGATTCTAATCATTATTTGGGTAGCGAGGTCTATAGTACCAACCACGCTGATTATAGAATTAGTTTGATTAATTTAGGAATGGAAATAAATATGCGAGGCGAACCTCAGAATAAGGTAGATATGGCCATTCATGGAAAAGATTTACAACTTTGGACTACGTACACAACACCATAATTTAAATTACGGTGATGGTGTCGCCGCTATAGGAATTTCAAAGCTATATTTTATGAAATAAAAAAAGAAAAAAAAATTTTAGCTTTTTAAGTTAGAATAAAACCTAAAGAAGAATCTCGGAGGAATCTATGAAAATAATAAATTTTACCTTACTTACTTTTTTAGTGTCGATATTCAGCTTACCCTCAGTCAATGCTGATGCTCTTATTACGGCCAGTCGTTTTAAATTTGATAATACTGTAAAAAATAAATTCTCTTATTGGAACAAAATGGCCAGTTTTTCAAAACCAACTTACTCGAGAAATACAACGATCTATGGAAATTATCCGAGCAGTTGTTCTGTTAATCACGGGCCGAATGTTTTCTTAGGAGGATATAATTATCCTGTCTGCTCGAGCACACAAACAACAAATCGTGGCCCTAGCTATGAAGGTGATAATAGTACTGGTCAACATCGCATGCATAATGAAATTCCCAAAAATGGAACCGCTAATATTTTTATCAGTAACTTTGATTCGAGTGGACAAAATGGACAAGGCAACAATGCCTATATTTTGCCGATTTATACCGTTTTCAGTATGCCCATCGCGACAGCAGTGATGAAACCTTGGGGATTACCTGGGTCTGACATGAATAAAGTTCGCGCCGCTTTTATATCAACTCTAAGTGTTCCTAGTGTTAACATGCCAGATCCTAACAATCAGCAATTTCAACAAACCTTGCGCTTTGTTGTGACTAACAAATATTGCAAAACAATGACACCTACATATTCTTGTCAAATCGAGCTTAATTTTAAGGCCTTCATGAAAGGAGTTTATGTGAACTCCAATCTTAAAAGCTCAGATGCTCAAGTTATGGTTGACCCTGTTCAAGGAGGAATGATTGCGGCGTTAATTCCTTTTAATGAGAAGAGTAAGAGTACTCGGTATAAAGGAGCTTCTATCGCGACATCGTGGGGTTCTCCGAGCGCCTTGAATGCTTATTCAACCCCTGCAAGATTTCAAAATGAAATTTCCTGGAATCAATTTGTCGCTCTTCTTAAGGGGGCCACTTCAAATGCTCCCCAAAATCGTTATGGCCAAAAATGGAATGTTCCAAGCGAGTGGTATCTCACGCAAGCGGGATATGGAACAGAAAATTTTAATAGAAGTTACTTCAACTTTAAAAGCGCCATGGATGCTACGTTTAGTGGTGTTGATGTCATAGGCTTAAATTAAAAAGGAGAGGGAAAACATTTAGCAATTTCACACTTGGGCGTTCAACTCTGCCTCATCACGAAGTGTTAATAAGACCAAGCGGAAACTAATATAAATCTTTAAGCGTTAAAAGATGATCAAAATAATTTGCTTTAATCAATTCTTTAGTAAACCCATTCATAGAAATAAGAGTTTTTTCAATCGTAATATTCGGTGAAAAATTCATTCGTTCAATTTTAGTTTTCATTTCATTTATCATCGAAACACCTGCAGGTGTTTCGCGAAATTTAAATTCTAACAAATGGATGGAGCCATTTGTTAACTCTAAAACCATATCGAATTGAAGCCCCGGGCCTCTGTTCGTTTTTTGTTGAAAGAAGGGGCCGAAATTTTTCAAATCAGTGAGTTTTATATTTATTAATTTTAAAATAACCAGAAGTGAATCTTCGCAAAGTCTTTCAAATTGTAGCCCCAAATAAACAGAGAGATTTTTATTGGTGATTGATTCGAACAAATTGTATTCTTTATTTTTTGCAATAATTTTTTTATTGGGTTCAATAAAATGGAAATAAAAAACAAGGAATGGGTCAATTAGTTTATATGTTTTAGTACGAACACCTGAATTTTTGCCAAAAGAAATAGTTTGATACTCTTTAATAAAACTGGCCCTTTCTAAGTTGTTCAAATAATTTTTTAGGCCACCACCTTTTTCAAGTTTAGTTATTCTTGAAATTTCACTTAAATTCAAAGGGCCGTTGCTTAAAGATTTAACAATTGCTTCATAATAATGGATAGAACGAAATTGTTCCTTAAAAAGAGTTTCAAACTCAGTTAAAAAAAAGCCATCTTTAGTAAAACACAAGCGATTCAAGTTGCTCTCTATCGAGATTTTTGGATCAATTTGTTCAAGATATTTAGGGATGCCACCAAGGCACATATAGAGAACCGCTTTTTCGCGCAATCCACACTTTTTGATAAAATCTGAACTCTCTTTGGGGCCTAAAGGAGGAAGACATATCTCAAGGGTTTTACGGTTATGCAGGGCCTTTGAATGAATAACATGCTTGACCATAAAATTGGCAACGGAGCCACAGAGAAATAAAACGAGCTTGGGATTCTTTGTAGACCAGCGATCCCAATATAATTTAAGCTCAGAAATCAGGCTTGTTTTTTCTGCCGCTAGCCAAGGAAGCTCGTCTATAAAAACAATCCATCGTCCAGTCCCAATAGTTTCTTCGAGCCCTTGAAAAACCTCACGCCAATTTTTTGCAGCAAGCTTTAATTTTTTTGTTTGGTACGATAAATCATTTAAAAATTGATCAATTTGTATAGTGGTGGGTTCACCTTCGATTCCTTCAAAGAACAGGACATTTTTTTCTTTTTTTATGGCCTCTCTAATAAGTCTTGATTTACCAACTCGGCGGCGCCCGTAAAGCACAATCAATTGAGCGCGAGAAGTATCTCTCAGCTTTTCTTTAATTTGCCCCAGTTCATAATCTCTTCCAATAAACATAATTTCAAGTTTACCGTTGTGCACACAGTAAGTCAATTGCGATCTATGCACAACTGTTGGGCATAGATCGTTGTTATGGCGTAATATGCCCACATTTTTGGCAGCGTGTTTCTCAAATACATATTATAGAACCATGTTGAAAAATACTATATTTGAGAGAGAAAATCCTAAAAATTTTTTTTTAAAATTCTGTTTTTTTATAATTTTTTTCAAGACGATTCGCTCATCATGCTCAAATGCTGGGGCAAAAAGCTCAAACTCAACATCACTCATTCCAAGTTTGCGGACTTTTATACCGAACCCACTTCACTTTTCAAGTGAAGTTAGGAGGCATACACGCTTGGCAGATTAAGTTTTCAATACTTGAAAACTTAATCGCATTCAGTATATTCTCCGGCCATTTACAGCATTATTTATCTCGCCAAGAAGATTTTTCGCCTGCGAATTTGTAATCTAAAATATGGAAGAAGTTCAATTTTACCGTTGTGCACACAGCAAGACCTATGCCATCTATGCCCAACGGTTTTACCTTACTTCTTATACTTATAACTAAGAATAGGAAGCGTTGATTCAGTTATTGATTTTACAATCCAAGTTTGAATTTCAATTTGATTTTATCTAATTCACCTGTTCCGGCCACTTCTTCATCATGTGTCGCATTCACAAGAACAAGCTTCTTTTTGAAATCAATAATGTCACAAATTCCGTATCATTAAAAAGAATCCAAACTTTCATGATCTCATTTGTATTCTTATTTTTCTCTACTTTCAGAAATTCATCTTTAAATAAAACGGGAGATTTTTTACGATTATAATAAGAAAGTTTAATAAGAGGTCTCGTTTTTTTATCATAGCTAAGAAGGATTTGTTTTTTATAGCGAGCTATACTGTGGAGATGAGCGTGATGAAAAGTCTCACGGCACCCCTCAAGACTTATTTTCTTTTTAATCAATTCTTTTCTATTTTCACAATACGCAAGATTACCAGCAGTCAACTCATTAAAAAGAGTCGGACTCTCCGTCAGTCCTTCCTTACGTAGCCACTCTCGTCTCCCCTGATTTAAGGCAGAGAGAACATCCAATAATTCATTATAAACATCACGGCGATGATTTATAACATACTCCATCGAAGGATAAATTTTTATTTTCTGAGTTCCCTCAATAACTTGAAAAAGATCGTCACTATCTTTTTCATCTGTTTTTGAAACAAGAAGAAGTCTTCCTAAGTAGTATTGATTGCTGTTGAGAATAACCTTTATGTGAGGAGTTTCAAAGAGACTTATCCATGCTGGGTATTTTGAAAACTCAACCATCGTTGGGGTTATATTGGCAGCGTAGGCAGAAACGGTAAAAAAGAAACTTAAAAAAAGGCCAAGAATTGTTTTTGTCTTGAATTGCATTATTCACTTACTCATTTAAATAGAGGCCAATAAAAAATGAAGCGCCAATTTTCGAACTAGAATCTATAACCTACGCCTAACCCCAAATAATAATTTTGAGAGGAAGGATATTTTATTTCATCAATTTTATTTCCACAGTCGTTAGAAAATCCCAAAGTTAAAATACTGCATATTGTATTGGTCGTAGTATCTTTTGTTCTAGCTTGACCTGTATCATGAAGAATGTGACCTGAATCTATCCAGCTCCATCCAGCGCTTCCAAAGACTTCAAATCTATCTTTCCAAATATAATGACTGTAACTCGTTCCTAAACCCACCAAAGAACGACTATCATCATCAAAATCCCTACGCCCAGTGCTTGCATTTCCAAGCTTTCCAAAAACCTTGAGCTTTCTTTCAAGAAAAGTCCTCCCTAATCCAAAAATCATTTCACGACGATCAAGACGATTGCCAGAATTTAAAACAGAGTACTTTGCGTACTCAAGGAGAAGAACCCAATGACCATTAAAGTAATCAAATTCAAATCGTGGATGGAGATTAAGGCCATGAGGATCAATTGTCGTGTATAAAGATTCAGCAGCTAAAGCGATACGATAATTAAATTCTTTTGGGGAAGTCGTTGAAGCTGTCTTTGTATCGGCATCATTCGACAAAACTGCTGCAGAAAAAAAAGCAAATGTAATTGTTAAAAAAAGACTTCTCATAAAGATTTGCATAATTGGTTCCCATCAACCCTTTCAAAAATTTTAAAAACAAACTTTACAAAGATCATTGCCAAAAAGAAAAGGATTTATTATAAGTCCCCCATGTTCATTATAGAATCGAAACACATTTCTCCCCCTTAGCCCCACTCTCTTAAATTCTTAAGTCTACATTTCTATTTTATTTTTACATTTTTCAAGGGAGAAAGTTATGAACGATACAAAACTACACTCAGAAGATTATTTCGGAGAGCAAAGAGATTTTTGGTGGAATGCCGATTTTCTTGAGCTTATGGCAAGACGATTAAACTTTTCATCAATTCACAGCGTCCTTGATGTCGGCTGTGGCCAGGGACATTGGGGACAACTTCTTGCTAATTCAGTAATAAGAAGCAGCGTCAATGACGAATTAACAATTGAAGAAGAGGCCTCGCTTTACCGTTTTCAACTCTACTGCGAAAAAGGGAAAGAGGCGTTAGGACTTGGTTTTAATTCTTTGGGTGATCTTCTTCCCGGCATGCTTTCTGAATTTGGACTTACCCATCAAAAAGTTTTTCAATCAGATAAGGCCAGCTTTTTTATTCCCCCCTATGAAAGTCTTGAGCAAAAAATTAATATTAAGCAAAAAAAAGATTGGGATCAAAAAGATTTTTTCTGGTGGGAGCGCGAAGAAACCAAACGTTATTTTTTAGCGGGAAAAGGAAATGAAGAAGAATTCACTTCCCTTTTTGAGCTTGCGCTAAAACGCTCAAAAAAAGAAATCCAAGCTATCGATGAAAATTGTTTCCACACGGCCGGAGGCGGCGTTCACTATCTGATCTCTGGAAGAAAATCTTTCTTCTAATTCTAAAAACGCCATGCATTGTAAAAAAAAAAGATAACTACTCACAAGCATTCTACAACTGCTCGATCTTTCGAGCAGATTTTGAGATAGTTGCCGAAGAGCGACTGAGGCTTGCCCCAGGCAAGCCGCAAGGAGATCTGAGGGAAATAGCTCGAAATATGCCGAAAGGGCGAGCAGTTACAAAAAACATTGAGAAAGTCTTTCTTTTTTGATAGCCATAACTTTCCTCAAACACAAAGACATCAAAGAAATGGTTGATTTTAGCTATCACAAAGATTTTCGTTATACTCATGATAATCCTTATCACGATAAACTCAGTGAATTTTCTGAATTCGTTTTTAGAGACGAGGAGGCCGAAAAATTCATTGGCCACTGGAATCAAGAAGTCTTTAAGCGCGACGGGCCACTTTGTGTTGAGGTGGGGTCTGGTTACGGCGAATTTATGATGGAGTATTGTGAAAAAAATCCTGGCCACAATTTTGTTGGGCTCGACTACCGTTTCAAGCGCTCCTATGGCCTTGCTAAAAAATTAAGCGATCATCCTACAAAAAATTTCCGCTATCTAAGGGCCAAGGGAGAGCGTCTTAATTACACTTTCGCTGAAAATGAAATCGATACTCTTTTTTATTTTTTCCCAGACCCCTGGCCTAAAAAACGTCACCACAAAAAGCGCCTTTTTCAAGAACCCTTTTTAAAAATCGCGGATAGTATTTTAAAAGCTGGCGGAATTTTTTACGTCAAAACAGACAATGATGATTATGCTCAGTGGATGCGAGATGTTTTAGCGGCAACAAATATTTTTGAAGTGGTGATGGAAACAAAGGATCTCTACGCCGAAAGGCCAGATCATTTTCTGGCGAGCTTTCAAACAAAATTTGAAAAAATTTTTATTTCTCAAGAAACAAAAATTAAGGCCTTTGAACTTCACTCGAAGAAGGAAAAGAAATGAGTCTTGATGATCTAAAAAGGGCCATCAAGGACATGCCAATTTCAAGTGTTCTCGGACGCTACCTGACACTTACTCATAGAGGAAAAGAGGTTAAAGCGTGTTGCCCTTTTCATGATGATCGTGATCCGTCTTTACACATCAATGACAATAAAGGCATGTACTGGTGTTTCCCCTGCCAAAAAGGGGGCGACGCTATCCATTTTGTGATGGAATCAAAACACCTCAATTACATCGATGCCTTAAAAGATATTTGCTCCCAAGTTGGTTTTCGTTTTGAAGATTATGACACTGAAAAAAAGAAAGACCCAAAAAAGGATAAGGCCAAAGAACTTTTAGCTCGCGCGGCCGAGTACTATTTTAAACTTGCTCAAAGTGGAAAATTTCAGGCCTATCAAGATTTTATTTTAAAGCGTGAACTCTCCTTAGAAATTCTTGAACGCTATAAAATTGGTTTTTCTCCCTCAGGAAACCAGCTTGTTGAAAAACTTTTCTCCGTCCCAGAGGGGCCTGAAAAACAATTTACGCTAAGTGTGGCCCAAGAAATTGGCCTCATTGGACGAAACGACCGCGGCGACTCTTATGATTTTTTCCGTGAACGCATCATGTTTCCTATTCATGATTCAAGTGGTTCGGTGATTGGTTTTAGCGCTCGCGCGACAAAGCCTGAGGATGAAAAACGTTCAAAATATATCAATTCAAAAAATTCATTCATGTTCAATAAAAGTCAGGCCCTCTTTGGAATGAATCTCGCCAAAAATGAAATTAGGGCCAAAGATGCCGTCATTATTTTAGAAGGACAAATGGATCAAATCATGATGAATCGTCATGGTTTCATAAACGGTGTTGCCGCTTTAGGGACGGCCTTTACCGAAGAAAATTTTAGACTCGTTTTAAATCTTACGAAAAATTTTTATCTGGCGATGGATATGGATAGGGCCGGCCAAAAGGCCAGTAAAGTCATCAATGATCTTTGCTTAAAAGAAAAAATTATTCCGAAGTGCCTTGATCTTTCCCCTCAAAAAGATGCGGATGAATTTTTAAAGGCACAAGGAAAACTTCAAATGCTTGCGCGCATTGAAAATGCTCGCCCCTACATCGATGTTTTAATTGATGCGATCCTTCCTAAGGAAGCACCCCAAGGGCCTAATGCTATTGACCAAAAAATCCAACTTTTAAATCAAGTTTATGAATTATTAACTCCCCTTGGTGAAGATATTCGCTCTGAAGAACGTATTTTTGAGGCGGCCAAAAGACTTAAAATCACCTCTGAAAGAGAAACAATCATGAATGGATTTCGTGATTATTGCTTAAAAAAATCTCCTGAACTTAAAAAAAATGAATTTCCTACTGCCCATTATGCCCCGATACGGCTTAGTGCACCTATCACTCAAACAAAAATCGTGCCAAAACAATCAACTTCCCCTCTTAAAACAGAAACAAAATACTCGAGGGCCGAAAAAAGCCTCATCGAGGAAATTACAAGGCATCCTGAGCTTTTAAGCAAAGGGAATATTGGAGCTTTACTTGATTTTGTTGAGCATGATGAGGTAAAAGTATACGTTTCCAGAGTTAAGGAATTTCTTTTTGAAATTAATGATTCTGGGTACAAAGATTTTATCCTCGATTTTTTGACGACAGGACAAGTTGACGAGGAACTTGCCCAAGTAATTCGCATGGCCTTAGTGAAACATGAAAATACTGAGCTCAGTGATAAATTACTTGTTAAACATCAGGCCGGGATTGGTGAACGTTTGAAACTTGCCATTTTAAAAAAGAAAAAAGATGAGTTAAAAACTGAAATGACTTTGTTCACAGATGATTTAGAACAAAATACCGTCCTTGCAAAAATCAATGCCATTGAAATTGAAATCAATAATTTAAAATCCCAAAAAAAATAGGGAGTCGCCATGTCAGTTGTTTCCGCGTTTTTGAACTCAAAAAGCTTTTCAAAACTTGTTATCAAAGGCAAGGATCAGGGTTTTATTAGCCCTGAAGAAATTAACGATGCCATTCCCGCAAGTATCGTAGATGCAGAATCTATCGACGAAGTGATTGAAAAAATCATGGAAGCGCAGATTGAAATCCAAGCGCATGGCCCAGAGGAAGAAGAAGACGAAGAAGGCATTCGTCTCGATGGAACTGAAGTCATCGAAGAAACGCTTTCACGCGAAGAAAAAGCAGAGCTTCGTTCGGCCTCAACTGACCCTGTAAAACTTTATTTAAAGCGCATGGGTTCTGTTGCTCTTTTAACTCGCGAAGGCGAAGTTGTTATCGCCAAAGAAATTGAAGAAGGCGAAAGAGAAATTATTCTTTCGGCCGTAACCTCTACTCACGCTTTAAAAGAAATCGGAAAACTTAGAGAGAAAATTGAAACTCAAGAAAACCAGCAAGAATTTATTAAAGAACTTGTTCGAGGTCTTGATGATGAATCTAAAGAATCTGAAATCGAAGAAACGAGACAGCGCATTTATGTTGTCATTGATCAAATAGCCAAACTTCTTTCTGATGTAGAACAAGAAGACGGCACGATGAGAAAATTCAATGCCGAACAACAAAAGCAATTCAAAGATGTTTCTGAGGCCCTCGCGGCGCTGACTTTCAATAGAAAATTAATTAATAGTTTCGTTGAGCCAGTGAAACGTTTTTATCTTCAATTTAAAGAACTTTACGATCAACAAGATCGTATTTTTAATTTCCTTGAAATTACAACTTATGATGATTATCGCATCATGTATGAGCGTATTCTTGAAGATGACGCCTATAAGAGGAAATTAGCGAAAGATCTTTTTACAACTGACGCAAAAGTCGAACAACTTCTTCGTAACCAAGAAGATATTTTAAGAAAACTTCGCCGCCTCACTATTGAAGCTGGAATGGAGTTTGAAGAAATTGAAAAGGTTTATAAAATTATTATTAAGGGTGAAGAAAAGGCCGACAAAGCGAAAGCTCAACTTGTTGAGGCCAACCTTCGTCTCGTTGTTTCTATTGCTAAAAAATACACAAACAGAGGCCTCCAATTTTTAGATCTTATCCAAGAAGGGAACATTGGCCTTATGAAGGCCGTTGATAAATTTGAGTACCGTCGTGGTTATAAATTTTCAACGTATGCAACTTGGTGGATACGTCAGGCCATTACACGCGCTATTGCTGATCAGGCCCGCACTATTCGTATTCCTGTTCACATGATTGAGACCATTAACAAAATGGTCAGAACTTCTCGTCAACTCATTCAAGAACTCGGAAGAGAACCGACACCTGAAGAGATTGCAGAAAAGATGGAACTTCCTGTTGATAAAGTTAAAAAAGTTCAAAAGATTTCAAAAGAACCTATTTCTCTTGAAACACCGATTGGCGAAGAGGAAGACTCAAGCTTAGGTGATTTTATCGAAGATAAAAAAATTATTTCACCACAAGAAGCTGTCATGAGTATTACGCTGGCGGAACAAACTCGCGCCATCCTTTCAACACTCACTCCTCGTGAAGAAAAAGTTCTTCGTATGCGTTTTGGAATCGGTGAAAAATCAGATCACACTCTTGAGGAAGTTGGTCAAGATTTTTTTGTAACTCGTGAACGTATTCGTCAGATTGAAGCTAAGGCTTTGCGCAAATTGCGTCATCCTAGTCGCGCAAAAATGCTCAAGTCCTATATCGACAACTAAAACTGTCATTTATTTTTTTCTAACATTATTAAAATTTATAATGAGGCGAGAATTTCTCGCCTCATTTATTATGGGCACTTTCGTAAAAAAAAGGGTATAATCCGCCTTTGATAAGGTGGGACTGTGGACCAAAATTGGGATATTCCTTCAACGATAGTTACTGAAAGCGAAAAGTTTTTTGCACCAATGCTTATTAAAGATGCAGGAAAACTTTTGCGCCAATCGAAAGTGACAGTTTCTTTTAGCAAAGGAACCCTCGATAATTATTTTATTGTCTCAGGAATTATTAACGATGATAAAACCCATGAATCCAAAATCGTTTATAAAAAGCGCCTCATTGGTACTCCAGAAGGCCCCTTAACTTCAAACTGCGACTGTAAAATATGGAATGCTGAAGGACACTGCCCTCATACAGCTTCACTTTTTTTACATTTTCATTTAAAAGAACATTTCCATCACGAAATGGATACTAACGAACGCCCAAGCATGCTGACATCAACTTTAGGCGTTCATGCGAGTGAATTTGGAAGTATTATAGGGAGTGTGGCCCGCCTTGAAGGAGCTCCCTCTAACGCCACCTATACTTCTGTTCATTACATCTTAACTAATAAAAAAATTATTTCCTTTCCACTTCCAGAACCTTTCATGGGAAAACTCATTGTCAATCTTGTCACCACCGTGATGACAAGCGAGACAGGAAGCTCACTTTTAAATCGTCCTTTTGTTCGTTTTCAAATGAAAAATGAGCAGGGCGAAATCATTGATGAAATATCAATCTTAGAAAATCTTTATATTTTTAATTGGAAAGAGGGACGTGTTTATCACCTCCCCAAAGATTTAAAAGATTTTATCCAAAAAATCCGACTACGCCCCAATGAAATGACCGTTGATGAATTTTTTCAGCACGGCCACAAGCTTTGTGATGATGATCAACTCACTCTTCTTATTGATGGCCTCATCACACCTCAGATTAGATATGAAAATATTCAAACTCGGGTCTCTGTTGTTCCGGGAGTAAAAAAACGCAACCTTGCTCTTAAAATTGTTTTTTATAATCATGAAGAATTAATCATTCCTCCTCCCACTATTTTAATGGCCTTAACGATAAAAGGTGGCTGGCTCGATTCCTTTAAAAAGAAAAAAGATGCTTATGTTTTTATAGAAAACATCTGCCGATCTTTTAAAGATGGAAGTGAGGCTTATAAAAAAAATCTTTCTTGCTCCGAGAAAAAAACAAAATGGCTTACTTTGGTCACTCATCTTAACAATGAGCGCACCTCAACTTGCTATGACTCTGTTGGAAAATCCATTTATACTTACGACAACGATTTTATAAAGCTTCTCATTCATTCACTTTATGAGTGTTTCACGGAAAGTGCTTTTAGATTTTCTGAATATAATCCCATGACAAGAGAACTTAGTTTTGACTGCTCATCTTCGGTGATCTTTCAAGGACTCATGGATTTTCATAAACGAGTTTCTCCCTTTGGTGTCAATATCTTTTACGATAGAAATCAAATTGCAAGTTGGAACTCGCGTGTTCGTTTTGAAAGACGTAGCTCGGCCACGCAGTGGTTTGATCTCGAACTTTCCATGACGGCCGATGATTTAGAAATTATTAAAAATGCTGATTTAGAACAAGGCCTCGTTCTTACCCATAATGGACTTTTAATTCTCACTTCCGAGCAAAAAGATCTCATACGCTTTATGCGTAAATATACCGAACATGATCAAAAAGGCGAATCCATTGAAGGAGAAGGCGAAGGCGAAGAAACGAGACACAAATTTATTTTGCCTTTTAAGCGGGCCCGTATTTTTGAGCTTTTCGAACTCAAAAAAATGGGAATAGAAGGTGCGCTTACCCCAGAAGATGAAGCTCTTTGTAAGCGGCTTGCCACTTTAGAAGAAGTGCCAAGCTACCCTATACCACCGCATCTTGATGGCATCATGAGGCCCTATCAAATTGTTGGTTATAATTGGCTCCATTTTCTTTACGACAGTCAACTTGGCGCTTGCCTGGCCGATGATATGGGTCTTGGTAAAACTCTTCAGGCCATCACCTTTATCACGAGTATTTATGAAAAAATAAATTCTGTGCTGATTGTTTGTCCTGTGACTATTCTTATTAATTGGGAAAAAGAATTTAAAAAGTTTTCCGATCTTCCTGTTCATATCTATCACGGTGGGGAACGAAATTTTCCTGAAGGGGTAAAAATTGTTATTACAAGTTATGGCGTAATGAAAAAAGAGGCCGAAGATACTTTTAAAGGCAAAGTCTTCGACATATTCATCATGGATGAAGTTCAGCAACTTAAAAACATGCGTTCACTTGGCGCTTATAGTGCCCGCAAGATCGAAGCAAAATTTCGCATGTGCCTCACCGGAACTCCGGTAGAAAATGATTTGGCCGAATTTTATAATATTATTGATCTCTGTGTTCCAGGGGTTTGGGGCGATCTTCAATTTATTCGTACGGCCTCCACTCAAGAAACACGTTTTATCGCAAGAAAAACTGCAGGCCCTTTTATTTTACGAAGAACAAAAGCACAAGTGCTCACAGATCTTCCTCCAAAAGTTGATAATACTGTTTACCTTAAATTTTCAGATACAGAAAAAATCCGTTACGATGAGCTCCTTACTCAAATTCGCTCTCGGATCGCCCTTGCCCCTAGCCGCCAAAAATATGGTGAAATCCTCAAGGGCCTTTTACAATTAAGACAGCACTGCTTATGGCAAAAAGATGGGCAAATTCTTTCAACTAAAATAGATTTCCTTCTTGAAACGCTTGAACAAATTTTGGAAGAAGGCCATCAGGTTATTATCTTTTCTCAATTTACAACTTATCTTGATATCATTGAACATTCGATCCGTGAGAAACATTGGAAAATGTCACGCATAGATGGAAGTCAAAACATCAAAAAACGCCAAGAACAAGTTGACCAGTTTCAAGACCTCAAGACCCCTGTTTTTCTTATCAGCCTTAAGGCCGGTGGAGTGGGGCTTAACCTTACTGCCGCAAGCTATGTTTTTATCATGGACCCTTGGTGGAATCCGGCCGTTGAAACGCAGGCCATTGATCGGGCCCATCGAATAGGCCAAAAAAATACGCTCACTGTTTATAGGCCTATTATAAAAGATTCTGTGGAAGAAAAAGTTCTTCAGTTGCAAGAATTAAAACGCCAACTTTTTTATGATCTTCTCCCTGAAAATGATGATAATTATTTTACAGGAAAACTCTCCATGAAAGATTTTGAAGCTCTTTTTAATTAAATGCCCGAATACTACTTTTAAGTGACTGTCAGGAAATGGCCAGATACTAGGAATTGAGAAGGAGCGACTGAGGCGTACTATAGTACGCCGCAGGGAGACGACGACGAAAATGACGACGTAGATGGGTGTTTCCTGGCAGTCACTCTTTAGGACAAACACCATTTTTCTTAAACGTTTTCATAAGATCGATAAAATAATGATTAAAGCGCGGGTCCTTTAATGTCGAATTTTTATACCTTCCTATCGCTGAAAAACGCTCTGGGGCCGAAAGATACAAGGCCATACTTTCATCTTCGTTGTAGCGTTCCATCTCTTTTGCCCATTCTCTGAGAGTGATGGCCTTACCCATTTCAGGATCGATGACAAACCAGTTTTCTTTTGAACGTACAAGTGTTGCTATATGGAAATTCCAGCTCACACCTTTTTCCTCTAAATTTCCAATAGCAATCACTTTTAAAATCGCCTCTTTTTTGATTCCCATTTTTAAGGCATACAGATGAGCCGCCATGGCCCGTCCAAAGCACAAATCGCTCACATTTCTGCCTGCATATTTTTCAAGAGAATCGAGAGAACTAACCTTGTTTGTTGAAACATTTTTATAAAGTTCATCAAGAAAGGCCTTATCCATTTCTTTTTGCGGACGCCCTGAGGCCGCCGCAATATTTTCAAGATTTATTTTCTCAAGCTCATCGACAAGTTCTCTGTTTTTTAAAGCAATGGCCTTACGAGTCCGTGTAATATTTTTTTCCGAGTTAAATCTATGAAAATTTTGATTAGTGGGAATGAAAACGGATTCTAATACATCATTGATACACTTGTAGCGATCGTTGGCATAAAGCGAATTTAAAAGAAAAAACAGTAAAAAAAATCTAAGCATACTAAAATGATTCCTTTGAATGATGAGTCACTTCGTACTACTCAACAACTCTAAACTCAGGAAGAGGCAAGACAAAAATAGTTCCTTCTTGTCGACGATCAACTTCTGTTTGATAAAACTCATTGATAAAATGATAAGGTAAAACAAGAAAATAATCAGGTTTTTCCTTTTTCATTTGCTCCTTATCAAGCATTCGCAGATTTAAAATAGGATGAAGTTGCCCAGCTCTTTTATCACTTAATTCATAAATTCCAGAAAGATCCTCTTTTTTAATTTGAAAAAAGTTTAAAAGTGTATCTGACGCCTGATCTAGGCCATAAACCCAAACAGTTTTACTTTCTTCTTTGGCCTTTAAAAGAAATTGTTTCAACTTCTTTTTTTCAAGATCTAATCGAAAGAAATTTTTTTTAAGAGCTTCAATATTTAAATTCTCTTTTTCATGTTCGAGGTATTGCCTTATCCCAAGGGCCCCATTTTCATTTTCAACGTAACTATTTTTTTTCCGACAATAAAGTCGAAGAGCATGCCCTCCAACAACGACTTGCTCTAAATCAAAAATTTCTAGCTGAGCATTTTCAATAAGTATCTTTAAGGATTTCAAAGAAAATAAGTGAGTAGTCTCCGAAGAAATAATCCCGAGATCGCGAAAGTCAAAAAAATCGCACAAAGTAGGCACTTCAAGAATACAAATGCCATCATCACGAAGTGATGATTCAATATCTCTTAAAAAGGTAAGTGGTGCATGATTTCTAGGAAGAGCAAAAAGGGAAGTAATCACTTTAGCTTTTCGCCCTACAATCATTTCAAAAGATCGAGCATTCCAAGAGTCATGAATAAAATAATCAAGGCCTGTTTTAGCTTCATCAATAAACCCACTTTCACTTTCTACTCCAACCAAAACAAGGCCAGCAATATCAAATGTTCGAAGAAAAGTTCCATCATTTGAAGCAATATCTAAAACAATATCTTTAGCTTTTAAGTTAAATCTTTTTTCTATTTTAAAAGAAAGATCACGCAGAGAGCTACGCATCGTTCTTCTTTCTCCACGCAAATAATCAAAAGACTTTAAATCCTTTGTCTCACTCTTTTTTTGATAAAGATGAAAACAATGTTCACAAAAATAAAATTCGCGAGGTGATACAATTAAATTATATTTTTGAAATTCATCAATCAGATGAGAATTTGAATTTAAACAAACAGGGCATTGAGATTTATCCATAATTATTCCTTCCCTTATTCTACTTGATATTTATAAAAAAGTCGTACAGTATAGACACCATAGAGTCCGACGTCTTTTGTCGGATATAAAAATAAAAAAAATCTTACTACTTAGTTTTATCTATAATATAATTGTAAAATTAATTCAAAAACGAATCTTTTTTCTAAATTAGGTAAGTATGAACAGCTTGATCATAAAGAAAAGTCGGCAAGCACTTATTGGAGAATTAATGGGAGGGATCTGTCATGAGATAAATAACCCTTTAACTATTCTGTTAGGCAATCTTGGTATTTTAGAAAAATTTATAAAAAAAGATCCTCCCCCCTCACCAGAAAAACTTCTTAGCTTTACTTCAGAAATTAATACCTCTTCAAAAAGAATACAAGAAATTGTTTCAACCCTAAGGCAGCTCGCTTCCCCTGATCAAGTTGAAGAAAATGCGGAAGTCTACTTTGAAACCCTTTTTGAACAAATTCAAATTTTTCTTAAAACTAAAATAAATAGAGAAAAAATTGAAATTTTTTTCGAAAATGAGGCCAAAACTTATAAACTAAACTGCCGCCAGGCCCTGGTTATCGAGGCCCTCTTACAAATTGTTCTCAATCGAATTGAGGCCCAAAAAGAATTCGAAAAAAAGTGGGTTTCATTTAAAGTTTTTGTGGAAAATAATCAATTCAAACTTTTTATTTCTGATGCAAGCAATACTTTTTCGGCAGAAGACAAAAATGCCTTTAATGACCAAGAAACAAGTAGCACGAATTCTCCCAATATACGTCTTGTGATTGCAAAGCAATCACTTGAAGCGACAAAAGGACAATTGCAACTTCTCACTAAAGGTAAAATGAATGGGACTTTAATAACTCTTCAAACGACGACACTTTCCCCATGAAAATTCTTTATGTCGAAGATGAAGAAGCTTTATCAATGCTGATTTCCATGGAAATTGAATCCGAACTAGGGTGCGAAGTTGTTCAAATCTCTTCTGGTAATAAGGCCATTGATTGGCTTGAAAAAAATGATTTTTCAAAAATTAATTTAATAGTCAGTGATAATAAAATGCCAGATGGTTCTGGGGCCACCCTTTTTCAATACGTCAAAAAAAACACCCCTCAAATTCCTTTTTTACTCACAACTGGATCGGCCAATGCCACTGAACATCTTGACTTTGAGGGTTTTACTGAAGTCAATTCCAAAAACGACATTCTTGTAAAACCATTTCACCTTGAAAAACTCACTCAAAAAATTAAAGAAATATTAAAACTCTAAAGTGACATGCCTAATTCCGAACGCTATGATAGGCGCATGCACGAGAAACTAAAATCACCTACACTTATCTTTTTTAGCTTTGCTGTAACTGCTTTTACCCTTTTTGGAATCTCACTTTCTTACCCTTTTTTTGTCTTTGATGACTCTACACATATTACAAACAACATTAAAATGGGCCAATTATCATGGGAAAATCTCTCATGGTATTGGCAACACTCCAAGACTCCTCTCATTTTTAATTTTTGGCAGCTTATCAGCTTTTTTTTTGGAACAGAAAGTGCCACGCCTTTTCGCTTTTTTAGTATTGTCATTCACACATTAAATAGTTTTCTTGTCTTTATTTGGTTGAAAAAAATATTAACTTACTGCCTTCCTAAAGATGAGCTACAAAATAATTTCTCCCATTATCATCTGAGTGCTCTTCTGGGGGCCCTCTTTTTTCTTATTCACCCCATTCATACTGAAGTTATCGTCTGGGTTTCCTCCCTTAAAGATTCTCTTACTTTCTTAGGAGCAATCCTTTCTTTTCTTTTTTATCTTAAGGCCCATTCTAAGCCGAACGATGAAATAAAATTTTTAATCATTTCTTTCTTTTTTTTCTTGATCGCCCTTCTCGTCAAACCTAGTGTTCTTCCCTTAGTTATCGTTTACATCTGGCTCGATATAACACTTTTTTCAATTCCTTTTTCTAAAATACTTCCGCGCTATTTTCATTTTTTAATTTTAGGAAGCATTGTTGCGTTTATGCATCTAAAAGTTCTTCAAAATACAGGAAACCATTTAAGTCTTCTTGGGAAATCACTCATGGCCTTCGATGCCATTCGACTCACTCTTTTTAATATGCTCTTTCCCTTTGATCTTCGCTTCGACTACCAAAGAACCTTCTCCATCATTAGCTATCAAATAAGCAATTTATTCTCTTATCAATTAAGTATTATCTTAGTGGGAATCTTTATTTATGTTTCCTTTATTAGTCTTTATAAAGAAAAATGGAAACCTTTTCATTACTCAATGGGTATTTTTATTATTCTCCTTTCAATAAATATGGGCTTTATTCCCTTCATGTTTCAAAATATTTCAAATGTTGCTGATCGCTATGCCTATCTTCCTTCGCTTGGATTTTCGCTTTTTTTTTCATGGATTTCTTGGCACCTTTTTAAGCGTTTTTCAAATATCAAACAGGCCCTCATTATTCCTCTTTCTATTCTTCTTGTTTTTTCCATTCTTTCCATGAAACAAACAAGAGATTGGAAATTAAGTTCAACACTTATAAAAAAATCAGTCGAAAATACCTATCTAAGTTTTGCGGCCATGATTTCATTAGGAGTGGCCCTTGATAGTGAAGGTCACCCTCGTGAGGCCATTGAATACTTTAAAACGGCAAAAAAACTCTCACCTGAAAACATGGAAGCAAACGAACATCTTTTTAGTTCTTATATTAATGCGAATCTTCTTGACGAGGCGGCGAAGGTTTTACTTGAAATGACAAACAAAAAAATGGCCAAGACCTCAAGTCATGTTTTTGTCGATATTGCTAGGTTTTATCTAGAATCAGATGAAGTTTTTAAGGCCGAAGATGCCATTTTAAAACTTGAAGAGCTCGCAAAATTAGAAGGGAGTGAACTTTTATTCGCTTCCGCAAAAACGCTTCGACAAAAAATCAAACGAAAAAAAGATGAAAAAATTTATCGCTCTCTTTGGCTTATCGGCAATTTAAAATTAGAGCGTGGCCAAAAAAAAGAAGGATTTGAGCTTCTTAAAAAAGCGCAAATCCTTAATCCTAGCGGGCGTTACGAAACTCAAATTCAGGCATTATTAAAAAAACAACTGCCCTAATCACCCGTTACCTTTTTTACATAAGGAACATACTTTGTATCTGTTCCTTGAATATGGCCAATCAACCAGTCTCCTAAAAATCTCATCAGATCGGCCGCTTGAAGTTTTCCTGATTTTAATTCTTCACCAAATTCTTTCATCTTGTTTACAAACTTGATATGAATCTGTTTATGATTTGAAAAATCAGGGTACTGCGCTTTTTGTTGAAGAACTTCTTCATCGCTAAAATGTTTTTGTGTGTAACTAATAAGCTCTTCATAAACAGGGATCATGGCCTGAACATTCTCACCACTCATTCGAAGTTTATGAATCTTATTAATTAAATCAACGAGCACTTTATGTTGACTATCGACCACACCAATTCCAATCATATATGAAGGACCCCAAGCAATAAGAACATCATCTTCATCCGCTTGCACCCCAGCTTGTCCTTTAAGTCTAAAGCGTTTCACCGTTGCAGAAAGTTCAGTGGCCTGGCCAGAAAGTTCTTCAGAAACCGAAGCTGATTCTTCAGCGGCAGCAGTATTTCGTTGAGTCACTTGATCAATTTGACCAAGGGCAATCACAATTTGAGAAACGCTTTGAGCTTGATCATGAGAGGCCGTCGCAATTTCATTAACAAGCCCAGATACTTTTGAAGCACTCGTCATAATTTCATCGAGGGCCTTGGCCGTTTCATTGGCGATAGAAGATCCTGTATCAACTTTTTTGGTAGAGTCTTCAATCATATCTGTTGTTTCACGAGCGGCCTGAGCACTTCTGGCCGCTAGATTTCTCACCTCTTCTGCGACGACTGCAAAGCCTTTACCATGCTTACCAGCTCGTGCAGCTTCGACGGCCGCATTTAAGGCCAAAAGATTTGTCTGAAAAGCTATTTCATCAATGACTTTAATAATCTTAGAAATTTTCTCACTGGACTGATTGATTTCGTTCATCGCAAGAAGCATACGTTGCATTTCTTCATTTCCGCGGGTCGCACTTCCTAAAGAAATATTTGAAAGCGTTTGGGCCTCTCTTGCATTTTCTGCGTTTTTATTTGTCTGGCTTCCAATTTCAGTCATAGAACTTGTAATTTCTTCAAGCGAAGCTGCCGATTCAGTGGCCCCTTGAGAAAGATCTTGAGCGGCCTGTGACACTTGATCTGATCCTGTTCGAACTTGTTCAACGGCCGCCCCAACTTGTCCCAAAATTTCATTGAGCGATTTAAGTGTTCTATTGACCGCATCTTTAAGAGCGGCATTTTCCCCTTGATAACTACCCTTCACTTCACGCGTAAAATCATTCATCGACATTTTTTCAATCACAGTGAGCGCCTCAACAGTTGGCCTCGTTAACTCATCAGCGATTTCATTTACCCAAGAAATAAAAGGAGAAAATTCAGGAGTGACTTTCGCTGGATTTCCTCTGAACTTTGATCTTCCTTCACTAATAGCACTCTTAATACCTTTAAATTCTGCAAAAAGAATATTTATGGCATGACGAATTTTAAAACTTATAAAAAAGGAAGCTAGTAAAAAGATCGCAATTAACGAAAAACCAAGGACTAATAAAATGGATTTAAATTTCAAGGCCACAGCATCGAAATCACTATCTGCTTTTTTAGCTTCTTCTAAAAGAATATCATCAACTTTTATAAGTGTTGTTTTAACCTTTGTAACGGCTTGATCTAATTCCTCATCGAGCTTTTTAACTTCTGCTATATTCCCTGCTTTAAGGGCCGGTAAAACTTTATCGTCAAAATGAGTAATGAAGGCCTTTATATTAGCTTTAATTTCATTTTTAATATCACTCTGAGAAGGATTTGAAAGGAGCTCATCATTAAGAGCATAAAACTCTTCGATTTTTTTCTTTGATTCATCCCACTCTTTTGCATTTTGATCATTGATTCCTTGAAATTCAGTTTCTGTTGCTAAATGATGAAGATCATAAAACGCAGTCGTTTTTGATAGGTAATTGGCAAAATGTTGTTCCCTCATAAAAGAATCATCTTGCAATTTTTTCATTTGACCGATTTGAGAAATTAAAAGAACAAGCATAAGTCCTAAGATAGCGGATGAAACAAGAGCTAAAGTAATTAATCGTTGATGAATGGTAAGACGCATGGCGACCTCATTTAATGATATTTTAAGAAACTCCTTTAATTATACACTTGAAAATAAAATAAAAAACAAGCGGCAATAATTTATATCACTTGAGAGCTTTACCATGCCAAGAGACTGAGGTTTTCATTCCAGAAAGAAATAGACTTTCTTTTCTGCAAATAATGGCCTAAAAAAGACTCGTATCACCATATAAAATCCTAGGAACGCTTATGCTTTTTAAAAAAATTCCCATGTTTTCTCTTTTTTTTCTCTTAACTATTTTTGCTTTTAACTCTCGCGCTGATGAAAAGGCCATCAATGGTGCTGACAATCGAACTGAAATGTTCAAAGCCCCTATCGCTATTCAAAACCTGAGTCCTTCGATCGCCGGTCACTTTTTAAAAGATTCCCTCTCAAAAAGAGGTAATGACTATACTGTTGCTTCTGGAACGATAGGAGAAAAACATTGTTCCTCTGTCCGCTTTGCTGATCAATACATTGGCCCACGCTGCACAGGTTTTTTAATTGCTCCTAACCTTATAGCAACAGCGGCCCACTGTATGAATGAACAAGGTGATTGTGAAAAATATTTTTGGATTTTTGATTATCAACTCAAATCAAGTGGCGATAAAAGCTACACAAAAATTCCGACAGAAAAAGTTTACTCTTGTAAAAAAATTTACAGTATCAAGTATGAATATTTTAATGGACTTGATTACGCCCTCGTTGAATTAGATCGAGCTGTTTTAAATCGCCCTCTCCTTGCCATCGATTTTTTTGCAGACACAACGGCTGGCCTTCCGATCTTTATGATAGGTCATCCTTCTGGCCTTCCCCTTAAATATACTGACGGGGCCGCGGTCACAAAAGATCTTGAACACGCCTTTGAAACAGATCTTGATATTTTTGGAGGAAATTCTGGAGGCCCCATTTTCTCCGTTCTTACAAACCAAGTCGTTGGTATTGCCTCACGAGGTCACGCCAATTGGGTCACTAGGCCTGGGGCCACTTGCAAAAGCGAAAAAGTCTGCACACCAAAAGACAATTGCAATCCAACAGTTGTTGCAAAAATAAAATTCATCAAGGATGATTTGGAAAAGTTTCAAGCCGAAAATTAAACTCGGTACAAAATTCAGGTTAGTATAATGAAAAAAATAACAGTAACTTGTCCCAATTGTAAAAAAAATTTTGATTACTACTCATCAACATTTCGCCCTTTTTGCTCAGAACGTTGCCGCCTTGTTGATTTAGGTCAATGGCTTGATGAAGGTTATCGAGTTCCTGTCAAAAATACTCAGAACGAAGATGATGAAATTGAAGAAAAAATAAAACAAAAAGATGAAAATGATGAAGAATAAACAATTCACTCAAAAAGAACTTGAGCAAATATTAAATTTTTCTCTTAAAACAGCTGAAGAGGCAGGGAAAATTCTTCTTAAATATCGCCAAAAAATTTCACAAAAAAAGGCAACGATAAAAATCAGTCATAAAATCGCTCAAGGTGTTGTCTCCGAAGCGGACTTAGCTTCCGAAAAATATATTATTTCAAAAATTGAAAAATCTTTTCCTGGACATGAAATTCTTGCAGAAGAAATGTTTTATGCTCTTTTAAAAGGGAAAGGAAATTATTCAAAATTTGAAAACGAGGCCTTTTGCTGGGCCATTGACCCTTTAGATGGAACTCATAATTTTTTAAGTGGCTCCGATTACTTCGCGGTCTGTATTAGTCTTTTATTTTACGGTCAACCGATTATTGGAGTCGTCCATCGCCCTATCACAGGTGATACTTTTTTCGCCCTCCAAGGTGGAGGGGCCTATTTTGAAAATAGAAAGCTCAAAGAGAAACTGACAAAATTAGTCACCAGCAAAAATAAAAAAACATTAAAAAATAGTATTCTCGTCACAGGGTTTGTTAGCGAAAAAGGCAAAGCTCTTGATAAAGAATTTTCACTTTTTAAAAAAATGCTTCTTTCATCGCGAGCGATTAGACGTATGGGATCAGCTGCTTTAGATATTTGCTATACTTCACAGGGAATTTGGGATGGGTTTTGGGAAAGAGGCCTGGCCCCCTGGGACGTTGCGGCCGCAGGACTCATTGCCATAGAATCAGGTTTAAAGGTGACTGATTACAATGCTTGCCCCTATTCCCCTTATAATCGAACCATTATCGTATCAAAACCCTCGGTCTTTCGCGAGTTTCAAAAACAACTCATAAAGTAAAATTACCCTTCATTGACAAAAATCCCTTCCCCTAACATAATTTAAGCTAATGTCGTAGAAGTAAACTTCCACGGAGGGAAGACATTGGAACTTATCAAACTTATTCTGACCAAGTTCACTGAAGAAACAATCAATATCTCAATTTTGATTCTCCTAATCACTATGTGTGCGATTGTAGCGACGTGGCTTTATTATCGAAAAAAATTTCGCGAACTAAAACATGAAATCCCAGCAAGCATTGTTAAAAATTATCTCGATGCTATCATTCAAAATTCGACCTCTTTAAAATCACAACTTTTTAGAGGCGGAGGATTAGATGTGGGAGATGGAATTCCCTCTGTCATGCCACTAAATCGTCTTCAAAGTGGCCCAGTTGGTATTGGAGATTCTTCCGAGGAAATCTCCCAAAAAAATTCAGAAATTTCGATGCTTCGAAATATGCTGTCTGAAAAAGAAAGAATGCGCCAAGAGCTTGAAGAAAAACTTCTTGAGATGCAAGAGCTCGCTGGTGGAGATTCGTCTGAAGAAGTTCAAATTCTTAAAGAAGAAATTGAAACTTTACGAGCTGAACTAGAAGCTGCTTCAAAAAAACAAGCGGCACCAGCAAAAGCGGGCAAAGGCGATACCGAAACTCTCAAACAACTTGAAGTGGTGACAAAAGAACGTGATGAACTCAAAGAAAGATTAATGGAATATGAAATCATTGAAGAAGACTTAGCAAATCTAAAACGTCTTCAACAAGAAAATGAGCAACTTAAAAAATCATTGGCCGCTTTACAAGGTGGAAGTAGTGGGCCAGATCTTACTGCCGCCGCCGCTATAGTTGCAGCTCCTGTAGTCGCACAAGAAGTGACTCAACTGATGCCTGAACCTCAAAAAGAAATAGAAGAAGCAATCACGGCCACCCCACAAGAAGAACCAGAAGATGATCTTGAGGCCGCCATGGCCGCGGCCTTACGTGGTGACGAACCAAAAGAAGAAGCTGCACCTGCGCCTGCTCCTTCTGAAGTTTTAGAAGAACCAAAACCTGCTGGTGATGAAAATGAAAAATCAGCAGAAGAATTATTAAGTGAATTTGAAAAAATGTTGGATTAAAAATGAAAATTTTATCAGGCCTTATTCTTTCATTTTCTCTTCTCGTTTCAATAAGTGGAAACGCCAGTTCTCTTAACTCTGATAAAGAAATGTTGGCCGAGCTTCTCTTTAAATTTGAAACCCCCATTAAAAAAGAAAATTTTCCTGCGATTAAAAAAAGTATTTTCTCAATGGGAAACCGCTCTGTTCCAGTTCTTACTCAAGTTATGCGTGAAGAAAAATTTCCTGAAAAAAACCGTTGGATGGCCACTTTTTTACTGGCCCAAGTCATGGGAGACAAATCAGCGGCCTATATCTCTCGCTATAGTCAACACCCCAACTGGCTTATGCGTATGGCTTCACTAAAAGCACTCACCGCTCTTAAGCAAAATGACCTTGGCCCGGTCTTCGCGAAAGCACTCAAAGACAACGCTCTCCTTGTAAGAGTCCAAGCGCTTGAGTCTATAAAAACGCTCAATCTCACTAAATATGCTCCTCACGTTTGGGCCGTCCTTTATGACAAACGCAATTATTATGAAACAAAAGTAGGAAATAAACGCGCCAACATTATAAAAATGGCAGTGACAACTGTGGGTGATCTTAAATTTGAAAAAGCAAAACCGGCCCTTTATAAAATGGTCAGCAGTAAAAAATATGAAGATATTTTTCCAGAAATGGACTATGCCTTAACAAAAATTACGGGGAAAAAATCTCCTGAAGGAAATCTTCAAAACAAACGTCAATTTTGGAGTCGCCAAAATATGAATGATGTCATTATCTAAGGGCCTAAAGTTTTGCTTCTTGCTCTTTAGCTTTTTGTTCTTCAATGGCCTTCAACTGATTATCAATATCAATTTCTCGCTGTATACGATAAAGAATTGTCTGTTCCAGTATTCCATCAGTGGGAAGAACTTTATAGCCTTGTAAAAAATCTGGCTCAACCATCTGACGTTTGAAAACGGTAATCTTAGTAACTTCACGATTACCCTTAAACCCCTTCACGATATTGACCACAATTTTAAATTTTGCGGCCTTCACTGAATCAGAAGTTCCAAATGAATCAATGAAATTCATCTCAAGCGTGTTATCAATCCATCTCGTTTTGATGACTCCCGCTTCTTGGTTTTGAAGGGCCAAGTCATATTTTTTCATATATTTTAAAACGGCCTGCCAAGATTGATTGTAATCGGCCTTGAAAACTTTTGAAGGAATCTCAAACTCTTCAGAGACCTGTTGGTATTGCTGATACGAGGCACACGCCCCCAAAGCAAATAATAAAAATGCGACAAGAGCGAATCTCCCGAGTTTGACAATTGGAGCACAAGCTACTGAAATCACAAGCACGTTTTCTTGATCGTGCACTACAAGCAGGTTTTTCGAAGAATGTCCTCTCCACATACGGCCGGTGGAGCCTTTATCCCGAC
>Ga0247844_1001917_pt1 | contig 35806 bp, 27 predicted proteins | sample LaCtaG_FD_192421 | JGI IMG/M metagenome (GOLD analysis project Ga0247844, IMG submission 192421) | Freshwater microbial communities from meromictic Lake La Cruz, Castile-La Mancha, Spain - LaCruzMarch201714.5m_1 | ecosystem: Environmental > Aquatic > Freshwater > Lake | place: Spain: Castile-La... | reverse complement strand
CACAGCGTTCCGGGATACATCACATCGTACTCGCCGACTTAAAAATCCGGCCCCACTGGATTCTTTGGAAGAAATTACCGCTTCCTTCTTTGATGGAGAACCAAATAAACAGCGGTTTGCCCACGATATGGTCTTCGGGCACATAACCCCAAAAACGAGAATCTTCCGAGTTGTGGCGGTTATCGCCCTGCATCCAGAAATAGTCCTGCTTGAAGGTGTAGGTGGTGGCTTCCTGGTCGTTGATGAAAATTTTGCCGTTGCGAACCTCCAGCTTGTTGTGCTCATAGACCTGGATGACCCGCCGATAGAAGGGCAGACTAGCAAGGGTCAGTTCAGTAGTCGCGCCCTTTTTAGGGATCCATAAGGGGCCGAAATCATCCACCGTCCAAGTCGTGTATTGTTTGGGATCGTTGGGGAATAGATCTCCCGGAACGCGGTTATCGTTTTTAAGACGGACCACTTCAAAACCCCAGGATTTGATTTTTGCCACTTGGGTGTCGTCCAGGTTAAAATAACCATTTTTGGCCGCCGTGCCGCGTGGAGACCTGGATTGGTCCAAGTCAAAAATATTAACCCCGAGGTCGGCGACTTTTTGGACGTTTAGGGGGGGTGCGCCCAATTTGACTTGATAAGTGAATTGTTTGTGGGTAGGGTTTTGCGCCACTTGTCCATTCACAATAACCTGCCCATCTCGAATCTGGAAGCTGTCGCCTGCAATGGCAAGGCAACGTTTTATGTAATGGTCTTTTTTATCCACGGGCCGCGTCACGAAAGGGACTTTCATGCCTTTATACTCCGTATTAGCCAGATTTTTTCGTTTCCATTGACCAACATCCCAGCTGCGGCCCGGGACAATGTACACACTGTCGCCCGCAGGCCAGTTGAAGACCACGGGTTCATTTCTGTCAACGGTTTCGATGGCTGGAAGGCGAAAGTATGGAAGCGAGGGTTCTTCCATATAAGATTCGTTGCCCGTAACTGGCATTACATTGTGCATCAATGGAAACTGGATCACCGTCATCGGTGTGCGGATTCCATAGTGGGCTTTACTCACAAAAAGGTAATCGCCTACTTTCAGCGAACCTTCCATTGAAGAGCTGGGGATAACGTAGGCTTCGATGAGAAACATTCGAATAAACGCCGCAGCAAACACCGCAAAAACAATCGCCTCTGTCCACTCACGCGTTGCTGATTTTTTGAACTGTGGGTATTGGCTATCCAGTTTTTTTAGGCCCAGCACGTCCTTTTTTTCCACTGCCTCGTGGTGCAAGCGGTGAAATTCGCGCTCCTTATCCAGGATCGGTCCTTCGTATTTTGCGTTGGAGTCTCTTCCTACCCAAAAAAACGATATCGGCGCATACACAACAGCCAGCACCGAGTCCCAAAACCCATGACGACCAAAGGAACGGATCAGGTCAATCACCATGCCCGCATAGATGAAAATATTGACGATGGGAAACAGGAACCACAGCGCATAGGCTGGTTTCCGGCCTACTAATTTACACCATTCCACCGCCGCCACGCCGGGCACAAGTGCTTTCCAACCAGGAATACCTGCCTTTTCAAACAATTTCATCATGCTCAAACCAAGCAGGATGTAGAGGACAATGAGGAAGAGGAGAACTGACATGATGTGGGAATGTGGTCAATAAGTAAATGTGGTAAATGAGGGAAACCCTCCTTCGCTGAAGCTACGGCGGGTAAAAAAAAACATGGGCGAAGGTATTTCAAGAAAAAACACCTTCGCCCATCAATAGATTTGCTGTCCAAAAACTTCGATGAACGGTTTATTCGGGGTGGCAGCAAAAGGCACTTTGCAATTTATTGGAGAAATATTAAATTGTTTTCACACAATTGAATCCTATAAGGTTTTAAAAACCTTATAGGATTTCAAGGAATTCAAAATAAAATTCCACGACAAACTTTCAATTTAAACCTGCTCACGCTTCTTCGTCCTCTTTCTTGTTGTTTCTCCGCTTGCGTCGGGTTTTGAACAACTCCACGACCTCTTTGTCGGTCAGGAAGTTAAAGTCCACAAACTGCGTGGAAACAAAACGTTTCACGTCCTGATAATCCTTCGCACGTTTATCCGTGAATACTTTGAGCAGTTTGTCTATGTAAGCAAGCGAGAGTTTTTCTACGTCCTGGTTGAATTGTTGGTTGCCAAAAATTTTCATGTATAAACCAAAAATCTTGGTCAACTCGAAATAGTCCATGTACTCCCGCTCCGAAAGCCCCTTCATAAGCCGTGTGAAATAGGTAATCACCAATTGGCGCAAACACTCGGTCTCCACGGCAAGTCCTTCATGGCCATTGTAAAAATCCTGCACCGCTTCGATCGAATCGGGGTGTACATAGCCCAGACTGTGGATTTTGTCGGCAATGCGGTAGTAGTCAGAAATCCTGTCTTTATACATTTTGTCCACCGCCTGGCCCATTCGTTCGTCGTTCGAGACATCAATACCCGGCGATTTGTAGAGGGAAACGAGGAAGCGCAGATATCGGAGGTCAAATTCCTTGAACGAACGCCGTTCCCGCTCAAAATGCGTCGCAAATGCCTTTCGCTCTTCGGGGTCGAGGTCTACAAAATTGCCGCAAATAGCGAGCATTTCGAGGAATTCCTCGGTGCCTTGAAATTCCTTATTGTTCAAAAAGTCGATGATTTGGGATTTGAGGCTGTCGTTGCCCGCGCCGGTCTCGAAACGCTTGAGCAGGAATTGGCGCAGAGCTGAAAAGTTAGGCTTCATTTCGCCCAAAGTTTTGGGGAAATCTGCCGAGTGATACTGCTCGTTGCGGAACTGGTTGGAATAGCGGCGGTAGATGTCCTCACGGTCCTTCAAGTCGCGAAAGCGGTCTTGCTTGAGTTGCTGAAGGAAATAACGGATACGTTTGTTTTCCACGAGGCTCATCAGGTTGGTAATCCAGATGTCGCTGCTCAGCGCGAAGCCCACGGTGATGCTCTGCCCGATGCGTTTTTTGAGTTGTTCAAAATGTACACTCTTGCAAATGGCGATCAGGATTTCCTTAAAGTGGTCGTTGGGGCGAACGTATTTGTATTGGTCGGTAATTTCGCCGCGCAGCACCGAAAAGCCGAGGATACGGGGCAGGTAAAGCCCTTCGAAGGGCGGCTCCAAGAGGTATTTTTCAAAAGTCACCAACTGCAAAGGGGCTTCGGAAGCCACTTGGTGGTGCAGGGTAGAGAGCATCGGCTCGAACTCCGTGCGCAATTGGTTGTAATACTCGTCTTCCTCTTCTTCGAGGTATTGGGCGAGATTTTCAGAATCCTGAATGGCCGCCGCGATCTCGTTCAAGCGGTCGTAATATTGGTCGTCTAAAGCCTGCATAATGTTAAAAGTGTGAGACCCGCCTTCGCTGAAGCTTCGGCGGGTAAAGATGTGAGAGGGCGTGAGCAAAGAGGGTTTAAATCAAGTTATACTTTGAAAAAGACCCGATGAAGCCACCAAGGGCTTCATCAGGTCTCTTCGTCAAAAACGCTTCAAGGGCAAATGTAAACAGCCGCCCTGAAGTAGGTATATTAAACTTCTGTTTTTTCTGCTGTCGTGGTTTCTGCTGGTTCTGGAGCTTCCTCTGCAGCAACTTCTGCAACCGGAGCTTCCTCTGCAGCAACTTCTACAACCGGAGCTTCCTCTGCAGCAACTTCTACAACCGGAGCTTCTTCAACGGCAACTTCTGCGACTGGAGCTTCTTCTGCAGCCGCTTCTGCAACCGGAACTTCTTCTGCAACAGCTTCTGCAACCGGAACTTCTTCTGCAGCCGCTTCTGCAACAGGAGCTTCTTCTGTAGCCGCCTCTGCAACAGGAGCTTCTTCTGTAGCCGCCTCTGCGGTTTCTTCATCGGCCGGTGCTTCTTCTTCTACGGGTGGTGGTACAGGTTTCACTTTAACTTTAGCAGTACCGTCCACTTTTGCTACAAATTTCTTCTTGGCGTCTTTTGTCTCTTCGCGTTGTTTTTCGATGCGGTTTTCTTTTTCATCAATCCATTTTGCCAACATCTCATCGGCTTTGGCTTGATCGAATGCACCTTTCGCTACACCCTTTTGAAGGTGCTTTGCGTACAAAACACCTTTAAAACGAAGGATAGCGTTTACGGTGTCGGTTGGTTGAGCACCGACATTAATCCAGTGGGAAGCGCGTTCGCGGTTCAGTTCGATGGCTGCAGGAACTGTGAGGGGATTGTAGGTACCGATTTTTTCGATGAACTTACCGTCGCGGGGCGAGCGGCTGTCGGCGACTACGATGTGGTAAAATGGTGCGGCTTTGCGGCCTTTGCGTTGCAGGCGAAGTTTGACTGCCATGGTGTGAAATTGAAAATTTAAATGAGAGATTCTCGCCCGGCTACTTATTTGAAATAGCACCGGGCTTTTCGAGGGGCGCAAAGGTAGAAAAAGAGTTTCGAAAAAACCAAACAGGTGGTAAAAAAATAGGACAAAATCCATTTCGCCCCTCAGATGTGAAAAGGGAAACAGATTTTGCCCTGGTTAAAAGAGGACGAAATGAATTTCGCCTTATCGCCAGGCGCTTAAAATGCCACCCATGACGGACAGCGTTACCATCCAATAACCCAGATTGGTAAATACCCAGCCCCAGCCGCGTTTTTCAAAAATGGACATGGTGCCTAGAACGGGCAGAATCACCGTGATTGAAATGAGGACACCGTGCAAGACACCGTGTTGGAAGGTTACATAACTGTGGCCGTCGGGTGCAACATCTTGGCCAGGACCCGTGACGTTGACACAGACAAACATCGAAAGCAGGAAGGAAAGCCCCAAGGCCACTAGGTACAAAACGGGTTTTGGACCATTGCCAATGCTCTCCAAAGTGAAGCCATTGGCCCGCATCCATGGCCCGCCTAGTACAGCAGGGTGATAGTAAACAAAGCCGACAATCATCGGCACGAGGGCAGCTACGCCGACAGCGAGAAAATTAGGTTCCATAATTTGTAACAAGTTTTGTTTTGAAAATGTACGCAAACGTACTAAAGGGTTTGGAATTCCGAAGTTCTAAAACAAAAAATTTTACACAAAATTGCAGTGATGTTGAGGTGACACCTCAGCACTACCGCCGCACCACCCATTTCTCCGCCCAGACCTCCCCATTCGCAAACAACCCAAACCGAATCAGATACACTTACCAGGGGTGCCGCTGCCGGATTCAATCCAATCCAATCATCCTATCCTCTACTCTTTTAGCGCGCGTTCTCAATTCCGCCAGCCAAAAACCAATCCCAGTGAAACCCAAAATAGCCGGGTAAAACACCAGGCGCATTGTGTTGTCCAAATCCTGGCTGCCAAAGGCGGGATTACCTTCTGAGCCCGGGTGTAAACTGGCAAACATCCGTGGCACGATGTACAATAGCGGAATGAGCGAGGCAAAGGCAAAGATGTTGTACACTGCCGAGAGTTTCGCCCCTTTTTCCGGCTCATCGAATGAGCGTCGAAGGATGAAGTAGGCCAAATAAATGAGTAGGAGGACTGCCGTCATCAATTGCTTAATATCGTTGCTCCAGGGAGCTCCCCAAGTGTAGTTGGCCCACAACATGCCCGTCACCAAACCCATGATGCCAAAAAGCAGCCCAGCCTCCGCAAGTGCAGAAGCCCTGCGGTCGTAATCGAGTTTTTTGCTCAATAAAAACATCACGCTATACACTACAGAGGCTGCGAAAAGAAACATGAGCGCAAACCACATCGGAACATGGTAAAAGGTATTGCGGATGCTTTCGTAAATGACGTTTCGGTACGGAAAGCTAAAGTCTTTGACAATGTGGAGGTTTTGCACCGGGTTCTGTCCCCATGATGCGGTCGTGGTTTCGGCCGCTGTATCACGCACCACTTCCACCGCCGAGGGCAGCAATGAAACGCCGTCCGTTGGGTGGTCGAGAATGGCGTTGAGCATGACCGAGGGTCGGGGGCGCGGCAAATCCGCTGGGATTATGAAACTCGCTTCGAGTGTGGTGTCATTCAGCACCTGGAGGGATTTTCCCATGATGGCTTGCGCTGAATCAAATTGCAGCCAAACCCGAATTTCCTCAGCACGTCCCCGGGTGTAATAGGTGTTGTAGCCGTGTATTTTCAGCCGGAGCGAGTCACCAGATTGGGCGGTTTCGGGGCTGACATAAGCGATGCCGGGCTTGAGCGGCACGAACATTCCCACCGCAAGGGCGTAGAGGACGAGTAAAACGGAGAGGGTTTTCCACCACATAATTTGAAATTAGATATTGGGATATTGGGATATTGGGATATTGGGATATTAGATATTGGGATATTCGGATATTGGATATTGAAATAATATCCCAATATCTCAATATCCTAATACCTCAACTCAATCCTTCCAGATGAAAGGAAAAAGCACAAAAGTCAAAGTCAATAATATAGCATCAATCGCTAAGAGGTTGATGATATCGCGTTGGTAGGAGGTGTCTTGCATAAGTCGAAGCGCAATCTGCGAGAGTCGAATCAGCGTGAGCAAAATGGGCAAAATCACCGGAAAACTCAAAATCGCCATCAAAGTAGCCGAGTTGTTGGCCTTCGCTGCTATGCTGGCGATGAAGGTAAAAGCGATGCTAAAACCCACACTCCCCAAAGCCACCGTGAGACAAAACAAGGGCATGTCTTTCACCGGATTGCCCGCCACCAAGCTGTAGGCCCCGAATGAAAGCGCACTCAAGGTCAACAGCAACAAGGTATTGTAAATGATCTTCGCCAATAACAGCATCGAGGGGTCGGCGATCTGGTAGTAATACAGTTGTCGGGATCCGCTTTCCTGCACAAAACTTTTTACCACGGCATTGATGCTCGCAAACAGCACGATGAGCCAAAACAGCACGTTCCAAACCTGTGCATTTACTTTGATGCTCGCCACATACACCACAAACACCATACTGAACACATACAACACGATGCCGCTTAAGGCATAGCGCTGGCGAAATTCTAACAAAAACTCTTTGTGAAGGAGGGTGAGGAGCATGGGCGCGAAGGTAGTCTGATTAGTTGGAAATTGCTTGGTGAGTTATATGAGGCTTATTTCATTGCACTACACTGGGTTGTGAGATTTACGCAACGATAGATATTTTCATTTACTTTTCTTGTAATCAAGGAATGCTGATTTCGCAATATTTTCTTCTTGAGGATAAATGAATTCTCTATTAATTGGCGGCCTTCTTCTTAGTAAATAATCACTCACATATTCATCAAGGCTTTTGTGAATATCCCAACAAAGTATTTTTGGCAGATGGAACGTATTGTTAAAATTTGGAGTGTGAATTCCTTTAAAATAATCCTCCAGTGGGTGGTTAGGGTCTGAGTTGAATACAAACAATCCTTCTTGATTTATTATATTTAAATTATGTTGATTATAGATCACCTTAAAATGGGGTCTACTTTTCAAACTAAATCCCATTCCACTTTTCGTGGGGCCTGGAAGATAAAATAGCATGCGCCTATGAAAATAGGAATAGCCAAGTCTCTGATACTCCTGAAGCAATTGCTCAACGATCATTTTAGGATTATCAAACAAAATATCATCAATTCGACCTAAATCATCTGCAAGAATTTTTTCAACTGATAATAATTCATCCCATGTTGTATCAATAGCATAAAATGAAAAATAATTTTCAATATCATCTGAAGGATTATGTCGAAGTCCATCAATGCCAAAAAACAAAGCGTAGTTGAAATTGTATGTCCAATCAAGGAGTGGTGTGGGCGCTCCATAATGTTGCAAAAAACTCAAGATGGAAAGATCATAAGCACTATATCCAAATGCATTGTAAAATTTAATTAACAATCCATTTTGAAAGGATTTTGCTTTGTCAATTTCAGACTGGATAAAACTTTGGTAATCTAAAGCAAGATTTTCAAGCTCAAAAGTTTGCCAACTTCTTTGAGCCGAATTATAAAGTTTGTATTTTGCTTCTGTGATACCTCTAAAAACGAACCTCTTTAAGTTAGAAGCCCTTTTCCATTTATCTATTAAGCGATCGAGTTCATCCTTTGTATTAATAGTTTTATGTTCAAAGCACCTGGCCTTTTCACCAAGACTATTATAAAAATCGATTTTCATAGTAAAAGTTTTTACGCTGTGTACAATATTAATTTGGCACGCCAATGTCTTGAAAAGCGTGGATTTGCAGGACACTCTCACTGATGAAAACCTCCTGACTTTGAAAAAACTAGCGCCCTAATAGCCGCAACTAAAAAATTCCAAATACTCAAAAAGTCCGTTGCCGCCACCACCACGCCAGCCCCATCCCAGTCACCAAATCCCAGATCCCCCACCATGCCGCAACGAGCGCCATGCCGCCCAGTCCACCGAAGAATTTGAAAATGAGCAGCAGTCCCAAGGCAGTGTTGTGTATTCCGCCTTCAAAAGCAAGGGTGCGGCGGTCCAGTTTTGGCAAGCGAAAAAGTGTGCCCAACAGGAAGCCATTGGCCAGGGCGGCGGCGTTGTGGACAAGCACGAGCAGGAAAATGAAACCCAGATATTGAACCAGGTTGTCGCTGTTGCTGAGCAAAGCCAACACAAGAATGGCAAAAAAAATCAGCAGCGAAACACGCTGCACCCATAGGCGGATGCGGGCTACAAAATCAGGTTTTTGCTCATGCAGCCAAATTCCCAGGAGCAAGGGCGCGACAATCAACTCAATGATTATCAAAGCCATATCCACAAATTTTATCTCAAAGGACTGGCGCATAGCCTCCGAATCCGGGATGAATTTGGACCAAAATAAAAAACCGGCAGGCGTGACGAACGTAGCCGAAAGAATGATGATAGCATTGAGCGTGACCGAGAGCGGCACGTTGGCCTTGGCAAAGTGAACAAGGAAATTAGTCATGTTGCCCGAAGGACACATGCTCACCAACACCATGCCCAGCGCCACGCTGATGGGTGGTTTGAACAATGTAATAATACCAAGCGTCAGGAGCGGAAACGCAAGAAACTGCGCCAACAAACCCACTCCCACCGATTGCGGGAAATCCACCACTTTGCGGAAATCAGAAAACTTGACATCCAAGGCAACACTGAACATGAGGAAAGCCATGGCCATGTTCAGCACGATCATTTGGCTGGGGTTGAAGTTCAGGTGCAGGGTGTCAACAGGGTGCATGGGAGAATGTGGACAATGAGGTCAATGTGTTTAATGAGGTCAATGTGATAATGCCCACACATTGACCACATTTATCACATTGACCACATTAATTCCGGCAAATGTGCGAAGAAGCGCGAATTTTACGCCCGAATTCTTCCGTCCCTCTAGAACGATCTCTGGTGAACTACAAACAAACACTCGATTTCTTGTACGCGCAGTTGCCCATGTTTCACCGCATTGGCGCAGCAGCCTATAAAAATGACCTGACTAATACCATTGCACTCTGTGAATATCTGGGTAATCCGCATCAAAAATTTCAATCCATTCACGTAGCGGGCACAAACGGCAAAGGTTCAGTGAGTCACATGCTGGCGGCCGTTTGTCAGGCTTCGGGCATGAAAACGGGGCTTTATGTCAGCCCTCACTACAAGGATTTTCGGGAGCGAATAAAAGTGGATGGGCAATACATCCCGCGCAAACAAGTCGTTGATTTTGTGGGTCTCCACCGCGAAGTCATCGAACGGATCCAGCCTTCGTTTTTTGAACTTTGTGTGGCGATGGCCTTCGATTGGTTTGTCCAACAGCAGGTGGACATCGCCATCATCGAAGTTGGCCTGGGTGGCAGACTCGACAGCACCAACGTGATCACACCTTTGCTGAGCGTCATCACAAACATCAGTTACGACCACCAAAATTTGCTCGGCGACACCCTGCCCCTCATCGCTGCTGAAAAAGCGGGCATCATCAAACCCGGCATCCCGGTCGTCATCGGGGAAACACACCCGGAGTCTGCCCCCGTTTTTCTTAAAAAATCTGCGGAAGCCGGTGCGCCGATCGTCTTTGCTGACCAGCATTTTCGGGCCATGGAATGTACCCCGGAACAGCGTTCCGGGGTACAGTTGGGTTCAACGTTCTACGACATCTTCAAGGACGACGAGCTACTCCTCCAGAACCTGGAAGTAGATGCTTCAGGGCCTTTTCAGGAAAAAAATATCGCAACCGTTTTACAGTGTTATGACCAGCTCGTCCAGATTAAACCTCGTAGGTTTTCAAAAACCTACGAGGTTTTGCGTGAAAGCTTGAAAAACCTGCGCTCGCTCACCCGGTTCATGGGGCGTTGGCAAATTATCGGTGAAAACCCCACGATTTTATGTGACAGCGCACACAATGAGGCGGGGCTTCGTTTGGCGTTTGAAACGCTGCGGGGTCATAAGACCCTCGCAGGGCAGCATGTCCAATATCCAACGTCCAATATCCAATATCCTAGTTTCCACATCGTCACAGGTTTCGTAAACGACAAAGACGTAGACAAAGCGCTTGGCTTTTTCCCGCAGGAAGCACAGTATTATTTTGCCAAAGCAAACATTCCCAGGGGCTTAGATGTGGCATTGTTGCGTGAAAAAGCCGCCGGGTTTGGGCTGCATGGTCGGGCTTACAGCTCCGTGCGCAATGCACTCAAAGCCGCCAAACGCGCAGCTAAACCAGCGGATTTGATCCTGGTCATCGGGAGCATCTTCGTGGTGGGCGAGGTACTGTGATTTACGAATTACAACTTTTGACTGCCGACTTAACGCTACATTTGCCCCCTCCTCCGTCCCGAGCACTCGGGACTACGGCGGGTAAAAATCGAATTTAATCGTTCCAATCGAAAAATCGAATCAATCGAAAAATGCAATCCGTACTTTCAAAATACAATTTTCTCTACGACTTTGGGCGCTACCTCATCATGATGAAGCATGCTTTTGGTCGGCCTGAAAAGTTCTCGATGTATTGGAAAGAGACCATGCGCCAGATGAACGACATCGGCGTTGGCTCACTTATTATAGTTTGTCTGATCTCGATTTTTATCGGAGCGGTGGCGGCTATCCAGTTCGCGTACCAATTAGACGGACAATTGGTGCCGCGATATTACATCGGGTATATCGTGCGAGATTTGGCACTGATCGAGCTTTCCCCTACCATTAGTTGTCTTGTTTTGGCCGGTAAAGTTGGCTCCAACATGGCTGCTGAAATCGGCGGGATGCGCCAGAAAGAACACATTGACGCGATGGAGGTGATGGGCGTAAACACGGCCGCTTACCTTATCAGCACGAAATTGATTGCAGCATTGGTGGTAATTCCGATGCTGGTCACGTTTTCGGCCTTTGTTGCCAACATCGGCGGTTTTTTAGCCACTGTACCCACCGAAATTCTCACCAGCGACGAGTACACGCAAGGGCTGCGCTCCTTTTTTGTGCCCTACAACGTGTTCATGATGTACGTAAAAGCATTTGTGTTTGCCTATCTCCTCACGACCATTTCCTGCTACCAAGGCTATTTTGTGCAAGGCGGAAGCATAGAACTCGGTCAGGCCAGCACACGTGCGGTGGTTTACAGCAGCATTTTGATTTTGCTGGCGGATTATTTGATCGCTGTGTTGTTGACGGGATGAGTTGTGTGGTCATTTGGTCATTAGGGGTCATTGGGTCATTAGGGTCATTTCGTCATTGGGTCATTCCTTCAGCGATATAAAATTGATTAACAAGATAATAAAAATTGCTCAAGCCTACAATTTGAAGTTGCCCACAGCAGCAGAATACAATGGGCACGGGACGTTCAAATACAAACAGAAAAAGAAATAATGGCAGACCTTAAAGACACCATCGAAGCCGCATGGCTTGACCGTTCGCTCCTGCAAGGTTGGGAGACTAAAAAAGCCATCCGTGAAGTGATCGAACTGCTTGATACTGGCCAGTTGCGCGTGGCAGATCCCAATGGCGACGGCGTATGGACCACACACGAATGGATCAAAAAAGCCATTTCGCTTTACTTCCCCATCCAGGAAATGCAGACCATTGAAGTTGGGCCTTTTGAATACCACGATAAAATTCCGCTTAAGTCAGGTTTTGCAGCAAAAGGCGTTCGGGTAGTGCCGCAAGCTTTGGCGCGCTATGGTTCCTTCATTGAAAAAGGCGCGATCTTAATGCCTTCTTATGTCAATATCGGTGCCTGGGTAGGCGGCGGCACCATGGTAGATACCTGGGCCACGGTAGGTTCCTGCGCACAAATTGGTCGCAACGTTCACCTGGCCGGTGGTGTTGGAATTGGCGGTGTTTTGGAACCACCCCAAGCTACGCCCACCATCATCGAAGACGAGTGTTTTATCGGCTCACGCTGCATTGTGGTGGAAGGCGTACATGTCGGGCGCGAGGCGGTGTTGGGCGCAAACGTAGTGCTCACACAAAGCACCCATATCATTGACGTAACGGGTTCAGAACCTGTCATTTACAAAGGGAAAGTGCCACCGCGTTCAGTAGTCATCCCGGGCACTTACACCCGAAAATTTCCCGCCGGAGAGTACCAGGTCGCTTGTGCCCTCATCATCGGCCAACGCCAGGAAAGTACCGATAAAAAAGTATCCTTGAACGAGGCGCTTCGGGAATATGCCGTAGCGGTTTGATTTTTGAGGTGATTCGGGGATTTGGGGATTTGGTTATTTGGGGTGCCAAAGCTTGGTATTTGTGTATACTGAGTGACCAACTACGAATACCAAGCTTTGGCACCCCAAATAACCAAATCCCCCAATAAACAAATCAACAGCATGAACAAAACCATCGAAATCCGGACAACCCAAAACGTAACCATCGAGTACGAACTCGCTGGGCTACGCGAGCGGGCACTGGCTTGGATGCTTGATACGGCGATCGTTGTGTTTGGTTATTATTTGGTGCTTATCCTGATGATGATGCTCTTTGGTGGCATGGGCAATTGGTGGGGGGTGTTTTTTGGGGTCATGCTGTTTTTGATCTATTTCCTCTACAACATCCTTTTTGAAATTCTGAAACGTGGACAAAGCCCAGGGAAAATGGCACTCGGCACCAAAGTAGTGCGCCTCGATGGCAAAGACCCCGAGTGGAGCGACGTAACTTTACGGGCTTTGCTCCAACTCGTAGACTCTATCTTTTGCCTCGGTATTGTGGGCGGACTGCTTATCAAAACCACCGCCAAAGCCCAGCGACTCGGCGATATGGCAGCCAACACCACCATCATTAAACTCCAGAGTTCAAACTACACTTTCCGACTTGCTGATATACTCAGTATCTCTTCCCTCCAGAATTACCAGCCGGTGTACCCTCAGGTGCGCAATCTCAGCGAACGCGACATGATTTTTGTCAAAACTGCCCTCACCCGCCTGGGTACTTATCCCAATCAGGCCCACGAAGAATTGGTGGAAGATCTCGTGACAAGGCTTATGCCCTTGATCGGCGTGGAGCAAAGGCCGTTCAATCGCGTGGAGTTTTTGAAAACATTGTTGAAGGACTATATCGTATTGACACGGTAATACTACATTTTATTAAAATTACCATCTTGGTAACAAACCCTTATCTTTGCCCTCCATGAGAATCATCGCCAAGAAAGCGCTTCGCGATTTTTGGGAGATACACCCCGATAGTGAGCAGGCCCTAAAGGCTTGGTTTAAAGATGTAAGTGCTGCCGAATGGGAGTCGTTCAACGATGTTCGAGACGCCTTCAATCGAGCAAGCGCGGTGGGTAGTGACAGAATTGTATTCCGTATTCGGGGCAACCATTACCGGCTTATAATTCGGGTAAACTATGAGTTTTCAATTGTTTACATCAAATTCATAGGCACACATGCTGAGTATGATGAAGTAGATGCTGCAACCATTGACCATTATTAAAAATCAAGTCATGCTGACCATAAAAGTAATCAAAACAGAGACCGAATACTTAAAGGCACTCAAAGCAGTGGATGCGATCTTTCATGCAAAACCCGACACGCCGGAAGGCGACCAGTTGGAATTGTTGACATTGCTCATCGAGCAGTACGAGAACCGCCATTACCCCATATCTGCCCCCGACCCAATCGAGGCAATCAAATTCCGCATGGAACAGACAGGAATGAGTATTTCAGAATTGGGCGAAGTACTCGGCTATCGAAGCCGTGCTTCTGAAATTCTGGGCCGTAAGCGGAGGCTTACGCTGCCCATGATTCGCAATCTAAGCAATAAACTCCATATTCCCGCAGAGATCCTTTTGCAGGATTATGCATTGGACTAAGCCATGCTAAACTATCGGTGAGGCAGACATTGGATACACGTTTAAATGGCCGGTAAAACAATTGCGCATCACAGGTTTCTCTTAAAGAACTCAATGGCTATTTGACTGATTTCCTCCCGCTTTTCCATGTAGGCGGAAAAGTGATGCCCCTCAAAACGAGCCACACTTTTTGGCTCAGCAGCGCGATCCAATACACTGAGAATCAGGCTTTCTGGTATAAGTTCGTCTTGGGTGGCGAGCAGAAAAAGTTTGGGTTTTGATCCAGTTCGCTCGATGTAAGTACCTGGTTCGTATTCCAATTCCATTTCGAGGCTTTTCAAGGTAACCTGGTTTTGATAGGTAGGCGCGTATTCGGGGAAACTTTGCACAAAATTCCAGGCATTCAAAGAGCTGACAGCAGAGAACTCAGCCTTGTTTTTGGTTGCAACCGGTATCATTGCAGGGGCTTTGCCTTGCAGACGGTTGAGTCGGTCGGCGTTGAATTGCTGATGGAGAAACTTACTCGTAGCCCCAGAAAGATGCTTGACCAATGCATGGCCACTGATGTAGGGTGTCATTGCCACGAAGCATTTCACCCGCGAATCAACAGCGCCTACCACGATGGCGTGGCCACCAGAATAGCTTCCGCCCCAAACGCCCACTTTTTCCGGGTCAATTTGCGGCTGAGACACTGCATATCCAATGGCATCGCGGTAGGCTTGTATTTGTAACCAGGGGTCTGCTTCCTGCCTAAATGTCCCTTCGCTTTCACCAAAATTCGGATAATCGAACAAGACCACGGCCAGGCCCGCTTTTGCAAAATTGCCGGCAATGAACTGGTAGGAACATTCTTTGATACCCGAAAACCCAGGCGCCATGACCACGACGGGGAGTTTTTTTCCGGCTGTATCTGAAGGCAAAAACAGCCAGCCTTTCAAGCGGAAGCCGCTGGAATAGAACTGGATATCTTGCCGAAGGACGTTTGAATCATGCCGGGCAGTTTGGCCGGAAAGCTGCGTAGTAAGCCAGAAAAAAGCCGAGATAAATAAGAGTATTGTCTGTTTCATAAGTGTGAAAGTATAGATTTTGCTAGTAATCACAGCATTTTCTACAGCACCGCTATTCCGCTTTCATAACAACCCATTTTCCCTTAATTTCGCCCAATGAATTACCTGCTCAATCTCCCGCAGCTTTTTCGGGCCACTGATATCATTTTCACGCAAAAGGGCCGCTTAGATCATTTTCGAAGTGCCGTTCGGCGCTTAGGGGTGGCCATGGGTTTGATGGCCTTGGCTGTGTTGATCGGGACTTTGGGCTATCGGATCATTGAACATACCCCGTGGTTCGACGCCTATTATATGAGTCTGGTAACCCTTTCCACGGTAGGTTTTGGTGAGGTGATCACGTTGAGCCATGAAGGGCGACTTTTTACCTCTTTCCTGATCGTATTTAACATTGGCTTTTTTACCTACGCCATTTCCACGGTCGCCAGTATCTTTTCAGACCCAGAAATTCACGCATTTTTTTTCGATTTCAAAATGATACAGCGCATTCAAAAATTACAGCAACACACTATCGTTTGTGGCTACGGTCGACACGCCATGGAAGTGTGCAAGGAACTGACAAAACAAAAAATACCCTTCGTGATCATTGAAATGAATGCCCAAAAGATCGAAGCCTTGAGCAGAGAAACGGACTATCTTTTTCTCCAAGGAGACGCCACCACCGATGAGGTCTTGCAGGAAGCGGGCATTGAAAGGGCTCGTTCTTTGGTGGTGACCATGCCCTCGGATGCAAACAACGTTTTTGTGGTGCTTACAGCGCGACAAATCAATCCCGGTATCAAAATCATCTCTCGCCTGAATAATCCATCTGACGAATTAAAACTCCGACGGGCAGGCGCCAACCATGTGGTAATGCCCGAACAAATTGGCGGTTATTACATGGCCACCTTGGTCAACAAACCTGATCTGGTCGCGTTTTTCAACCTGATCTCCAATATGGGAACGAACCATGTTGTCTTTGAGGAAATTCCGGTAGCGCATCTAAAAACGCAATTCCAAGGGCATTCCATTGCTCAAAGTGGCATTGAAACCATCACACAAGTGCCCATAATGGGATTAAGACACCCCGATGGCCACTATCAACTCAACCCTCCGGATGAGATGGTACTCCAAGCCGGTATGCAGATTGTGGTATTGGGCGATGACGAGCAGATCAGGCGCTTTTGCTCAACGGTGCTGGCCAATGGAAATGACAAGACAACTTGAGCACTAAGTACCGATGAAATAACATTGAAACACATAGCCACAGTAGGACACATAGTTCTGAAAATCAAAACTATGTGTCCTACTGTGACTATGTGTTTTAAATAAACTAAAAATGATTGAAGTTACCCGGCTTGCGCCCCAGCATTCATATACTGCAACACCATTTTTATCTCGCCATAAGTGTATTTCTCCTCGAAATGGGCCTTTGCTTCGCCGCTTGCCTGTGTGTTGTGATCCCGGAAAAACTGCTCAATTTCTTGCACTTGTTCTGGTTGCATGAGGGCCAAAATATCGAGTTCACCTAAACCCACAAAAGTGGCCAGGTGGCCTTCGATCGTGGTGCGCACAAAACCGCGTTCCTGAGCAATCTCGTCAATGGTTTTGCCAGATTTGAACAGTTCAAAACTGAGCGTTTTGGTCTCGGTCTTGGACGCTTTTTCAAGGGGTATTTCCGGCAATTGGTCTACCTCTATCCGTTTTTCTGTGCAATAGGCCTGAATCATGGCCACCAGTTCAGCGCCATACTGCTTGATTTTGAACTCCCCGATTCCTTTGATTTTTTTCAGGGCAGCCAGATTTTGGGGCAAGAACTGGACAATTTCGAGCAGCGAGCGCGTAGGCAGCACTTCGTAAAGTTCTACGCCCTTTTCCGCCGCCACTTCCTCGCGCCACTGTTTCAACCCTGCAAACAAGACAGGGTGCGGCGTGTTCTTGGGCACACCACCAGTAGGGGGCAGCACGATGTTTTTCGTCATGCGGAAGTCCAGTTCGGCATCGGTTTTAGCCCTCAAATACCGGGTAGCTGAAAAGCCGTCTTTTACGCTGACGAAACAAGCGTTTTTAATAAAAACCTCCTTTTGAAGCCCTTCCAGAGTCTCCATTCCGACTTTTTGGACCGATTTATTGTCGGTCAAAATCTGGATGCTGCGGGTAGCAGGCAGCAAGATTTTGCCCAATTTTTCTTCAAAATAGACGCTCGCTTTTTGGAGGCGATCCTGAAACCCCTGATTGTCTTCTGGCAGCGTACCCTCTGTGAAATATTGCAAGATTTGGGGTTTGAAGCGTTCGGCGATTGAAAAAACCTGCTCGAGCGCCTGTGCTTCCAGAGCTAATATTTGTTGCCCAGCCTCCAGGTGGAGCGACTTTTCATGTTCCAGAAACACCCGGTTCATTTGCATAAACTGACGGCGGAGGCGACTGAAATCAAACAATTCCTGCACGAGCGACTGCTGATAGTCGGCCTTGGAACGGCTGAGATGGGTTTCGTCTGGAGCATTTCTATCGGCCTCTTCGGAGTAGTTTTTCACCACAGAATCGGTCTTGACGCTCGAAGGCACGATTTTGGATCGCAGCACAATGCCTTCAAAACTTTTGCAGCGGCTCAATGCCACATAGACTTGTCCGTGAGCAAAGGCGGCCTGTGCGTCAATGATGGCGCGTTCAAAGGTGAGGCCTTGGCTTTTGTGAATGGTAATGGCCCAAGCCAGCTTGAGCGGGTACTGCGTGAAACTCCCGAGCAGCTGCTCTTCCACCTCTTTGCTTTGTTCGTTCAAGGTGTATTTCACGTTGGTCCATTCCACGGCCTGCACCTCGATGTCCTCGTGCTCACCCGGACAACGGACATAGATGGTGTCTTTGCGAAAGCCCGTTATTTTGCCAATTTTTCCATTGTAGAAACGTTTTTCGCGGTTCATGTCATTTTTGACAAACATCACCTGCGCATCAAGTTTGCACTCAAAAATCTCGTCGGCGGGGTAAGCGAAGGCAGGGAAATCGCCTTCAATTTTTGCTTTGAAACTTTGCAGCGGTTGCGCAATGGCGGCTAATTTTTCGCTGTTGATCTCTTGTGCGGAGGCATTGTGTGCGGTCAGGGTGATGTACGGCTCCTCTTCGGTGGGTTTGAAGTTCGGAACGAAGCGGCTGTTGAGTGTGGCCAGCACCGATTCGTCCAGTTGGTTGTTGCGCACCTTGTTCAACAAGTCAATAAAGGTGGTATCCGACTGCCGATAGATGTGTTTCAATTCAATGGATACGGGATCGGTTTTGCTTAGTGCCTGACTGCCAAAGAAGTACATCGTCTGATAATGCTCGCGCAACAGGTACCACTCTTCGTCCTTAACAATGGGGGGCAGTTGGTGCAGATCGCCGATCATCAGCAACTGCAGGCCGCCGAAGGGTTTGTAGCGGTCGCGGAAACGGCGCAGCACATCGTCAATGGCATCCAGCACATCGGCGCGCACCATACTGATTTCGTCAATGACGAGCAGATCAAGGCTTTGGATCAGGCGTATTTTTTCGCCTGTAAACCGCCGTTGTCGCGTGGGATCCTGTGCGCTTCCCGGCAAAAAAGGACCAAAAGGGAGTTGGAAAAACGAGTGGATGGTCATGCCGCCGGCATTGATGGCCGCCACGCCCGTGGGGGCGACGATGACCATTCTTTTAGGCGTTTCTCGTTGTATTTGATGCAGGAAGGTGGTTTTCCCGGTACCTGCTTTGCCGGTCAGGAAAATGTTTTTGTGCGTGTTGCGCACATAATCGAAAGCGAGTTCGAGTTGTGGGTTGGTTTGGAAGGACATAGCGTGTTTTCATGGGGCTTTGCGTAGTTAAATGATGTACGAAAGTACAACAAAGACCTCAATGATGCAACCCTCATAATTTTATTTTATAAAACTTTTTGTTTGTAGACGAAATTTTTACTTTTGCCTCATTCTTCACATCAAAATAATTATGACATGAAAAAACAACTTATCGCAACAATTGTCGGCGGATTGATCCTTTTCATTTGGCAATTTCTTTCCTGGGCTGCTATTCCCATACACGCATCTGAGTATGGCTACACCCCAAATCAGGACAAGATCATGGAGTTTTTGAATCAAAACATCACGGAGGAGGGGACATATATGCTCCCCGGTGTCCCTCCGGGTACCAGCCAGGAACAGGCTGAAATTTCCATGCAGGCCAATGCTGGCAAACCTTGGGCAAGTATCAGTTATCATAAATCCATGAATACCAACATGGGTATGAATATGTTTCGGGGCTTTGTTATTGATTTGGTAGCTGCTTGGCTTCTGATATGGTTGTTGATGAAGTTCCGAACCTTGAACATTGGAACGGCCGTGCAATCCAGTATTGCAGTTGGAATCATCGGATATTTAACGATCCCCTATTTGAACAGTATTTGGTTTGAAAGTAACTCTTTGGAACACCTCATTGATGCGATCGTTCAATGGGGGCTCGTGGGTGTTTGGTTGGGGTGGTGGCTGCCGAGGAAATAAGGGTTGGATTTGATGAGGTTGACTCAAGCGTGTTATAAACCGCAAATTTTAAAACAGGTAATTTAAATTCAATCAAAGATAAAATATTTAAAATCAAGCAATTGGATTTAATTACCTTATCTTGGTTGTAAATTTTACGGATATCCTGTTTTAAAATTTTGCGGTTTATAACACCAATGAGCCGTCTCTTTTTACCTAACCCAAGCTACATGCGACATTTCGCCTATCTTTTTCTCTCCCTCCTTTGCCTTTCCGGGCCATCACTCTCCGCTCAGGCTCATCATACTTACCGAATTCTCAGCCGGGAGCGTGAAGCCCTGCAATGTCGGTGGGATCTCATCCATCAAGCGCAGAAAGAAGTCCTGATTTCTACCTACGCCCTAAAAAATGATGCCATTGGCTTTGCCACCTTACAACTGCTTGTCAAAGCGGCTGAACGTGGTATAGTCGTACATCTGCTGGTGGATGATTTTGACAATCACCTGCCCGACTGCCTGTTTGCCTATCTGGAAGAACGCGGAGTGGAAACGAAGGTGTTTAACATCCTGAACTATTTGAAATTCCGAACCATCGTAGACCGGATGCACGGCAAAATGCTCATTACGGACAGTAAAACCCTGATTGTCGGGGGGCGAAACCTTGCAGAGCGATATTATTCACTCGATTCAACCAGTAATTTTCTAGACCGGGAGGTGTATGTTCTGTCGGACAGTACTGCACAACATGCACGTCGGCACTTCGAGGAGCTTTGGAACAATCCAAAGTTGAGCGCTCGCAAACGAGCAAAATTAACCGATGTGCAGCGGAAATGCTGGCGCGATGTAATGGAGAAGTCGCCCGGAATCGTACAAAAAAGACTGAATCTTCCGCCCGTCAGTCAAAAAGACTGGAATGCCGGGCTGAAAAAGACGACCCAGCCCATTCATTTCATACACGATAATTTCACCTTTCATCAAAGGCGAAAAGGCCGTCGTTGGCGGGCACGAAAGGACCATCAAGCCACCACTGAACTGATTGCTCTGGTCTCCAAAGCACAAAGTACACTCGACATTGAAAACCCATACTTCATCCCCACCTTTCGCTGGCGGCGAGCGTTTAAAAAATCCATGGACCGGGGCGTTAAAATCCGCTTGCTCACCAATTCCAGCTACACCAATGATCTTCCGATAGCAGAAGCTGTGTATTTAAACCGCCGCGCGAGGGTACTGCGGACAGGCATAGAAATATGGGAATATCGGGGCCTCAAGATGTTCCATACCAAGGCCATGGTGATAGATGGCCATATCTCCGCCATCGGCAGTTACAATTTGGACAAGCTTTCGCATAAACACAACTCCGAGGTGATAGTTTGGGTGGATGACCCGCGCTTGGCTGCCGAACATGCCTCCATCATGAATAGCGTCCTCAAATCCTCGGTACGAGTGGGCGACAAAACAGAACCTTCACGCAAAGACCTCCCCAAACCATCAAAAACCCAGCAAAAGCGCCACCGAAAAGTGCAGTTTTTGCGGTATACGTTGGCGCCGCTGGTTGGTATAGTCATGTAACTGCCCATTACCTTTTTCCCACTTTTAACTTACTCCTAACAGCCATTCCACATATTTTTTACGTCTGACGTTGTTAAAAGGACGTATATATTTGACAGACCATAATTTGGACTCCCATACTTTGCATTTAAACACTCGCATACCATGAAATACAGACTCATTTTTGCGCTCTTTTTCGCAGCACTTTTTGTCAGCCCTTTGCAGGCGCAATACTTCGGGCGCAACAAGCCCCGCTACAACCAACAGCCCTTCAAAGTGACTGAAACCGAGCACTTTGTCATCTATGACTACCTCGAAAATCCTGAAAAGCTGAAGGAAATCGCCGCTGCTGCCGAGTTGTGGTACTCTATGCACTCCAAGGTGCTGGGGGATACTTTCACGGTAAAAAACCCGCTCATACTTTATAATGACCATGCGGGATTTCAACAGACGAATGCCATCCAGGGAGAAATCAGTGTCGGCACCGGGGGCGTGACGGAGGGCTTGCGCAACCGCGTCATTTTCCCGGTGGCGATTACCAATCAGCAAACGCATCACGTGCTGGGCCACGAAATGGTACATGCGTTTCAGTATCACATGATCATCGAAGGAGATTCCACCAATATTCGCAACCTCGCCAATATTCCACTATGGATGATAGAAGGCCTGGCAGAATACCTGAGCATCGGGCGCATTGATCCAAATACAGCCCTCTGGATGCGCGACGCCGTGCTGAACGAACAGGTACCCCGGATAAAAGACCTGGACAGCGGGAAATACTTTCCATATCGCTGGGGACAGGCGTTTTGGGCTTATGTAACAGGTATTTATAGTGACGAAGCCATTCGCCCACTTTTTCAAAACACAGCCAAATACGGCTTAAAAGCAGCCGTGCCCATGACGCTGGGCATTTCCGTGGATTCACTCTCCAACGCCTGGCGCAGTACACTCAAACAGCATTACGGGCGTTGGGCCATCAAAGGTAAAAAAGAGGACCTGCCGGGCAAAACCCTGCTCGACGACGCCAACGCGGGGCAAATGAACATATCGCCTGTGCTCAGCCCGAATGGCAAATACGTCGTTTTCCTTTCGGAGAAAAACTTGTTCACCACCGATCTTATCCTCGCGGATGCCAAAACGGGCAAACTCATGCGAAAGGTGGCCAGCACAGCGTCCGATGGCAATGTGGACCATTTCAACTTTTTAGAAAGTGCAGGCACCTGGAGCCCCGATTCCAAACGTTTTGCCTTCGATGTTTATGAAAAAGGACGAAGTGTGTTGGTTATCAAAGACATTTTCAAAGGGAAGGGCACGAAAAAGGTGCAAATCCCGGGCGTACCAGCATTCAGCAACCCCGCCTGGAGTCCCGATGGGAAAACCATCGTTGTGAGTGGTCTGGTACACGGCCAAACCGATTTGTACGAATACAACCTGAAAACCAAAAAGGTAAAACGCCTAACCAACGACCGTTATTCGGAAATCCTCCCAACCTGGAGTGCCGATGGCAAATCTTTGGCGTTTTCCACCGACGCATTGAGCATACAACGCGGCCGAACCAATGGCGCCTGGGTGATGAACCTCGCTGTAATGGACATGGCTTTGGGAAGCACTGAAAATATTGATGTTTTTCCTGGAGCTGACAACATGAATCCGCAGTTCGACAAAAACGGCAATCTGTTTTTTTTAAGCAACCGCGACGGCAGGCGCAACCTTTATCGTTATGATGTAGCGACCAAAAAGGTATTCCAACTCACCGACATGATGACGGGCATCACGGGCATTACACCTTATTCCCCTGCCATCACCGTAGCCGACGACCGTGACCGAATCCTGTACACGCATTACAATAAAGGCAAGTACACGATTCACCAAGCGAAAGATGCCGATTTCGAGGCCAAGGAAATAGACCCAATGGCAGTAGACCAGGTGCCTGCCTCCCTGCCGCCCTTCAGCCCAAAACAGCGAGATATGGTGAACACGGGACTGCGCCTGATGGACTCAGCACCCGATAGCACCGCCATGAAAGCCAAGAAATACCGTCCAAAATTCCAACTCGATTATCTGGGTGGAAGCACGGGCGTGGGCGTGAATACAGGCAACAGCAGCTTTGGTACTCAAACGGGCTTAGCTGGCGGCGTGGATGCACTTTTTAGCGATATTTTGGGCAACAACCAACTCTACGCAGGCGCTGTACTAAACGGCGACATCCAGGATGCTGGCGGACAGGTGTCGTACATCAACCAGAAGAATCGGATTGGCTGGGGGGTGAATGCTGCTCACTTGGCGTATCAGACTGGTGGTTATTCCTATCTGGAATATCGGCCAGTAGAAACTTCGCCGGGGCGGGTAGACACGCTTTTGGCAAGTGTCTTTGGACTTGAACGGGTATTTCAGCAGCGGGTGGGCGCTTCCGTTTTTTACCCATTTTCAGTCACCAAAAGGGTAGAATTGGGTGCGGCAGCTGAGTTTTACAGCAGTCGCACGACTGAATATGTGGATTATTACGATCCTGTTTTCCAAAATTATATAGGCTCCGACCAGCAAAAACAACCCAAAGGGCCCAAACTCAATCTGAGCAACCTGAACGTAGCTTTTGTTGGCGACAATTCCTATTTTGGCATGACCGCGCCCTTGCAAGGCTGGCGCTACCGCTTTGGGGTGGAGCAGTACCTGGGGGATTATCAGTTCACGACGCTCCTGGCGGATGCGCGAAAGTATTTCTACGCAAAACCCTTCACCTTGGCGGTGCGCGGATTGGGTTATTTGCGCTCTGAAAAATATGTAGATGGCGCTTTCAGTGTTGATTACCCGCTCTTTGCAGGCTCGTCTTACTTCGTGAGGGGTTACGACCGTGCAGTCTATTCTACAGAGGAAGACCCGTATTTTTTGCAACGTACGATTGGTAGTAAAATCCTGGTCGGCAATTTTGAGATCCGCTTGCCATTTACGGGACCACGCAGGCTTTCGCTAATCAAATCAAACTTCCTGGTCACTGATTTGAACCTGTTTTTTGACGCAGGCCTGGCGTTTTACGAATTTGACGAGTTGAAGAAAGGATCCCAGAACTACCACGAGCCTATCTTTTCTACAGGGGTTTCCTTGCGGGTGAACCTGTTTGGTTATCTGGTGCTGGAGCCCTTTTTCGCCATACCGCTTACGGCCCCGGAGCCCGAAAGGAAATTCCGCTTTGGGTTGAATTTTATTCCGGGATGGTAGATTTTTTGACAGAATGGACGGGTTTTTTATTTTTTAACATGACCCATGTTAAAAGTAAAAAACCTGTTCATCCTGTAAATCATGCAAAAAAAGTTAGCATATCACTCCCCCACACGAACAAACTGCGCCAATTGCCTTCCTCCTTCTGACGTTATGATCTCCAGGAAATATAGCCCATTGGGTAAAGTCTCCGGTAGCCCAATGGATTGAGCGTCAGCACCTGCCAAAACACTGCGCTGCAACACCGTTTGCCCCCGACTGTCCATAACCCGAATCTGTAAATCCTGCCCTGCCCACGCCGAAAAATCCGCAAACAGTGCCCCGCTCGTAGGGTTGGGGAAAAGTCGGATACTCTTGATATCTGGTTCAAAATCAGCACGTTCTTCACCCGGCTTACCACCGCCTGGAGGCGTTACGCCGATGGGGCAGTTGAATGTATTCATGTGCGCCTCGTAATAAACCTGTGGCTCCAAACGCGACACAATATGGATGTACGTCACGTCCGCCTGCGCGGGCAGGGTGTAGCGGAAAACGTCGAATTCGCCGTTGGAAATGCTGTCGCTCGTGGACTTGAAGCGCACCGAGTAGGAAGGCGAATAATTGGGGTTGCGCACGAGGTATTCCCGCCCGGAAGTAGGCGCGGTGTAGATCGAGTTGTTGGCAGGGCTCATAGCGACCATGCCATCGGGGATCTGGATGGCGGTGTAAGTCATTTTGTTGGCGCAGAAATTCGTGGCTCGAATGCGGTAAGTCCTGTTTTTTTCAGGGTCGGCGGTGATGCTGAGCAGTTCGTATTTCATGCAGCCGATGGTCTTAATATCGCAGGGCAATTCCTCGCGTACAGTAACCACGAAACAGCAGGAAGCCGTTTGCCCGCAACTGTCGGTGGCCTGCCAACATACGGGGGTGCTGGTGGGCGGAAAAAGACTGCCCGATGGCAAGCCCGCCGTGAGCGTGAGCGCAATGCCAGGGCAGGGACAATCCGTTGCTGCTGTGGGGGCAGGGTAATATACCACAAACGGCCCTGTACCGGGCGGGGTAATCACGCTGACATTGGCCGGGCAGGCGATGCTCACGTTGGAGGGCGCGGGCGTCAGATATTTCAGGATATAGGTCGCGATGGTATCGCAGCCAACCGTTGCAGGCAGGGTCAGCACGACGGTCGTTGGTTGTGTATAACCGGTGCCGCCCAGCGTGATGGTTTCGCCGGGACAGAATTCGATGGTCTGGCTCGTGGTGGATTGTGGGTTCAAGGTCAAATTATAAGTCGCCAATGTGTCACAAGCGTCGCCTACACCCGGGTAAGTAACGTTGACCGTTGCCGGAGCGATATAGTTTTGACCGCCGAGAGAGATGGCTTGTCCGGGACAGAGGCCGATGTTTTCGTTGATGGAAACCTGTGGTTTCAAGATGAGGTTATAGGTTGCCAGGGTGTCGCATTCGTCGCCCAAACCGGGGAACGCGAGGTTGACCGTTGCCGGGGCGGAATAGTTTTGGCCGCCGAGTGAAACGTTTTGCCCGGGACAAAGCGCAATGTTTTCGTTGATCGAAACCTGTGGCTTCAGGGTCAAATTATAAGTCGCCAAGGTGTCGCAGTCAGCACCTAAACCATTGAATGTGAGGTTGATCGTTGACGGGGCGGTATAGTTTTGGCCCCCGAGGCTGACCGTTTGGCCGGGGCAAAGCGCGATGTTTTCGTTGATCAAAACCTGTGGCTTCAGGGTCAAGTTATAAGTCGCCAAGGTATCACAATCGCCATTCGAGCCGGAGAGCGTAAGGTTAACGGTATCTGGGGCGGTGTAGTCTTGTCCACCCAGGGAGACCATTTGGCCAGGGCAAAGCGCGATGTTTTCGCTGATTGAAACCTGTGGTTTCAGGGTCAGATAGTAGGTCGCTAAAGTGTCGCAATCGCCGTTAGAGCCGGCGAGCGTGAGGCTGACTGTATCTGGGGCGGTATAGTTTTGTCCACCCAGAGAGACGGTTTGTCCGGGGCAAAGCGCGATGCTTTGGTTCGTCAAAACCTCCGTTTTCAAAACCAATTCATAAACAGCCACCGTATCGCATGCGCCATTTACGCCAGGGAGGTTGATGCTGACCGTAGCTGGAGCGGTATATTGCTGACCTTCAATCTCTATGGAATCATTGGGACAAAGTGCAACATTGTTTTCTATCACCACTTTGTTGCCAAAATCGGAGAAAAAGCCAAAACGGCAACCGGTGCCACTTCCAGCACCATTCAAAATACCCAATTGAAAAAGCCCTTGATTGTTTGTAACCACGGAAGAGGCCCCCGCTGAAACCTCAATGTTGGAAAACGAAATAAAAGCAGAAACAAATTCGCCGCTTGATCCAGGTACTATCTGAAAATCACTGGCTTGTATCAAACCAGCATTTCCATTGAGCGCAAACCCTGCCTCAAACCCACTCCTCGTGGTCAAAAAGAGGAAAAATGGTTCGTCGGTAGAACGAACAAAACGAACTGCGCTAGAGCCACTGCAATCCAGCGCCGGCAGAATTTCGCCCGCTAATTCACAGTTATTGCCCGTCATTTGAAGTACATAAACGGGCGCTGAGGATTCAATAAAATGTCCCCCTGCATCAATATTCAGGTTGAATTGTTGTCCTGCATTGATCGTGCCAGACAAGATTCCATCCAGTTTGATCTGTGTAGCATTTTGCGTGGCCACGATAAAGGCAAATTCATCCCCATTCAACAATCCCTTATGCACCACATACCGTGTTCCAAGTTTTTCAACCGGTACGATTTGATCGCCCATTAAATCCCGGCAAAAACCGCCATATAAGGGTCCACCTTCCAACAAATCGTCTTTTACGGTGACCGCAATGGGCTTGTTGGATACAATTTTAGAGCCCGTGGGGTGTTGTGCTGCCAATTGGCTGGTCGCTTCGCCCGAGTACGTTTGCCCGCGATTCAAGTTTATATTGAAAGGAAGATTGGCAGCGTGACCAACAATTGCCCTGGTTGGGGTAATGGTAACCAAGGTATTGTCCTCCGTTGCTACGATGTCAAAAGCAGCATGGGGCAGTGGGGTATAATCAGGAGAATTACCCGTGACGTTCTGAAATGGAGTATAAAACGTAGTTCCGAGCGCGTTCCGTCCTTTCAAGGAAAACAATTCAGGGTTATTGGGCGATGTACCAATCACTTCATAATAGGCGGTGATGGGGCTGGTAGATTCGATGAGAAAGCCCTTGTTAAGCACCGTGTTAGCAGGGGTATTCTCCACAAATTGAAACAGAGGAGGGAGCTGCAAAACGCCACTGGTATTGGCTGCTATGTTGAGAATCTGTACCGGAAACGCGGGGTTTGCAGGCTGTGAAATCCTTACCACGGCAGGTGCGCCATAGGTGGAGAACCTGAATGCAACCGGATTGTCAAAATTGCTGGGGTTGTTCTGAGTAATTTCCGGTGCCACAAACCAAAATTCGGTGTCTTTTTGGGCTAGTGCATTGAAGGAAAGCAAGGAAAAAAGAAGAACCCAGGATGCGCCTCTTATCAGCATAGTAGTAGTTGTTGTCATTATTTGATCGAACGTTGAAGTAGAAAATAGGAGTCCAAAGTTTCGGGTATTTTTTCAGACCAGCCAGCCTAATGCATCGAACTGACGGCAATTAGACAGAACATTTACGCTTTACATGGAGATATTCCCCTTGCCCTTCATTTGAATTTCAGACATTTGCCACACTTTCTTCAAATACGCACAACGTTTAAAGTCCGCGCATCGTTTGTTTGCCGCATTTAGCCAGTCCACCAATCACCCATTCACCAATCACCAGTCCACCAATTCACCAGTCCACCAATCACCAGCACTATATATGAACAAAATACTCTGGGCCGACGACGAGATTGATCTCCTCAAACCGCATCTGATGTTCCTTCAAAACAAAGGCTACGAGGTGGTGACTGCCACCAATGGCCATGATGCGGTGGAAACCTACACGGAACAGGCTTCCGATATTGATGTGGTATTCCTCGACGAGAGTATGCCGGGCCTCACGGGTCTGGAGGTTTTGATGAAGATCAAAGCCATCAATCGCAACGTGCCCGTGGTGATGATTACCAAAAACGAGGCAGAACACGTCATGGAAGATGCCATTGGGGGGCAAATTTCCGATTACCTCATCAAGCCGGTTAATCCCAACCAAATCCTGTTGACCCTCAAAAGGATATTGGACAACAAACGGCTCGTGAGCGAAAAGACCGCGTTAAACTACCAGCAGGAATTCCGCGAAATCTTCATGGAAATCACGGGCGGTCTCAACCAAACCGAGTGGGTGGATGCCTATAAAAAGATTGTGAACTGGGAAATGCGGGTGGATGCCAACGAGGCCACGGGGGTGAGTGAAATTCTCTCCCAACAAAAAGAGCAGGCCAATACGGAGTTCTCCAAGTTTGTGATAAAAAACTACTTTGACTGGGTAGATAAGTCCAAAGAAGTTGGCCCCATCATGTCGCACTCCATGATGCGCAAGCATATTTTCCCGCACATCGGAAACGGTACGCCCACCATTATGCTGCTGCTCGACAACCTCCGCTACGACCAGTGGAAAACCATCGAACCCATCCTGAACGAGCTGTTTAGGACCGAGCAAGAAGGTTATTTCTTTAGCATTTTGCCCACGGCAACCCAATACAGCCGCAACGCCATATTTGCAGGCATGATGCCTTCCGACATAGAAAAGACCTTCCCCGACAAATGGAAAAACGATATGGACGAGGGTGGCAAAAACACGTTCGAGGATTTCTTTTTGGGCAAACAAATCGAACGCGCTTTCCGCAAGCCCGTCAAGTGGGACTACATCAAAGTCACTAACGTGAACCACGGTAAAGACCTGAATGACAACATCTTAAACTGTCTGAACAACGACCTGACGGTTATCGTCTACAACTTCATTGACATGCTTTCCCATGCCCGCACGGAAATGGAAGTATTGAAAGAACTCGTAGGCGACGAACGCGCCTACCGCTCGCTCACGCGCTCCTGGTTCTTGCACTCTCCGCTTTGGACTGCCCTGAGAAAACTCGAAGGCCGCGACGTGCAACTTTTTGTCACCACCGATCATGGCACTATTCGCGTACAAACACCCTCCAAAGTAGTAGGCGATCGTGAAACCACCACCAATCTGCGCTACAAAGTAGGCCGAAACCTCCAGTACGAAGCCCGCGATGTGCTCGCCCTCAAAGAACCGAATAAAGCCGGATTGCCACGACCCAACATCAGCAGCACATTCATTTTTGCCAAAGAAGACTACTTTTTCCTGTACCCCAACAACTACAACCACTACCACAATTATTACAAAAATACCTTCCAGCACGGCGGAATTAGTCTGGAGGAGATGATCTGCCCGGTGGTGAGGATGCGGAGTAAATGAAATCGTCATTAGTCGTCATTGGGTCATTGTACGTCATTAATCGTCATTAGTCGTCATTGGGTCATCGGGTCATTAGGTCATTAGTCGTCATTGGGTCATTGTACGTCATTAAACGTCATTGGGTCATTAGTCGTCATTGGGCCAATGACGACTAATGACCTAATGACCCGATGACACAATGACCCAATGACGTATAATGACCAAAAAAAATCCCCCTCCACATTGCTGCGGAAGAGGACATCCCAAAAACCGATTACATCTTTATATCGTCGGCACAGGGCCGTGATAAGTCATTTTATTTTACCCAAAAAAGCAAGGTCATAGTGTTGAATTTTCGAAGAAGCCAGCAGTGTGGTAGGCTTGAATTGAATTAACAACTTCTGGCGGTGGATTATCGAGAAGAGCACAATTGTTAATGCAAAAGTAACGCCAGTTTCCATTTTTTAGCATATAAAGTTTCTAAAATAATATCGAAAAGGATTTGTTGAAGCGGATGAACACAGCATTTTATCAAAAATCCTCGCCGATTTTATTCAACTGATTTCCAGTGTGTTGTCCAGTGCTGTCAGCCTTTCCCGGAGGGACAAATGCTGTGCATTGAAGTGTTTAATTTGGGCTTCTTCATTGGCCAAAAGCGCATCTATTTCTCCAAAATTGTCTCCAATACGACCCTTTATGGTGCGCACATAGCCGCGCAGTTTGCCTTCGAGCGCTTCTTGCATTTGGGTGCGGCCTTTCGCGATCTCTTCATCGTAACCTTTCACGATTTTGCTGCGCTGCGCCCGCGCCGTAAATCCGGCGAACAAAACGCCGATCCCGGTGAGTACGCCGCCCGTGATATCAAATACCGCCATTTTCGTTACACCCGCCAAAATGAGTCCAACGACCGCTACCCCACTGCCAGCCGCGATGTTGGGCGACACACTGGCATTTTCTGGGAACAGCCGCCCGTCGTTGAAACTTTCGGAACGCGACATGAAGCGGGCGAAGGCTTCCTGGAGTTCTTTCATCACGGCAGCCCGTTTTTCTGAAATGGTCTCGAAGATATAAGAATCGCTCCTGACCACGGTGTCGGCGGCGCGGATCTTGAGGTCAATCATTTTTGCCATTTGTTGCACCGAATCGGCAAGGTCTACCACGCCGTCGTTGAGTTTGTTGCGGAGTTCGGCGTTGAGTTGCAGTTCGAGCTGTTTGGCGAGGCCGTTGAGCCAATCGGTAATACTGGCTTGTTTGTTGAAAAGGCCCATAAAGGAACGTTTTAACAGCGATGGGAAGGAGAGGCCGTCCGAAAGTTCCTGACCCATTATACGTGTGATACGGTCATAGCCATTGAGGAGATTCTCGATCAACAAGGACACATGGTGGTTTGATTTTTTCTCTTGATTGTCAAGCGTTTGGCTTATGTCGTTGCGAAATTCAGTGTCCACCCGGAACTGCTCGGCACGGGTGTCGAGGTCGCTGCGCAGGCGTTCGAGGATATGGTGCGAAGTGGTGAGGTTGTTCTTCAATTTTAAGGCTGCCCCCCTACCCCCGGTCACGTGGGTACGGATGTAATCGCGGACTCCCGAGAAATTGCTCTGATCGAATCGGCCTTCGAGTTCGGCCTTCGCGCTGGTGGCGTAAATGACGGGTTCAGCCATGCCTTTTTTTAGAGCAAAATCATACAAACCGCGCTCGTTCACCGCCAAATCCGCTTCTGAAAGCAGGTCTTTTTGCTGGAGCACAAAAATGATTTTTTTGTGCCAATCGCTGTGGATGAAATCAAAAAAATCCCAGGCCGACTGCCGGTAAGGATTTTTTGCTTCAAAAACGAAAATGACCAGGTCGCTGGCGGGGATAAAATTCTCGGTGATTTCCTGATGCCGTTCGATGATGCTGTTGGTGCCGGGCGTGTCCACCACCGCGATGTCGCGCAGGATATCAATGGGCAGGAAGATCTTTTTAAGGTAGGGGTTAACGATCACCGTTTCCTCCTGGTCGCCGTACAAAATCTGCTGCACCGTATCGGTCATAGGTTGCGGCGCCACCGCACAAATCTCCCGATTCGACTCCAACAGCGCATTGACAAAACTGCTTTTCCCGGCCTTCACCTCGCCCACGATGACGAACATGAACGGCTCGGACATTCGGTTGCGCAGCTCGCCCACCATGACGGCCAGTTCCTTATGGCCGATTTCCTGGCTGAGTTGCTGGAGGTCTTTCACGAGGTCCTCGCATTGGGCGCGAAGGGCGATGGTGTGTTGGTTTAGAATCATGGGGTAAACTTAGGGAGAATTGGGGAAAACGTTGGAGACCTATAAGGTTTTTGTAAACCTTATAGATCTGGCATTTACCATTCAAAGTATCGGTGGCTACGAAAGCGGTGACCTATGGCTGATGGCCAATTCAATATGACCATTCTGAATTTTGAAAAAGGAGGGCTGCGTGATTTCCATGGCAGCTTATCTTTGCCCCAATCACCTTAAGTTTTATCCCACCATGTCCAATAACCGTTTCTTCCTCACCCCATTGCTCTTCGCTTGCCTTTTTGGGAGCTCGCTATTTGCGCAAAAGCTCAATTACCTGGACAAGCAATTTTTAATCGGAACTTCAATGAGCGGAAACCCCGGCTGGAACGACCCGGAAGGTGAGCGCTTCTGGCTGGCGGCCTGGAATCAAAGAGGCGCCATTGGATGGACGAAACGATTTTTTTGGGGGCTTCAAAACCGTTTTCTTTGGTCGAAAGCAAACGAGCTTCCCGTAGTACAAACCTGGCTCGGAGGGGGTTTTATCCGTTACTATTTAATGGTTCCACGCGGTGAAAAACGCCGTTGGGCCTTTTCTGCCGAATTAGGCGGCTACTGGGGCAATCATTACCTTTCGGAAGATGTTGGCGTAAACGGCGCCGTAAAAAAATCAGGGCAGTCCATTACCAATCTCGGATTTTCGTTGGAAATGAGGGCTTACAAAAACGTATGGATTGAATTGGCCCATAATATTGTGTTCCTGGCCCCTCTGGATTTAAATGCCTATCCTTCTCTTGGCGTTGTGTGGCATTGGGGCAAAACGAACGCTTTTGCGCGTTGAATATTGACCGTTGACTGTTGACTTTTGACCGTTGGCTGTTGAATGCCACGCTTAGCATCGGTCAAAAGTCAATGGTCAAAAGTCAACGGTCAACCCTCAAAACTCCAGCACAAAACGCGCCCCTCCACTGCTCGAAGTACTCACCCGAATATCCCCGCCATGTAACTGCATGATCTGTTTTGAGATACTCAATCCCACGCCGGTACCCGTTGGTTTGGTGGTAAAGAACGGGATAAAAATCTCGTCCAAAAGCTCGGCAGGAATACCCGGGCCATTGTCCTCTACCTCGATGAATGGGTGGCCTTTGGCGTCGGCCCCAGCGCGGAGGGTAATGCGGGACTGGTGGATTGGTGGATTGGTGGATTGGTGGATTGGTGATTGGTAATTGGTCTGTGCCGGACTATTTGGCAACACACCGAACGCTTCTCTTGCATTTTTAACTAAGTTTAGCAGCACCATTTCCAGTTGTGCGGCATCAGCATGTAGGCGAAGCGTTTCGGGCTGCACAAAGGATTCGATCTTGATATTCGACTCTTTACTTTCTGAAGTAGCCAGTTGTACCACACGTTCCAGCAGGGTTTTGGCGGAAATATCTTCCAGTCTCGGCTGCGGGATGGCACTGAACGAACGGTAGGCTTCCACAAAATTCACCAGTCCACGGCTGCGCACGGCCACCACTTCGAGTGCTTCAGTGAGATCGGCAGTAGCGGCGTTTTGGGGCAAATCGTGCTTTACAATTTCCTGCGCCGTTTCCACCAGAGAGACAATGGGCGTTACGGAATTCATGATTTCATGGCGCAATACCCGCGTCAGATTGCGCCAGGCATCTACTTCTTTGCGTTGTAGCTCCGGGTGGATATTCTGGAGCGTGAGTAGCCGTACGGCACGGCCTTGCAAACTCACACTCACACCTTGTACGGCCAGTTGGCGGTTGGTTTCCGGCTGATAGAGCATTTTTCCCTTGGAAGTTAGGTTTTGAACAAATTGCGTGAGGGCCTTGTGCCGTTCCGGCAAATCGTGCAGATGGTGCAAACGGTACACGCCCAGCAATTGAAAGGCCGCGCTGTTCGATACCAGTACCCCCGATTGTGCATCAAACACCAAAATACCAGCACTGAGATGTTGTACAATGGTATTGAGAAACAGCAGATTGGCTTCTTTTTCGGCGCGGGTTTGCCGAAAGGCTTCGAGTACTTCGTTGAACTGACGGTTGACCTCTGCAAAAGAATCCCCCTTGTCCTTGGCCGACGAAAAACGGATGGCAAAATCAGAATACCGCACACTCTCAAAAAAGCGGGCAAGGCGGCGGTTGGTGTCATTTACATAGCGAAACAGGCTGAATGCCAAACTTATTGCCACGATTCCGAGCAGTACCGCCAGTGCTATTTGTGGACTTTCCAAAGTAGCGGCGACCACCGAAGCCGCAATCGCCGTTCCGAGCAACACGATACGCCAAGCCAGTACAACGGAAAAAGTGCGAACAAATGCCATGTTCAAATAAGTTCGTGGATGTGTACCTGAATCCCCCGCGCCATTTTTCCCAAGGGCAGGTCGTTTTCATCTGCGCCGAAAGGTTCCTCGATTTCCTCGGCAATCAGTTCCAAACTCGCCAGTACATAAAAGATGAAGCCGACGATGGGAATCACCCAATAACCCAAATTAAACACAAACCCGAACGGCAGCGTAGCAACGTAGAACTGGATGAATTTTTTGATAAATACGCTGTAAGAATAGGGGATCGGGGTGTTTTTAATGCGCTCGCAGGCTCCGCAAATCTCGGTGAAGGATTGCAATTCGTTGTTGAGGAAAAGTAGTTGCTCGCCCGTGATTTTTTTCTCTTCGAACATATCGTGCGTTTGCCGCAGCATCAGGGATGCCATTTGGTTGGGTATGTGCTTCTCCAAATCTATTTTTTGCTGAACCTCGAGGGGCAAGTCATCAAATAGTTCAATGCGCGTGTCTTCGCTGCGCAGGTGATTTTTGAGCGCGGAAGCGTACATCGGAATGACTTGTCTGAAGAAATGGCGGTTCGGATCCTCGGCAGGCAAAATGGCCGAAAGTTTCATGGCCAGGTTGCGGCTGTTGTTCGTCAGGGAGCCCCAAAGTTTGCGACCCTCCCACCAGCGTTCGTAAGCGGTATTGGTGCGGAATACCAGCAAAAACGAGATGACAAACCCCAACAGCGTGTGCATAATGGTAATGTTGCGGAGGTGGCTTTTTTCGGTAAGTTGCCAGACTTCTATTTCCAGCCAAGCGATCAGGCCCGAATAAGCGCAAACCAACAATATCCAGGGGAAAAGCCTCCGAACCGTGTCGGAGCGGTGAAAATGGTAGGGCCAGGAGAACCATGCTTTTGGGTCGTGTGCAATCATTGGAATACTTTTGCGGACAAAGGAAAGTTATTTTGCCAAAACAAATACAAAACCGCCGAATGGGAACTCTGCCAGGATGCCTTGCGCATGGCCTGGTGGGAGGTGGCACCCAAGGCTTTTCGGCTGAAATATCCGGAAATAAATCCTGAATGAGCAATATGATAAAAGCATCTCAAAATCGGCTGATTATCAGCCTGTTACTCCTATCCTCCACCCTACTGCACGCTCAAAACACCTATTCCCTGCAATTAGGAACTGATCTTCCTTTGATGGGTCTGGGCATAGGAACCAGTGCATCGGGTTGGGCTTTAGGGAAAAAAATCAAACCCCTTCAACCCGCTGAAATAGCCCTGCTAAATCGCAACGACGTATTTTCAATAGACCGAAAAGCAACTTATTTGCTTTCTGAAAAAGCAGCCCGGGCAAGCGACCTCGTTTTTTACGCGGCAACGCTTGCACCTGTTTTATTGCTGGCGGACCCAAAAGCCAGAAAAGAATCGGGGGCGATCTCGGTGATGTATCTAGAGACCATCATGCTTACCGGG
>Ga0247844_1001915_pt1 | contig 35811 bp, 37 predicted proteins | sample LaCtaG_FD_192421 | JGI IMG/M metagenome (GOLD analysis project Ga0247844, IMG submission 192421) | Freshwater microbial communities from meromictic Lake La Cruz, Castile-La Mancha, Spain - LaCruzMarch201714.5m_1 | ecosystem: Environmental > Aquatic > Freshwater > Lake | place: Spain: Castile-La... | reverse complement strand
TAGAACTAGTGGTATCCTTTATATAAAGGGGCTGTGCGTAGTTGGTATCGTAGGGACAGCGAAATCACTAACGATACCAACGGGTTTCATTAGTCCCTTTAATTTTAGATGATTTTATCTATTTGTATTTTTTTGGTTGTCAGCGCCCTGCGCCATTTATAAGCGGGTTTTGAACCCTGTTAACACGTTGTGATAAGTTGCAGTTTGTGTGCAGTGATATCCGACATTCCGCAATAAACTCATGAATAAAATTCCCAATATGGTTTACCTAGACAATCAAGTATAATTTTTTGTCTATCAATAATGTTTGTGACCACAGTCGTGGTTTTATCAATAATTAATACACTGATCCCTTGAAAGCAAAAGAATACCCATTTTGCTGTTGGGCGCTGAGTTGGTTTTTTCTTCATATCTGGGAAAAAGGCATTTTTTTCTGCGAGGCGTTGCCTAATCAGGTGTTCGATGCCAGCATAAACCATAAGGCTACAAGTCATTATCATTAACAACGCCTCGATGCGCTCTGGTTTTTTTAAAAACAATGATGAAGTCAGAAAATCTGGACTTTTTAAAAACCGAAACCCACGCTCAACGGCTTGCTGAGATTTGTACTCCTCAAGTAAAAACTGCATACAGAGCTTATCGGTAAGATCGTTGGTCCCCAATATAAAAAGACCATTGGTTTGCTGTGCTTCATTTCGTAAATTCAAGTCCGTCGTAATCATGCCGGTAATTTGGAAAGTCGTAATCACTTCATCATTCAATCCAGGGCGACCACGTTTGGTTCGTTTATCTTGCCGTATGATTTGTGACTCATTGATGCGAATAAATTCTTGTTTATCAACCCACCGTTGTAGGGCTTGGCTGGCGTCAGTATCACAGGCAAATTTTTGTCGACAAAGCTTTCTGAAATCGATAACCGAACGCTCTGTTTTTTTTCTAATTGCGGCATCTAAAATATGCTTTTCTCGTGTCTTGGCTTGAGCGCTTTTGATCAATAACCATCGCTGCTGAATACCCCCATAGTTTGAATCAAACCATGCGCCAGCATATCCGTCTTTTAATTCTGTCCAGATAACTTGTGGTGCTTTGGCTAAAATAGCTTTAGCTTCTTTCAGTTTTTGAGGGACTCGTGTGATAAATAACTGCCCTTGTTCAGCTAAAGCCTGTACCGTCTCTTCTATGTATAAAGCTGCGTCGCCAATAAAATAAGTATTATGATAAGCTGCCTTTAAACTTTTTAAGTGCGATTTTACTGTCTTTTTAAACGTTTCGGTATCGTTTACATTGCCACTGACAGCTTGCATGTATAATGGAATGCCTGCCTGATTTTCTGTTATAAGACTCAAGACAACTTGATTTAAATCAGGGCGATGATCACGACTGTATCCTCGTGTAATATGAATCGACTTTGCATCAATATCTCGCTCATATTGACCATCTAAATGAAAACTTGTTGTATCAATATTTAAACTTTTACATGGAAGCTTGAGATACTTAACAACGCGTAAAGCGATCTCTTGATATAGCCCGGAGACACCCAGCTCATATAGTGAATCTAAAAATCGCCCCATCACATCTTCATTAATATGGGATGGCAGAATACCTTTGCCTAATAACCGCTCTGTAGGCTTCTCTGAAAAATATTCTGGATACATATGTAACGTTCTGCTTACAAAGCCAAGGCCATTCAATATCATTGCAACAAGAAGCGTACCATTGGAGATCATACTTTTATGCGACTCCTTGGGCATACGATTATTTATCAACTCTTCAAGACCAATTTCTTTGCAAAAACCAGAAACTAAACCCAAGTGATCCAATCGTTGTATGTCAAAACGTGATGCATCCATTTCTACCTTCCAAAAAGTAGTAATAGATCAAAATCCGATCCACTTGTCAATGGTTTTTGGGAAAAAATTAATTTAGAAAGTTACTGCGGAATGACGGTTGGCACACCTATAACCTACAAAAGTGGGCGCCATTATTAAATGAGTTTGATCAAAATTACCTATCACCCTATATTAATTACCACAGACCATGTTTGTTTTCAGAAGAGGTTGCCGATAAGCAGGGTAAAATAAAGAAAAAATACTCCTATAAACTAATGATGAGCCCGTATGATAAATTCAAGTCATTAAAGGTTGCAAAGCAATATTTAAAGCCGGGAGCAACATTTACTGAGCTCGATGAAATCGCCATGAAATTAACAGATTTGTAAGCAGCCGAACAGTTACAGAGAGTGAAATAATTGTGTTCAAAAAAATTTCGAGGATACATAAACTTCAAATAAAGAGCACGAAACTAGTATATCATTACAAGATTCCACGGAGGTTGTAGGTAACTACCTTGCTTTCGCTATCCCTGGCTCAAGCTTTTTGGAACTTAGTCGCAAATCATCTTGATAATAACTGTGATTAAAATGCCGTAATTATGACAAGATCACCATTCCATTAATAACAGTGGCAGCTTGAGCCTTTATATTCATTTGAGACTCATTTTAGGATTGGAATATACTCCCTCTAGAACAAATTAAGGAACAGCTCCACCTCCACCTGCAGCACCTCCACCTCCACCTCCAGCACCTCCACCTCCAGCACCTCCACCTCCAGCACCTCCAGCACCTCCAGCACCTCCAGCACCTCCACCTCCACCTCCAGCACCTCCTATTGTTTTTTGTAGCTTTTCTGCGGTCTCTTTTGCTCCTTGTTTTGATTGATCTCCACCTTTTTCTACAGCACCTTTGGTTTCTTCAGCCCATGCACTGCTATCTTGGCCATATGACTCTTGTGTTCCTCCTATCCATCTCATCACTTTATCGGGCACATTATGAATCAATGTAAATGCCTTTTGAGTTAATGTTACATACATCGACACGAATATGGAAATATAAAACAATGAACCCAGTAAATTTGCCCACGGGTATTTTTGCCAATTAAGCCCTCCCCAAGCACTGTAAGCAGTTGGTTTGTTGCCCGCAGCAGCTATATCAGCGTCCCAACCATCTATAAGCAAATAACCGGCAGCCTCCCTAAACGTTGCTGATAAAATCCAGACCCCAACAGTAGACATCATAATCCCTGCCACAAAGCCTATGACCATCAAGGATGGACGCAAGAAAACATTCATCAATATCATAATTCCTGTTTCACCTTTACCAATCACACCCTCGGCTTCTGCTGAAGACAGTATCAAGGCAACCAGAGGTGCTGCAATCATGGACTCTATAACAGCAAAAAACCAACCGATGACTCCAAATAAAAATATCATATAGGGCACTAGAGGAACATAATAGGCTGTTGTGAAACCTACAGAAAGGAAATAGGCAATCCAACTTGTAATGATAGGCATCATGAGGCCAAAGACAGTCATGACCATGAGTGAAAGGGCAGGCTGAAAGGCGGCTCCTATGAGAAATCCTACTGCAACTATAGCAAAATATGTATCAAGACCAGTTTGAATAAAATAAGCGCCCATATTTGCAATATTAACAATAGGACTTAGTGTTTGTTTGGTTAATATTTCCATACCTTTTTGTACCATTGGGATAAGAGATACCTTAATCGGCAAAACAACAAGGAGATTAATTGCAAGAGTCATCACAATCATTACCATCGCTTGAATTGCAAGTATAAAAATATTTAAAATCCCAATAAAGAAATTGCCAACTGTTGAGGGAATGCACATAAACCCTTCACAACCCTTGTATTTAAGTAGCAAATCAATCCTAGCAGGTGCAAGCGACGGCTTACTAAAAAGATCTTTGGCAGGATCTATTGTAGAGCTTCCAGTTATATTAAAAAAAGCGCTATTCCCTACAAAACCATATACTGTAGATGCACAGGCCATTTCTGTTAACCCTTGGGGCCCCCCTTGAGTCTCGATATAACCCTGCCCAGCAGCCAGATCAAAATTACCACTATTAAAACGCAAATTTTTTGTACAGCCGGAGGTACTGGAGGTAGTTGAAGAGTTTACTAGACCAGAAATCAATCTTTGCAAATTAACGATAGGTTTAATTGTGGAGTTAATTGGATTGTTGTTTATCAATATACAAATTCTATTAGTGCTGGGGTTGTCACAATCTGTTGGAAGCTTTTTGGCTGCATCGACCACTTCCAAATAATCGAGGGATTCTAGAAGTCCAGAGTCAACATCTTTCTTCATAGGTCCTGACATCTTATTCTGATTACTTAAGTTAATTAATTTAAAGAAATATGCACCAGCATACATCCACCCATTTCGTTGCGCATCGGCAATAAAAGATCGAGTGCTTTTCGCCGTTTCCGCGCCACTTTTTTGTTGCGCCTGTATGCTAAAAAAGGGCTGCATCACCCCATAATATGCCAGTATTGAATTCAAAAATTCATTTCCTGTAAACAATACTGGAATTGAAGTGTTGTTACCCGGGGAGCCCCAGTTCTGACAGGATTTCCCTGGTGAGGTTTGATAACAAGGTCGACCATCAGCATCCAAAGCCACCCCAAATTGTAATTTTGCATAATCTGCTGCTTGATTACTAGCTGTTGAAGAAGCTGGGTTAAAATCAGGATCATTATTAACAATTGCCATTCCTGCAGCCTTTAAAAAAGTATACATGGTTTGAACAGCTATATTTCGACTATTTTCCAAGGCCTGAGCATCTGCTGAACCAGGTGTAATGACACTCCCGTTAAGAGCTCCTGTTGGAATTGGCTTCCACTTAATCGTTCCACACGCTCCATTTAGGTTCGAATAATAACCTTGAACGTCTGGCATGTTTGGCATGTCAAGCAACATTACTCCGGATTCTAGTCTTGCAGTTAAAGGATCCGTAGAACCCAGTAAATCAGGTATGGGCTTACTGCAGATGGTAGAGTCTTTGTTCGCATTGGTACAAGTTTTTTTCGAATTTGCAATCCATTGTTGCAGCCCATACATACAAACAATACCTGAAAGCATTTTAGCAGCGCCGATATATACTGTATCCCTTTCCGATGCTCCCCCCGCTCCTTTTGAACTAATTTCTGCAGTACTTATCTGTTGCTGAATCAGTTGCCCACCTTGATTTAGGTAAGACAAAGCCGCATTCCAGATTTTATCCGCCGCACCCACACCTTGTATCACAACCCACATGAAAAAAACTTGTATCATGCAATAGCCCGATGCTTTAGGAACAAGAAGAGCCATACTGATTGTAATTCGAAGCGGAACCATAATGGAGGACCACTGTTTGCCGAGAAACTCACCTTCCTGTGCCGTATTGATAGTGCCTACAATCAGTATATACATAGTGATAATACTTGAGAATGCCAAAACTGCCGTATTAAATACACCCATCATTCGCCCAAATATCTGGCTTCCTGAGCCTGCTAGAACACCATCAACCACACCAAAAATATTAGCAAGATAAACCAAAGACTGATCGTTCGCGGGTGGAGCAAATGAAAATTGTGTGCCGGCGTTAGAGCCTTGCGCAAATGCCACCTGAAAAAAAAGGTCTAAAAACAAAAAAATAAACGTCAACAAAAAGCGCATATTATTCCTTTTTAAAATTAAGAATAAACCAATCTTTAATGTTACAGTTAAGACGCCTATACTTAATTAACGTATAATAAAAATGGTATCGAAAAGCCAGTGCAAACAGAATCAGGGCAATGAAAAATGCAATCATTGTCGGCGATAAACGCTCCATTATAAAACTATATGCCGCATAAATCATCATTAAAAATGCTAGCAGTAAACATAAACCACTTAATAACAGTAAGGCTTTTCCATTTTGATTGAGTTTTTCATCATCCAATTTGTAACGTTTTACAAGTACATTAAAATCGCGCGCCTTATTTGTACCAACGTCATCTAAGCGCAGAAATGAATTAACTATTTTCATTAAATATTTCAATGAATTGATATTTCTATTAAAGTCAGACCATTCTTTGTATTTAACAATTCTACCCACCCATTTAAACATTTTTATACTCTTAAAATATTTGCTTATGACCAATTATTCAGTCATATTATTAATTTGATTATCTATAATATAAAATCAATTATTAAACTTTTGCAACTCAATAATGACATATTATTTAATGGGACAACAAAATGCCTGATTTAAGTCATCAAGCCTCTAACGAATATTGGTCACAATTCTTTGATCCGAGTGTATATCGTGTTATTTGTTTTTTAGAAAGCGTAGAAAATAACTTTTTAGATGGCCAGCAAGATTTAGAAACGGCTATACAAGCATTGAGTACCGCACTCGATCAAATTCATTTTATTGACATTAATCAACTTAAACATGAAGAAATTTTTATTCGTTTAATTGCCAATATCAAAACCAGTCGGGGCTTACGCTTATTACAAGCCATTGATCAAGCCCACCCTGGAAGTGCATCGCGGGTTATCATGTACGCAGAATCAGCTGCCAAAAATCCTGAAGAACCCTCAAGTATTTTCCTAAAAAGAAATCTTGCATTCGAACGGCTTCGATTATTGTCTAGAGTATTTGCCGAACCTCGATTGCGTATCATTTTAAAAGCCATAGAAGGTGAAGAATGAACTATCTAAAAAAAACAAAAACACATTTACCCATTATTTTCTTACTTTTCCTGTCATGCTCTGTGGCATATACACAGGCTACAGCGGCTGCAGCATGGGGAGGTGCGCTTGAAAGAATTCAAAAAGATATTGAGAATATTGAACAATATTTGGGCTTTACCCCGCCATCATTAAGGCCTAGCACCCCCACCCCCACTCTAGAGTATTCTTCTAATAGTAATCAATTAATAAAAGAGGACGGTGTAAAGAAATCCCCCACCTTCATGTCCATAACTCCTGCAAATAGCGCCACAGCTAACCTTTTTAGCACGTTTTCCGCAAATTTCAATCAACCTTGGTTTATACCCGTCAATGAGGAGGACCCATTGGGGACTCATTTAAACCGTCTAGAAAATCTACTTTTCGAACAAATAATGAACTTCACCAATCATTTAAATGCCCCATTAACAAATAAGCAGTCTTCTGCGCAGCCGCTGTCTTCTGCGCAGAAGACTGCTACAATCATGAGTCCCGTCAGCCAAGCTGTGTTAAATATTTTAAGCGTGACCCCTGATAGTTATTGTCCGACTAATCCAACGTCGTCGTCAGACGACTGCCCCTTTAATTACACGGCCAGCAAGTTAATAGCAAATGCTCTTGGTTTAACCAGCAGCGACTCTAAATTTGATATAAATAGTTTTGACTTTTCAACTAGCAATAAAAGTATAGGAGACAATTTTGCTAATCTATTCCCTCAAGACAACCAAAAAGGAGGCAATCCTCAACAGAGAGTATTAAGCCAAGTAGATAGCTCAGTTTTTTTATCTCCACTCGTCTATACCACAACAGATTCGAGCGAAGGAAACTCGTGTGGTGGCGGTCTAAACTGTGGTTTAGACAGTCAAGCTGATTCTCAATTAAAAAATGCTGTTAATTTTGTTAGTCATGTCTCGGGCACTATTCTTCCATCTAGTGTATTGCCCACTATGAAGAACCTGCAGGATATACAATCCGTATTGACATCAAAATCAGAGCCATTAGTCCTAAAAAATAGTGCTTTCCAAAGCCTAGGTGCTTACATTATAGGAACGCGTATCTACGCAGCTAGAGAATCGGTAGGCTTGCAAAATATTTATGAAATTTTAGCGCGTCGCATTCCAATTCCAGACGACACAGGCTCTCCCCCATCAAGCCAAGCTTTAAATGAATTCATCATGGCAACATACCGATTATTTACACCGAATCAACTAACCCCAGGAGCATCAAGCTGGCAAAATAAAATCAACCTAGCTTCCTCAACTACAGTACAAAAAGAAACGGCTTTATTGCTCTCTGAAATTAATTATCAATTGTATTTAATGCGCCAACAACAAGAGCGCTTGGTATTGACCAATAGTGTATTGCTCATAAGCAACTTACAGTTACAGTACCCTCAAATTCAACCTATAAAATGATGGATCGAATCTTTTCAATGACATCCTTGACTTCAATTAAACGCATGACATCAGGATGATGGACTTTTTCAAACCAATCTTTATCTAAATTCTTAACATCGTGGGTATGGTACTGACACTTAGCTTGTGGAAACTGATTGACCGCATAATTTAATTGGCCATAAGGGCCTGATATTTCAGGCTTGGTCACGGCATGAAGGCTAATGACCTTGGTGCCCACAGCTGATGCCATGTGCGAAGGCCCTGTGTCAGGACAAATCAGCAGATCGGCCTGGGCAATCAAAGCAAACAATTGCACCAATTGTGTCTTACCCACGAGATCATGGACATCCACATCTTGCATAATTTCATCTGCAATTTTTCTGTCTAAGCGTGAAGGACCTCCAATCAATATTACATGTGCCGCATATTGCTGCTGTAAAAATTGTATGACATCAATATATCTTTCTGATAGCCAACAACGTTCAAGCTTACTGGCTGCTGCATTGATTAACACTACAGGACCTAATGTCCTATCAAACATTTGCAAATACTGGGACACCCATTGCGTAGCGTCTGGCTCTAAGGGGATATCCCAAGCCACTTTTTGTGTATCGGCTCCTAAATATTGGGCAAATTGTAAAAAACCTTCTAAAGTATGGGTTTTACGAAAAGGAATCGATTCATTGATAAACCAACGATGCCCTTCTTGAGCCCGAATCTTGTCATAGCCAATTTTTCGCCTGGCTTTAATTAAAGGATATAATAAATGCGCCCTAAAACTTGCCTGGGTTGCCAACAAAACATCGAAATGATAGGCCTTTAATTTCTGTCTAAAACGCCAAAAATCGCTTAAAGTTTTCGGTTTCTCAATCACCACAAAGTCTATACCAGCAATATTTTTTACTAAGTCATACGCCGGTCTAGAAATAATCCAAGTGATTTTTGCATCTGGGAAAGCCGCTTGCAAAGCCCGAACTGTTGGGACATACATTAATACATCGCCTATCGCAGATAGGCGAAACAATGCGATAGATTGCAGTGACATTATTCTTCCAAAATAAATTGTGTCCCACAGTAAGGGCAAACCTCTTTTTTGGTCTCAGCAATTGGCAAATACACCTTTGGATGGGCATTCCATAACTCCATCGCAGCAGTAGGGCAAGATAAAGGCAAGTCTTGGGCTTTGATAATGACAACTGACTCTTTGCATGCCGGAATTAAGTTGGAATCCATAAAAATCACTCTTTTGTGTAAAAAAATATTAACTATTATCCAATATTTCTTGCATGAGAGCTAATATTTTTACCTTAATTTCAACATCCGGGCATAAAAAAATATGCTTATTCTCATACCCTCGAATCCAGGTCATTTGACGTTTGGCCAATTGCCGTGTGGCAAACAATATTTTTTCTGACCAATTGCTCGTATCAGCATCTTGCAAAAAGGTAATGGCTTGACGATAACCGACACTTTTTAATGCCGGATGTTCCAGATTTAAGTCAGGCAAGCCTAAAATATATTGCACCTCGTCTAACAAGCCAAGCTCAAGCATCTGATTTAATCGCGTCGCAATGCGTTGATGCAGCCATTCTCTTGGATCAGGAAGCAAGGCCATATTGACCCACTGGGTATCAGGTAGTGATTGCTGATTGCTAAGCCACTGGCTCCATGGCTTACCTGTGATATGATAAATCTCCAAACCGCGCAAAATTCTTTGTTTGTCGTGCGGATGGATTTTCGCTGCAGCAACAGCATCGACTTGAAAAAGCCTGTCATGCATCGCTTGCCAACCCAATAATTGCGCGCAATTCAATAACTCCTCTCGAATCTCAGCAGAGGCTTGAGGTAATTGTGCAAGTCCTTGTTGCAAGGCATGAAAATACATCATCGTACCACCAACCAGCAAAGGATAGTGATCTCGAGCCCAAATTTCTTGGATGAGACTATTAGCATCTCTGCAAAAATTCGCCACTGAGTACACTTGACTTAAGGAACAGCAATTTACCAAATGATGCGGGTAACGTTTTAAAATATCAGCTTCAGGCTTGGCGGCACCAATATTGAGTTCCTGGTACATTAAACTTGAATCCACATTAATGATTTCCAATGGCAATCCCATGGAAAGCTCACATGCCAGATCGGTTTTACCAATGGCGGTAGGACCCATTAAACAAAATACTGGTTTTGTCATTTGAAAGCCTTTTGACAGGTTTTATTATCTAAAACGCGTGCAAATATAGCAATTTGTTCGCTATCATGTGGAGGACTTAAGTCCTGAAGTATTTGTTCGTATTCTTTGGCTGTCACATCATAGGCAGAAAAGTTACAGCAAGAAAACAAATGATCAATAGAAAGTTCCTCGATACGCATATTGCTTTTGAAAACTTTGATCCACGTATTGAGATTTAACTGGGGCATAAACTCAGGAATACTACGAATACACACGCGATTATCATCCCAAAACGCTAAATCAATACCCCAATCAGCAACTTTAAGTTCAATGGACTGTCTTAATGCTTGTTTGACCACTGGGATATCTTTCATATAAGGCATCATCAACGCTCGAGATGGCCATGGTGTTGCCCAAGAGCGAATTTCATTTAAGAAATGAAACTGCCACCAACGCCCTGCATCAATAAGATAATAAAGATGTTGTGTAAGTGAAATTATCAAGAATTCAACATTGCAAAGGATCCAGGCTTGCGATTGCAATTGCATAGAATATGCTTCAGCACTGGTTTCTAAAGAGTGGACATTTCCAGATGACGATAGGGGTATTTTTACTCCTTCATTCCAATGAGGCTTTAGGCTGGTTAAAATAAAATCATATATTAATCGGGGCTGCTCAAAACGCACCTCATGTTTTGCAGGATGGACATTGATATCAACCATATCAGAAGGTAGTTCTAAATATAATACGCACTGTGGATGTCGGCCTTCAGGTAATAAACGTGCATAGAGTTGTTTTAAGGCGTGCATGATAAGTTTATCCTGCACTATTCGACCATTGAGATAAACCCATAGGCGATTATTTTGGCTACGATGTAAATCTAAAGAACTGAGCCATCCCCAAATGCGCATTCCCGACCGCTCAACATCAATAGCAATAGCCGAGTCATAAAAAGGCCGGCCCCATAGTTTACGAATTCGAAACAAATGTTCTTCAACGACAGTGGCTGCGGGAAAATTGAGGACAGCTTGTTTTTCATGGTATAAACTCAATTGTACTTGCGGAGATGATAAAGCAAACTTTTTAACTAGGGATTCAATGGCTTGCCACTCAAAAGCCACACTTTTTAAGAATTTTTTTCGCACAGGGACATTATAAAAAAGATCCCTAATCTCAATGGTCGTGCCTTGATGGCGAACCGCGGGCTTTAAATCATATTGGCCATCAATAGCGAGAAGATTCATTGCATGTGCTTGAGCATGTGGTTTAGATAAAATATTGACTTTAGCTACAGAAGCAATACTCGCCAATGCCTCACCACGAAATCCTTTGCTATGAATCTGATATAAATCATTTAAGGTTTTAATTTTACTGGTTGAATGAGGCTCAAGTGCCAGCAATAAATCCTCAGCCCAAATACCCTCGCCATTGTCTTCAATGGCAATACAGCTTAATCCAGCACCTTCAATGTCGATGCGAATCTCAGAAGCTTTCGCATCAAGGGCATTTTCCAACAATTCTTTTACTACTGAAACGGGGCGCTCAATGACCTCCCCGGCTGCGATTTGACAAGCTACGTTTGCATCTAAACGATAAATGAACTTACTCATTAAAACTGTTTCCCACGCGGTGGGTAGTCCTTAAAATATTGATACAATCCTTTAAAGATAGCCTCACTTAACTTTTCTTGATAACTGGGTGATGCCAATTGTTTTTCTTCGATAGGATTGGATATAAAGCCTGTTTCAACCAATATAGAAGGCGTATCGGGTGATTTTAAAACCACAAATCCTGCTTGTTCAACACGTTGGTTATGTAAAGTCGTCATTCCACCCAAATATCTTAAAACATTTTGTCCCATTTTAATGCCTGATTGAATCGTAGCTGTTTGCGATAGATCCATTAAAACAGAACGAACCATACCATTTTGATCATCCAAACCACGAAGATTGACACCTGCCAATTCAGAGTGATTCTCTTTTTCTGCCAACCATCGTGCCGCCTCACTGGTAGCTCCTCGCGATGAAAGCGCAAATACAGAAGCACCATGGGAGTGGACATTTGTAAATGCATCAGCATGGATGGCCACAAAAACATCGGCGTGATAATGTCTTGAGATATCGAGACGCCGACGTAAATCAATAAAATAATCACCATCACGCGTCAGTACCGCTTGCATACCCGCTTGGCGATTGATTTTTTGCTGCAATCGTTTAGCAATGGCAAGCACTACATCTTTTTCAAAGGTTCGATGGTAGCCTCTCGCGCCTGGATCTTTGCCACCATGACCTGGATCAATCACCACAACAATTTTTCTTTGTCCTATTGGTTTCCCGCATTGCGGTTGGGGTATCACCTTTGGGGAAGACAATTGCTGTAATTGTATATGTATTTTATAACCGCCTACATTAGAAGCGCTTTGCGATCGGTAATCGATAGCCGTAGGGCTTTGAATAACTACTCGGGTAATATTCGCTGAAAACTGTGCCACACGTACTTGATACGTATCACTGTGTTGTAGTCGTGGTACAAATGAACTTAAAGTGGTATTCGGTAAATCGACAACTAGTCGATAGGGATTGTTCAATTTAAATATTTTAGGATACGTGATGGCATCTAAGTGCAGATCTAAAGCTGTTTGAGAACCCCGCTGGTTAAGTTCCAGCTTTTTAAAAACAGTCGCATACCCCAAAAAAGAATATAGGGTTAAAAAAACGAAGACTTGCCACCTTGCCATGTTTCCCTCTTACATTGTTCAATAATTTCTTGCCCTTTGACGGACATGCCATGAATACATATTTTTCGTCCAGGCAATTGTAGAGAAAATTCTATCATGAAATCCATAAAAGGTGTGATAAAAGGTGCTTTTTCCGGCCATTCTATAAAACAAATGCTATCAGCGTTTAAATAATCCCGAAACCCGAGTTCCTCTAACTCATAAGGGCTGTTGAGTCGATACAAATCAAAATGGTGGCATAAACCAACATTGGAAAAATATGTTTCCACTAAATTAAACGTTGGGCTTTTAATGACGGACTGGACGCACAATGAATGCAAAATAGCCCGAACCAAGCAAGTTTTTCCCATGCCAATTTCACCTTGAAGCCCCATTACCAAACCTGGCGCCATCTTAGAAGAAAGATAATGTCCCAGTGAGAGCGTTTCGCTCTCATCTTTTAGCGCATAACACACAGATATCATAAGTCAGTTCCACCGCCATACTGAATTTGAAAAAGCACTTGTGATGCAAGTACTATCTCATTCATGGATTTTTGCTTAGCAATATCTGCAGCATTGGCATGTAACCATACCGCAAAGACACACGCATCTGAAGCAGTTAGACCTTGAGCCCAGGCGCCAGCAATTAAACCTGTCAAAATATCTCCCATACCGGGTGTGGCCATTCCTGGATGACCTAAAGGGCAAATCTGTATCTCTTGATTTGATCCTAAAACCATCGTTCCTGAACCTTTAAGTACCACTGTTGCTTGATATTGCTGGTGCAGCTTGTGAATTGCCAAAAATCTATCTTGCTGAACCTCATGGTTGCCACATCCTAGCAATATGCCAGCTTCGCCAGGATGAGGGGTAATAATCCAATTGGGGTGTTGACCACCATTTGCAGCCAAATGATGTAATCCACTGGCATCCACCACTATTGGATTATCCAACTGACCGATACTATCCCAAATTTCTAAAGCCCATTTCCCCTCACCTAAGCCTGGACCAACCACCAAAATATCATCTGGGCGAATCCATTGTGCTAATTGAAATCCTGAAGATAAGGCATGCCATATCAGTTCTGGAAACTCGCCATACTCTGGACATAAACCCTCTGGATAAACAAGCTCAACGAGACCTGCCCCGGCAATCAAAGCCGCTTTTGCAGCCAGCAACCCAGCACCAAACATTTGTGCACCACCTGCAACCACCACCACCCGCTTAAAACTTCCTTTATGTTCAAAGGCTTTACGTCTTGGTGCAAGCAATTTAATTTGTTCGGCATGCATCAAAGCACTTTGAGTGGTCACTGCCTCGTTGTTATCAGAAGGGAAGATAATCAATGATTTTCCAACAAATACTTTTGCATCAGCAGTCCAAAACCCCTGCTTTTGATAAAAAGAACTCAAGGTATAATCAACATTCATAGCCCAAGACCCAATCTTAGCGCCAGTATTAGCATTAAGTCCTGAAGGAACCTCAAGAGCAATTTTAGGAACAGTCAGTTCACATAAAGTTTTTACCCATTTTTCAATCCTTAAACTGGCGGCTTTTGGGTGTATCGAACCGACTAAATCAATCAAAAGCGATGCGTTCCCGACAGTTTGAAGCATATCGAAAATTTTAGTATGACTGTTTGAGGTGAAAACATCGGCAAATTGTTTCGCCAGGAACTTGGGTGTATAAAGTTCAACTTTCCAACCGAGAGTATTGGCTTGTTTGGCCAAATCAATTGCCACCTCACAGCGACTTGAATGTCCGCAACAAATGACAATCGTATCCCCGGTGGCTAGCGAAAAAGTATGTTGGATAAATTGACAAACAGCTTTAGCAAACGCTTTATTCTGGGAATGCTGATACAAAGCATCCCAGGTTTTAAGATCGATTAATGCAAAGCTTTCATTTTTTGCTTCGTTCATCATTGCTAATGACAGTGAGAAAAGGTTTCTTAACTGAGGTAGCTGTTTCATCCGGCTCTTGTGTCTCTTCCTCGGCCCCAAAAGTCAGGCCTTGGCTATTTTCTTTGGCATAAATGGCAAGAATAGAAGCCAATGGCAGATGTATTTGCCACAACTGGCCTGAAAATCTTGCTGAGAATTGAACTCCCTTAGCTGTAATCACAAGCTCTCTGCATGCTGTAGAGGAGATGTCGAGCACGATTCGTCCGTCTCTAACATATTGCGTTGGCACATTGACAGCAGGATGTTGTGCATTGACCAATAAGTAAGGCGTCCATTTTGAATCAATGATCCAGTCAAAATGCGCTCTTAAAAGATAGGGTTTTTTTGAAAGCATCAGGCAACTCGCATTTGTTTTTCAGTTTCAGTCAAACTTGCTTTAAAAGAATCTCTTTGGAAGATCCGTTGCATATAAGCATGCAAGCCTACTGCTGCAACATCAATCTCAATGCCGAGCGACTGCAATCTCCATAGTAATGGCGCCATAGTACAATCCAATAAAGAAAACTCATCACTTAAAAAATAGGGCTTATCTGCAAAAACTGGCTCTAACGAGGTTAAACTATCTTTTAATGCTAAACGCGCCTGATCTGCATCTTGGTGTAATAAAATCGCTTGCATCAGTTCGTACCAATCACGCTCAATGCGATACATCATTTTACGACATTCAGCGCGTGATACTGGGTAAACCGGCAGCAAAGGTGGATGTGGAAAACGCTCATCCAAATATTCCATAATAATATTGGCTTGAAATAATACCAAATCTCTATCCAGTAAAGTAGGAACACTGCCATAGGGGTTTAATGACATGAGATCATTGGATGGGTGCTCAGGATCGACCGAAACTACATCCACATTCACACCTTTTTCAGCAAGTACGATGCGCACTTGGTGGCTATATATATCAGACTGATCCGTATATAAAGTCATCACCGTACGCTTGGTTACGATAGCCATTTCACACCTCTCCAATCAAATTTGGTCAACTAAAACAAGGATTATACCACAAAAAGCTTAAATTTATTTCAAAAAAAACAAACTAAGCGATTAATATTTGTTTTTTAGACACCAAGTTAAGCACAAGGCAAATAAACATAGTAACATCACAGCACACCCGACCCAATACCTTTGAGTTGATTCTGGGTGTGCTACAAAAACCAGAAAATCAGCAATATCGATGGCAATGCTTTGTCTATCATGAGATACACTGTATAAGACATCTGGCATATTCACATCTTTAAACACGATATTATTTCGCCCGAAAGGGTGTTGGCTGTCATCATAAAACCCCATCAAGTAATCAATGATCCATTGTCTGGAATGTTTCTGTCCCTCTAGGGATAAATCAGGAGGTGTCTGGCCAAACCACTTTTGGCTATCTTTTGGAGCAAGGGATGTCAACCATTTGCCATTCATGATCCGGCTTCGCCAAGGAATGGGTGCAAGTTGTTTATTATCCCATAAATCGGATGCCCCATATTTTAAACTATGGCAACCTGAACAATACTGAAAAAAAAATTTTGCGCCTCGATGAATATCTCGGCTTGCAAATGCACCATGGGTGGTGAGGCAAAAAATGATGAAAGCAAGCCACCACTTTCTCATAACGCATCCCCTCTGCTGCTATACAAAGGCATCCCAACAAAAAAAAGAAAATAAAACAAGGTGCTGCATCTCGAACACCATAAACTCCAATCAGAGTATTCAAACCACCCCAGAAAACCCAACAAAATATAATTAAACGCAAATAAGTACACCATAAACTGAAAAAACTTGGGTTTAAGAGAAAGTACACGCTGTTGCCCCTTGTCCAATAAGGGCAAACAAAACCACAATAACAAGGATAATATAACTGTCATCACCCCGATAAATAAATTAGGGATACAGCGCAACATGGCAAAATAAGGAGTGATATACCAAGGCGGATGGATGACTATCGGTGTTTGCATTGGATCAGCGGCAATCGCATTAATTGGCTCAATAAATACACCACCCATCTCTGGAGCAAAAAACACAATAGCAAAAAAAATAGTCACAAAAACAGCAATAGAAAAAGACTCTTTAGCGACATGGTTTGGAAAAAAAGCTATCTTCACAGGATATTTTTCTTCTGTAGGCGTCGATGATCCCACATATCGAATCGCCACGATGTGAAGCTTTATAATATACAAAATCAATAAAGGAACTGCGATGACATGTAAGGCATAAAAACGTTGTAACAAAGGAGCACCTACTTCTAATGAACCTCTCACCCATCCTATCAACGCAGGTCCTATCCAAGGCAAGCCACCTATTGCAGAGGTCGCAACCTCCGCCCCCCAATAAGACATCTGTCCCCAGGGGAGTACGTAACCTAAAAAAGATTGGAGTAACATTAAAATAAAAAGAACCATACCAACGCCCCACACCAATTCCCGAGGTTTTCGATAGGAGCCGTATAATAAACCACGGAACATATGCAGATAAAGGACGACAAACAGCAATGAAGCGCCAGTAGTATGTAAATAACGAATAAACCATCCAGAGGGCACATCATGCATAATCGTCTGAATTGACGCAAATGCCTGATTAATACTGGGCATATAAAACATCGCTAAGTAAATTCCACTTAAAAATTGATTAACTACTAAAATAAGGGCTAATAACCCAAATACATACCAAAAGTTCAATGACTGAGGGACTTGATATTTATATAAATGTTTTCTTAAAAAGGCATGGACCGGCAAGCGTTTTTCCAATTCCCTCAAAAACCATTTCATTTTACTTCACCGATAATAAGCGACTTACCATCCACACTAAAATGATATGGCGGGACAATAAGGTTTTTAGGCGCAGGGGCACCTTTTAGTACCCGACCAGCCAAATCAAATTTAGAGCCGTGACATGGGCATAAAAACCCCGAATTGGGTTGATACACAGGAATACACCCCATATGGGTACATTTTCCAAGAACTACAAAATACTCTTCATGGATTGAGCGCGCATCATTCTGAGCAGATGAAGGTTGAACAGATAGCTCTGAATGCGGATCGCGCAATTGTGGATTAGCGTTTTTTAAAGCCGCAATCATCGCTTGGGTTCTACGCAAAACCCACACCGGCTTGCCCTGCCAAACCAGCGTCATCATTTGACCAGGCATCAACTGAGAGATATCGGCACGAACTGATGCTTCCGTTAATTTGGTAGCAGAGGAAGGAAGCCATGAACGTACAAAAGGAATTAGACTAACCATTACAGTCAGTCCGGCAAGAACCATAAATCCCAAATGCAAAGCTTTATTTTTTGTCCATTGCACCACGGATTGAATATTATTATCAGAGGTCATGATCACAAAAGGCAAAACGCGAATACCACATTATACTCAAAAAATACAAAATGACAATAAAAAAAGCTGGCAAGGCGTGTAAAAAGTCAGTGATTAACCGTAAAACATAGCTGGTCATTTCCAGTCAATATTAGCCCTAAATTATCTACAGCTGGTTAATCAACTCCTGTTGGGCACGCGAATCCTGCAAGCTACTCCACCGATGCCGTTTCCAACTGCAAGCACAACTGATGGTTTCTTTTCTTTAAATAGAGCGCTCGCACAGTCGGTTGCTCACAGAGCTCATGTGAAAATTACTGGGTTTTCTGCACAGCACGGAAAGTAACATCAAGCATTAATTCGTTTCAAAAAAAACCCTGCTTTTGCAGGGTTTTTTTATCTGAAAAAATATTAACGTTTCGAGAATTGGGTTGCTCTTCTTGCTTTACGTAATCCCACTTTTTTACGCTCAACACGACGCGCATCACGTGTTAATAAATGGTTTTTTCTAAACTGCTTGCGGAATGTATTTTCAGCTGGCTCTGCATCGGCAGCAATATCCTTCTCATCATATTGAACTAAAGCACGAGCAATTCCTAAACGTACTGCGCCTGCTTGTCCAGACATGCCACCACCACGAACGGTGACAGTAATATCAAACTTTTCAAGCATCTCAACAAGCTCTAAAGGCTGTCTAATAATCATGCAATCAGTCTCTCTCACAAAATACTCATTCATGGGACGAGAATTGATGATAACATTTCCTTTGCCAGGTCTTAAAAAAACCCGGGCTGAGGAGCTTTTACGACGGCCAGTACCGTAAAATTGAATAATTTTCTTTGTTGTCATTGTTTACCTTCTAAATCCAGTACTTTTGGCTGTTGCGCAACGTGTGGGTGCTCTTGACCAGCGTACACTTTAAGTTTTCGATACATTGCTCGGCCCAATGGATTTTTGGGAAGCATCCCTTTAACTGCTTTTTCAATAATGCGGATGGGGTGGTCCAGCTGCAATTTAGCAAAGTTAATTGATTTAATCCCGCCTGGAAAGCCCGTGTGACGGTAATACACTTTATCTTCATGCTTATTACCAGTGACTTTGATTTTTTCTGCGTTGGTTACTACGATATAATCACCAGTATCCACATGCGGGGTATACTCTGCTTTATGTTTACCGCGTAAGCGATGCGCGATTTCCGATGCTAGGCGACCTAGAACTTTATCGGTGGCATCTACTATATACCAATCACGTTGCACTTCATGTGACTTGGCACTAAATGTTTTCATGTCATATACTCCGTACCGCCAGAATCTCAGATTCAATACAAGAACGCAAAATTCTAACCAAATAAGAACTTAGAAACAAGAGTTTCCACTGATTTTTTTATAAAATTTGCAATTTTTCTACGGGTTGCCCCATTTGCAAGTGCTGATGCAGTATTTTATCAACATCTGCGAAGTTTGCAATACGATACCATATATTATCTGGATATACTACAGTGCAAGGACCTTTTTCACAGCGCCCTAAACAAGCAGTGCGGCTGATCCGCCATTTACCTGGCCCAAAGCTTTGCATTTCTTGCATCTTTTCTTTCATATATTGCGCAATTTCTTCACTATTAGAATTTGCACAACATTTTTTTCCTTCTGGCTTTTGATTCGTGCAGATAAAAATGTGTTTCTGGTAATACATCATTTTTCCTTTTTGGTAGATGAATGAACAATCTCTTTTAGTTTCATTCCTGCTCGAAAGGTCACTACTCTTCTAGCGCTTACTGGAATCTCTTCTCCAGTTTTAGGATTTCTACCTGGGCGAGAACTTTTATCTCTCAGGATAAAGTTCCCAAAGCCTGACATCTTGACATCTTTTCCCACAAATAAGTTCTGTCGAATACCATCAAAAAAGCTATCGACAAAAATCTTTGCATCATGTTTGTCAATTTTTAATTCTTCAATTAAAGAAGTTGCTAAATTAGCTTTGCTTAATGCACTCATTGTCCATCCCTTAATTTAATTTCAAATTTATCCGAAAGCATTTTAAGTATAGCACCTTGATAAGATAAAATGTCCTGCTCATTTAAAGTCTTATTTGAGTCTTGAAAAATACAAGCCACAGCGAGACTGACCATGTCATTTGGAATCTCCGCCCCCTGGTACACATCAAATATAGTAACATCTTTGAGAACTCCACTTGGCACTGCCCGGTAGATGGCCGCCAATATCAAATCTGCAGAGATAGCTTTATTCATCAAAAATGAAATATCTCTACGCGTATGCGGAAACTTTGATAACCCCTGATATTTACGTTTAGGCACAGAAGGAAGATGGCTTAAGTTTATCTGCCAAAGCACAGGCGTATGTGCAACATCAAGCGTAAGTGTGAGCCTTGGATGTAAGGCACCCATCACGCCACATACAACCCCGCCCACTATAATATCGGCTGCTTGCTCGGGATGCAAAGCTGCATGCGTTGCTTTTTCAAATCGAACATCTTGGTAGCCTTGGGCTAAAAGCATATGCTCAATGTGCCCTTTTGCATCGTAAAAACCTTGAACGCGTCCTTTATTTGCCCAATTTAAAGCTTGCCTATTTCCAAACAAGATACCTGCAACATGGGTTTCTTCAATTGATTCTGCAGCGGTTCCAGAAAAAACCACCCCGCATTCAAAAGCCTGCAAAGCAGTTTGTTGCCGATTGTGATTATACATCAACGTTTGCAACAGCCCTGGCCATAAACTCAGTCTCATTTGAGACAACTCTGGCGATATTGGGTTTAATAAGGCAATCGCCTTCATATCAGGATGCAATAAGCTGTGCATTTTCGGATCTACAAAAGCATAATTAATCACTTCACGGTAACCCAAATGGACCAGGGCAGTGCTCCAATCTCTTTGTGCTTGCTCGAGTTTATTGATTACGCCTGGCTGTAGCATCCCATCAATTGCAATACTAGGAATATTTTCATAACCAAACAACCTTAATACCTCTTCAACCAAATCAACATCATAAACGATATCAAAACGATGGGTGGGCACGGTTACCTGCCACATCTGCTCTTGAACATCAACCACAAAATGCAAACGTTCTAAAAGATGCCGCATCTGGTTTGGATCCATCGCAATACCAGTGCGCTTGGTAAACAATGCCGGGGATAAAGTAATGATTTTTTGAGCAGGAATATGCTGAGGATTGCTGGCCATTGTAATAGGACCAGGCTCCCCGCCTACAATGGAAATCAACATTTCACTAGCAAACTCTAAAGCACATGGTGCTAAGGCCGGATCAACGCCTCTTTCAAACCGAATGGCAGCGTCTGAGCTCACACCATACTGACGAGCAACACCGGAAATTTTAACCGGATTAAAAAAAGCGCTTTCTAGAAAGATTTCGCTTGAATCTTCATCGACACAAGAATCTTCTGAGCCCATCACACCAGCAATAGCGATAGGTTTACCTCCACTTGTGATCAAAGGCGTGCCTGCAAACAACTCGACTTTTTTACCACCAAGCAAAACCATCGTTTCACCAACATTCGCCTCTCGAACTTCTATCTTACCGCTTATTTTATGCACATCAAACGCATGCATGGGTTGCCCTAAGAAGTACATTACATAATTAAGGGCATCGACCACTGGGTGAACTGAACGCAACCCAAGTCGTCGGATCTTTTCTTTTAGCCAAAGCGGTGTCGGTGTATGGGGACGTATATTTTTAATTTTTCGACCACAATACAATGGACTCCACTCTGCGTGGCGAATGTCCACATCAATCACTTCATCATGCTCAGGCTCAACTGCCTTGATAGATAAGGGATGGTATTCATTGCCTGTAATCGCAGCAAGTTCACGCGCCAGCCCTTGCGCACTAAAACAATCGCCTCGATTGGGTGTGAGCTCAAAGCTATAAATATGTTCATTAAGAGCCAGGTAATCTCGAAAATCTTGCCCAACTGGTGCATCTTTGGGTAACTCCCAAATCCCATCTGAGATGTCTGCGCAACCAAGTTCCACTGAAGAGCATAACATCCCTAAAGAGGTTTCACCGCGAAGCTTTGCCTCGCCAATCTTAAGGTCATTGGGCAACAGGGCGCCAGGCTTGGCAAGAGCTACTTTCAAACCTTGGCGAACATTAGAGGCGCCACACACCACCTGAACCACGTCTTCACCATTATTGATTTGGCATACCGTTAATTTATCGGCCTGAGGATGTTTTTTGGTTTCAAGCACTTCAGCGACCACCACACCTTCAAAATCAGGAGCGGCCATACTGCAATCATCTACTTCTAAACCTGCCATGGTGAATTGATGAATCATCTCTTTGGGACTCAATTCAGATTTCACCCAAGTTTTTAACCAAGAATCACAAACTTTCATGTAGGACTCCTAAAATTGTTTTAAGAACATCACATCATTTTCAAACATCATGCGTAGGTCATCGATACTATAAGCAAGCATTGCTAGGCGATCTAATCCGATACCAAAGGCCCAGCCCTGGTATTGATTCACATCCACTCCTGCAAATTCCAATACTTTCGGATGTACCATGCCGCATCCACCAATCTCTAACCATCCTGTATGTTTACACAAACGACAGCCAACACCTCCGCACTGGGCGCAGGTCATATCCATTTCTGCAGAAGGCTCGGTAAATGGGAAAAATGAAGGTCGAAATCTAAATTCAATTTCACGCTCAAAGAAATTAGAAAATGCTTGTTGCAGTATAAATTTCAAATGCGCCAAATGAGTGGTTTCATCAATCATTAACCCTTCCAATTGATGAAACATTGGGGTATGGGTCACATCCGAGTCATGCCGATAAACACGACCCGGGGCGATAATTCTCAAAGGTAACTGTTGCTGATGAAGGGCTCTAATCTGTACTGGAGAGGTATGCGTTCTTAACAAATGACCTGGTGCCACATAAAAAGTATCATGCATAGCTCTTGCGGGATGATGTTGGGGAATATTTAAAGCAGTAAAATTATAAAAGTCTGATTCTATTTCAGGTCCTGTAGTTAAATCAAAACCCAAACGCATAAAAAAAGCTGTGAGGCGATTTTTGGTTTGCGTAACTGGATGTAATGATCCTATTGGCGCCATAAGACCGGGAAGAGTGATATCAATGGCTTCGTCTTGAATTTGTTGCAACAACACTAAATCTGTTAAAATTTGCAACTTTATTTCCAATAATTCTTGAATGTTTTGTTTGACTATGTTTATTTCTTGGCCAAGTTTTGGTTTTTCACTGGCCGGCAAATTCGCCATGGTTTTCATGACATCAGTCAGGCGACCTTTTTTACCAAAATAAGCAATACGTATATTTTCGATGTCTCGCGGATGAGTCGCAGATTCAATATCCAAACTTGCTTGATGTTGTAAATCCAAAATACTTTGATTCATATACCTCACCTCAAAAAATAAGGAGGCCAAAGCCTCCTTAATATGTGATAACGGATAGGATAAATTTTAATTAACTGGCCAAAGCTACTTTGGCTTGCTCCACGACATGAGCAAATGCTGCCTTATCATGAACAGCAAGATCAGCCAATACTTTTCTATCTAAAGTGATATCCGCTTTTTTCAAGCCATTCATAAATTGGCTATAGCTTAAACCACATACTCTAGCTTCAGCATTTATTCGAACAATCCATAAGGCACGGAACTGACGTTTCTTTTGTCGTCGATCACGGTATGCGTATTGCCCCGCTTTAATCACAGCTTGTTTAGCAACACGATAGGTACGACTTCGGGCGCCTGAATAACCTTTCGCTTGATCTAATATTTTTTTATGACGCGCTTTGGCGGTCACACCACGTTTAACTCTTGGCATTGGGTACCTCCTCTCTAACCACCATTCAACATACGTTTAGCTAAGCGTGCATCACACGGCTTCAATCGAGTACAACCTGTACGCAACTGACGTTTAGCTTTGGTACTTTTCTTAGTAAGAATGTGGTTACGATAAGCGCCTTTGCGTTTAATGGCACCACTACCTGTTTTTCGAAAACGCTTTGCAGCGCCCCGATGACTCTTCATTTTTGGCATATAAACTACTCCGCATTGAAATATGCAATCGATTATTTTTTCTTAGGCGATAAAACCATCATTAATTGTCGACCTTCTCGCTTGGCTTGTTGTTCAACAATTCCAAACTCGGCCGTGTCAATTTGTATGCTATCAAGAATTTTCATTCCCAATTCTTGATGCGCAACTTCTCTACCACGAAACCGTAAGGTAACTTTTACTTTATCACCATGCTCAAGGAAACGGATCAGGTTGCGTAGTTTGACCTGATAATCTCCTTCTTCTGTCGTAGGACGAAACTTCAACTCCTTCACCTGAATTTGTTTCTGTTTCTTTTTGGCCTCAGCTTGCTTTTTACTTACCTCAAACTGATATTTACCATAGTCCATAATACGACATACAGGCGGCTTAGCAGTAGGAGAAATCTCCACCAAATCTAAACCAGATTCTTCTGCCGCCCGCATTGCTTCTCGGGTTGATATAATCCCAACTTGTTGTCCTTCAGCGTCTATTAAACGAACTTCCGGAACAGAAATCTGATGATTTATACGTGCTCTATCACTGTCACGCTTCATAGATGCGCAAATATCTATGTCCTCCTATTTAGCTTTTATCATTAATTTTAGTTTGCAAAAGATCAACAAAACTTGCCGTCTCCATTAAACCCAGGTCCGTTCCATCTAATGCACGTACTGTGATTTTCTGCTGTTGACACTCTTGATCACCAACAATAATGAAATATGGAATTTTTTGCAAAGTATGCTCACGAATTTTAAAGCCAATCTTTTCATTTCTCAAGTCAAATTGTACTCTAAATTCCAAATTTTGCAATTGTTTGCAAACATTTTGGGCATAATCATGGTGTTTATCACTTATTGGAAGTACCGTGACTTGAACCGGGGACAACCAAAGGGGAAACTTTCCAGCATAATTTTCAATTAATATGCCCATAAATCTTTCAAAAGAGCCCAGTATTGCACGGTGCAACATCACGGGTGTTTTACGCGTTCCCTCTTCAGTCACATATTCCGCACCTAATCGTTCCGGCATGGAGAAATCGACTTGAATGGTTCCGCATTGCCATTTTCGACCCAAACAATCAGTTAGGGTGAATTCAATTTTAGGTCCATAGAAAGCACCTTCACCAGGCGCATTGATCCATTCCATACCATGTTCACGCATCGCTTGAGCAAGGGCATCTTCTGCCTTATCCCAAGTTTCATCATCACCAACACGTTTTTCTGGTCGCAAGGCCAAACGATAAATGATCTTCTCAAAACCAAAATCCTTGTAAACACCTTTTAACAAACAAAGCATACTACTCACTTCGGATTGAATTTGTTTCTCAGTACAGAAAATATGCGCATCATCTTGCACCATATTGCGTACGCGCATTAAACCGTGTAATGCTCCTGATGGCTCACATCGATGACAATTACCAAACTCCGAGTATCGCAATGGGAGATCACGATAGCTTTTTAAACCCTGTTTAAACACCTGAACATGACAAGGACAATTCATGGGTTTAATCGCATAATGGCGATTTTCTGTTTCAGTGACAAACATTTCATCACGAAAATTTTGCCAGTGACCTGACTGTTCCCAAAGAACGCGATCGACCACTTGAGGGGTGCGAATTTCTTGATAACCAAACTCTTTTAATTGCTGACGCATATACTGTTCAAGAACTTGATAGATAGCCCAGCCTTTAGGGTGCCAAAACACCATGCCCGGTGCTATATCTTGAAAATGAAATAAATTTAAAGCTTTGCCAATCCGGCGATGATCACGTTTTTCCGCTTCTTCTAAGCGATGCAAGTAATCTTTCAAACTCACCTGGTCAAACCATGCTGTGCCATAAATGCGCTGCAACATGGGCTTATTTACGTCTCCGCGCCAATAAGCACCGGCTAACTTCATCAGTTTAAATGCTTTAATTTTACCGGTAGAGGCGACATGAGGGCCACGACATAAATCAATAAATTGGCCTTGTTGATACAAGGAAATGACTTCCTGCTCAGGAATTTCATTTAAAATCTCAACTTTATAATGTTCGTTTTGATCTTGAAAAAGCTTAACCGCATCATTTCTAGACATTTCAAGACGCACAATTGGAATATGCTCTGAGACCAATTGTTGCATTTTCTTTTCGATGGCTTGCAAATCGTCAGGTGTAAATGATCGCTCGAATGCAAAATCATAAAAAAAGCCATCTTCAATTACAGGGCCGATGGTCATTTGGACGCTAGGAAATAAGGCTTTCACCGCTTGCGCCATTAAATGCGCTGCAGAATGACGGATGATATCCAAAGCTTGGGAATCAGATTCGGTAATAATTTCTACTTGAGAATCCTCTGCAAGAATAAAAGAAAGATCAACCAATTGTCCATTGACTCGCCCTGCAACTGCTTTTTTAGCTAAACTGGGACTAATTGTTTTAGCAAAATCAAGAACAGTCAAAGACTGAGGAATCGTTTTAATCTGGCCATCTGGCAAAATCAGATTTAACATTTAACATTTCCTTGGGCTATTGAACATTGATCTTATCTTTCCAACCAGAAAGTTTTGAAAATGGTAGGCACGAGTGGGATCGAACCACCGACCACCACCATGTCAAGGTGGTGCTCTACCACTGAGCTACGTGCCTAAAAAAAAAGCCAGGCTGGCCTGGGAAACCAGTTTATCATGCATGGAGAGCTTGTCAAGACCATGCATGGCATTTTATACATTTACAAATATTTTGTCCTCTTCTATACGCACTGGATAAACGGTAAGGCTTTTGGGTTTAGATAATTTTCCTAGCAAACCCCCTATCAATTTTGGCCATGGAGACCAACACTTCACATGACCATCTTCTAAATTAAAAGCACTTTTGTGAAATGGGCACACAATTTCATTGCTTTCAGTAATTTGAGATTTCATTAAAGGCAATTTAAGATGTGGGCATTGGGACTGAACCGCATGAACTTGATTCTCATGCCATATGAGCAATATTTTATGACTGTCAAGTGCAATAACTTTTCTTTGGACTGCAATTAAATTATCCAGTAAGCCAGCTTCTATCCATGCCATATCATTTGTCCTTAAAATCAAAGATTTTGAGTTTAGTATGAATTCACTGCTAAAGCAATCACAACGTACAAGCTAATTTGAGAGACTTTTAGGGAGCCATTTATCTGGCAAGCTCCCTAGATATATTTTTGAATAGAGCAACAATAAAACTATTCTATTCGATATTTTTGTGCGCGCATTTTTCCTTATGAATTTGTTGAAATAAAGTTCCCAGCTTACTACGAACCCCTGCAAAAGCTGCAAGGTCAGCATCAATTCGGTCTTGGCATTTTTGACGCAACTTTATACCTTCCGAGCATGGCTTGCCACCCGAAAGGTTGCTTTTATATCATCTTAAATTAAATGGTCCGTAACCATTTTACTTTAAACTTTGTCCGCCATAATAATCAAACTGATTTTATACACACCTTTTTAAAAAAAGAATTTATAGTGCTGCGTTGGAGGGGCAACAGAAAATTATTTTTAGGTTTTATCCTTTTATAGACGTTTTCATCTGGATATGCGGAGGGCATTGCACCCTCAGTTTGTTTTCGTATTATGCAGCGTAAATTTTATTGTTTATCGTCTGATAAGAACCTTTTTTGACTATCAATGATTTCTTGATGCGCTATATCGATATCCGCCCATCCTTCAATACGCACCCATTTTCCTTCTTCTAAGTCTTTATAGTGTGCAAAAAAGTGCTCGATAGACAAAAGCAAGGGTTGTGGCAAATCTCTGTAGGTTTTAACTTCGCGATAATATTGAGATAATTTATCTGTAGGCACAGCGATTAGCTTAGCATCTTCACCCGATTCATCAGTCATCTTTAAAACACCGACGGGTCGGCAGCTGATAACCGCTCCTGTAATTAGAGGAAATGGCGTAACAACTAATGCATCAACCGGGTCGCCATCCAATGATAACGTTTGAGGGATATAACCGTAGTTTGTTGGGTAAAACATCGCTGTAGACATAAATCTATCTACAAACAGAGCACCGGATTTTTTATCAACTTCGTATTTAACTGGCGGACCATTCATTGGAATTTCAATGATGACATTCACCTCGTAAGGAACATTCTTTCCACTAGGAATATCCTTCAAACCCATTTCAACCTCTCAAAATCATCAAATCGACTATGTTAACATTGACCCCGTGATGATTCAAATTATTTCCATCAAAGTCAATTGTTTCCTTCTTTGTTTTTTGACTATAATGATAAATGGAAAACAACTTATACTTAAAAAATCTATGGACTGCCTATTTTGCAAAATAATTAATAAAATCATTCCCGCCCATATCATTTTTGAGACTGACGTTTTATTGGCTTTTAGAGATATTAGCCCACAAACCCCAGATCATATTCTCATTATACCAAAAAAACATATGGCTTCTTTAAATGAAGCCACATCAGAAGATACAATGATGCTAGGACGACTTCTATGTGCTGCCATAGACATTTGCGAAAAACTAGGGCACTTAAATAAAGGGTATCGTTTGGTTATGAATACCGGCGAAAACGGTGGACAAACCGTGTCTCACATTCACTTGCATCTTTTGGCGGGAAGGCCGATGCAATGGCCACCAGGATAATTTGCCATGGAAAAATATTTCACAGAAATACTCAAACAAATAGAACCTCATCCCCTCCGAACTGAACTGCACGAAACGCCATCTAGAGCAGCGAGTGCTTTAAAATTTTTAACTGAAGGGTATCAAGTAAATATTAAAAAGGTATTTGAAACGGGCTTGTTATCAAGCAATCAAAATGATTTGATGTTGATTAAAAATATTGAGTTCTACTCTTTATGTGAACATCATCTTTTGCCTTTTTTTGGGAAATGTCATATTGCTTACCTCCCCAATGGACATCTATTAGGATTATCTAAATTTGCTGAAATTGTCGATATCTTCGCCCATCGACTGCAAATTCAAGAAAATCTATGTGCACAAATCGCCGATATCATTCAACAATATTTGAACCCTAAAGGCTTGGCTGTCATTATTGAAGCACAACACTTATGCATGATGATGCGAGGTGTGCAAAAACAACATGCCTCATTTGCCACACAAAAATTATTGGGCAGCTTAAAAACTGATGTCAATCTACAGCAACAGTTCTTTCAATTATTGCGTTCAACTTGAAGTCAATTGCATCCATTCTAGAACTTCATCAAAGCTCTTATCATAATTGCGCCGATGATTAACAATTATCATCGAGATTGAAGATTCGAATAATTTATTCATTATTTTTTTCTCAGATTCCTCATCCAGATGACAAGTGGCTTCATCTAAGATCAAAAACGTAGGTCTACGATACAAAGCTCTGGCTATCAGAACCCTCTGCTGCTCACCTGCCGACAGCTGATGTCCACCTGCACCTACCATCGTCGATAAAGCCAGACCACATTGCGCTAGGTCGACGACCTGAGATACTTCATTTAATAAAATCCTATCAACGCTATTAGCAAACAAACAAATATTTTCCAATAGCGTCGCTGCAAACAATCCCTCATCTTGGGATACCATAACACAATCTTGTTGGATAGACTGCCCATTATCCAAGGCACACGATTTTCCCTGGTAAAAAATCCCCCCAGCTTGCAGGGGAACCACACCCATGATCATCTTCAGTAAAGTGCTTTTTCCACAACCAGACGATCCGATTAAAATATACTTTCGATGTTTTGAAAATCCAAAGTCAACCAGCTTTTGACCGTTAATCTGAACGCCAATGACATCAATATGATGTATCGGATTTTTAAGATAGGTGGTAGGCTTTGAGGGCTCTTGTTGGACAAAGATCGCTGAAATCCTATCTAAGGGGGCTTTTAAATACTGCCATTGCATCATTCGCTTAAGACCCGACTCAAATCTTGAAAATACCAATGTTTTTAAGCTTAAATAGGCAATCAATGCTCCTAAGGAAAATTTTAGTGTTATCACCCAAAAAATCGCTAACCCAAGGGTTAAAAGCCAATTTATTTTTTTGAGCACCAATAACCCCCACTCCAATATCGATTGAAAACCATCATTTTTTATAAATTCATCCCAATAATATTGTTTGGACTGTTGCCAACGTGAAAAAATAATACCTTCAATTCGATACAATTTAATGACGGATAGATATTTCAAACATTCCAGTAACAATCCAGACGATTTGGTCTGCTTTTCAAGAACGCTTATGGAAGCATGATAATAGTGTTTGGATAAGCAATAATTCATGAATCCCATGCAGACCAAAAACACCAAATCAAGCAATGCAAGACCCCAATGGTAAAAACACATCATACAAAAATGTATTACTAAAAATAATACATCCATCGCACCAAAAAATATTTGCTGTAAATATCGATAGCAGACTTGCTCTGTGGCATACAGCCGCGAATGATATTCATTGACTGTTAATGCAGTGCTTTGCTTTAACGATAATGCCAAAAATCCACGCATCAATTCATCAGACAAATGTGCAGACAGTTTTCCAAATATGTTTATCCAAATCTTTTGTCGAAATAACCCAATACCTAATCCAAATACAATAAGTCCACTGATTCCAAGCAGCATCCCAAGTAATTCCCATTGAGAGCCAAATAGATCCAGATGCTCAACGACAACATTCAAAAGCACCGGTTCGATTAAAGAAAATATTTCATATGCAACTAGGACTGATAAAATACCCCAGCCCATCCAGCCTAAGGTTGCCAAGCTCTTTAAGACATCCGTTAACATTTGGTGGCTTAAACGCCGCTTATGCAACATCATCATTGCTTTCACTATCGATATTTTCTCTCCGGAATATACACATTCAAATTCCGACCAGGTCATTTTTACATTGCCGGAAATGGGGTAAATCAAACAAACTTCATTGGAATTAATGCTTTTTAAAATGACATATTCATCTTGAATTAATCGCAGCATAACAGGGAATGGTTGATGCATTAAATGCGTAGAAGAGACATGTTCCACATTGAATTGATAACCTTTATCATAGAAAATCTTCTGGATTTTGGCCATTGGCGCATTTTTAAGTTTACCAACCCAAGTCAGGTCGGTATTATTCTCCCAATACGCTAATAAATAATGAAAACACCATTCGCGCTGTAACTCCAACATATCAACACCCTAATTTGACCAAATAAAATGATAGATCCACGATCCAATGGTTTGAGGTTTACCTAACAAATACCCTGATAAGGTCATATTGGGTAAAAATATGGCCTCCGGATGTACAATATTTAAAATCCGTGCTATCACCTCAATAGTGCCTCCTTTCTTGCCCTCCTTTATCAGCGGCAAGACCTGTATTAATTGCGCTTCGAGGGTATAGCGCTTTAATTTTGACAATGTCGGTAAACTTAATCGAAATAATGCATCAGGGTGAAGGTACTTCCGATAGCTAGAAGGAAGCTCAATATGACATTGCCAAGTGGCATGAGGAGGTTGCAGTATCGCTAGTTTTGCATCTTTTTTCACCATCCCTCCTGCTTTTACAAAAATATAAACGAGCTTGCCTGTAAGTGGTGATTGCATATTTACCCATTGGCGATGTTGAAGACTTAATTTCTCATCTAAAAAACGTTTATACTCAAGACTCAAGCGCCTTAGCTCTGCAAGCTGTTGATGATAAAAGTCCTCGGTTAATACTTTTCTAATTAGCAATGGTTTCAGTTTGACTAATCTTCGTTTTTGATAAGCGATTTCTTGTTTTATTTTCTGACAAGCAATGTTTAGGCGCTTCTTTTTTTGATGATAATAGTTCTGAAACAAACGGTTATTTAACTTGTCTATTCGAAATAAAAATTGCTGCTGACGAATAAGACTACCTACCCGAACTTTTAAATAAGAAACCACACCAGCTTCGGGAGCCTTGATGATCACCAAAGCAGGATGCAGATTTACTTTAGCGACCACGGGATATTTAGGTGACCACTGAATTTGTGATAAACATAACAAGACACCTATAATCATTAAAATCAACACCACACAAATCCGGTAAAGCTTTGGAAACTCCAATGCCAGCATTGGAACAAAATTGTCTTTTCTGGATGCCATGATTTTTCCTATTGAACGTGGGCCTGACTTTGCAACCAGTTCTGCCAATCTAAATAAGCATGCTCGGAATAATCTTTATAGCTTATTTTTCTTAGAATCTGGTAGGCCTCATCATGATTATTCGGCTGTTTAAGTTTCAACAAACGGATTAACTGCGCCCCTGCCTCTTTAATCAATACCAGCTGATATTGTTTGTCTTCAGCCATTGCATTAAGAAGAATTAAAGCTTTATTGCGTTCGGCCTCATCACAAGAATAGGTTGAATCAATGACCTTGTGTACAGGCACTTGAACATGCGGGCATTTTTTATAAAGTTCACCAAAGACTCTTAACGCATCATGTCGAATAAATGAATTTTTGTCTTGCAAAGCCAATTGCAGATTGGCAGCAATCGCATCAGGATTTCTTAAAAATCCCAATAAAAAAATTGCTGACCGACGTCGTGCTAAATTCGTGTCATTTACAATGGTGTACTGAATAAACGATTGACGCTTAGGCGCCTCAGTCCGAAAATATGCTAAATCCTTGGCAAAATAGGCATGCTCAGGTGTAATGCAATGATAATCTTTACAATCCATTCGATTGGCATACTGTGGATGCGCTATCAGAAAATCCAAGGCCTTTTTTGTAAAAGCATACATATTATCCACAACATCTGGCTTTTGGGGTAGCCGGTAAGGTTTTTCGGGTGCCCCTTTAGATAAACCGTGCGTCACTTTAGGATCACAGATATTGATAGTGGTATAGAACTGCTGATTATGGGGGTAAAATACGGTATCAACGTTAACTGATGACAATTTAAATTGATGCTCAATATTGTCAATGAATTGTTGATATGGTTTTTTTAGTGAAGTGTTATCTCGATGTTGAATATTTAATAAAAGCTTTTTCTTTTCTAGACTTAATAAAGATTGGCCATAAGCATTCAATATTTTTTCATTATTTTCATCTGATGTTCCATACACATCAATATCATCTGCAAGACAAATATGACTCCCTAAAAACAAATAAAACCATAGAGAGTATTTTACGCAATCCTTGACGTTCATTATTAAATTTGCCCACCCTTTATACTTAAATGATTTGTAATATTTTGTTGATAAATCTTATCAATAGCACTGCGATAATCATCAACTCGATGTAAATTATGTCGTTTTATCCAATAAAAATCGATAGATTGCTGCATCAAAAAATAAACAAAAATATCTAGCATTGGCAAATCCTCACAACAATCTTCCAAGAACAAAAATTGGCCTTGTTCGTTAACCTCCAAAAAAATATAGTGATCATCTGGGGTAACAATAAAATCTAAACAACCAAACACAATGCCGAGTTCTCGCATCAAAAACCGAATTTGTTGCTTCAGTCGTTCTGGAAGGACATAAGGTTCAATTTCCAACTGATGCATATCCAATGCACGCCAATCGATATGACCTTCTTCGTATTTTTGTGAGTTGATACGCGCTGCGATAATATAATCTCCAAAACAAATCACACGAAGTTCATATTGTTTAGGAATACATTCTTGATAAATTCCTGGATAAAACTGACTGTTAGCCTGCTGCAATGTTTCCAATTGCTCAATTTTAGAGGTATAAAAAACTTTAAAGCCCTCAGTTTCTTGCCATACTTGATAGGTTAAAGGTTTATACACCACACCTTTTCGCTGGTGACGCAAATAAAATTGCACAATCTCTGCATCAGAATTACTACACAAGGTTTCAGGGACTTGCATGCCCACTTCATTAGCGATCTTTAATTGCAAAAGTTTGTAATTTGCTCGAACAGCCGCTTCCTTACGATTGACCCACCATGCACCTGGGGCTAATTGATAGGTAAAATTTTCATGAAATAATAATGACTCACGTCGATGAAATTTATAATCATCAGGATGAACCTGGTTTTTTGCAAATTTAGGTTGTCTTGGACGACGCCACCAGACCACATCATAACCGACATGATTTAATATCTGAAAATCATCTTCTGTATGACAACGATAACCCTGACTATCTATTGATATGGTATTTTTTTGACGGGTAGGAAAATCTGCACTAAATAAATTCACCACTTGGTGCTCATACGATTGTAAAACGAGGGTAACAATAATGGCATGCACATCATCTGGCTCAGTAACTATTAAAAAATTCATGGATACCTCAAAAACAAGATTGGACTGATATTGAATATGCACACATTCCCTTGTCGTGCATATTCAATGTTTAAAAAACTACAGCTTAGAAATCGTAAATGACATCCCCGCTTTCAGCAGCTCCTGTAAATTTTAAGGTGTTATTAGACTGCATCTGATTTTTGCTTTGCTTGTCATGGGGATAAGCCACAGACTTTGCTAATTCATAAGCCAGAGGGCGATCGTAAGATTGGACATTTTCCATTGTTTTCTCCTTGTTGGTTTAAAAAAATCGTGCCTCTTTCACCACCAAATAAAACGGGTGAAAAAAAACTTTTGATACAGAAATATAGATTCGAAAGAAGGTTTCAAAAAAGATAAAATAGACGATAATGGGAGACATTGTGTACACTCCGTGTGATTTGTTGGCTTGCTTTTTCCTTAAAACAAATCCTATCAAAACAGAAATGATAAAGCAATCGCGCAATTCATTAATTTTTAAAATTAATTAAAAGGGGTTTAATCCACCGGCATACTGCTTATTTGAGTAAACATAAGTCATATTCATTTAGCAATTTTGCAGGGATGATACTCGGTTGATCAAGCCAAGATATTCAAAGCATGAAATTGGTCTAATAACACGCAGTCCATCATAAAAAACCAATTTGTAGTTATCTAATTGTCTAAAATATTTTGCTATAATTAAGCTTAAAGTAATTTGGAGCTGTTATGCCAGATGAGCTCGTCATAAAAGCTTGATTTGAGCTGCTGAAAGTAATTGGCAAAGGGGTCGTTGCCGGAGTCTCTTACTTAATGAGCCGCAATAATACTACAGCTGCTGAAACTCAAGGGCCTCTGGAAATGTATGCTAACGAAACGGCTGTACTAGTAAAATATAACACACTCTCAGGCATCGATAGGGTTTCAGGCTCTGATAGGGAAGCAATTCGTCAGCAATTACTAAAAAGCCTAGATGACCAAAGAAAAAACTCGAAAATGTCAGGATAGCAGCAGAAAGTCAAGCAAGCACAGGAAAAATCAGGAGCTCCCGGTGAATTAATTTGTAGCACCAATTAAATTTTAGATTTTTCGAGGACAAAAGAAGTCCTTTGACAAGAAAGATGCCTAAAATTTAAATTATTTTTAATTCAGGGTTATCGGGTGGGCACAACTTTATTAACAGCATCTCAAGCTATGTCGTATTTAAGGCGATCATATCACTCAGCTTTGCACCCCATTGACCTGCAATTGCGGTGTATAAGTCTTCCCAGCTATCAATCTGGCAGTTGTTTTTAAAGCCGCCTTAAAATGCTTGCTTGCAAACTCTTGTACCTGGTCAATTAAAAAGGTGGTAAACATCAAATAGGCCAAAACCACGCTCAAATTCTGTTTGCCGTGTCCAAAGTTGTGATCAAATTGATAACCCTGATTTTTTAATGTATTGAACGTATCG
>Ga0247844_1001913_pt1 | contig 35832 bp, 43 predicted proteins | sample LaCtaG_FD_192421 | JGI IMG/M metagenome (GOLD analysis project Ga0247844, IMG submission 192421) | Freshwater microbial communities from meromictic Lake La Cruz, Castile-La Mancha, Spain - LaCruzMarch201714.5m_1 | ecosystem: Environmental > Aquatic > Freshwater > Lake | place: Spain: Castile-La... | reverse complement strand
ACATCTCGTCGAACTTGGCTAAATGAGCCCATCCCCTCGAAAAGGTAAAACGAGCGGATTTTCCCTCTGAAACAGAGGATTTGAGGCCAAAAACGTGTACCCGCTTCGGGCTGTTGAAGCGGGTGCTCTCGACAGTCCGCTGTCCGGTGATCCAGTTCAATCCCCGTTTGACGCAGCGAGTGAACATCGCCAACATTCACGCGATCGCAATCGCCACGTGTATCTTGACGGTGTGCTCTCAACAGCCACAAAATTCACCGACCACGCCGATCTCGATCTGATTTGGCGGCTTAAGTCGCTGTTGCTTCAACCATTTCGATTTCTGGCGGCCCGTCCAAACGCAGCTCCACACACACGCCAGCATGGTCACTGGGCAATACACCTGAGAGTGCGTCGACCTGATGCAGAACAACGCGGCCGGCTACCCATTGAAACCGCTGCCGCCCCATAAACAAGATGTGGTCTAGGTCTGACTCAGTGCCATCTGCGCTGGTGTGTGTAACCTTGGACCCACCACCGGCGGCACGATAGGCGTCTTGCCAGGGTGAAGAAGAGCCAGCCAATGCAGCCGGGCTTAGCTCGGGTAGGCCGGCGTTGAAGTCCCCACAAATAAATTGCAAGTCAGTGGCACTGTACCCGAGCAGGGCTTGCGTCACTGTTTGCAATTGCTGCTGCCGCAATGCAGCACCGCCGGCAAGGGGCGATAAATGCGACAGATGCACGTTGGCGATCAGCAGCTTCACGCCGGCAACCTCCACGCAGCAAAGCTGTGCGCTGCGGCCACCATCGTCCAAGCTGGACGGCAGTGTGAGGCCATGACTATCACTCAGCGGAAAGCGTGAAAGCATCGCCAGTGACGAATAGCTGTCTGCGTTTCTGCCCTCGAAGTGACGCACCTTACGCCGCTGATGGACCAGTGCAACGTCCATGTGCAGCGCTTCTGCCAAGTAGTGTGCAGTACACCAGTGAGCATCGACGCTATGAAAAGATTCTTGAACAGCAACAATGTCGGGGTTAAGTGCTTGCAGTTGCACACGCAGCGCCACCAATCGTTGACTGTAAAGGCCATCACACTTCCAGGTGTTGATGGTTAGCAAGCGCAGATTCACAGCGTGGAGCGCTCCCCGTATTTGGCTAGAAAATTCCGCACATCGTAAAAATCGACTAGACGGGTGGCAAGCGTTTCGTGGTCCCAGTCCCACCACGCGGTGGCCTCCAGTGCTTGCGCGATATCTTTTGGAAAGCGCATGCGCAACACGCGCGCGGGTGTGCCCGCCACAATGGCATAAGCGGGAACATCTTTGGTCACGACGGCATTGCTGCCCACCACGGCACCATTGCCAATGCGTACCCCGGGCATGATGACTGCGCCATGACCGATCCAGGTGTCGTGCCCGATGTGTACCCGTTGACGTCTGCGCCATTCAAAGAACGCTGCGTCATCATTAGGCGCCAATTCGTATTGCGTCATCCGATAAGTGAAATGATGCAAGCTGGGCCTTTCAATCGGATGAAAGCCTGGGTTGATTCGCACCATGGCGGCTATGTTGGAGAACTTTCCAATGTCAGTCGACATCACCTCGCAATTGCGTTGCAGGTAAGAGTAATCGCCCAGCACACTGTCGGCCAGACGAACATAGTCATCCACCTCTGTGTAGCGTCCAAACCGGCAGTCACGCACTTGGCAAGTGGGTGAGAGCCTAGGCGCATGCCCCAGTGTCTGGCTTTCAGGGACGTTATGGCTTCGAATGTGGGTGTAGGGCATGGCTTGCTGCATGGGTTGAAAACTTTCTAGTGCGCCTTGGGGCCAATCAGTGCGTTACGCAGCTTGGTGCTCAGCAAGTCAATCAACATGACGGTAGAGAGCACCAGCAAGATGACAAACGCCAGTGGTTGAAATTCGAGCATGCGAATTTGCTCAGAAATAATCAAGCCAATGCCGCCTGCACCAATGATGCCGATGATGGTGGCACTGCGTGTGTTGGACTCGAAGAAGTACAGCACTTGGCTGAGCATCACGGGTAATACCTGCGGCAGGATGCCAAAGCGAATTTGATGCAAACGGTTGCCCCCTGTTGATGCCACACCGTCTACTGCCTTGCGGTCTGCCGTCTCGATGGCTTCGGAATAGAGTTTGCCAAAACTGCCAATGTCTGCGCAGATGATGGCCATCACGCCGGCAAAAGGCCCTAAACCGACCACGTTGATCCAAATCAGCGCCCATATCAGCATGTCTACACTGCGCAGGGTATCGCAGCTACGGCGGGCAACAAACAATACCAGGCGATTCACCGTGGTGTTGCGTGCTGCCAAAAACCCTACGGGAAAGGCCAGCAGGGCGGAGATCAAAGTGCCCAAAAATGCAATCGCGACAGTCTCCGCCATGGCTACCATATATTGCCGAAAGGGACCGTGCCAGCCAGGGTCTGGTGGCAGCATCAAGACCAGTATTTCGCCCAGTTTGTTCAGCCCCCTGAAGATGCGAAGCGGCGAGATGTCGATATGGTACAAGCCGAAACAGAATGTCAGCAGTCCCAGCAGCAGTATGGCAAACAGCTTGAGGCGCACGGCCAAAGGTGCACCAAACTGCTGGGGGTAGCGGGATTTGAAATGTTCTATGCGACTCATTTGCCGGTGTCTCCATGGAGAATGCGGGCACGCATCCGCTGGGTCAGTTGGTCAATCAGCATCACGGTGGCAATGATCAGCAACAAAATGGCACTGACATCAGCGTAGTAAAACTTGCGAATGGCCTCCAGCAGTGTCTGGCCAATTCCGCCCGCCCCTACAAATCCCAGCACCGCAGCGCTGCGCACATTGACTTCAAAACGCAACAGGGTGTAGCTGACGAAATTGGACAGTACTTGGGGAAGTGCTGCAAAGCGCACCTTGTCGAGCCAGTTGCCGCCAGTGGAAAGAACACCTTCAACAGGCTTCATCTCGATGTTTTCAACCACCTCTGAAAACAGCTTGCCCAACGAGCCCATGGTGTGTATCGCCAGTGCCAGCACACCAGGCAGAGGCCCCAGGCTGAAGGCAATGATGAAAATCAACGCAAAGACCAACTCGGGTACGGTGCGTGCAATTTCCAGAAAACGCCGTGCAGAAAAAACAATCCAGCGCTGCGCGGTGATGTTCTTGCTGGCCAAAAAACACATCGGCATGGCGCCCAGCGCACCCAGTACGGTGCCCATGTAAGCCATCAGCAGCGTCTCTGCCATTTGTGTCAGCCATATCTTCCAACCCCAAAACCATTCCATAGGGTTCGTGTACACCCTCGCGTCATTGTCAAGGTTGAAGAGGCGGTCAATATAGCTGGTGAAGTTTCCGATGTTGGTGAAGAATTTATAAGCATTTATCTCTGTCATCCAGGCAGAGAGCATCACCAAACCCAACAACAGAAAAAGGCCCAGCAAACTTTTTCTTCGCCTGTCAGCCTTTGCCTGCGCATAAGCCTTCTGCAAATGAAGCATGCGCGTTGCGGGCAACGGGCTGACAGTAGGCATGCGCAAGTTCCTTATTTCTTACGCAACGCGTCGACGAACTTGTTGAGTTCAACAATGGGCTCGTAAGCCACATGGTCCACGACTTGAAAGGGCTCGTTCTTGCCATCAGAAAGCTTGTCAAAAGCAGCCTTGGCTTTGACTGGCGAGTCCATGAAGGCTTTGGCAATTTTTTGTTTGAGTTCGGCGGGAAGACTGTCAAGGTAGGCGTAGGGCGAGTTAACAATGATGTCCGACTTGTAGATCATGCGGAAGTCTTCCTTCTTGACCATTTTCTTGTCCACCATGCGCTGCAACTCTGAGTCGTTCTCATTGTTCCACCAGTTGGCAGCCACATCCACAGTGCCTTGATTCAAAGCCGTGATCGCGTTGATGTGCGTGCCCGTGTAGATGACCTTGCCAAAGTAATCTTCAGGCTTGATGTTCATTTTGCTCAAGGCGTAACGTGGCACGTTGTTACCCGATGTGGAATTCGGATCTACAAGTCCGATATTCTTTCCTTTGAGGTCCTGAATGGACTTGTAAGGGGAATCGGCTTTTACGTAGAAAACGGAGTAGTAACCTTTGACCCCGCCTGCTGAGACTTCAATGGCAAACGGTGTGATCTTTGCGCCTATCATGCGCGCGCGCGCATAGGACGCAGGACCGTAGTAAGCAACATGCACTTGTTCGGCACGCTGCGCTTCAATCACAGCCGCGTAGTCTGAGGCTATGCGGAGTTTGAAGGGAACACCCACTTCTTTGGACATGTATTCCAGGAAGTCCTTGTAGCGCTCGCTCACAATTGCTGCATTTTCCGCAGGTGCTGCCGACAGGACGATTTCGGGGTACTTGCTCTTCCAGTCTTGCGCATGCAATGGAGTGGCCAGAGTTGCTGCGGCTGCCAAAGCCAAAATGTGTCTACGGTTCATCATAAAAGTCCTTAAATACAAAGTAAAGGGAAGGAGAAATCAGGCGAAGGCTTGTTCAACATTTTCCTTATGGGGAAATTTGTTGGCATCTGCGCAATGACCATCTATGGATTGAGCGCCCAATCCATACAGTCGCGTCACCAAGACATCGGTCAGCGCATCAGGCGAGTCGTCAAAGACCACCTCGCCATTGGTCAGTCCCACCAAGCGGGTGCAGTAATCGCGAGCAATGTCGAGCGAATGCAAATTGCAGATAATGGTGATACCCAAATCACGGTTGATGGCGCGCAAGGAATCCATCACGGTTTTGGTGTTGCGCGGATCCAGCGAGGCAATCGGTTCGTCCGCCAAAATGATTCGCGGCTCTTGGACCAGCGCACGACAGATTGCAACGCGCTGCTGTTGCCCTCCCGAGAGTTGGTCACAGCGTTGCGCTGCAAATTCACCCATATCAAAGCGCTCCAGTACGGCCAGTGCGCGCACGCGGTCTTCATCGCTCCAGAGTTGCAACAGCGAGCGCCAGTTGGGCACGGATGTCAAGCGGCCCATCAGTACATTGGTCAGCACATCCATCCGCCCCACCAAATTAAACTGTTGAAACACCATGGCGCATGCACGGCGCCATTGGCGCAGGTCACGCCCTTCCAGTCGGGTGATGTCCAAGTCACCAAAGCAGATGCTGCCACTGCTGGGCTCTTCCAGTCGGTTGATCATGCGAAGCAGCGTAGATTTCCCCGCGCCAGAGCGACCAATGACACCGACAAAGCTGCCTGCAGTCACAGACAGACTGACATTCTTTACAGCCTGGGTATTGCGGTAGGACTTACTCAGATTTCTGATGGTTAACATACAAGCTCCAGTTGAAAGGCGGGTATGTTGCACACTACATGTGACAACATCATGCAAAGCGGGTGCTTCGCGTGCGCTAATTGCTTAAAGAACACGTTGGCCTTGACGCCAGACGGCCCTCACCACACCGTGATGCGAGCCATCGGGCATGGCTACGCGATGGACGCGAATCAAGTCAGCACGCAAGCCAGCTTTGATTTCGCCTCGATCTGAAAATCCCGACGCTTGTGCCGGGTTGCGAGAGACCATGGCGACTGCCTCAGGCAGGCTCAACAGTTGGTCGTCGACCAAGCGCCATACCGCCGTCAGCAGACTGCCCGGGACATAGTCGGATGACAAGATGTCAAGCAAGCCTAACCGGGCCAATTCCGCCGCGGCGACATTACCCGAGTGTGAGCCACCCCGCACGACGTTAGGCCCACCCATGACGGTCTTGAGTCCTAACCGGCGCGCTTCCTGTGCGGCGTCCACCGTGGTGGGAAATTCAGAAATGGAAGCGCCTTCTCGCGCGGCCTGTGCCACATGGGCTTTGGTGGTGTCATCATGGCTGGCCATGGCAATTCCGTGGGTTCGACAGTAGTCCACGAAATAGGCGCGATGCGGTTCGGCGTATTTCGTATGCAGCATCTCCGAATGCGACACCTGCTGTGCAAACTTCTCTTCACTCCAGCCTTTCTTTCCCGTGTAGTACACCCGAGCATGTTCGATGTTCTCCCATTGACGTTGCCCAGGCGTGTGGTCCATCAGAGAAATGAGCGAGAGACGTTCTTGGCCGTGAAAGGGCAGAAAGAGTTCAATCGTGTTGGCCGCTGGCAATTCACAGCGCACATGCAGGTGATGGTCCGCGCGAAGAATGTTGCGATGGGTGCTATCGTTGATGACCGATATGACTTTCCCCATGTCTCCGCCACGCAGGCTGTCGTGCTCGACATCGCCCACGCCCATGGCATCAAAGACGGTCGTGATGCCAGACGCACAAATTTCCGCATCATGGGCCAACAGAGCCGGCAGCTCACCCCAGTGGACCTTGGGCCGGGGGATGAGGTGGCGTTCGAAGTTGTCGGTGTGGATTTCAACAAAGCCTGGCATCAAGTAGTCGTCTTCCAGGTCGATGGCCAATGCCAAGCCTGTATGTCCTTCGCTCACATCGGCAATGTTGCCGCTGAGCACTTGCAGGGTGCCCTTCAGCACTTCCCGCCCGAGGACCATGCGGGCATTTTTGAAGACCGGGTTCATCATTGCGCGACGCCTCTGAAGTTGGTAACCGATACATGCCGTGTCGCCACCGCCTGGCCAACATGCACATCATGAAATATTCCGACGATGGCGGCTCCGCGGGCGCGTGCCTCGTGGATCAACTCAATGACGGTATTCGTATTGGCGGCATCCAGTGATGCCGTCGGCTCGTCGAGCAACAACAAGGGCCGCGGCTTGATCATGTTGCGTGCGATGTTGATGCGTTGCTGCTCACCGCCGGAAAATGTAGCGGGCGGCAAAGACCAGAGGCGTTCCGGAATGCGCAGTCGCGACAGCCACTGCTTGGCTTCGGTGCATGCACTTTCCCACAGCTGGGGGTCTGCCATGCCCTCCTCCATGAGGGACTCGGCCACGATGTCCAGCGCGCTTACGCGCGGAATGACGCGCAGGAACTGGCTGACATAGCCGATGGTTTGCTGGCGCAGTGCAATCAATTCCCGCGGTGTGGCCTGCGCCACATCCAGCGCCACCGCATCGGCGCCCGTCACCAGAATCTGACCCGAGTTGCTGCGGTAGTTGGCGTAAATGAGCTTGAGCAAGGTACTTTTCCCCATGCCTGACGGGCCGTCCAGAACGACACATTCGCCTGCGCTGACCTCAAGGTCAATGTGGTCGAAGACGGGGATTTGCAGGCTGTTCTGGTTATGCAGCGTAAAGACCTTGGCCACAGCTTTGAGTTGCAAGAGAGGTTTGTTCATGGCTGTAATACCGAGGAAACGAGTAGTTGGGTGTAAGGGTGCTGCGGGTCATCCAGCAGTTGATCGGTGAGCCCTGACTCCACCACGGCGCCCCGGTGCATCACCACCATCCGGTGCGCCAGCAAGCGGGCGACTGCCAAATCGTGGGTGACGATCACCACGGCCAATTGCATATTGCGGTTGAGCTGTCGCAAAAGGTCCAACAGGCGCGCTTGTACGGACACGTCAAGCCCTGAGGTGGGTTCATCCATGAAGACCAGACGCGGCTGCGTGACCAGGTTGCGTGCAATTTGCAGACGCTGACGCATGCCGCCTGAAAACATTTGCGGTGTGTCATCAATGCGGTTGGCATCAATCTCCACGCGCTCCAGCCAGTCAGTCGCTATGGCGCGCAATTTTCCGTAATGGCGATGCCCCAAGCCCATCAAGCGTTCGCCCACATTGGCACCAGCCGAAACGTCCATGCGCAGACCATCGGCCGGGTTTTGATGCACAAACCCCCAGTCCGTGCGGGCAAGCAGCCGCTGTTGCGCCTGGCTCATGGCGTAAATGTCCTGAAGGCCGCCATCACGCACTGCAAACTCAACGCGTCCCTGATCGGGCCGATTGCGAGCCGCAATGGTGTTGAGCAGGGTTGTCTTGCCAGAGCCCGATTCGCCGACTATGGCCAATACTTCGCCGGGCCATAGATCAAAACTGGCCGACCGCAGTGCCACATGGTGGCCGTAATTTTTGCTGATGCCATGAACGCGCAATAGAGGGGTCGAAAAAGAACGCGGGCTCATGGGGCAACTCCGCCAGCGTTTTGCCGTGCTTCGCAATGGTTTGAGTCCGAACACATATGCAGTCGGGTGCCTGCATCATCGGTAATGACCTCGTCCAGGAACGTGTCGGTTGCACCACAGATCTCACAGGGAACGTTCCAGCTTTGAATTTCAAAGGGATAGTCCTCAAATCCCAGGTTCTCGACCGTGGTGTAGGGCGGCACGGCATAAATGCGCTTCTCACGACCTGCACCGAACAGCTGCAGTGCCGGATTCAGGTGCATCTTGGGATTGTCAAATTTCGGGATAGGCGAGGGTGACATGATGTAGCGGTTGTTGACCATTACGGGGTAGTCGTAGGTGCTGGCGATGTGGCCATGTTTGGCAATGTCCTCATACAGCTTCACATGCATCAGGCCGTATTCGGCCAGGCTGTGCAGGATGCGCGTTTCTGCTTCACGCGGCTCCAGGCGCTGCATGGGCTCTGGAACGGGCACCTGGTACACCAGGACCTGGCCCTCTGTCAAAGGGTCCTCGGGGATGCGGTGGCGGGTTTGAATGAGTGTGGCTTGCGATGTATGCGTGGTGATTTTCACACCTGTGGTACGTTCAAAAAAACGCCGGATATTGATCGCATTGACTGTGTCATCGGCACCCTGGTCAATGACTTTGAACACGTCGAGAGGCCCGATCACGGACGCAGTCACCTGAATGCCGCCCGTTCCCCATCCATAGGGCAAAGGCATCTCGCGTGAGCCGAACGGCACCTGGTAGCCGGGAATGGCAATCGCCTTGAGGATGGCACGCCGAATCATGCGCTTGGTACGCTCATCGAGGTAAGCGAAATTGAAGTTTTCACCCGCCGCAAGCGTCTCGTGCATGGGTGTCTCGCCGGTACCGGCGAGCAGCATAGGCTCGTTCATGGCTTGCTTTCAAGGTTTGCAGGAGACGGCATTTGCTGGGCTGAGAAGCGCATCTTGCGCACCAGATCCAGCTCGGCCTGAAAGTCCACGTAATGGGGCAACTTCAAATGCTGAACAAAGCCAGAGGCCTCCAGGCTGTCGCTGTGCGACAGCACAAACTCTTGCATTTGGGCGGGCGACTGCACGGCATCACCGAACTCATCCACACGCAGTGCGCGATCCACCAGACTCATGGACATGGCCTTGCGTTCACTATGTCCAAACGCTAACCCATAACCACGGGTGAACTGAGGCGGCTCATTTTTGTTGCCGGCAAATTGATTGACCATTTCGCACTCGGTGAGCTCCATGTCACCGATGGAAATGGCAAAGCCCAATTCTTCAGGTGCAATCTCCAGCGACACATGGCCGACACGTATCTCACCCACAAAGGGATGGGTGTAGGAATAGCCGCGCTGGGTTGAATAGGCCATGGCCAACAAAAAACCTTCGTCGCTGCGTGCCAGGTTTTGCAAGCGGGTGGCGCGGTCTGCAGGAAAACGCAAGGGTTCGCGCGTCAAGTCCATGGGTGCCGGGTCGCCCGCTGGAACAGGGGCTTGTTCAATCAGGCCCTCCTGGTTGAGCATGTCGACGACGCGTGGCATGGGCTCCTGGGCTTGCATGGCCGGCACCCTCGCCTGTCCCTCTGCCAGATCGTGGTGATCGCAGTCGGCTTGGGCCAAGAGTGTGAAGTCGAGCAGGCGCTGCGTGTAGTCATAGGTTGCGCCCAACAGTTGGCCACCCGGCATGTCCTTGAAGGTGGCAGAGACCCGGCGCTGCACCTGCATCCTTGCGGTATCGAGCGGGACGCTGGTGCCCAAGCGAGGCAATGTCGTGCGGTAGGCCCTTAGCAAAAAGATAGCCTCCACCAGATCGCCGGCTGCCTGCTTGATGGACAGTGCGGCCAATTCCGGGTCGTACACGGAGCCTTCCGTCATGACCCGGTCTACTGCCAGGCGCAGTTGCTGCTGAATTTGACCGACACTCAGCTCGGCAAGCGTGGCGTCGCCACGGCGGCGCTCATCGAGCAAGCGGTAACTGTTAAGAATGGCGGTCTCGCCACCTTTGACTGCAACATACATAGTCAGGCTCCGGACGGTGAAATTTGTGTAGTGCGTGGCAAACCCACGATGCCCTGCGCGGTCGCCAGCACAATGTCGACACCGCGTGGAAACAGGGCCTGGCGTGCCTGCTGTTGCTGCAGAAAGCGCGCGCGGCTGGATGGCGCAACCGCTTCGATCGTCAGGTAAGCCTTGTCCTTGATTCCCGGCCCGGTCAGCTCCCAGGCGTGGTCTTGGGCCAGCGTACTCAGACTGGCTACATCGATGATGCAGGTGACCGAGAACTCGGGGTTGACATCTGTGCCGGCACACAATTGGGATGCGTCCGGAAGTTCATCCAGATGGGCGGCCCATACAAACTGCGCCTGTTCGGGTGAATCCACCAAAGTGCACCCGGTGTGAAAGCGCAGCCAGGCCGCAGCGCCCGTGTTGACCAGACCCGCAGACAACCACAACGGAGTTTGTGCATCCAGCAGCGCCAGCAACACGGCAGCTGAAGCGCTGCGAGAAATATCAGGTACTTCAGCATCTGAAACCACCGCGACACTTCTTCCGGGATACGAAAAAGCCGATAAAACGCTTCTAAAGACCGACTGGCTGCCAAGCGCAATGTCGCCAAAACCGGCGCCCAGGGTGGCCAAATTGACGGCGCTCATTCTTCATCTCCTTCATTGCCACTACCGGCTTCGCGTGCAACGGTAAAAAATTCAACCTTGGTGGATGCAGCATCCGTGCAGCGTTGCGCTTCCAGTTGGCCCAGGTGTAGGCGAAGGGGCTCTATCAATTGGCTTTGTACCCAGCTGGCTTGTGCCGGGTCTTGGAGTAGCGCGTCGGCTATGGCGGCAAGCTTGGCTTGCTTGGCGATGCGACCCATGACGTATGCCACGCCCACAACACCACTGTCAGAAGCGGTTTGTCCATTGGCGTGCGGCAAGCGCAAGGCACATCGCGTTACGGTGACCTCACCGAGATTGAAGCGTTGACCGGTTCCCCCTGTACGGCCCTCCACCATCATCAAACCCGTTTCAGGCCGACGCAACCAAATGGGGGTCAACTGCGCATGAGCGTGGAGTGCTTCTTCCAACATGGCTATCGGTGCACGAGCGAGCAGCGCCATCCATAGCGGACGCGTCAATGGTAGTGATGCGACTGTGCTGTCATATGCTTGCAACATTTATTTACTATCCTAAAATTTGTGTAGACAAAATAATTCGTCTAGACAAATATTAGAGTTTTTTTGTGTAGATTTCATGACACTCACCAACATATCGTCCATAAAAACTGTTACCTCTGAAAAAGAAAGTTTCTGGGAGCGAATTGCTGCAGAGCTCACCGCAGCGATTTCGAATGGCACTTACCAACCGGGGCAGCGTCTTCCGACCGAGCACTCATTGGCTACCCAATTTGGTGTCAACCGCCATACGATTCGCCGTTCGTTGTCCAACCTATGCAGTCAAGGTTTGTTGCGTGTGAATCAGGGTAGCGGTACGTATGTAGAGGATTTCGCTGTTGATCTTTTGCTGACCAAGCGCACACGCTTACACCAGAATCTCGAACAGGCTGGGCTCAAAGGCGGCTTGCAGATGATGAAGAGCCACGCAATGGTGGCTAACGCAGATCTCGCACAAAAGTTAAAGGTGCCGGTTCGCTCTAGACTCCTGTTGATGCAAACGTCAGGCGAAGCCATGAATTCGCCGCTGGGGATAAGTGAGCGCTACTTCCCTTTGCCACGTTTTGCCGGGATCGACACAATCGTTCTTCAAACTGGCTCCATCACGACTGCATTCAAAGCCTGTGGCGTGGCGGATTACACCCGCCTTACCAGTCGCATAACGGCCGACATGCCTAACGCCGAATTGGCTGGCCTGTTGAAACAGCCCGCTACACGGCCAGTGCTGTTGGTGGAAAGTGTCAACGTCGATATGCAAGGCGTGCCCATTGAATTTGCAAAAACTTGGTTCGCGGGAGATCGCGTGAGCCTTACCGTCAATACCCATGAGTAGCCGATCAAACCTCCCCTTGTTGCTCTCAAACGCTGAAACCTTTTATCGGTTTGCCGCGTATTTCACACCCGCACCTGACAGCACATTGTGGAAAGCTGGCAACCGCTGGTTAGGCCTAGACCCTGTAAGTGGACAGGTCCTGGTTCCCTCAATTCCGGGTTATCCGCCTGATGTTGCAATTCGTGTACCCGACCTGATGGCGACACCACGCCGTTACGGCTGGCACGCCACCCTAAAGGCGCCGTTCACCCTGGCGCCTGGCATAACGATGGGTGCCTTGCATAGGGCAATGCTCGCGCTTTGTGCTTTGCACAAGTCGTTTGTCATGCCCGCGCTGAAGGTGCAGCGTATTGGAAATTTTCTGGCCCTGGTTCCTGCGCAAGCGTCTCCTGAAATTCAGTCCGTGGCCGATGCTTGTGTGATGGGCTTGCATCCTCTAGTCCAAGCGCTTCAGCCCTTCGAGTTGCAGCGTCGGCGGTGCCGTGTCTTGACCGTCGAAGAGGAGAAAATGTTGCAGCAATGGGGTTACCCCCACGTGCTGGCGCAGTTTCAATTTCACATGTCGTTGACCGGTCCTTTGACCGAGGTTTCTGACGAAGCCGTACATCTGTTGATAGAGCAAGCCCAGGCCAGCTTTGATGGTATGCCGCCATCGCGCTTTGACGGTGTGACGCTGGTGGGTGAACCAGTTGCTGGCGCTGCGTTTTCTTTGATACACCGATACGCACTCAGCACATGAGCGCGCGCCTGATTTATGTGGTTGGCCCATCGGGTGCCGGCAAAGACAGTGTCTTGGCGTGGCTCAAGGCGGAAATCGCGTTCATGCCAGAAGTCGATTCGCAGGTGTACTGGACGCGACGGTCCATCACCCGCGAGGTGGTAGCAGGTGACGAGATCCATGAGAGTCTGCCCGTAGAGGTCTTTGAGCAACTACAGCTGGCGGGCGAATTTGTAATGTCTTGGCAAGCCCACGGTTTGAGTTACGCCATTCGTCGTGACGAACTCAGTCCTCTGGAGCACGGTGGATGGGTATTCGTGAATGGATCGCGTTCCTATTTGCAAGCGGCCAATCTACTATTTCCGGACCTTCTGGTGTTACACATCACGGCCAACGAGCAGAGCTTGCGTCAGCGGCTTTTGTTACGCGGACGCGAACCCCTTGAACGCATTGAGGCGCGCGTACAGCGGACAGGTGATCTGGGTCTGCTACAAGCCCCGCGCATGATTGAAGTTTGCAATGACCAGACATTGGAAAAAGCCGGGCAAGCGTTGCTGAACCAGCTCAAGCAATTGCCAGGATGGCCTCAGACGCGCTAAGCCGCAGTGTTGCGCAAAGGCAAGGTCCGTCTGGCCTTGTCTTTGCACACAAGGGGCAAGGGGCTAAACTTTTTTGGACATGCTCAATTCGTAGGCCGTACGTGTCGAAATATGTGTCGGTACACGCGCAGTCTTTCCGAAAGTTGCCAATCAGCTACATGCATCTGGTCGATGGCCATCGCTGCTCTGGTTGAGTGGGCGTCCGTACTGCTTTCGTTGGGCTACTGAAAACAATGACTGCAATCTGGTGGTTAATCTCAACTTCTGTAAGTCCTACGCGGCCATGCGGGTCTACGATCCGCTCCATAGCTGACATTCAATTCAGCTGCTTCGAACAGTGGATTTCAATCAAAAAGGTCGAGTTGTCCTGGTTGGGTGGCGTTGTTCCAGAACACCGAGTCGGCGTACCTTGCTGCCAGCGCCGCCATGTCAATGTCCGGCGCTTCATTGCTGAACTCAAACGACCCGAACATGTTCACGTGCTGCCACGCCACCGGCGACATCCCTTGTATGAATGCGATGGCATCCAGATCCCCGGCCGCCACCTTCTGTTCGTACACTTTGGACAGCAGTGTTGTGTTGTAGTAAATGACTGCATTCGCAATCAGCCTCGCGCAATCATTCCAGACCTGCTGCTCAGTTTCCGTCTGAACCTTGAACTTCCCGCCATTGATGAATGACACTGCCCGACGAAACCGGTGATAGGCCTCGCCCCGGTTGAGCGCCTTTTGTACGCTCTGGCGCAGTTCGACATCATCAATAAAATCCAAAATGTAGATGGTGCGCAGGATGTTGTCCAACTCCCACAGGGCCTTTTTGGTGCTGTTCTGCCTGGCATAGCTGCTAAGTTTGCGCACGATAGTGGTCTGGGTTGTGTCCTTTTGCGCCAGGGACGCCATGATGCGTTGGACATTGGGCCACTCACTTACGATCAAGTCCTCGTTGACCTTGTTGGCTGGCCGGATCAGCATGTCAGCGGGATACTGGCTTGGCAGGCTAAAGCCCACCAGCGATGCCGTCTTCTTCTGCAAAGCCTTATATCGTGGAGCAAAGCTGTAGCCGAACGCATGAAGAATCCAAAAATTGACCTGGTTGGTGCCGTGCGTATCCGTCGAGTGGCGTGTGGGCTTGATGTCCGACGTGTTGTTGTACAGCAGATCGAACACATAATGGCTTTCATGCTCGTGCGTGCCGATGATCTTGGCGTTGATGGGTACGTGGTTGGCAACCACGGTACAGGCGCTCACGCCCTTGTCCCAACCGAAATACTTGGGTGAATACCTAGAATTGAAGGTATTGATCTGGGTTTCAAACCGCTGGCCATCGCTGCTGGAATGCAGCTCTTCCCGAATGTTGAAGAGCTTGAACGCTGACAGCGCGGCCGTGGCATTGCTGATGGCGTCATTGGCAGCGTGCAAAGTTTCTAGCCGCAAGTAGCTGCGTGCAGTCGTTATGAGTGCAGGATGGCCCATGCCCGAGACCTCGGCCATCTTACCCAAGCCCATGTTGGTGCCGAATGCCACCACGCACGCCAGGATTTCGCGGGGGTCCGGCGCATGCTTGACGCCGCGATCGAGCACATGTTTGAAATCGTCCAAAAAATTCGTCTGCGTATTCACAAAATGCAGCAGGTCGGCAATGCCGATACCAGGAAGCTGGCTGTAGAACGGGCCGTTGCCGGGCTCCGGGGCCGTTGGGTAGATCAGTGACCAGCGCTTTTTCTCCCCCTGGCCAACGACTTTTATATGGGCATTGACGCAGTCGGCCACTCGCTGATTGACTGTCACCAACCGCTCTTCAAGCCTCGTGCGCAACCCGGCAAGCGTTTCTGCAATGGGTGCCTGCAAAATCTGTTGCCCGATCTCGGCAAGGACTGCATCCTTTTGGCTCCACCGAGCATCGCTTATCAGATCGTCTTCAAACTGGCGGAATTCATTACTATGGTTGACGTACATGTCCCCGGACTCCAGCGCGTTACGTAGCAACCGATAGACTAAAAACTCGTACCGGTCAACGTCCAGAGTCTTTTGCTTTTCCTCGCCATCGCCCGATTGCGCAAACAGGTGCTTCTTGAGAACAACAGGGATAACGGCCTCGGGAAATTTGGAGGAGTCGGCCTGTCGAAGCGACTTGTTCTGGCGCAGCAGTGTTTGCATTACTGAGATCGCCCGCACCAATGGTGCGTCCTCCAGCCGCCCAGCAAAATCGACGTCACAGAAGAGGTGGCGCAAGTTACGCTTGATGGTTGGCGACAACTTCGTGAAATAGCTCCACTCATAGTCAAGCTTGTCAAAAGCGACGTTTCGCAGGTAGTTGGTCACTGACGGAAAGGCCGCAGGCTCCAGCATGCCGAAGGCACGTTCCTTGATTGCCGAAAACGGACTGTCACTGGCGATTGACGCATCCACAAATAGGCCCAGTACTTCGCCAGCCGCCTTCAAATTGCTTGTGGCCTCTTCTGATGCCTGAAGCATGGCCACCTTTGCCGCCAGTTTGGCTTGCTTATCAAATTGCCCGACCAAGTGAATGAACGCCTCAATCAGGTTGTCGTTGATTTGGCGAAACCGGTGGAAGGCAAAGCACAGTAGATACAGGCGTACCGTGGCGGCGTCCATGCGACGCAGCTTGTAGACGGTGTAGAACTGCACCAGACCGGCGTAATACTTGATGCTCTCAGCGGACAAAGTGGCGTCAATCAGAAATTTTTGGGCAAAGGAATGCAGAGGTGCCAACTGCTTGCGGCGATCCACCTCCTGGCGCAGTTCCTTGTTGCTGAAGTCATTAGCCTCGTGTTTGAGGACGTTGATCAGGTGGATTTTGTCGTCGGCATGTAGCAAAGTGTTGAGCGATAGCTGGAGGTTGGCGGGCAGCGAGGCATTCAGTTTGCTGGTCACACGTTTGCGCTCATCGATGACGGCCTGGCTCACCAAATCCTGCAAAGACGTGTACCCCGGCGCAACCAAGTGCTGGTTGGACAAGTGTTCCAGCAGCTCGCGCAAAATGAATTTTGGCTGGGTAGACAGCATCGCAGAGCGTTGTGCGAACGCGATCAGTGCCTGCTTCTCTTCGCCGCCACAGAGGCGGTAGCCTAAAAGGCCAAGGATGATTCTTTGCTGTGCCAGCCGTGTGGGCTTGGACAAATGACCTACCTCGGACATCAACCTGCCAGGGAAATAGCGTGTCAGGATATGGTTGATGTCCGGACGAACGTGGTCAAGATTGACAACGAAAAACTGTGCCTTGGCTTTGAAGTAACCCAGTTGCAATACCAAATGGACGCCCGCCGTGATGGTACGAGCGGCGTCGATTGTTGGTCGCTCCTCGGGACTCAACTCGAAGTGGATTTGTCGTTCACCTTCCGTGAAGTGCGGCATGCTAAAAAGGCTGTCAATCTCCTCGGTGCAGAGAATGGTGAGGCGCCTTGAAACCTGTGTTTTGGTGCTTTGCAATGCGGTCTAGCTCCTATGGATCGCGAATGTGAAATGGGGATCAGCGAGGCGCTGGAGCGTAATGCAGATATTGGTTTCCCAGCCTGCCACTTCGCACGTAATTTGAGAGGGGCAGCGGCAAGATGTGGGTTGAAATATTGTGCTTTTTAGCGTTCTATTGCGATAATCTTTCTTATCACAGTAGCAATGTCAAGTTTACTAACTGGAACCCATGAAAAATCCACCGATCTCACTTTCGCCAGAATTGGGGGATGGTTCTGGCCTGGATGCATTCCCCGGTGAAGCCGAGCTCGCCGCATTGCGTGGCTGGTACGCCGGATTGTCATCGCGCAAATCCGTGGCCCATTACCTGGATACGCACAAGGTTTCGGGGCAGTCGTCACGGGGAATGATTGGAGGCATCCGCCGTCAACTGATCCGCATTGCACGAAGGCGGCACCGGGCCGATCTAGTGGCCCTACTTGACCATCCGATCGGTGAGCGGGTCCAGCATGCGAAAGCCGTTGCCCATGCCATCGACGCACTGCGCACTGCGCCTGAACCGGCTCCCAAGATCACCGATGACCTGAGCCTGTGGCTTTCTGCGCGTTCTGCAAATGCCCTGTACGCCCAAGATATCAAGACGCTGGCACAGCTGACTGTGCGGGTACCCCGGCGCAAACGCTGGTGGACTGCGATTCCAGGCCTCGGTTCTCTAGGGGCACGTCAAATTGAAGCCTTCTTTGCAGCACATCCGCAACTGACCGAACGGGCGCGGGAACTGATGGTCAGTGAAACAGTACGAGAGGTTGTTCCTTGGGAGCGCCTAAAAGTACCTGAAGAACTCAACGGATCAAGGGGGACCTTCCGTGGACCGCCATCCAGTTGCACGCTGAGTGCTGACAATGACTACGAAGCCGTGCAGGCATGGCTGGCACTGCACGAGTCCAGTGCGACAAAACGGGCCTATCGCAAGGAGGCCGAACGCCTGATTCTGTGGGCAGTTGTTGAACGTGGTCGTGCACTGTCGTCACTCACAACCGAGGACGCAACGGCTTACCGGGGGTTCCTGCGCAACCCCGCACCACGCAGTCGATGGGTGGGGTCACCACAAACCAGATTCTCTCCAGAGTGGCGGCCATTCTCGGCGGGTTTATCTCCCCGTTCGACGGCCTATGCCTTAAGCGTGATTGGCGCCATGTTTCGATGGCTGATCGAGCAGCGCTATGTGTTGGCCAACCCGTTTGGCGGCATCAAGGTGCGCGGTAGCACCCGCAGCACCCCCATGGACGAGGGGCGCGTGTTTTCCGAGGGTGAGTGGGCCATTATCCGAGCCGTTGCCAACGGACTGGAATGGTCCTACGGATGGAAGCTTGCTGCAGCGCAGCGACTGCGCTTCATACTGGACTTTGCTTATGCCACGGGCTTGAGATCCAGTGAGTTCGTGGGGGCCACCCTGGGGCAGATTGAAACGGATGCCCAGGGAGACCATTGGCTCAAGCTGGTCGGCAAGGGCAGCAAGGCTGGCAAAGTGGCCTTGCCCCCGCTGGCCCGGGTGGCGCTGGATCACTACCTGATGCAGCGCGGTGTGCCAACCACACCAGCCATGTGGAAGCCGTCTACCCCGCTCATTGCTGACCTGCAGGCAGGGAGCGGTCAGAACCGTATCACTTCGACCCGGCTATGGAACGTCACCAAGCGATTTTTCGTGACAACTGCCGACGTCATTGAGGCCGAATCGCCAAAGACCGCCGAAAAGCTGCGCCGGGCAAGTCCACACTGGATGCGACATACGCACGCCACGCATGCTTTGGCGCGCGGTGCAGAGCTGACCACGGTGCGTGACAACCTGCGCCACGCATCGGTTTCCACCACTTCGGTCTACCTTCACACTGATCAGGCAAAGCGCGCACGACAAATGAGGGATGCCTTTGGAACGCCAAATACCTGAAGCATCAAAGGCGTGGGTGAGGTCCTGAAAGGGATATTTCACTCCCATTGATCATTTAAACACTTATCGTTTCATGATATGCTTTGGCATGGGTTCACAAAGTTCACCGGCCACTGGTTTGGAGTATTTGCTTGGCTTGGATGGCAATATTGAAGTCCAAAATGATGCGGGCTACTGGGTCAAGATGGAAGTTGCAAGTGTGCCCGTAACGGCGGAACGACCGCACGGCATCAGGTACAGCCTGACATTGCATGCGCCGGATAACACCCGGCTCATTGGTTTTGATAATGCCCATGGCGTGAAGCCGGTAGGTTCGCGTTTTAAGCATGTTGGCAAACGGTTTTCGTACGACCACCGCCATCGACACGCTCTGGACGAGGGGGTGTTGTACGAGTTTGACACCGCTTACCAGTTGGTCAGTGATTTTTATGCTGAAGTAGATCGCGTTTTGAAGGAGATCAGTCCATGAACAAGGTATTGAAGTTCGGTATTGCGCCAGTGCCTGTGCAGCGCGCCCGCACACTGGCGATTGCGGCGGGAACACGCCAACGCGGCAAAGATGAACCCAACGTTTGGTTTCCCACTGTGACCGCCATGGCACGGGTGCTGTCCGATGAGAATATGGCCTTGCTCAAGGTCATTCGTGAGAGTCATCCAGACTCCATGGACGCCCTAGCCAAGGCGGTCGGGAAACATGCGCCCAACGTGTCGCGGTCGCTGCACACCATGGCCCAATATGGTTTGGTCAAGCTCACCAAGCATGGCCGAACGGTCATTCCGCAGGCTACATCCGAGAGGGTTACTGTTGATTTTTCCTGGGGTGGCTGACATTACGCCGCTGGATCAAGCGATTTCAGCAAATATCGTGTCACTCTTTCATTGGGGAAATCCGCTCGTTTTACCTTTTCGAGGGGATGGGCTCATTTAGCCTTGTTCGTGGAGTTTTGGACTGCACCATTCAGAATGGATTTGGGAACAAAAACGCAGACGTCGCTGCGTCATTGCCTTACACCACAGGTTCGCTCGTGTCGGCCGCAGAACATGCTGTGTTGCACCGGGAAGCCGTCGCTTCACCAACCAGTGGGTTCCATCACGCGGAATATGGAAACGCCATGGCCTTCTGCACCTTCAATGGATTGATGGTCGCCGCTTTGGCGCTCAAAGAGTCCGGATTGGTAAACCGTGTCGGCATCATCGATTGCGATGCTCATTACGGCAACGGAACAGATCACATTATTCGCAAGCTTGGTATCGACTGGATCGAGCACCACACGTTGGGTGCGCACTTTCATGAGCAGGCAGATGCCAAGAATGGCCAGTTCGAAGTTTGGCTGGAACGAGCAATCGAGAAGTGCCTGAAATGCGACCTGATCATTTATCAGGCTGGTGCAGATCCGCACATCAATGACCCATTGGGTGGGATTCTGACAACGCGTCAGATGAGTGAGCGTGACCGTGTAGTTTTCGAGCGTCTCGGCCATCTGCCGTTGGTCTGGAATCTCGCGGGTGGGTACCAGATTGCACCTGGCACCACAGATGCTCAGAAGCGCGAACCCATCTTGGCTTTGCACCGTGAAACAGCGCGGCTGCATACGGCCATCCTGGGGTGAGCGGGAGTTGCAGACATGGTGATTGACGGTATGAACATCGATATGGAGGAAATTCGGTGCGAATTGGAGCGCCGCTTCTATCCAACTTTTGGCTTGCCTCTGGATATTGCACGTATGGTCGTGCAACCAGAGCCGCCCCAGGATGGAGATCCACGCATATTTGCGCCGCCGCCTGACCTCCAAGACATTTACAACCCATGGCTGATGGATTACCAATGGGAGCGACTAATTGACTTGGTGCGCGATCCTGTCAAAGAGATTTGCACGAGCCAAGGGTACCGGGCAGTACAGATGCTTGGGCAAACCGTCTTGCTTTTTCTGCCCAATGGCTTGCTGCACGCTTGGGTTTGGGATAGCACGCAGGAACGTGGCATGCACTTGAAGCGTACTTCGCATGATGCTGTAGCGCTGTCAGGCCACTACTTTGAAAATGACTGGCTGTTGCGCCTGACCGAATTGGCAACATTAGAAATCCGTTCTTATGTCTGCTTTGATGAACTGCGGGCGTGTGCATATGGTGCATGGTGCTTTGAGCTCTTTGCCAAGGTGCTTGCAGAACATGCAGACCTTGTCTGGATGCGCAGGCGTATCCAGCACACCTTGGCACTCGACACCCAACTTGTGGGACTGGTCCAAGAAACGATTTCTCCATTGGGTATGCCGGGGACCACCACAGTCTCGCAGTACAACCATGTGTGGCGCCGTTATGCGGTACTCAAAGACGTTCGGCGCGAATCACCGCAACTTATCGGGCTCTATGAAGTGCTGTGCACGCATTTGGAATTTCCTGATGACGGAGAGCCCGTGCAAAGACTCAAACGGTTCCTGAAAGCCCAAGGATTGACCCAGCGTGGCTGGAACATGGTGCTGTCATTGACTGCGTCTGATATCGCGCCGATTTATGACGTGTATGAAGGCGTGTTGCTCAGTGCAGTGCTGGACTATGTACTTATATTGGATGCCATGGGATTTCACCCTGCCAGACCACAGTGGCTTGTCCGCGCAATTTTGAGTGGCAATGGCGGAGTTCCAAACTGCAATGGCGGACAGCGGCGTAATTTCTCTGAGCAAGGGTATCTGGTGTACGCCAGTCATGTCGTACGACTGTACTTTGAAGAGAAAGATGCACCAAAAGAAGAACAGGCCCAAGACCTCAAGTTGGTCCTGGAATGGCTCAGCAGCATTCGCCAGCCACTGACCCGCACCCAAAAGCAGGGTGGATGGAGTTGGATACTTCGGAAAGCCAAAGAGTGGAATGCTGCTGAGGTTTTGTTGGCCCAAGCCCAATACAAGCACTGGCCGATTCCATGTCGCACTCTGCAGGCCGGGCCATTGGTTTTGCATGCGATTTCTAACGACCATGATCTTGTGAGCGAAGGCAAAGCCATGAGTCATTGCGTGGGCAGCTACACGGCACAGTGTTCAAGTGGGGAGTCACTTGTCTTCTCAGTTTTTGAAGCTGGAAAGCACATCGCCACGGCTGAATACCACAGCAGTGAACAAGGATGGCGCCTGAACTCAGCAAGGGGCCCAAGAAACCGCGTTCTGTCAACCACAGTTCAGGCCACCTTAAGTCGCGCAGCCTTGAATATTGGGCCCTTGAAGCCTGAAGACGTTTTGTTAAACCAATCTGGAGATAAATATGAAAGTGTCAATCACAAATGCAGGTGATTTCATCCGTAAAGTGGAAGTCAGCCGCATTGAAGCGCTGGATCAGACCTATCACGTGGAGTTCACCAGCTTGCTACTGAGTGCAAAGGACCCAAGTTCGGTGCAAAAAAACTTCAGCGTCATTCTCAAGCGTGATGAACTGACTACGCTGCGGGATGTGATTGATCGTGCACTCGCTGGCACCTGAAAACTACGGTCACAATGCAGAAAAGTATTCTTCAGAATACACAGTGATTAAAAGCACAGGAGGAGGATAAATGTCACTCAAACCAGGCACGCAATGTGTCATCGTCGCTGGATGTCCAGAGAACATCGGCCTCATCGTGGAAGTCATCGGCCGGGTTGCGCCCAGTACATCTGAAGAAGATGCGTACTGGATCCAGACTGTCAGTGGGCGACCTTTTCACCAGCTTTGGGAAGGCAATGACCTGCTACGCGGAGATTCAAACCGCGCAATTACAGACCGGTACAAACTGCGTCCTTTGTCATTCCCTAAGGATGAAATTCAGATAGCCGACGTGTCAGAAAGTCCGATAAGGCATTCGGAACCAACTGCAAGTGTAGAAGGGGCGGTATGACTCATATCGCACTCCTCGGGGACTCGATCTTCGATAACGCAGCCTACGTTGCCGGCGCACCCGCTGTCATTGACCAGGTACGTAGCGCATTGCCCAGTGGCTGGAAGTCCACTTTGGTAGCGGTGGATGGAAATGTCGCGATCGACGTTCGCGAGCAGCTCAAACGGATCCCTGCAGACGCGACCCACTTAGTGATGAGCGTAGGCGGTAACGATGCCCTGGGCGTGTTGACGCAGCTGCATTCACCAACCCCATTGCCAATGATGCATGCACTGCGGGTACTTGCGGACATTCAGACAAAGTTCGCAAGCGACTACGCTGCGATCCTCAAGGCAGCGCTAGCTTTGGAGTTGCCCATCTTGTGCTGCACCATTTATGACCAGGTTCCAGGCCTGACGCAGGAGCTGCGCACGGCGCTCAGCACTTTTAACGATGTCATCTTGCGGGAATGTGTACGTCATCACGTTCCGGTATTGGATTTGCGCAATGTATGCACCGAAGCAACGGACTATTCGGTGATATCGCCAATAGAGCCATCGAATAGCGGCGGTCAGAAAATCGCATCTCGCATTGTCAGCATCGTGTTGAGTGGCACCTTGGAATCCACGGTTTGCCAAATTCACGCCTGAATTTCGGACGTTCAAGTTTGGACAAGCAATAAAAAACCCAGCACTGAGGCTGGGTTAAACCCTTGCGGGCCCCGCCCAGGGAGGTGAGACGGGGGGCGTAAAGCCCAACAGCAATGTAGCACCGAAAGGATGAAGCAGAGGCGATGGTTAGTAACAGTGTGTTTACGGGGGATTTGTTCCAGATTGCGCACCCGGCCAATTAGGCAAATGCGCTAAACGGAGTAAAAAAATGTCAAATTTAGATAGCACCTTGGTTCCCAGTATCAACCTGGTCAGTGTCAGCGGAAATGGGCGGAGGGAATTTTCGTTCAAGGAATTCAACCCAAAGCAGATTCATAGCGCCCAGGACTTACCGCCCTACCTGGTCATGGGTGATCTCGATGAGAACTCTTTTAAGCAATCGGGAGGAAACTGGTCCGCCCGATGGCAAGGGACGGATCCCGAGTCCTACCTGACGATTGAATACGAACTAGCGCGATCGGAATACACGATAACGCAGTGTTGGCACGGTATCAATGGCGGCATTTCGATGTACCGGGACCACATCCCGCTGCCAGTCATCGTTGGGCAGGCTTTGAACTATGAGTTTCCGAAAGAGTGGGACAAGATTGCCGGGCAGGAATTTCAGGAAAAGTACGCATTGACCTATCTTCCAAGAACGAAGTCGATGCCAAGCATTTTTGGAATTCCGGATGGCTTTTTTGTCACCATCGCAATTCCAGTACATGTCGCGGCTTTGCGTGAAGCAATTGTGGCAGTGTCATCTTTGTGCAAGGACAGGAACTTCACCTCCCCCATGTACGTGCAGGCGTACCGGACTTTCCAGGCCATCAACTACATCGAGGGCAAGGCCCCCGCTTCGACAAGCGACCCCGTTAACCTGTTCATTCCCAATTTCATTGAAACAGGACTTTTGCCGCTGGCAATGCCAGTGCGGGAGGTCGCACCTGATGGGTCCGCCGCTTGCACGGTGCGACGATTCACTTATGTCGTGTGCATTCACATTCCATTTGCCGTGCTGGATTTTTGTCTTGCCTGGTTGACGCAAAACTCGACGCTGATCCAAAGCAGAGGACAAACCGCAGGGGAAGGCCCAGCATTCAGTATGCAACCCTTCGTCATGCCCGCGGGTTTGGATGCATTGGGTGGCGAAGTATCCTATTCCGACGCAGAACACACCACCCGCTTGGTCTGGAGCTTTGAGGATGCCAAATTAAATTCGGAAAGCTCGAACAAAATGGCCAGGCCGGTTGATCTCTTATTGCGGGACCGCTCATTGCAAGCGGTAGAGGCGGCAAGTAAAGAGCAGGAACGCATTATTGAGGATGCCATCAACAGTAGTGACGGGAAGACTGACAAATGAGGAAAGCAAGAATGCGCCTGGTCGGCGAGGGCGATGACCAAATTCGCGACTGGAATGCGCCCATATCCGACTACTACAACGTAGTTTCAATTTGCGACCTATGCAGTGAGTTTGGGTATGACTTCCCGTTGGTGAAATTGCAGATAGAGCTTGAGAAACACAACGTACTTTTGAATCTGAAATCAGCCAAAGCCTTTGATGACACAACTGTGTTTTTGGAGGCATTGCTTTCTCCCTATTTCCACACGTCCAATGCAGCATGGGGTGGAGAGTCGCCCGGACGGTCTGGTGTATTCAAGCGCGCATACCTTGAACTCGGCCAAACCAAACAACTACGTAGAGTCCTTCGAATCGCTGATGACTTCATTTCCAACTGGGCTGAGTCCTCAGGCTTAAATGCAGCGGTTGACGCCAATCGTATCGAAAGTGAAATCGCTCAACGCGTAGCAGCGGAAAAGAAGTCTGCAGCAACGAGTGACTTTCATCGCGACCAGATATTGCAGAAGGAAGCATGGGAAGACAAGCTATTCAGTCAAGTACAGGCAGCAGTTAACCAGAGAAGTTCAAAGGCATTTTGTCGTTTCAATTTCCTGGTTCACAACGGCATCGTGTTTTTCTTGGATCGAGACTGGTGGCATTCGACAAATGGATCAGTTTCAGCCGTTGCCGAAAGACTTGAACGCACCCCAGATCTGACGTTGGTTAGATGCGAAGTCCGCAAAACCCGGTTTGGTTGGATACCTCATTTCGGGCGCACGCGGGAAGAAGAACTTGCCATTGGATGGAGAGAGACCGGGATCGAGGTAATTCCACCTTCGCGATGGTCAGATCAGCTTTACGACGCGATGCAAGCGGAAAAGTAGTGCTGGTTCAGCAGATACCAACAATTGGGGATGAAGACTATGAGTTCAAAGACGAGTCAATTTTTATTCCATGGAGAGCTTTCAGACGCTCCTGGCCGCTACGAGTCCTGGGATGAATATGTACGTTTCCTTGGAAACAACCGATGGAAATTGGTTGTTGAGGGTACCGACTTTGCTGGCGTGGCTACTGCACCCCCAGTCAGCGAGTTGATGAGCACAAAATCAATCGTCAATTGGGTCCTCGAACGCGATGCTGAGGAAGACGATGAGGCAGATGATGGTGCATCGGACAGTGAGGAGGATGACTCGACATCTCCACGGAAATTGGGACCACGTAGTGAACGACTTAGGGAAATTGCCCTGTCAGAGGGGGCTTCATACTGCGTGTCCTGTTTGGATGGATGGCTTTCTGAAGATTGGCCTCCTAAACTGAAGCAAGCGCGAGTCAAGATTTTGGAAATCAAGGGACTGACTCAGCGTGGCATTTGGATCAGGATTTATCACACCGGTTTTGACGTTGAGACTAACCTTGGCTCAGCATTCATGTACCCCCCGAATGGCGAGCATGTTTCAAGGATTGTTCTGAAAACCGAGGGGTCCATGTCGCCTGGCAGGTTGGTGAAAGTGCCCAAAGTATTTTGGCAAAAAATCGAAGCATTGAAGCAAGATAGCACTGCATCAATGCCCACTTCCTTAACTGCGAAACCTTAGCCGCTGCGTCTTTGACCATGTCAGATATACCTATGGAAAATTCAAAAATTGATGCCGCAACTATTGCGGCCTACCAAGCCGCGCACTATGAAGTCCTCGACCCTATTCCATTTGTATTGCGTGTTGGGGAGGTCTCCACACGGCTCGCTGATCTGCTAACCCGTGAAGAGGTGCGTTGTGTTGGATTTATTACTGCATGGAATCCATTTAGTGATGTCGTCACTGCAGCAGACAATTCGGCCGCACAGACTTCTTTGCTGAATGAGTTGAGTGCACGTGGATTCTCTACAGTCCCCTGTTTTGGGAGAGATCCATCGGGTCAATGGCCAGGTGAGGAGAGCCTACTTGTCATTGGCTTGCCGTTAGAGGAAGTTAGGCAGCTGGGGATCAAGTACCGACAAAATGCCGTGATTTGGTCAGGGGAAAAGGCGGTGCCTGAACTGATTTTGCTACGGTGATAAGTGACCTGTTGGGGCGTGCATGTATTGGAATTGTTAAGCATTCAGGGGGAAAGAGGTATGACTTCAAAAACAATGTCTCGAGAGGAATTGATCGATGCCGGATGGAGTGACCGTTCCATTGACGCTGTACTTGATGCGGCAGATGAATATGGGCCATCCGGACATTGGCTGAACAAAATTGGAACGCCGTTTTATGACCAGGACCGGGTTAATGTTGCGGCATTCAGGACAGGTATTTCAAAAAGTCAACCCAACGAGAAACTGTTAACGTTTTGGGCTGCGAGCGATCGTCCAACGTCATTCCCACTTCTAACTTTTAACTTTCATCGGTTGGCGGACGTTTGTGATCCATCTGCTTCACGGGAATTTTGGTCGCTCAGGCTTTCGCACCCCGTTTTGGGGAGACAGGGAGGCACGGCAGACAAAGAGCGCCTGCTCATCATTAAGATTTTGACAAAACTTATAGAGTTCTCGTCTGAGGTCAAACTGGCGGACGTCAATGCTTTGAAGCAATATCTTCTAGTGCGGGCCATAAACGAAGCCACGCCGCTCAGAGCAAAGTTGCCCGCAAATATCGTCGCAAGGAAGGCTAGGCGATCTAGCTACGTTTCACGGGGTACCGGGATGCGATCGATCCAGCGCTTTATCGACGCTTTGGCCCTGATTTCCGCGGGCGAGGTGTTGGGTGTTGGGGGGCATAAGCTCGACCCGATTGATTTTTTGATACGTGCCCCGAAGTTTCGCATTGATAGCGTGGAGCAAAACAATGTTGGATCTTGACGGTGCACTTCGGGCTTACGCCGCAATGATGAATACCTCCAACCTGGAGGAGCTTGAACCGCATCTTGCAGATGATTTTCAGTACGCCTCGCAATGGGTATTCGCGGAAATCCATTCAAAGCAGGACTTCGTCAATTACATAAAGCCAAAACTCGCCACAGTCAAAGCCAGTGGTGCCACTGTTTGGGCGGAAATGGGCCATTTGGACCGAGAATTTCCTGGCCCCTGTGTTGTTCTTGCCCAGGGAGAAAAGGACAATTTAATCGCCATCGTGCTTGCGCAGGTGGACAACGGCAAGATTGTTCGTTTAGACATGTGCGGTGCTCCATCACCAAGATCCGCGCAACGAAGTGGTACGTATCCGGGACGGCCTCAATGACCTCCATACCTTCGTGGGGAATTGTCCATGTTCCCCACGACTCAAGAGAAGTACCTGGCGAGGTTCGCAGTCAGTTCGTCCTGAACGAATCCGCCTTGGATATGGAAATTCTCAAGATGACTGATCACCTCACCTACGCTTTGTTTGCCAAAGGATTACCGAGGGCGCAGGTCGTGCGATCCACAGTCAGTCGGTTGGTAGTAGATGTTGAGCGTTTCGAGCGCGATCAAGATGAGGTCATGTCAGCGAGAGGTATGGGCGCCATCTACATGAAAACGCAGGAGGGTGCCCATTTGCGGCGCGACTTGTCGTTAGAGGAGCGCAATGAACTGCTGAATAAGTGGTATCGCCCACATCACCAGTTGTTGACCGACAGTGTTGACTTCGCGTTAGCGCAATTTGGTCAGGCAATCGTCATCGACGCGCACAGCTTTCCAAAGCTGGCGTTGCCGTACGAAATGAATCAGGGAGGCGACAGACCCGAGATTTGCATCGGTTCCGATGATTTTCATACACCTGGCCAACTTGTGGACTCTCTAGTTTGCCAGTTTGAAAAAGCAGGACTCACAACAGGTGTGAATGATCCGTTCTCAGGCGCATTAGTTCCAGCCAAGCATTACCGCAAGGACAAAAGAGTCGCTGCTGTAATGATCGAGGTGCGCAGAGACGTCTACTTGAATGAATCTACTGGCGAGCCAACTTCGAATTTCAGTCAGATATCAAAGATTATTCAGAGCTGCCTAGAGTTGAGCATTCTTGAACTAGAAAACTCCAGGTGAGGCGATGCTGAATAGATGTGGCCCCGATGTTGCCGAATAATTCCTGCTAGGTCGCTCATGAATGCGTGACCTATATTGAGGAATGCAGGGTTAAACCATTTGCTAACTTTCACATGTCCCGCTTTACGCCCCATCACAACGTGTACGTCATCAAGCTTTCTGATGAAGTCTGGAATCACTCGCGCTTCAGAAATGCAAATCCAGACTACCAAATTGGAAAGCCATTTGTGTATGTTGGCTGCACAGGGCATGACCCGGATGTTCGATTCGATAAGCACAAGGCTGGATACCGGGCAAATTCTTACGTAAAGCGTTATGGCGAGCGATTGATGCCTAGTCTGTTTGCGCAGTTCAATCCAATGCCCTATGACGTTGCATGCCTGATGGAGGTGGAGCTGGCTCGACGGCTAAGGGCTCGTGGCTATGGCGTTTGGCAAGCTTGAAATTGATGAAATGGAGGAGTTCGTCAACACCAGGGAGATCATTGTTATCCCAATGTTCGGACCGAGATTCGTACGGATGGCACTTCAAATTAGTTCTTTATGCAAAACCGTATGCAAAAGCTATGCAAAAACGCTCGTAACCCATTGATTTATAAGGAATCCACTTGCAGAAAAGTTGCTGAATCTTTGCAAAAAGTATTCGTTTTTTGCAAAGGGCGTTCGTGGAATGTAAGCAAAGCACCGAGATTTGGCACTGATTACGTCCGTCAAGATACCAGGGGTGAATTTGTATCCAGTTTCCCAAACTGTTGAGGTGCAATAAAGTCTATATAAAACAATGACTTAGACCCAATTCGTCGATCGATTTTTCGAGTTAATGGGGGCCGTCCGTGCCTGTCTGCCTTCCCTTCTTCCTTCCTTGCTCTGGTTGTTCCTTCTCCTTAATCCTCCTGCCTTCCTGTCTACTTTGCCTTTTGCTCCCATTTCGCTTTTTTTAAAGTTGCGAAAGGAAAAACACCAGCTTCCGAGCATTGATCGGTCCGAACGTCCAAAAGGCGCGACGTTTACATCTCTCCAGCATTGCGCCGTAATCGAATCGTGACTGACAACATAGCAGTCGCAAAAATCGCGCCTTGCCAGAGTCCATTTTCCCAAGCCATGCGCCAAGATCCAGCAATGAAAGTGAAAAATCCGTCGTTGATGTGAGGCTTGGTATCAAAACCTGGATTGAAAACCCACGAGCCTGGGAATAGACCCGTATACGCTCTGCTGAACACCCTAAAAAGTATCTCCATTTGCAAACTCAGATGAAATCCTTCGTTCACGAATGCCAGTACTGTGCCTCCAATTAGCGGGATTCCGATGGCGAACAAAAATGGCTTTGTCCTGACTGCGCTAGAGAGGAAAAAGAGCCAAGCCAAAGTCGGCGCTGCCCAAAGAATATGCAGCGGAAGAAGCAACGCCATTTGCAAAGGTGCTAACAGGAGGTCTTTGTACATATCGGCATGACCCGCGAACATGGCACCGCCATGGAATGCGGTAATCCATACCAGCGCAATCAAGACCACTATGGTGACAATCGTGATGGCCAGTGTGATCAGCGGGGCAATGACCAATGCCATGATCGCCTTGGACACCACCGTCGCTGCGTCAGATATTGGAAGTGACTTCCAGAACAAAATGCTCTTGTCCTGGCGCTCATCGAAGAGTGCTCCGAGACAGTAGAAAAATGTCACAAAAGAGAGTAATCCGTACAACAGGAAGTAAAGACAGATCGTTGCGAACGAAATGCTTTCGTGAATTGCATTGCGCTGCATCTCAGAGAGGACATTGCTAAAGACAACTTCCACGTCATTGACGTACAGCACACCGTTCATTCCGAAAAACAGTTTCCCAATGGACCAAAGCAGCATGATGCCGATGAGTAATGCACTTACCGCAGCAGGCGCCCACAGAAATCCATCCTTGTGTTCCCAGTATTCGCGCTTGATGAGCCAGAGAATGGTTTTCATTGCAGTGCTCCCGTCATTTTGGCCACGAAGAGATCCGAAAGCGAGGGCGCGTGCACTTCACCCAGGTGTTCAAGAGCATCCCTGGCAACGCCGTCAAACAGCATGGCTTTTTTGCCAAACAGAGTGCGCTGATCAATCGGATTGAGCTCACGGGCAGCATCCTCGAATTCCGGTTTGACGATCACTTCCAGGAAACGTTCGCCAATGCGATCCATGCTTTCAAACAGGACGAGCTTTCCCTCGCGGATGAACATGGCATCACTTAATACATTCTCGATTTCTTCGACCTGGTGCGTGGTGATGATGATGGACATTTCCTCGTCGAAATAGTCTTCCATCAATGACTGATAGAACTGCTTGCGGTACAGGATGTCCAAGCCCAAAGTGGGTTCATCCAGTACCAAAAGCCGGGCCTTGATGGACATGATGAGCGCCAAATGCAATTGCACCACCATGCCTTTGGAAAGCGACTTGACTTTCATGGTCGGCTTGAGCTTGGTTTTGGCTAGATAGCGATCTGCTTTCTCGCGGTCAAACTTCGGGTGGACCGCTGCTACAAAATCTACCAGGTCACTCACCCGAATCCATCGCGGCAGGATGGCGACGTCAGCGATGAAGCAGACCTCTTGCATGAGTGCGTCCCGCTGTGTCCTGGGGTCGTAGCCCAAAACGGTCAGGTCGCCTTCAAATGGCGTCAGTCCTAATATCGCCTTGAGCGTTGTGGTTTTTCCGGATCCATTGGGACCGATCAGACCCACAATGCGACCCTGTGGAATTTCAAAGCGCAAGTTGTCAACCGCAATTGATTTTCCGAAACGCTTGGTAATGCCCTTTGCGGACACAATGGATGCAACCATCACTTTCCTCCCTTTACATTCCTGTTAACGAGCTGCTTCAGGTCTATGCCCAATTGCTGCGCTCTCTCAACAACCAACGGCCATTCGATGTCCTGGAATTTCTTTCGTTCTGATGCGCGAAGCAACTCGATCGCCCCACCAGCAACGAACATTCCAATGCCCCGTTTTTTTTCAATGAGCCCTTCGTCCGCTAATTCCTGCAAAGCCTTGGAAACAGTGAGAGGGTTGAGTTGATACTCTGCGGAAATTTGCCTCACCGAGGGAACCGTGTCGCCTGGTTGCAGTACTCCCTCCAAAAGCATGTTCACAATCTTTTCCTTCAGCTGACGGTAGATTGGCGTGCTGTCATGCCACGGGTAAGTCATAGGTCGGGAGAGTTTAGGTGTGTTACTGTACTATAACACCAAAGCATTAGAGCGCAATGAACTTTATCGAACCACTGATTGAATTGAAGAGGCCTTGGAAGCTGGCGACTTTTGGCTGTGGCTTATCTTTATTGATTGTGGGATCGTTCTACTACCAGGCACCGGATTGGGATATTCCGATCAGTTTCATCATGGCATTCGTTGCGTACTTGACTGCACCCTGGTCGATGCGAGTGATGGTGACCAGGCAATGGTCGCAATGGCCATTGATGTTTTTCATGACTTGGTTTGGTGTCGACGGATGCTATTGGCTGTACTGGACGTGGAAGAATCCGATAGCTTTGGAATTGATGCGTGAGGCCAACGCTCCAGCCTCTCTCTCGCTGTATTGGATGTGTGGACTGATTTGGTTTTATCGCGGAACGCTTCGACAAATGGCTTCCGACACGCGTCGTATGTTCCGAATTCCATAAATCAAAAAAGGGAGTCACCATGCCATTTACGCCATTTCATATGGGAGCGGGTCTGATATTCAAACCAGCAGTCCAACGTCGCTTTAGCTTGATTGCATTTGGTATTGCCCAGTTGGCAATTGATATCGAGCCTGGCATTGGAATGATCCGCGGTTCGGATGTTCTCCATGGTCCTTCACACACAGTGATTGGGGCTCTGGTAATTGCCTATCTCGTTACCTTGGTTTCCCCGTGGTTCTGTAAATTTTTCGTCGGGCGATGGAATCGAGAGGTGCGCCACTACAGGCTTGATTGGTTGGCTGAGTCAGAGCAGATATCAAGAACTGCAATCTACGCAGGAGCGTTTTTTGGCACCTTGAGTCATCTGACACTTGATAGTTTGATGCATCATGATATTCACATCTTCGCGCCATTTTCTGACGCAAATCCGTTATTGGATTTGGTTTCTCATGATGGCGTCTATCAACTTTGTGCCGTGATGGCGTTGTTGGGGACCTTAGCTTGGATAGTACAAAAGTGGCGTAGTCGGCCACTCTGATTTCAAGCAGCGCTACCCACGCTACTGTCTACTTCAGCGTGCGGTTCAAAATCCCAGCCAGGCGATCGCCGGCAATTTTCAGGCGATGCTCCATAACTGGTGTGAAGCGGTCGATGTAGTCTTGCCCAACTCTTCGCTCTGGGTAATAGCCTTCGAGCCCGACAATCTTGCAAGATTCTTCCGCCGCATTCGCAGGCGATAAATTATTCTTTGCATATATGGTGCTTACTCTGACCAGTCTGGATGCCACGGCTTCTGGAGCTTCGTTCAAATTTTTAATGAGCCCGCTGTCCCATAGGGCATGCAGGTTGCTGCCACGCATAAAAGCTTGCAGTTGATATTGGTTGCCACCCCGGTCATCGGCATAACCAGCATGTAAAGGCTGATGCACATCCGCCACAAAATGCACCAGATATTTGAGCGCCAAAAGACGCTTCTCATCAGTGTCTTGCGACGCGAGTACCTGAACTTCTTTGTCGATCCTGCCAACCACGCATTTGCCCTCTGGGCATTCCCGTTCCGCCACATAGGTGCATGTGGCACGTGGAAAATTGACGTAATGCCAAGTGCCTGTAGCGGGATTGCGATGTTCATCTGCCCAGGTGCTGATTGAAGCCATCGTCTGACCAGGTTCAACAGCAAGGAGCCTTTCCACCTCGGCACGGGCTTTTGCAGTGAGTTGGGCTTCTGCAATGAGTGCAACTACCTTGTGACCTTCGCTACCCCATGACCATGCTGACAGCGACGCCATTGCAAAAAGAATACCGATGAGTGTCTTCATCGATTGAGCACTCCATACAGCAACGTTACTGCAACGAACGCTACGACCCCCCATACAAGCAAACCGCCAAATCCAACCCCTGCCTTAGGTGATTGCGACTCCATCGCTTGCTGCGTTGAATGGCTTGAAGAGGTTGAGGACAGATTTTCTGAGTAGCTGACCCCTGTGCCCGGTATTCCTATCGTCCCGCGCGTTCCTCTACCCGAAATATTGATTCTCGCACCGGGCTTGCCGATAGTAGTGCTCAACCCGGATTTGCTGATGTTGAGCTTGATGCCTGGCAGCAAGTTAATGCTTTTGCGAAATCGAAATCCCATGTTGTGGCCCCTCCCTTTTATTTGCATCATTATGGAGAAGCGCGGTTAAAGTACCAGCGATCTTCAACATCGTGAACCTGACGGCATTAAACCTGCGGCATTGATGCTGGTGTCTGGCTAGCCTTGGGGTAGGTTACTTTCCAAATAGACCTGCTCCTTGCACCGCGGTGCTTACTTGCAACTTGTCAGCGGCGATGGGTTGCAAGAAGTCACGCGCATCGGCAGGTCCAACTCGGAGCCAGTCAGCATACTGTGGCTTTGGCAGTATCACCACCATGCGTTTCTCATCAGTGGGCTTGTGAAACTGCTTCATTAGTTCATGTCCGTCCGCATTGATAGTGAGCATCGTGTAACTGTGCACCAACTCACCCTTTGGGGACTTCCAACTCGACCATAGTCCTGCAATGCCCAAGGGCTCGCCATTGACCGACTCAATGCGAGTGGAAATGGCTTTGCCGGACCTCCAATCCGGTTCGTAAATGGCATCGGCAGGAATGATGCAAAACTGTCCGCGCTTCCAGGCATCCCGAAAGCTTGGCTTCTCGGAGACAGTTTCGGATCGTGCGTTGTAAGTGCTTTTGGTGATCTTTAAATCCGTAGCCCAGTGCGGTACGAGACCAAATAATCCATTTAGTGCTTCAGCTTTTGGGACCGAATCGTCACCCACATCTGCATGGGGATGACTGCGTATGAATGTACCCAGGTACCCCGGCCATAGGTCGAGTTTTCCAGTGTCTGCAGGAGGCTCGATGGCGAACTGCTGCCTGAAACGTGCGGCGCGTTGCTGTTCTTTGAGGGCTTGGTAATGGCTACACATTGCATGAAATCCTAGCCTCGAACTATACTGTACAAATGAACAGTATTATATCGAGTCATCTGCCGCCAATGATGCCAATTCCCTCCACTGAGGGTCCTCACCTGGTGCAGTGGATGCCAGGCAAAGTCAAAGCCGGATTTCCGTCGCCTGCCGAGGACTTTGCGATGGAGCGTATCGACCTCGATGAAATCCTGATGACCCATCCCCAGGCAACGTTCTTCATGCGGGTATCGGGAGACTCCATGGAAAGTTTCGGCATTTTTAATGACGATGTGCTTGTCATCAACAAAGGCAAACATGCCCGCAGCGGCCAGATTGTTCTGGTGGACATTGACGGTCAATTTATGGTCAAGCAATTCATTGAGCACCATGGCCAGGTGAAGTTTCGTGCGGGCAACCCGACCTACCCGGATATCGTTCCCAAGAATGGCCAGTCCGCCAAGGAATGGGGGGTGGTCGTGGCTACCGTCAAAGTGTTTCCAACCTAAAAGCGAGCATCGTGACACACCATGTACGCGTTGGTTGATGGAAACAATTTCTATGTGAGCTGCGAGCGAGTCTTTCGCCCTGACCTGGAGGGTCTTCCAGTCGTTGTGCTTTCCAATAACGATGGCTGTGCCATAGCCCGTAGCAACGAAGCCAAAGCACTCGGTATCAAGATGGGAGCACCTTGGTTTCAGATCAAACACCTGCAAGAGCAAAGCAACCTGGTCGCACTGTCTGCCAACTTCCAACTCTATGGCGACATGTCTGATCGCATGATGAGCATTGCTGCGGGTCTAGGTCCGCACCAGGAAATTTATTCAATTGACGAGAGCTTCATTGATCTCACAGGCGTTCAAGGAGATTTGGTCGCCCGTAGTCACAAAATACGCTCCAGAATTCTCAAATGGATTGGCATTCCTTGTGGCATTGGTATCGGGCAGACGAAGACCTTGGCCAAATTAGCGAACCACATTGCAAAATCGGCTGAACGCAAGCCTGGTAGCTACCCGCACCATCTGTCCCAAGTTTGTAACCTTTCCGCCTTAAGCAAAGAAGAGATCCGCGATGTGTTCATGCACACCCAAGTGAATGAAGTCTGGGGCGTAGGACGGCAGATTACCAAGCAACTCAATGCAGGCGGCATCCATACCGTGCAGGACCTGGTTCAACTGGACGCATCCACGGTTCGCCGCGGTTGGTCGGTGGTGTTGGAGCGC
>Ga0247844_1001911_pt1 | contig 35847 bp, 22 predicted proteins | sample LaCtaG_FD_192421 | JGI IMG/M metagenome (GOLD analysis project Ga0247844, IMG submission 192421) | Freshwater microbial communities from meromictic Lake La Cruz, Castile-La Mancha, Spain - LaCruzMarch201714.5m_1 | ecosystem: Environmental > Aquatic > Freshwater > Lake | place: Spain: Castile-La... | reverse complement strand
CTCAAAGTTAGCGAATTAATAATTAACAGCCAAATTAATTAAGGTTAATTCATCTTTACTTTCAAACATTTATCTTTGAGTATCGTATTGACTTATTGATGATTAGAAGTTTTCTTTCAAACACTACTTATTGTATTTTGTGGTTTAAAATACTTCAAGGATATATTTAAGTAATGTAGAATTCATTACAATTGAATGAGTGAAACATACTGGCTTGGGGAGTTGATACCATTGGGCGAGGTGAAATAGAGCCAGCAATGAATTTGAGCTCGCGCCCAAATAGCAGGTATTTCAAGTTTAACACTTCCCATACTACGCTCTGCAAGGTTTTGTCTTAGGAGCCCTTTTTTTGATGCTTCGTTGAAAAATACCAAGCTAAGCGTATCATTTGGATTGCTTTGGGTAAAAACTGAGCTGTCCCATTTTAGATTTATTGTTGTCCCTTCTAAAACCGTGGCAGTAACGAGTCCGGTAATATCCACACTTCCAACGGTAAAAATCAATTTGCTATAATCGAGTGTGAAATTTGGATATTCTCCCACAATGCAATTTTTGTACGCCAATGACACCGCCTTGTTTTTGCCGCGCTTATCGGCATAAGTAATTTTGAATACTGATCCTAAGCAAGTCAACCCTTTACTTACCAACCCAAATTTAGCTTGGTGTGCCAACTGTTTAGGGCTTGTAGGGTCTTTCGGTTTAGTATATACCCTGAGAAAACATCGCCCATCCTTGGTAGTTACTGCAACTGCTTCGCCATGTCGCCCTGAAATTTTACCAAATGTTGTAGATATAAATCTTGCCATTGTTTTGTGATTTTAGTTTGTTTTAGTCCCTGATTTGTAACTCAATTTATTACAAAGTATTTATGCGTATTCATCACCTAATTGAAATTGATTTGCAAAGGTACTAATTAAGTATTATAATATAGTAATAGTATAGTATTAGTAAAGCAACAGTATAGTAAGAGTATAGTAAATATAGAAAAATAGTAGATTTGATACTGTATTAATAAGGTGGTAGTAAGGTGGAAAGAAGGATGAAGATTATTGAGTAAGTATGGTTTAATGGCAAACATGTAAATAAATCTTTCTAGCAGTAAAGTGTTGTGATTTATGGTTTTAATATCCGAAAGAGAGAATGACTTTCTTTTATATATTGGTATTGAATACTAGTGAACAATCTTAGCAACGTTTACTGCAGTGAGTGACATATTGAAATGGAGATCAAGTTTTTCCTTGTTTCGAGCTTGAAATGAAGTTAAGTTCGTGTGTTCCTTAGCATCACGATATACAAATTCAATTTGAAAACGAATTCGAGATATTTCAAAGATTTCCGTTGCTTCCATCTCGATATTCGTGGAGAAGTAAACTTTCGAGGAAGTCGTTTTTCCATTTTTAAGGAATTCGAAAAAGACCACTCTGACAATACGTTTTAAAGCAACGGCCTAAACAACTGCTGTGTTTATGCGCAAATCATCGTTTTGATTTTCAATATGGAAGTGATTGTTGTCCAGACAGGATAGTTCGACTTTTACCCCGTTTGTCCACCATTGAACTTCCCCGACATTTACTCTCAAAGTACCGTGTTGCAAGATGCATTTTGACTTTTCTGCTTGTACAGTAAGTGGATCCTTTGAAGGCTGAATGCTACTGTTATGGGTGTCTTTTGGCGTTTGGTATACAGTTAATTTTGATTTTAAAACTGAGTTCTCTTTTTAAAACAAATGTCTCCTCACGAGCAGAATCATGCTGTTTGGTCAATCCATCAATCTTTCCATTGATGGATTGTAATACCAAGGATATGTCTAAAATCTGTTCTTTCATGTATTCAAGATGATGATTATCAATGTAAAACTAAAGAAATGTGCAGATTTTTTTTATCAATTTTAAATGGCGTTGACTTAAAGTATTCTGTAACATCAAATTAGAGATGCTGAGTAGTTACCATATATTTGCTAAATTAGTTATATTCCTAATTTACTTGAGTGATTTTAGCTCAGATTCTATATTTTAAGATTAGACTCTCTCATTTAAAACATTATATTAAAAATATTTTCATTCCTAGCAGGGGTAAAACTTCATTTTCGTGTAATATTACTCTATATGCGTACCAATTTTAAAATACTACTATAATACATGAGTTTTTTTATATTCATCTATTTTTATGTCAAATGGCTTGAAACTTCACAATTACTAACATATAATCTTTTAATATGATATCAATGATGCAATATAGACAAATTTTATTAAGTCTTATTTTGGTGATAGGGTTTCAAATAAGTGCCCAGAAAATAAATCAAATCTATTTAGACAACAATCAACCAATTGAAGAACGTGTTGAAAATGCACTTTCGTTGATGACATTGGAAGAAAAAGTGGCATTGTGCCATGCTCAGTCACAATTTAGTTCAGCGGGAGTTCCTCGATTAGGTATTCCCGAAATAAATTACACAGATGGTCCTAATGGTGTACGTCAGGAGTTAATGATTAATTCGTACGCTCACGCTAATTGGAAGACTGACTCATGTACCGGTTTCCCCGCATTAACTTGTTTATCGGCAACATTTAATCCTAAAATTGCATACGATTATGGTCAGGCAATGGGTGAAGAGGCACTTTACAGAAAAAAAGATGTATTGTTAAGCCCCGGAGTAAATATTTTCCGCACACCTATGAATGGACGAAATTTTGAATTCATGGGTGAAGATCCTTTTTTAACCGGACAAATGGCAGTTCCGGTTATTAAAGGGATTCAATCAACCGGTATTGCATCATGTGTAAAATCAATTGCGCTAAGCAATCAGGAATCCAATAGAAAATATATCAATGTTTTTGTTAGTGATAGGGCTTTGCACGAAATTTATTTACCAGCTTTTAAAACAGCTGTTGAAGATGGAAAAACATGGACGATTATGGGTTCATATTCAAAGTTAAGAGGGCAACACTCTTGTCAGAATGATTTGCTCCTAAATAAAATAGTTAAAAGAGATTGGAATTTCGATGGAGTAGTTTTGGCCGATTGGGGTGGAGTTCACGATACCCGCGAAGCCGCATTAAACGGTTTGGATATTGAAATGGGGACTAATACCGATGGAAATTTATCAAAATATGATGATTATAATAATTACAATTTAGGTTTTCCGTTTCTTAAATTATTAAAAAAAGGAGAGATTCCTCTTAGCGTGATTGATGATAAATGCAGGCGTATATTGCGTTTAATTATGCGAACAAGTATGAATCACAATCGCGGCTTTGGAAGATTTGTAAGTGAAGATCATTCAGCCATAGCCCGAAAAGTTGCAGAAGAAGGTATCGTGTTATTGAAAAATCGAAATAACATTTTACCCGTACCAATTGGTAAATACAAAAAAATTGCAGTCATTGGGGAAAATGCCATTCGTAACCTGACAGCTGGAGGCGGGTCATCGGAATTGAAAGTGAAATATGAGATTTCACCATTAGAAGGTTTGAAAGCAAAATTTGGAAAAGAGAATATTACTTTTTCTTATGGTTATTCAGCAGGGCCAAATACCTGGGGCAAAGTAGTTGATTCTAAACTTGATAAAGATTCAATCTTTAAATCAGCCGTTGAAATAGCCGGAAATGCGGATATTGTTTTGTTTATTGGTGGTTTAAATAAAAGTTGGTTTCAGGAAACAGAAGGTTCCGATCGCAAATCATATAATTTACCCTACAATCAGGATGAATTGATTGAAGCAATTCAAAAGGTGAATAAAAATACTGTTGTGCTGCTATTAAGTGGAACTGCTGTTGCCATGCCGTGGTTACAGAAGGTCCCCGCTTTATTGCAATGCTGGTATAGCGGTTCGGAGGCAGGCAATGCAATTGCGAATATTATTTCTGGCGAAATAAATCCTTCAGGAAAACTACCATTTTCATTTCCAAAGGAATTAGAAGATAATGGAGCGATGTCGTTCGGAAAAGAATCCTATCCGGGAGACTCTGTCGTTTATTACAAGGAAGATATTCTGGTTGGATATCGCTGGTTCGACACAAAAAAGATTACACCACAGTTTCCGTTCGGATATGGATTATCATACAGTACTTTTGAATATGGTAAAATCACGACCGATAAAAAAACATACAAACCAAACGAAACAATTAAACTTTCATTCAGCCTTAAAAATACTGGTAAAGTGGATGGTGCAGAAGCTGTTCAGGTGTACACTTCTCAACCAAAAGCCTCTTTATTACGTCCAACTAAAGAATTAAAAGCTTTCAAGAAAGTTTTTCTTAAAGCCGGCGAAACTCAATTCATAGAACTCGAAGTAAAGGTGAAAGATTTGGCATTTTATAATGAACAAACACAATCGTGGACTGTAGAACCGGGCGAGTTTATACTTCATATTGCGTCATCGGCAGCCGATATAAAAAGTAGTGTGAGTATAAAAGTAGGGAAATAAGGTTGTTCCAATTATATAAATTATCAGTCTCATTATCAAACAATTATTAATCAATGATTCAATCATTTCAAAAGTGTTTTTCCGTATTTCTGTTGTTTTTTTGCATGACATTAATGGCAGCAGAAACTCCTTTAAAAATTACTGTCATAGCCGACCATTCTGATTGGGTTTACAACCTTAATGAAAATGTAAAGTTTAAGGTATCGGTAACTCAAAATGGAGTATTGCTGAACAATGTAAAAATTAGTTATGAAATTGGTCCGGAAAAAATGACTACTGTTTTGAAACAAACGTTCAATTTAATAAACGGTCAACTGCTGATTGACGGAGGTACCATGCAAGTATCTGGTTTTCTTCGTTGTACTGTGAAAGCAAAAATTCAGGAAATAAACTACGAAGGCAAGGCTACTGTGGCTTTTAATCCAGAAAAAATTAAACCAACAACCACTTTGCCTCTAGATTTTAATCAGTTTTGGGATAATGCGAAGGCTGAAAACGCTAAAATACCATTGGATGCCCAAATGACATTATTAGCCAATAAATGTACGGACAAGATGAATGTGTATCAAATAAATGTTCAAAACTGTAAAATCGGAATGCGGGTATATGGTATATTGTGCGTGCCGAAAGCTCCCGGAAAATATCCGGCAATTTTGCATGTGCCAGGAGCTGGTGTTAGACCATACAGTGGTTATGTGACCATGGCCGAAAAGGGGATTATCACTCTCCAAATCGGAATTCACGGAATACCTGTCACGCTCGATTCCATAGTTTATGAAAATCTGAAGAATGGTGCATTGGATGGATACAATACTTTTAATCTGGACAACAAAGACAATTATTATTATAAACATGTTTATTTAGGTTGTGTTCGTGCCATCGATTTTATAAATACTTTGCCCGAATTTGATGGTCATAATTTGGCTGTTGCAGGTGGCACCCAAGGCGGTGCATTGGCAATAGTAACAGCTGCATTAGACAAAAGGGTAATTTGTCTTTCTTCATTTTACCCAGCACTTTGTGATGTCACTGGTTATCTGCATGGAAGAGCAGGCGGGTGGCCACATGCATTCAATAAACCATCATTTGTAACCGACCCAAAAGTGGAAACTTCAAAATACTACGATGTGGTAAATTTTGCAAAACAATTGACTGTTCCCGGATTTTATGCATTTGGATTTAATGACGAATCCTGCCCACCAACGTCAGTATATGCAGCCTACAATAGTATTACTGCACCCAAGACTTTACTTATTGCCAAAGAAATGGGACATTCTTCAACACCAGAACAACAAAATAGGTCGAATGAATTTTTGTACAAACAATTGAATATAAAATAACCAGGAAATTTTATTTTTATGATTGAAAATCATTATTTTAAAGCTGCAAGAATAACTATGATTCTTTTGCTCATTCAGTTTTCATTATTTGCAGTTAAAACTAATGTTTCAAGAGATTTGACTTTCAAAGATGGAGATAGGGTTGCTTTTATTGGAAACAGCATAACGCATGGAGGTTTGTGGCATTTAAATATACAAACCTATTATCAAACCCGTTTTCATGATAGGAATATTGAGTTTTACAACTGTGGAGTTGGAGGTGATGTTACTTCAAGCGTTTTAGATAGAATGGATTATGATATTTTGCCTCATAATCCAACAGTTGCAGTTATAAAGCTTGGTATGAACGATGCAGGAAGTAGTTTTTATGAAAACAATCATACTGCAGAGGAATTACTTCTTGAACAGAACCGCATTGTGGCGAAATATACTACGGAGATGCGTGAAATTATCCGAAGATTAAAAGACAAAAGTAATCCTCGATTATTCCTGGTTAAACCAACTCCTTATGACCCTAATTATAAACAAGCTAATCGGGCAGCATTGATTGGCAAAAATGAAACTATTCAAAAATTGACAATGGCTGTTGAAGTATTGGCAAAAGAGTCAGATGCAACTATCGTGGATTTTTATAACCCACTGAATGAGCTTAATATAAAACAACAACTTGTCGATTCTACTTTTACAGCAATTGGAAAAGACCGTGTTCATCCTGGTCCAATGGGGCATTTAATGATGGCATATTTGTTTCTAAAAACACAACAAGCACCTGAAATTATATCAAAAATCGAAATTGATGTTACTCGTAAAATAAAGTCAAAATCATTAAATGCAACTATTACTAATTTGAAAAAGGAAGAAAATCAAATATTTTTTGAATTAATTGAAAATGCAATTCCATTTCCAATAAATCAGGATGCAATGATAGCTTTGGATTATATGCCTGTTAATGAACTCAATAAGGAAATTCTTGTTTTGAAAGGAGTTGACAAAGGTTTTTATAAAATGAAAATTGGAACTGAGGAGGTTGGCACATTTACTTCGAAAGAATTATTGACAGGCATCAATTTGGCTTCCAACATTAAAACTCCCCAATATAAACAAGCTCAAGAAGTTTCAGTGATTCTGAAAAATGCTTTTGACAAACGGGTTAGACTCAGAGATTTGCTTTATGCTAAAATAATGATTAATAAAGCTAACGTTGATATAAATGACAAAGTGAATTTTAAGATATTCATTGAGACAAAAAGGAAAGAAAACGTTTTTTTTGGTAGGACTTTAGATATTTATAGTCAAAATTATAATAGGATTGATTCGATTGAAACTGCAATAAAAAATGATTTGATTCAGGCAATATGTCTTAGTAAACCATTGAAAAACATATATGTACTGTCAAAAGAGTAATTTAGTGGTTTCACTTATGATTTTGCCATTCAGGAGTTAGATTTTAGTTTATTCAGTCAAATTTTTTCATGAAATATGACTGCTTTTACCTTTTGGTTCTACAACCAAGAGGATTTATTTTTGAAACAAATTGTGTTTCCGATACTTATTCTTATTGTTTTCAAAACTTATGAATAGAATAAACAGAAAAAGTATTATTTTTGACCTTTGTATTTAGTCACTAATTCCAAATGATAGAAAAGAACAGCATATTAACCATTAGTAAAACTGAAGATATCATCTCCAGAATGAAAAAGGATGATAAATCGGCCATGGATGAGCTGTTTAATAACTACTACCATCGCTTATTTCATTTCTCTAAGTCTATCCTTAAAATTGAAAACGAAATTGATGATATACTTCAGGAGGTTTTTGTAAAGATTTGGCTTAACCGTCACAAAATAGATAGTGCTGAAACTTTTAATGCTTTTATATACACAGTTACCAAAAACGAAGTATTAAACCTAATAAGAACCAACCTAAGAAATCAAACCTTTAGAGATGAACTTTATATGAAATCCGTTGCTGAAGAATATCATTTGCAAAACGAGACTGAATTTAATGAATTGAAAGCAGGGATTGATAAAATCATTGCAAATTTACCACCAAAAAGACAGCAGGTATTTATTTTAAGTCGGACAGAAGGACTTACGAACAAAGAAATTGCTCAACAACTAAATATTTCAGATAAAACTGTTGAAGATCATATTACACACGCTATCAAATATATAAAGAGTTCAATGAAAGAGATGGGACTTATTTCCATACTCTATATATATCTTTTTTTGTAGAAAATTGATTTCAGAGCAGGGGATGAATTATTATTTCGTGTACTAACGTTAGAATACGATAAGATAAACTATCAAGTATTTAAACGATTTCGATGAAAGATATAATTAATTTCAAATTTTTTATTTGTATTATAAGTAAAATCTTTCTTTTAGAGCAGGGGATAACAGAATCATTCGTGTATTAGATATACATCATGGAAAAACAATTTATAAAATATCTGAATGGCACTTGTACTCCGGAAGAGTTTTCCGTAGTCTTGGAAGCATTTTGCGCCGAGGAAAGCGATGTCGTAATGTCGGCTGAGATGCTAAAACTTTGGAAAGAGACGCTGAATACAGCAATTATGAACAAAGAAAACAGTCAGTTGCTCGATAAAATTCATCATCGCATTGCTTTGGAAGAATCCAAAACAGTAACGCGTAAGATTAGTCTTTATAAAAACTTGCTTAGAGTTGCCGCGGTATTGGTTATTGCATTATTAGGTACTACCATTCTTTTTCACAATCAATCCAACAGCCAATTATACAGTGAAGTAATAGAAAAAGTTTCAACACCTTATTCTGCTCGAACTAATTTTAAACTTCCTGATGGTTCTGAGGTTTGGTTGAATTCAGGATCTACTATTTCATTCCCGAAACAGTTTGGCAGTCAGCGCGATGTAGTACTTGTTGGGCAGGCATTTTTTAAGGTAGTGAAAGATGGAAAACACTTTGTAGTGAAAACGGGTTCGGGAAGTGTTGAAGTGATGGGAACTTCTTTTGATGTAAAAGCATACCATAACGAAAACTTCCAAACTACTTTGGTTGAAGGTTCTGTGAAGATAAAAAACAATTTTGAGCAGGTTGCTTTGTTACAGCCTGGTCAGCAGTCAATTATTTCTTCAGACAATACCATTTCGTTAAGCAATGTGAATACAGATCTTTCCACTTCTTGGAAAGATGGTAAATTGATTTTTGAAAAAGAACCCTTTCAAAACGTTGCTAAATCTCTTGAGAGATGGTATAATTTGAAAATAGAATTAGATGGTGAAAAACTTAAAACATTAGGATATACCGGAACAATCGAGATGGAAACATTGGGAGAACTTCTTGAACTGATAAACACCACAACTCCTATTAAATATAATTTCGATAATAAATCAAGGATATTGAAAATATCGTGGGTTGGAAAAACCAAAACCTTGAACTAAGAGCTTAAATTCAAATAGATTAACTACAAAGTAAATATTGGCAATAGGTGAAAATGTCCACTTAAACCTATGCTCTTATTCGATATAATACCAAATCATTTTAATTATAATATTATGAATAAATTGCTAAGAGAATATGGCAATAAGCCATCTTTATGTCATTTTTTTAGAAAAAGGGAAATCACAACATTTCTATTAATCATTTCATTATTATGTTTTTCATCAGCTGAAACTTATTCTCAGACGTCAAAACTGACTTTAAATATGAAAAACACGACATTGCAGAGCGTGTTTAAAGCCATTGAAAGTAATAGTGATTATAAATTTTTCTTTAACGAGAAGATTGATGTCAATAGGATAGTTTCAATAAATGTGAAGCAGAAATCAATTACGGATATTCTTAATCTTGTATTATCAAATACAACGATTAAATACAAAATTCTAGGTCATCAAATAGCATTGTATGATAAAGATGAAATGGAGCCACAGTTAAAGGAGCCAATAAGAAAAAAAGTTACAGGTAAAGTTACTGATGCATCAGGAGAAACTTTACCTGGAGTTTCGGTAGTAGTGAAAAAAACAACTATTGCTGTGTTGACTGATGCTAATGGAATTTTTTCACTGGATAATGTTCCAGAAAATGCTATACTAAAGTTTTCATTTATTGGTTTGAAAACTCAAGAGGTAGTATTGAATGGCAAGTCCGTGATAAATGTTGAATTAGAAGATGGAGCTGTTGCATTAGATGAAGTTGTTGCCATAGGTTATGGTACAGCAAGAAAGCGAGATTTAATTGGATCTGTTTCCTCGATTAGTGGAAACACATTAAAAGACATTCCTGTATCTTCCGCAGCTCAGGCAATAGCAGGGAGAATGGCGGGAGTGCAAGTAACCATGACAGAAGGTTCACCAGATGCCGAAATGAAAATTCGTATCCGTGGCGGTGGTTCTCTTACTCAAGATAATTCACCGCTTTATATTGTTGACGGTTTTCCGGTAACTTCTATTAACGATATTGCGCCAACAGATATAGCCACTATTGACGTTTTGAAAGATGCCTCATCTACCGCCATTTATGGTGCTCGTGGTGCTAATGGTGTAATTCTGATAACAACTAAAGGTGGTTTTGAGGGAAAGGCAAAAGTTACGTACAATATGTACTATGGAATGAAACAAATTACCAAAACGCTGGATGTTCTAAATCCCTATGAATATGTGCTTTATCAACGTGAACTAACACAGGATATGTACTTTGATAGGTATTTTGGTTCAGCTGTTGATATGGATTTATACAAACACATGGCTGGCACCAATTGGCAAAATGAGGTATTTGGCAGAACAGGCACAAGCATGTACAATAATTTGTCAGTAACAGGTGGATCAAAAACATCAAAATACAATATAAGTCTTACCAGAAATGATGATAAGGAAATTATGTTGGGTTCTGCTACTAACAGAACAAATTTTTCAGCAAAAACGACTAATAAAATAAATAACTGGTTAACTATAGATTTAAACACCAGAATGTCGGATGCCTCTATTGAAGGTGCAGGGACGTCAGCAAATGGCAGATTAGCAGATGCAATTCAATTCAGACCAGTAAATGGTTTAATGGAGTATGTAGATTATAGCTTGACTTCAAGCGACTATGAGGCTGCATCACAGTATGTTCTGAATCCGGTAAAGCAGACCAATGACGATTATCGACGTTCGAAAAGCCTAACGTTTAATTTTAATGCAGCAACAATCATTCAATTTACTAAAAATTTGAATTATCGTTTTGAATATGGAATTCAATACGGCGATAATACCAATAATAGATTTTATGGAATCAATACCTGGAATGTTTTTAATTATGCAGGACAACCTATCGCTTCAATACAAAAAACAACATTGAAAAGTTACAAATTTGCCAATATATTAAATTACATCAAAAGAGATTTTTTGCCTGGTAATAATATAAATATAATGATGGGTGAGGAACTGAATTATTACAAAACTTACGATATTACAACATCTGCTAAATATTTCCCGAAATATATAGATGCAATCAGCGCATTGAGCATGATGAATTTAGGTACACCTGATCCAATTCTCACGGTTGATAATCCGGAAAATAAGACTTCTTCTTTTTTTGGCCGTATTATGTACGATTACAAAGGAAAGTATTTGTTGACAACTACCTTACGTGCTGATGGCTCTAGTAAATTTGCTCCAGGCTATCAATGGGGGCTATTTCCATCGGTTGGTCTGGCTTGGCGTATTTCCGATGAAAATTTCTTGAAGGCTGCCAAAGATAACTGGTTAAGTGATCTAAAACTACGAGCCAGCTTTGGAGAATCTGGCAATAACAGAATATCTGACAATGCATGGCAAAAAGTGTTCTATGTAAAAACAGATACCTGGTTTTCTAATGGAAATGAAACATCACCAACTACTTTACTCACTCCAATTCCAACGCTTTCTAATCCCAAACTTAAATGGGAAACAACCATTACCCGAAATTTAGGACTTGATTACAGTTTTTTTAAACAACGCTTGTCTGGTTCAGTGGAGGTTTATCAAAATACAACTAATGATCTTTTAATCTCTGCCACTGTACCTTCAAGTACAGGATATACAAATCAATGGCAGAATATAGGGCAAACATCCAACAAGGGTTTAGAGTTTGTGCTGAATGCTGTTCTTATTGAGAAAAAAGATTTTAGAATATCGACATCTTTTAATATTGCATTTAACAAAAATAGAATTGATAAACTGGGTGATACAAAGCAGTGGGAACAATCATCAAACTGGACAGGAAGTGGTGGACCTACCGGCGATTACTTGATTAAAGAGGGTGGCTCAATTGGTGAAATGTATGGTTATGTTACGGATGGAATGTATAGCTTTGATGATTTTACCTATGCAAATGGAACGTATACTATAAAGCCAGGAGTACCTGACGACCGCGCATTAATTAGCCCTCTAACAAATCGCTTTTCGCCAGGGATGTTAAAGTTGGTCGATCAAAATGGAGATGGAGTTGTTGATGCTAAAGACAAAGTTGTGATTGGGAATGCTAATCCTAAACATACTGGTGGTTTTAATTTTACGGCACAATATAAAAGTTTTGATTTATCGACATTCTTTAATTGGGTATATGGTAATAGTATTTATAATGCTAACAAACTTCAGTTTACTACTATGCTTGCTTCACGAACTTTCAGAAATATTTTAAATACCTTTAATTCAGATGAACGTTTTATGTATATAAATGAGGAAACAGGTAAGATTGTAAGTGATCCAATTCAATTATATGAAATGAATAAAAATGCAACTGTTTGGTCATCAAATATGATGAGTGCACCATTACATTCCTGGGCTGTTGAAGATGGTTCTTTCTTAAGGTTTAATAATATAACTATAGGATATTCATTGCCAAAGGAAATCTTAAAAGCATTGAAAATTTCGCAACTTCGGTTTTATGGAACATTGTATAACCAAATTACATGGACAAATTACACGGGCTTTGACCCCGAAGTGGATACCCAGCGATCTACGCCTTTAACACCGGGAGTTGATTTTTCTGCTTATCCAAGAAGTCGTTCATTTAATGTAGGTCTTAATTTAGAATTTTAAAAATTAAAGAAATGATGAAAACAATCAAATATTTTATTTTAGTTTCGATAATAAGTACAATTGTTTCGTGCGATGATTATCTTGAAACAAATTCCAACTCAACTTTTACAGAAAAAACGGCTTTTATCAATCTCGATTTCGCCACTAAAAATGTAAATGGCATTTATAATCAGTTTACAGGTATATATATGTATGATTTTATATTGATGTTCACAAAATGTGACAATGATATAGAAGTATTATTTTCTACTAGCGATGATAGTGGTGTTATGAACATGGCTCATTATTCGGCAACACCTGGAAACCAATATTTAAAAGAGGTCTGGAATACGTTTTATAAATCGATAGAAATGTCGAATATTGCTATTGATAATTTGCCACATAGTCCGATTTGGACTGGGGAGTATTCAGATGCTGCACGTCAATTGTATGGTGAAGCTGTTACACTAAGGGCAATGAACTATTTTGAACTGATAAGTATTTGGGGCGATGTGCCATTTAAAACTAAATCTACGCAAGCAGGTGATAATTTCAATTTACCTAAAACAGACAGAGATTCAATTTATGAATTCTTGATAAATGATTTGGCAAGTGTGGAAGATTACATACCTTGGATGACAGAAACTCATACTGCGGAGCGAGTGAACAAAGGTTTTGTAAAAGGTTTACGGGCAAGAATAGCGTTGGCATATGCGGGCTATTCGTTGCGCAACAAAACCTTAGTAACAAGAAGGGGTCGGAATTGGCAAGAATATTATAGAATTGCCAATACAGCTTGCAAGGAGGTTGTTGAAAGTGGAAAACACAACTTAAATCCTGACTTCACGAATGTTTTCAAAAATCTTCATACATATACTCAGGACTTGACTTATAATGAAAATATGTTTGAAATTGCTTTTGGCCGATTATATAGTGGACGACTTGGTTATAGTTTTGGTATGGTGTTTTCACAAAGCCCAGCCGATCCCAAATATGGCAAATGTAATGGAAGTGTGAAGGTCCCACATTCATATTTTTATACATTCGATAAACTAGATAATCGTAGAAATGTATCAGCTGAGCTATATAATTATGCTAATTCTGCAACATTAAGCAAGCAGGCACTTAGTGCGGGATATAGCATGACTCCAACAAAGTTTAGAAGAAATTGGATAGTTCCATCCATGGGTGGAGATTTGAAAAATGCCACGTATACAGGAGTTAATTTCCCTATAATGCGCTACAGCGATATTTTGTTGATGTTTGCTGAAACAGAAAATGAAATAAACAACGGCCCTACAGCTGCTGCAAAGGAGGCTTTTGCAATTGTACGTCAACGTGCTTTTAGCATTGATAAGTGGTCAACGAAAGTTAGCAAATACATCGATTCGGTTTCGGTAAGTAAAGAAGATTTTTTTAAAGCCATAGTAAATGAAAGAGGTTGGGAGTTTGGTGGAGAAATGCTTCGTAAACAAGATTTGATAAGATGGAACATGTTGGGTCCAAAAATTGATGAAATGAAAGAAGCATGTCGACAAATAGCTTACGATGAGCGAAAAGACGTTCCTAATTATATCTATTGGAAGTATAATAATGATGGAGAAACCATTTCCATTTTAAATCCTGATTATCGAATTCCGGGCACTCAACAGGTTGGTTGGTCATCCTATTTTATGTGGGGCTGGTTGAAAGACAGTAAGTATTATGTAACTGTAATGAATCAGATAGCCCACGGATACGATAATACAAAAAATAATCACCTGTATCCAATAGCTTTAGATATTATTAATACAAGCAACGGGGTACTAAGCAATGATCAAATACCTTGACAAACAAATAATTAGGTAAATGTTATTTAAAAAATACAACGATGAAAAAAATAAAATTTAATATAATCAAGTCAATAAGCATCATAATATTGATGTCACAAGTTTTGATAGCATGTAAAACGGATGAGGTTGAACTTATAACACCACCTGATAGACTTTTTGCACCGGCATTGTTTGGTGGAACTGTGATTGAAAATAACATTAGTTTGAGCTGGACACCCATTTCCAATTCAAGTTATTTACTTGAGTTGAGTAAAGATAGTTTACAGTTTACAACAGATTTGGTCGTTATTCCGTTGGATGATGTTAGTTATTACACTTTTTCCAATTTATGGAGCAGAACTCGCTATTCAGCGCGCATAAAAGCGGTGAGTAAAGATCCAAAACTCAAAGATTCAAAATGCCTGGAAATTACATTTAAAACTGCTACTGAAAATATTTTTTATAATATAGCAACGACTGATATTTTATCAGATCAGGTGATGTTGAAATGGTCTAATTGGAAAAATGTGAATAAGATTGTTTACTATATTGAGGGAAACGAAGATCCTGCACAAAATATAACTATAACACTAACTGCTGAAGAAATAGCTGAGGGAGCTAAAAACATAGTAAATTTGCTAAGCGCAACTACTTATTATTTTGAAATATATTATGGAGAAATGCTTCGGGGTACTACCTATGCAACTACTTTATAACAAAATTCAAATACTAATCCCTGTTTTTTTTTAAAAGTATAATAGATGCAATACTTAAGACCATAATTATTTAATGAAATCAATTTCAGTATATTTATTCCTCTGTATATCTCTCTTGTATTTTCCTTTATTTGCAATAAATCCTGAGTTGGGTAGGGTTCAAAATCTGTTTTCACCACCAGAAACAGAAACGGATATAAGTATCACAGTTTTGTGGGATAAACCAGTTGAAAATAAATCTGTAACGGGATATAATGTTTGTGTTAACGGTTCTTGTATAGGTTTCTCAAAAATTACAAATTATACGATAAATGGTTTAAAACCTGATAAAAGGTTTAATATTTCGGTTGTGTGCAAAGATGCATTAGGCAATAAGTCAAAAAAATGTAAATCAATATCCGTAAAAACAAAATTACTGGGGAAAGTATTTAACATCCTCGATTTCGGTGCAAAGCCCGACAGCGTAACTGTAAATACCCGCGCAATTCAAAATGCAATTGATGCCTGTTCGCCGGGAGGCGTGGTATTTATTCCGGCAGGAGCATTTATAAGTGGCGCTTTATTCCTTAAGAGTAATATGACGCTTTATGTGGCAAAAGGCGGAATATTGAAAGGAAGCACTCATAGCAAAGATTATCTGCCTTTGATAAAAACCCGTTTCGAGGGCTGGGAAGTTCAAACTTATGCAAGCCTCATTACTGCAGGAACTTTGGATTCTAATGGATCTTATAATGTAAAAAACATTAGTATCAGAGGCGAAGGCACCATTAGTGGCGGCGGTTCAAAACTGGGCAATGCTATGATTGAAACCAATGGATTAAGAGGTCGAGGACGCTTAGTTTGCTTGATGAATTGCGAAAATGTGAACATTCAGGGATTGACAATCGAAGAATCTCCTTGCTGGACCATACATTATACTTATTCTAAAAACGTTACTTGTAATGGATTAACTATAAACAGTACAACACACAATGGTGATGGTATTGATCCCGATTCTTCTATTAATTCATATATTTTTAACTGTATATTTTCTACCGATGACGATTGTATAGCCATAAAGTCGGGAAAAAATCCGGAAGGAAATGTGGTGGCAAGGGCCACCGAAAACATCTTCATCTCTAATTGTAATTTTGTAAAAGGTCATAGTGTAGCAATTGGTAGCGAAATTTCAGGAGGAGTTAAGAATGTCCAGATAGTGGATTGTGAATTGGGGAATTTAATGCATGGTCTACAGATTAAAACTACTCCGGCGCGTGGCGGTTATGTGGAAAATGTGTTGGTGAAGGACTGTAATCTGCAAAAAATTACAATGTTTACGTCGCTTCCTTACAACAACGATGGTGAATCTGCCACTACATTGACAAAACTGAATAACTTTGAATTTATAAATATAAATATGACAAACGCAAAAACGGATAAGCCGGTCATATACCTCGAAGGATTCAATAATCCTGAAAATTATGCCAGAGATATCAAGTTCAAAAACATTGTATTGCCCGTAAATTCGAAAATTGTTGTGAAAAATGTACAGAATATGATATTTGAAAATGTTAAAACTATAATAGGGCTTAAACCTACTTTTGAAATCAAAGAATCGTTGGATATCAAACATTAAGAGTGTTTTATCAGAATATCAATTTAGACTATTAATGAAAAAGTTACAAATACCAATATTACTTCTAATTGTGGTACAGTTAGGTTTCAGTCAAAATATAAATTTCGAATACGAAAAAGTACCCAAAGAAAGCGGCTTCAAGATGGAGGGTTACTGGGTTTGGTGCGGTTCAATGATAAAGGTTGGTTCTATTTATCATTTATTTGCATCGCGTTGGAAAAAAAATGGTGATTTTCCGGAAGGCTATCGTCAAAACTCAGAAATTGTAAGAGCTACTTCTAAAAATCCACTGGGTCCGTTTAAATTTCAGGAAGTTGTAATTGGCGAGAGAGATAGTGCCTATTGGGATTCGAATATGGCTCACAACCCTACAATCCATAAAATAGGAAATGAATATGTTCTGTTTTATATCGGAAGTGATTTTACTACATTTGCGACATATTATGGTCAAGAATCTTTGGTCAGAAAAGTTGGATATGCATCTACAAAATCAATTTCTGGTCCTTGGAAACGTTCAGATAAACCAATCATTAATTCGGAATCTAATAATCCGGCAATACTTATTGAAGGTTCAAAAATAAAACTGTTATTTAGAGATGCATATTTGAAGTTATCTCTGGTTGAATCAGAGAATTATAAAGGTAATTATACTACCGTAAATGATAACCTTTGGCCTACATGTAGACTGGAAGATTTTGACATGTTTAAAGCTAATAATCAATATCACATTGTTTGTCAGGATAATGTAGGTGGAGTGAGCGGGCACGAACGGTGGGGCATTCATTTGTATTCCGACAATGGGATTGACGATTGGAAGCCTTTCAATCCGGTGGTGGTTTACGACCACGATATAGCTTATGCCGACAATTCGATAATGCATTGTATTCGCCGCGAGAGGGCACAGTTTCTTATTGAAAAAGGTAAAATCCGATTCTTAATTACAGCTGTTTACGATGGAAAAAACACATGGAGTCAGCCTGTTAAATTAATGCGACCCGTTAAAATTCAAAAAAAATAAAAATTCAAATAAATACATATTAAATGAAGTTTATTAAGCTGTTTTATCCAATACTTTTTTTGATTAATACGCTACAAGCCTATAGTCAGAAAACCTATGAATCAACTTGGGAATCTCTGGATACACGTCCTATTCCTGCATGGTTTGAGGATGCCAAATTTGGAATTTTTATTCACTGGGGTTTATTTTCTGTTCCATCATGGGCGCCTACAGAAGGAGGCATTTACGATAAATATGCAGAATGGTATTGGGCAAGACTTGAAAATGGCGAAAAACCAACGCAATCATTTATCGATTTTCACCAAAAAATGTATGGTGTAAAATTTCAATATCAGGATTTTGCAAATTACTTTAAAACTGAGATGTTTAATCCTGATCAGTGGGCTGATGTGTTCAAAAATGCTGGAGCGAAGTATGTTGTTCTCACGTCTAAACATCACGAAGGATTTGCACTATGGCCAAGTGCACAAAGTTCTAACTGGAACAGTGTAGATGTAGGACCACACCGTGATTTATGTAGCGATCTTACAAAATCTGTAAAAGCCAAAGGGCTTCACATGGGTTTTTATTACTCGTTGTACGAGTGGTTTAATCCATTGTATAAGTCGGATGTTGAAAAATATGTTGATGACCACATGATTCCACAATTAAAAGACCTTGTAACCAGATATCAACCAGATGTGTTATGGACAGATGGCGAATGGTTGCAATCAAGCGAAACTTGGAAAAGTACACAGTTTTTATCTTGGCTTTACAACGAATCGTCAGTAAAGAATGAAATAGTAATAAACGACCGCTGGGGTAAAGAAACACGCGGTAAACATGGCGGAATATATTCAACGGAGTACGATTTGGGAGAAGAAGTTATCAATTCAAAAAACACAATTCATCATCCATGGGAAGAGTGTAGGGGAATTGGTGGTTCGTTTGGATATAACCGCAATGAAAATCTGAAAGATTACGAAACCTCCGAATCATTAATCCACATTTTGATTAACAAAGTGGCTCGTGGAGGCAATTTATTATTGAATGTAGGTCCAACTTCGGATGGACGAATTCCTGTTATTCAGCAGCAACGACTTTCGGATATTGGTAATTGGCTGAAAATAAATGGTGAGGCAATATATAATTCGCGCAAATGGAATGCAGCCCCTGCTGTTTTGGCAAATTCAACAAATTATTTTACAAGAAAAGGTGCAGATTTGTTTTTGATTGTTACTAAATGGGAAGACACACCAATAATTGTTGAAGGTGTAAAAAAAACAGAATCTGTAACAATGCTTGGATACTCAGGCAAAATCAGTTATTCACAAAAAGGAACGAAGATAATAATAATTCCACCCACATTAACGCCTGCAATAAATCCCTGCAATTATGCCTGGGTATATAAGTTAAAGTCGTGTTTGGAATAGTTGCAGAAAATAAGTGGAAATTGATTGAAATGAAAATTGACAAGTAGCACCAAATACAATAATATCAAAACAAAATATGAGAACTTTTTCAATCGTATTAATACTGTTTATTAGCACATTAAATTTACTGGCAGAGTCATTCACTACAGAGGTAAAATCTTTAGCCAATGAAAAATGGTATGGAGCATATACCGCAAAAGCATGGTGTAATACTCCTTTGAAAGATATTCAGTTTCAACCTTTTGAATCAAACACAGTAAAAAAAGACCTGAACGACAACCTTGGAAATCAGGCAGCACCACTTCTTATCTCCAATTTGGGAAGGTATGTGTGGAGTAACGAACCATTCGGTTTCGAACTGAAAGAAGGAAATTTAACACTTTATTCAGATGTTGAAAAACTGGATGCTGTTTTGGCGGGTAAAACTTTGCGAGATGCATATTTGGCAGCCAAAGACAAGTATTTTCCGGCTTCCGGAAAAACGCCTAATCCGTTGATGTTCAAAATGCCGCAATACAATACCTGGATTGAATTGGGAAATAATCAGAATCAAAAAGACATTATCAAGTATGCCGATAATGTATTGAAAAATGGTTTCCCGACTGGTGTTTTTATGATTGACGATATTTGGTCGAAAGATTATGGTACTTTTGAATTTGATGCCAATACTTTTCCCGATCCTAAAGGTATGATGGATTATCTCCATGCGAAAGGATTTAAGGTTATGCTATGGTTAACTCCGTTTATTAGTCCCGATGGAAAAGAATACAAAGAACTGATAAGAAAAGGAGCATTGGTGCTCAAAAAAGGAAGTAAAGAGCCCGCTTTGATTAATTGGTGGAACGGATATAGTGCATGTTTAGATTTAACGAAACCGGTTGCAGTTGATTGGTTAAGAGCTCAATTGAAAAACCTGCAACAAAAATATGGCATTGACGGATTTAAATTTGATGCCGCCGACTTTATTTTTTATGCTACAGATTCGGTGAATTATATAAATCACGAAACAAATACAACAGGCGTACTACAAGCAGAGATGTTTGCGAAATTAGGTGCCGAGTTTGATTTCAATGAATTTCGTTCCTGTTGGAAAAACGGCAATCAACCACTGGCTCAACGCCTGCAAGACAAAGGTTTTTCGTGGGATGATTTGAAAATACTTGTACCAGACATGATTTCTGCTGGTTTGATTGGTCATCCGTTCACTTGTCCCGACATGATTGGTGGTGGTTTATTGTCGGTTTTCGAAAAAATTGATCTTAATACCTTTGATCAGGAATTGATGATTCGTTCTGCACAAATTCAGGCGTTGATGCCCATGATGCAGTTTTCTGTTACACCCTGGAGAGTGCTTGACGAGAAACATATGGCTATTTGCCGTGAAGCTGCTTTGCTCCATGCTAAAATGGGCGAAACCATTTACGAATTGGCTGTAAAAGCGGCTCAAGATGGAGAACCGATAGTACGCCATTTGGAATACTCCTTTCCACAACAAGGTTTCGAGAATAGTAACGACCAATATATGTTGGGCGATAAATATTTGGTGGCACCGATGGTTGATAAAGGCGAAACAAGAAACGTAAAATTACCCAAAGGCATTTGGATTGACGATTTAGGTAAAAAACACAAAGGAGGTCAAACGGTAAAAATGGACGTACCACTTAATCGATTGGTTTATTTTATTCGTCAGAATCAATAATTTTTTTCAAAGCAGGGGATATTGTATTCTTATGTGTATTACATTTACAACAACATTATTATAAAAACTCTCAAAGTCACCTTAAAAAATAATATTATGAATTTAAAATTACGTTGTATTTTAATGACCCTATTAATGGGTTTTATCGTTTGGCAAGCAGAAGCTCAGGTAATTAAAACTGTGGGTGCAACCCCTGCCGCAAATTTCACATCACTCCGCCAGGCCATGGCAGCAATAAACGCAAATGTAGATGGTGAATTTATTGGAGCAATTGAATTACAGATTATCGAAAATACCATTGAACCAAGCGAGGATGTAATAACACCAGGGTTAATAACAATAGGACCAAGTACAGTTTGGACATCTTTGAAAATTTATCCAACCGTAAAAGGTAAAACTATTACAGGTGATTTTAGTGGAGCACTTATTTCGCTGGAAGGTGCAAGTAATATAACTATCGATGGACGTGTAAATCAAATTGGCACAACTCGTGCTTTAACTATTGTCAACACCGGAGGTACAAATTTAGCTCTTGCGTCAACTATTTCATTCAAATTAGATGCGACTAATAATACCGTAAAGTATTGTACAATAAAAGGGTCTGGCACAAGTGCTTATGGTGGCACAGTATTATTTGGCTCAACCAGTGCTATTGGTGGTAATAACAATAATACTATTAGTAACAATTTAATTACCAATGCCAATGGTTTAAGACCTACATATTCAATCTATTCGGCTGGAAGTTTATCGAATGGTGCACCAAATAAATTGAATACGATTAGCAACAATGACTTTGGTGATTTCTTTTCACCAGCAACAGATCCAACGCAACCAACAATGGCCATTCGGCTCGATAAAATGAATGATAGTTGGACAATCTCAGGTAATAGTTTTTATGAAACAACTCCTTATGTGGCTATCGAAGATGCCGATTACGTAATAATTCACATACAATCAGGAGCTAATCATACTGTTTCGGGAAACTTTATAGGTGGGTCGGCTACAAAATGTGGTGGTACAGCCTGGACAAAAACCGAAGGGAACAATAATATCAGAGGAATAGTAGTAAGTGTTGATGCAAGTCCTGTTAGTAATGTGATAAACAATACTATTAAAAATATAAACTGGACAAATACAGGATCAGCCATGTTTCATGCGTTGAATGTACAAGGTGGAGTAAATATTATAGGTAACAATATCGGAGACTTTAATACGCCGGGATCAATAACTTTTAACGGAGGAGATGGGGCACAATTTTATAGTATTCAAATAATTAATCTGGGCGTAGCATCTGTAAGCAACAATAAAATAGGTTCAATTGTAGCTGGTGGTGTTGAGATGGCAAATGGTATGACTTTTTACGGAATATTTAATCAAAGCTCAGGTATTACCACAATCAGCGGGAATACGATTGGTAATCCTGATGTGGCAGATAATATTATGGTTGGAGGTTCTGCATCGAATAACTTTGTTAATGGAATCAGAGGATTGGGAGCCGGAACTACAACTTATAGCGGGAACACAATCTCAAACTTAACCAATAACGGAAAAACATATCTTGTAGGCATAAAAGTTCAAAATGGAACAAATAATATAACCGGAAACTTCATTAATAAACTTTCTTACCCTAACAGCACAAATGCCGGAAACGGAATGTATGGTATCGATTTTATTGGTTCCTTAGGAACTTCCACTGTATCAAACAACATTATTTCGTTAGGAGGAAATAAAATAAGTACAATTTATGGCATTTCGGTTGAAAATAAAACAGCAAAATCCAACAGCAATTTTTATTTCAATACAGTAAGTATTAGTGGCAATGACCCTTCAATAACAGCAAAATCATATTGTTTGAGTAGTATTGATCCATTAAACTTAAACCGCGATTTCAGAAACAATATATTTTCAAGCACACGTTCTACCTTTGGTACTACAGGATTACATTATGGAGTATTTTTAAATTATGGTGCAGGTACTTTAAACTGTAATTACAATAACTATTCTGTTTCAGGTGGTGCAAGTGTATTGGGCAATTATGCTGTTATTGACATTTCGACATTACCTATTGTAACTGAACAAATTGGCAACGATGTAAATAGTTTGGTTATTAATCCGGGTTTTGCAAATGTTTTGGGAACAAATGCTGTGGATTATAAAACTTCTGCTTCTCTGCCTGGTGTTGACGGAACAGGTATTCTTGTTGATTATTTAGGTGTTGCTAGAGGAGCTACTCCACGAATGGGAGGTTTTGAAACTATAATATCAGGTTTAAATGATAATCATGTAGATTTGCCTTATCGCTTGATTCATACTTCAACTGGTATTCGTGCTACTTTTAATGGCGAAGCGGCTATTGAACTTTACACCATTGGTGGTCAACTGATTGATAAGTTCAACGCAACAGATTTATACTCTCATAAGTTGGATAATGGTTTATTCATTATCCGCATTAACGGAAAAGCAAACAAATTTATTAAGTAATTTGTACCAGATTCCCTACCAAAATTAAACTCAATATAAGAATATAAATAACTCAAATTTAAAGAATACGACTGTTTTAATTTTATACTTACAAGACGGTTGTATTCTTTAAGGCGGATAATTGAATGCTTTGCTTTTGCCTCATTAACACTTTATTATTTTATAAATCCTAATTATCAATATAATTATAAAAATCAATATTATGAATTCAAAAAAACTCTATCTTTCAATGACACTTCTAATGTGTCTTTTTGCTTGGACAGCAAAAGCCGATGTAATCAAAACCGTTGGTGCTACAGGTGCCGATTTTGCAACTTTGGGAGCTGCTATTATTGACATAAACACCACTAATCCAGGATTGTATTCAGGAGTGGTAAGTTTACAAATTATTGACAACACGACCGAAGTTGTTCCTGCGTCGTTAACAGCAAGTGGAAACTGGACAGAATTGAATATCTATCCAACAGTAACAGGTAAAACCATTGGTGGAAACATTGATGGCTCGTTAATCTTTTTATCAGGTGTAAATCAACTCACTATAGATGGAAGATTGCACAACAGTAGTGGGGTAATAACTGGGTCAACCAAAGATTTGACCATAACAAATACTTTTGTAAGTGCAACCGCCAATACAATCAGATTCAATGGTGGATCTTCCAATAATACGGTTAAGTATTGCACAATCAAGGGTTCTTCAATTTCTGATAGTAATGCCACAATTTTCTTTGGATCTGGAGGGAATAACAATAATACCATTAGCTATAATATGATAACTAATGCCGATAATGCAAATAGACCACAAGTCTCCATTTTTTCTTTTGGGACAACACTTAACAACGATAATAACACGATTAGCAACAATGAGTTTGCAGATTGGATGTCGCATTCGTTATATTCAAGAGCAATTCGTACGCATACCTTGACATCAAACTGGACTATTTCCGGAAATAGTTTTTATGAAACTTCTGCTTTTACGCCAATCGAATCTGTTGCTTGTACTGTAATACAAATAGGTGGAAATACTACTGGTCATACCATTTCTGGTAACTATATCGGAGGTTCGGGCACTCAATGTACTGGCACCTGGACAAAAACTGCTGATGCAGATAATGCTTTTACTGCAATTGCTTTACAGGTAGGAAACAGTCCGGCTTCCACAGTAAATAACAACACTATAAAAAACTTTAGCTGGAGTAGTCTTTCTTTTGCCAATTGGATAGGAATTAGTATTTCAGGATCGGCAAATGTAACTGAGAATACAATAGGTGCAACTTCCGGTACAGGTTCTATTACAATGTCCAATGCAGCATCTGGCGCTTCTAGTTATGGAATGATGATTTCAAGTTACACAACAGGATTGGCGTATGTTAATAATAATACCATTGGATCGATGACCACAAATGGTAATTATACAACGCTATATGGAATTTTTAGTGAAGGTACGGCGCCGGTAACAGTTACAAACAATTTAATTGGTAGTACTTCCACTCCAAATAGTCTATTTGCCGATTGTACAACTGCCACAGGTCAACTTATGTATGTTCTGCGATTCAGAACTACTGGAGTTAACACGATTACTGGCAATACAATTGTTAATGCAAGTAATGGAGGTGGATTAGGTAATGGTGCTTTATATGGTATATTAGTATCAGGTGGAACAAATTCTGTTAGTGCTAATTTTATTTCGAAATTAACAGCTCCAAATAGCTTGGCATCTGCTTACATTAAAGTATATGGTATTTCAATAGAAGGCAGTGCCTCATCTGTTAGTTCAAACTTCTACAACAATATTATTTCGCTGGGTGAAACCAATTTGCCTGTAATGTATACAGGTATTCAAGAACTCAATGCAGGTGCAACTCCTACTACTAATATATTTTTCAACACAATCTATATAGGTGGTTCTCAGGTGTCAGCATACGTTGGATCCTACTGTATCCGAAGTGCTAATACTTCGGCTTTTGTTAAGAATATTCAAAATAATATTTTAGTTAGTACCCGCTCAACGACAGGTATTACCTGGGTTGCTCATTATGGTCTATTTGCAACTACTGGCAGAACGAGCACAGGCGCTTCATTTACATGTGATTTTAATGATTATTATGTGACAGGCACAAACAGTAAATTGGGTAATTATGCTGCTACTGATATTATAGCGTTACCGATTGTAACAGGTAAAACTGGAAATGATGCCAACAGCAAAAATATTAACCCAATGTTTGCAAACGCAGGCGGAACTTCAGCTATAGATTATAAAGCAAATGCATCTGTATCATTACTAGGAACAACTATTGCAACTATTACAACTGATTTTACACCAAATACAAGTAGAGGCGGAACTCCAAGAATGGGAGCTTATGAGTCAGGATTTACAACAGAATTGAATACAATTGAAATAACTACAAACACACGTATTATTAGTAATTCAGTTGGTATAGCTGTTCCTTTAGTAGGAGAATCTAACATTGAACTTTACACAATCAATGGTTTACTTATCGAAAAAACGAAAGCAAAAGGAATGTATACTCGCAACTTATCAAACGGGATGTACATTATTAACATTAACGGCAAGGTGAGTAAATTTATCAAAAAATAATACTTGTCATTCTATATTCAAACACAATCGGTTTTTATTTGAATAAACCGATTGTGTTTACTTCCCTCAATCACTTTTATCTTTTCTCATTTCTATTGATGTTTAAAAATAACACAGATGAAAATTAATATTCAATTCAATAACCTGACTTTATTTTTGATGTTTACTCTTTTTGCTTTTCAGTCTTGCACTCAAAAAGATGAAGTAAAATTGGAGTCACCACAGTTAATTATGTATACTCCAACCAGTGATATTGAAGGACTTTCAATGAAGTTTGTTTGGTCAACACTGCCAGCTGCAAATTATATTGTCCAAATAAGTAACGACAATTTTATAAGTAATATTGATTCTTTGGTGAAGAATAAAGACACAACAACTGTTTCTGTAACAGGACTTAACAGCAATACAAAGTTATATGCAAGAATAAAGGCTGTGAGCAAAGACGGAAGCGTTAACTATGCCGATTTCAGAACTTCAAGTTTATTTTTGGTGGAGAATGTATTTTCAAATCATACTGCTAATATCGTAAGCACAACAGATATTACCGCTACGACTATCAAATTAGCATGGCAAGCCGACAGACACGTAACTTCCATCATAAAAACTAGTGGGAGTGTAAGCGATACCACACAACTAACAACTGCTGACTTATCAGCAAAAAATAAAACCTTTACTGCGCTTTTGGCAAATACGAGTTATACCTTTAAAATGATGAAAAACAAAACCTTAAGAGGAACTGTTACTGCAACCACAAAAATAAATTAAGAAGAACTGATATGCTGGAAATATATCGAATTTATTAAATGAAAATCTATGTTTACTCTTTTATCCAAATTGAAAACAATCTCAAATCTACAAAATGAACTCCATAAGAAACTATCTCTCGTTTAATAATTCCTTTATATCCTTCCTGTTTATTCTATTTATATTTACTTCAATAAAAGTAAATGCCACAAATTATTATATCTCAGCAACTGGCGACGATACTGCCGATGGCTTAACCACTGCTACTCCTTGGCTGAGTATTGACAAGCTAAATATAGTTTTCTCAAGTATTCCAGCTGGTAGCAATATTTATTTTAATAGAGGGGATACTTTCTACGGATCAATCATTATTAGTAAATCGGGTACAAGTGGAAGTCCTATCACCTTGAGTGCGTATGGAACTGGAGAAAAACCGATTATTACTGGATTTGTAACAATTCCTGGTACAAGTTGGACAGCAGAGCCAGGATTGACAGGTATATATTCAACGACATCGATAGTTACAACTTCTATACTTGCCAATATGGTAACAATCGATGGAAAACAGGTGGGAATGGGACGTTATCCGGATAAGAGTTTTTTGACGTATGAAGCCACAAATGGTACAAATACAATTACTGATAATCAATTAGGTGAAATAACCAATTGGAAAGGTGCTGGAATGGCTTTCCGGAAAAATGATTGGACCTTGGATAGAGCGTCCATATCTAATCATGTCGGAAATGTGTTGACTTACTCAAACCTTGGCACTAATCAAGCACCTTCAGCCGGTTTTGGATATTTTTTAATGAATGATTTGAGAACTTTGACTACTTATAGTGAATGGTATCACAAACCCGCTACCAAAAAAATCTATATGTATTTTGGTGATGTTGACCCAACTACCAAGGTTGTGCAGGTGGCAAATATAAACGATTTGATTACTAATATAGGTAGTTACGATTACATTACAGTGGATAATTTGAATTTAACTGGGGCTATAAACAATGCCGTCAATCTTACAAGTGGGAATGACTTCTGTACTGTTCAAAACTGCTATATTTCGTTTATTGGAAATTATGGAATATATCTTGGAAGCGGGAAAAATCGCATTGCTGATCACAACACCATTCGAGACTGTAATTCACATGGTGTCTATGATAACTACGGCTCTTTTGCTACCATTACAAATAATATTGTAACGAATATAGCTTTAATTCCGGGACAATCTTATTATGTGAATGGAAATAATGGTATCTACTCGCCGGGTAATGGCTGTGTTATAAGTTATAATACTATTAAAAGAACAGGATATAACGGAATTTGCATAAAGTATACAGGAGCTGCCACTGTGAGCTATAATTATATAGATTCGGTATGTTTGGTATTGAATGATGGAGGTGGTATTTACATGCCCGGTCCAAATGCAAGCACTCGCTTAATTGACCATAATATCATTACTAATGTTATTGGGAATGGTGCCGGTGCAGTACGGCAAACTTCATTGTCGGAAGGCATCTATTTGGACGAAGGAAGCTCTAATGTGGTGGTTACTAATAATTCTGTAGCCAATAGTGGTAATACCGGAATTAAATTACACAAAGCCACCAATGATCTTATAACTGATAATACTTCCTTTAATTGTGCGGTAGGTTTAGGTATTTTAAATACGAGTGGCGCAGCTATCAATTGGAATCATTCAATTAAACGCAATATTTTTTTAGCAAAAACATCTGCTCAATATGCTGTTAATTTCGGGAGTGTTAATGATATAAGTTATTTGGGAGTGGCAGATAGTAATTATTATGCAAGACCGGCTGATGACAATAAAACATTTGCAGTAACTATAAATGGTTCATGGTCGACAAGTACCTTGGTTAATTGGCAAACAATAACCGGTCAAGATGCACATTCCAAAAAATCACCTGTGAAGATAACCAGTTATGATGATATTCGATTTGAATATAATCCAAGTAAAGATTCAAAAACAATTGTCCTAGATGGAAAGTATATTACAGTGGATAGCAAAATATACGATGGCTCAGTCACCTTGTTGCCTTTTACTTCAGTAATATTGATGAAATTTATTGATACTGCGATTGAAAATCAATTTAGTGACAATAATCTTATTAAGATTTACCCTAATCCAATAGCCAATCAATTTACAATTGAATATAATGGAGATAATGATAGTCACAATTTTGAAATTTTGAATTCAACTGGTCAACTGATATTTTCTGAAAAAATAACGGGAAAGACAATTGTAGAATCGAAAAAATTCATAAAAGGTATTTACATTGTAAAAATTTCAATCGGCAAATCCATTGAAATACGAAAAGTAATCAAAAAATAGCTGATTGCAAATAGTAAAAGAATTTGAAGATATAGTCTAACAAGTTTTGTAGTTCTTAATTTCGAATAATTAATGCTTTAGGTTTAAATACGAGTGTAAAATCTCATTTTTTTTACCTAAAGCATTTTTTTTTGTTTCTGAGCAGGGGTTGATTTCTTGTTGTGTGTATTATAGAATACAAGGCTAAAAATGCCCTGAATTTCAGATTATTCCTTAAAATCAATCACATGAAAACAAGAAACATTATTCAATTTCTGGCTTTATTATTTAGCTTTCTCGCTGTACAAGCAAAAGCCGATGTTGTTAAAACGGTTGGTGCAACAGGTGCAGATTTTGCAAGATTGCAATTGGCATTTAATGCCATAAATAATAATACAGGTGGGGTTTATACTGGTGCTGTAACTTTGCAAATTATTGATAATACAATTGAAACCGGAAATGTGACCCTAAATGCAAGTGCCAATTGGTCTTCGTTAAAAATCTACCCGACTGCTACCGGAAAAACCATATCTGGCAATATTAACGGAGCTCATCTGTATATATTTGCAAGCAATGTGACTATAGATGGTCGATTGCATCAATTTAAAGGCACTTTAATTGGCTCTACCCGAGATTTGACAATTACAAATTCAATGGTGGGTAGTAGTGCATATACTTTTCGTTTCGAGGGTAATGCCTCGCATAACAATGTTAAGTATTGTACTATTAAGGGTTCGTCGAATGTTAATTATAGAGGTACTATCGGATTTCAGAGCAGCTCTGCATTAAATGGGAATGGCTATAATGTTGTCAGCAACAATTTAATAACAACAGCAGATCCGGCTAACAGACCTGTTTACTCCATTTATTCTGTAGGAAGCACAGGTTTTGCAAATAATTATAATCAGATAAAAGATAACGAATTTGTTGATTTTATTTCTCCCGTGCTTGGTGGCAGTGCAATAAGTATTGGTACCGAAAATAACGGATGGACAATATCCGGGAATAGCTTTTATGAACAAAATCCTGGAACTTCAATTGCAGCATCAAATTATAATATTATTTCAGTAAATAACACATCTGGAACTGGTTTTATTGTAACCGATAATTATATAGGTGGGTCTGCTGTCAACTGTGGAGGATCTGCTTGGACAAAATCAAATGAAGGAAATAATGCATTTACAGGAATTAATTTAAATGTAGGCGGTACGCCCGCCACAAGTGTTCAAAACAATACGATACAAAACATCAACTGGAGCAACTCAGGTGCTGCTGCTTGGACAGGTATTAGTTTTACAGGGAGTGCGGTAGATATGGGAACAACTACAGGTAATATAATTGGATCTCCCACAGGCACGGGATCAATTACTTTTATAGCCGGTGCTACACAAGCAATTTTTACTGCAATTAATTTAACGAATAAATCAATCAGTGGATATTGCAGCAACAATAAAATTGGGTCAATAACGGCAACTTCCACTACAGGATATGTGACTGTTTATGGCATTTTCAATAATTTGAGTACTGGTACTACGCAAATCAACAATAACATCATCGGAAGTTTAGAAACAGCTAACAGTATCAGTGCCGGAGCTGTATCAACAGGTCAATTGGTTTATGGAATCAGAAGTAATAGCACTGGGACAACCACTTATATTGGAAATTCTATTACCAATATAACCAATAATGGAACAACCGGAACTACTGCTTGTATTAATACGGCAAGTGGAACAAATACAGTGGATGGTAACTTTATTTATAATATTATGAATCCGAACAGCACTTCAGCTAATTCGGTAACACTTCAGGGGATTTATATTGGTGCTTCTGCTGCTTCTGCTACTTATACTTATTCCAATAATATTTTAAAGTTGGGTAGCGATGTACCTACTGTTATTTATGGGATTATGGAAGAAAATACAACTGCAACCGGAACAACAAAAATAAATTTTAATACAATTTATCTAACAGGTAATCAAACTACAGGTTCTACGACTTCTTCATTTTGTTTTCGTACAACAAACACTTCAGCAAATGCGAGAGATATTCGGAATAATATTTTTGTAAGTGGAAGATCGACTACAGGCGGTAGTGCTTTGCATTATGTATTTTATTCTGGTGTAACACCATCTGCAAATGCTATAACTTGCGATTATAATGATTATTTTCACTCAGGAACCGGTGGTATATTAGCCAGGTATATTTCGAGTTATCCTGGTAACTTACCCATTGTTACAAGTCAGATTGGCAATGATGCAAATAGCAAAAAATTAGATCCTGTATTTGCGAATGCAGGGGGTATAAATGCCGTTGATTATAAACCGAGCTATTCTATTAATTTAACAGGCACCGCTATTTCAGGTATTACAACTGATTATGCCACTACCACTCGCACTATTCCTACAATGGGTGCTTATGAAGTTCCAACAGTTCCTGATGCACCAACAATTGGTACAGCCGCAGTTTCGGGAATAAGTGGTACGGCTACAGTTTCGTTTACTCAACCAGTAAGTAATGGCGGATCAGCAATTACAAGTTATACCGCCACTTCTTCACCAGCTGGTGGAACAGGAACACTAAGTCAAGCAACAAGTGGAACAATTACGGTTACAGGTTTAACCAACGGAACAGCTTATACATTTACCGTAAAAGCCAACAATCTTGCGGGAGCAAGTGCTGCAAGTGCTGCTTCTGGTTTGGTAACTCCTTATACAGTAACTAATGCGCCAACTAGCGTGGTGGCAACACCCGGAAACACACAAGTATCAGTTGCTTTTACTGCACCAGCAGATAATGGTGGCTCAGCAATAACAAGTTATACAGTAACTCCTTATGCTGGTGAAACTGCTGGCACACCTGTTACACAAAATGCAAATCCTATAACTGTTACTGGTTTAACCAATAGCACTGCTTATACTTTTACGGTTATTGCCAATAATGCAGCCGGAGCAAGTGCTGCAAGTACAGCCTCAGCTGCAGTAACACCTGATGGTATCAATAATATAATTGAGGTTGTCAACAGCAGTTTATCTGCATTAACGGTAACTCCAGTGAGTGATTTAAAACTTACATCTGGAACATTTACCATTAATCAAGCCAAAACGGTGAATAGTTTGACCGTTGAAACGGGTACCGCGCTCAATGTTACAAGTCCATTAACGGTACAAACTTTGACTTTAAAAGCAGGTTTGGATGCTTCCACATTTAGTGCCAAATTGGATGCGGCAATCACTGCCAACACCATTCGGTTATTGAAAACCATAGACGACAAAAAATGGTATTTTATGTCCTTCCCATGCGATGTGGATGTTACACAAATTACTGGAACTGGATTGGGAGCACTCGGTAACGATTGGTTTATCAAGTATTACGATGGTGCACAACGTGGTAATTTAGGAGCTACAGGTACAAACTGGAAGCATATTGGGGAATCACCTGTTGTTCTGGATCGCACAACACTTCATGCATATCAGGGTTACATATTTGGATTGAAATCGATTGATGGTATTCCAACATACGAAAGAGAATTATCATTTCCGCTGAACACCAGTATTCTTGCTGCCGAAACAGAGCTTGCCAGAGATATTCCGGTTGCAGCCAATAACGCTGGAGATATCAACGTTACCAATCATGGTTGGAACTTGATTGGACAGCCCTATTTGAGTAAGTTTGCAGGTGCCAACGTTGGTATCAATTATCTTACTACTTGGAACGGAACTGCTTATGTCGGTAAAGAAAACAACTTAGTTTCAGGTCTCAATCCATTCGAAGCTTACTTTGTGCAAGTGGGAAGTTCAACGCCTATCGCATTTGCAAAAGATGGTCGTCACTTGGCACCCGCTTCCGTGGCTATCGATTTATCAGACAGGGTACAGCTAACTTTTACTAGTACAACAGGTTCGGATAATACCAATTTGATAATGGACAATAACCAAAGTACAGCTTACGAAATTGGTCAGGATTTGGAAAAATGGCTCACCACCGAAACCACGAAGCCACAAGTTTACACCTTGTTGAGTGGCACCAATTATGCTTATAATGCACTGCCAATGAATAGTGTAAATAATTTGCCTGTAGGATTCTATACCAAAACAGATGGTTCGACAATTATCAGTGTTGATGGAACAAGAGCGCCTAGCTTGTCAAAACTATTGTTGACTGATAATGGTGTTAGTCCAGCAACCGTTACCGACTTGTTGAGTTCAAATTACACGTTTATTGCTACTGCCGGAACAAATAATACCCGTTTTGCTATTACTGCACAACGTATTACTACCGATAATAATTTGATTTGGAATGAAATGGGTGAAATAGGTATTTCAATGGTAAATGGTAAATTATTAATGGCAAATATCTTGCCTTCAACAACTGTTCGTGTTTATGATGCACTTGGTCGTTTGGTTACCAATAAAACAGCAACTGGTAATTCGTTGGAAATCAAGTTGAATGCCAGAGGTATTTACACCGTTCAATTACAATCGGGAACAACTATTTCCACCAGAAAAGTTATTTTCTAAATCATAACAGGCTTCATCCGTCGGACCGCTTGGAGCGGTTTGACGGATTTGTAAATTCGTGTAATTCATATCCAATTTTATTAACGAATCTAACCGGTTTTTTCAAGATATGGAATACAACTTTACAATAAATTCTGAATCAAAAATTATTATAGTACAAACAATTGGTGATTTGTTTAAAAATGAAGTGGCTGAAATGGATAGAAGTATCCGACCAAAGCCAATGAGTTTAAATATAAAATCCTTTTTGATTTTAGGTTGTCCAGAAGTCGGATTGCTATTGCAGAAGCTTATTTCTGGTTTACCGATTTTTATAAGGTCGATGAAAAGCTTTTAATGTCAATTCCTACTGCTCACCTATCTAGCGTTGAAGACGAGTATTTTTTTAAATTCTTCGAAACGACAACAAATAATAAGGGCATACCGATAAAAATGTTTCTGGAAGAAGAGCATGCTTTGGCATGGTTGGAAGAAGTTGGTAGAAACTAGTGGGAGGTTTTAGCAATTAGATAGCTCGTAGTCGGTAGATTGTAGTCTTTAATTTATCATAATCAATATTTGTACTTTTTTCGTCAGCTGGCGGATTAGAGGGTACTTCAAAATCATAAAAAATCACACCCATGACAAACAATTCAAATCAAACAGGTTCATTGCTTCTATTGGCCGTAGTGCTGGGCGCTGTCGTATATGCATTAATGTTTTTCGGTAGCGAAATGGAGCAAACCAACATGTCGGCCAGTTTCGGACAATTATCCAAGTCAAAGTCAGTCAACTTATTGTCCAACAATAAAGAAGCTGCTGTTACTGAGTTTAAATCAAAAGAAATTCGTTCCGATTTATCGGGTGTAACTTTGCCTGGCTACAAAATGAAAAGCACTTCTGGCGGTGATTATGCACAATCATCGGGTGTTGATTTTCCAACAACGGGAATTGATCAATCTGATGTTCAAAATATGAATGGCGCTTCTATTTCTCGCTCAAACTCAAGCGTAAACTACGCACGCAATCAATCGCAGTCCTTTGCCTTCGGAAATACTGATGTCCAGTACATTTCGAATCCCCAAAACCCAACTAAATCAGACATTAACGCATTACTTTTGCTCGATACTCGAGCTGCAGGAGCTGCAATGGCTGTTCAAGGTTCAAAACGCTCCACGCCTTCACTAGCGGCCAAAACTTCTTCTGTATCTACCAGCCTGACCGACAAATCTGTCAAAAAAGTAGGTGGTGACCCAGGTGATCCCGGTGCTAGTTTACCAGTTGGAGATGGGGTTTGGATATTGCTTGCATTAGCGGGTGTGTATTGTGTTTCGCGTTCCGTGTTTCGGGTTTCGTGTTGAAGAATTGGAACGAATGAATTCTCTCTACAGCAATCGTTCAATAATAGCGGGCTCGTTTTTTTTGTAGCGTACTCCACGATAGCTATCAACGATTTTATTAGAATAAAATAATTAGTATATTTGAGCCTATATTGCTGATAATCCGCAATTTGCTGTTTTGAAAGCTATAATAATATCTGGCGGTACTAGAAAGTGAAATTTATTCAAATATGATTTATGCTCAATTTAGAGCATTCTGAATTATATGATTAAATACGTTTTAATTTCATTCCGCCACATTTTATATGAGTTTTTAGTTTGTTTTTTATTGCTATTTATATCGCAATTATATATTCACTCAAGTACAAGGGTATGAAATAGATGATAAATCATTTAAGAATAGTACGCGAATTTGCGCTGATAAAGCCGATTTAAAAACGGATTTGAATTTCGATTAATCGAAATGATTTTTAGACACTTATATTCTTATCATTCATGCTTGCATGAATAAAAATCCGTATTTAAATCCGTATTTTCTTATCTTTTTTTTATCAGCTTAATCCGTAAAATCCGCGTACCATTCTTTTTTTTATATCAAAATGAGATCCTATCTTATTTGAAACATAATTCGTTTTGCTAAAATGAATACTACTAATAAAATCGCTGATAGCTAGTGTCAGAAAGAAAACACCCTATTTTTTTCAACAATCTTATTGATCCAAAATGATTCAATTTCATTTCGGTCTTATTTTGATTTATTTCGTTGTGTTTTGTGAACAAATTATCAATCATGAAGC
>Ga0247844_1001909_pt1 | contig 35903 bp, 63 predicted proteins | sample LaCtaG_FD_192421 | JGI IMG/M metagenome (GOLD analysis project Ga0247844, IMG submission 192421) | Freshwater microbial communities from meromictic Lake La Cruz, Castile-La Mancha, Spain - LaCruzMarch201714.5m_1 | ecosystem: Environmental > Aquatic > Freshwater > Lake | place: Spain: Castile-La... | reverse complement strand
AGGGTGCTACATGGCCTTATGAGGTTGAGGTTGAGATAAAGCACCCAGAGGGTGAGGTCCAATATAAATTCCCAGCGGGTACACCGTTCTTGGGTATCATTTGGGAGCCTTGGGCTTGGGAGCTAATCAAGTCAGGCGAGATTCGTGGTCTGTCTATTGGTGGTACAGCCCAACGTACCGAGCTAGACCTATCTAAGTTGGATTATGACCCAACTGGAACCGTTGAATTCTCCAAAGAGGCTCCAAGCAAAGGTGATTTTGTAAGTTGGAACAGCTCAGGCGGTAGAGCTAGGGGAAAGATTGACCGTATTGTACGTGACGGTGAGATAAAAGTACCAAATAGTAACTTTACAATCACTGGCGATGACGATAACCCCGCCGCTTTGATAACTGTATGGCGTGAATTTGCTGATGGTTGGAAAGCCACAGATACAAAAGTTGGTCACAAGCTAGGCACCCTTACAATAATTTCAGCCCTAAACAAAAACGCACCGTTTATCGAGGCTTCTGATTACGCTGAGGCCGTTGAATTTGCTAAAGAAGCGTACATGATGACCGAGCCAACTAAAGAGGGGTTGGCAGCGGAGCTATCAGACCTACTAGGAGAGGTAGTTGCGTTCAAATTTATCGCTCAGGGCTTCAGCTGGAACGTGAGTGGACCAGACTTTCAGCAATTCCACAGTTTATTCTGTGACGTGTATGACGAAGCCGACAAGTCAATGGACGTAATAGCCCAAAACATCCGCAAACTAAACTTTGACGCCCCGTTTATGCTCTCAGACTTTATGGGTGAGGTCGCATCACTTGACATACCAGACACAAATGACCCTATCGTTATGGCTAAGGTACTTTACATAGCCAACGAGCAGGTTAGAAGTTGTATTGTTGCTGGTTATGCCCTAGCTACTAGTATCGGTGAGCAGGGTGTAGCAAACTACTTGGCTGAACTACAGAGCAAACACTCGGAGTGGCAGTGGAAATTACGCTTAGTAGTAGGCGATGATTTTGCTGATGCTTATGAGGTAAACATAGATGCCGCCCGTAGGTTGTTGCAGTTGAATCTAAACAAACATCTTTCAGGACAGCACGACCAGAGTACCCATGGAAAGGGTGGCTACGCAGGTATCCGCTCACGCAGAGCAGGGGCAATAAACAAAGGTCAGACCAAAAAGCCTCTACCAAGAGATGCCGAGGGTCGTGTAATAAACCCAGAAGCCACTGGTGGCTACAAAGCTGGTATACCCGAAGAGGTAACTTATAGAAACACAGTTCTTACACCAGAGCACTCCTTATGGCATCACATGGAGTCTGACGGTAAGGGTGGTTATCAAATCACTAAAGAGCGTAAAGAATTACATAATAAAATTATAGAGGATGCTACTAGAAATGTTCCTGTATCAGATGACCCTGCTTTCAACCTATTAGGTGGTGGCCCAGCATCTGGTAAGTCTACGGCTGTAAGGACTGGACTAACTGGATTCCCTGATGGCGACAACGCCGTACAAATAAACGCCGATGACATAAAAAGCGAGTTGGGCGAATTTGAGCGTATGCGTATGAGCTCCAGTGACGATGACTTTTTCAACGCCGCTGCCTTTAGCCATGAGGAGTCATCCCTAGTTGCCAAAGACATACAAAAAGTTGCCTTTCTCAATAGACAGAGTGTAGTATTAGACGGTACAGGTAATAGTTCTATTGAGAGCCTTGCTGGTAAAGTAGACGCAGCCAGAGCCAGTGGATACAAGGTAAAGGCTGCCTACATCACCATACCCACATCAGATGCCCTAAACCGAGCTAACAGCAGGTCTTTAGGAGAAACTAGCCGTAGGTTTGTTCCAGACTCGGTAGTCGTTGGTACACACCGAAGTGTATCTCAGGTGTACCCAGAGGCGGTATCTAGGGGACTATTTGACGACATCAGACTGATTGACAATACTGGCTCCTCGCCAATCTTGATTGCCAGTACACAAGACGGTCAGCACATTGTAGCCGACCAAGGACTGTACGATGACTTTTTAGCTAAAGGAAACTGATAGGAAAAAATGATAGAAGATAGCAACGACAAAAATAAAATGATGCTGGCGGCTACGCTAAACACTGGCCTAGATGGTTCGGGTGTAGAGAACACTGCCAAAAATCGTAAGTTCTTTGCTGCTCTAATTGAGGAGCTAGATGCCTCTCCTATTGGTGTAATGGTATCCCCAGTTTTTGAGTGGCCCGATGATACCTATGATGAGTTGTCTGCCAATAGTGACAAAGCATGGGGAGCACCAAGAACCCTAGAGCAAATGAAAAAAGGTAACTAAATGAGATTCCCTTTTGACAAGCCACAGCCAAAAATTACAAGCGGTTTTGGATGGCGTATACATCCTATTTTGAAATACAAAAAGCATCATAACGGGATAGACTACGGTGTAGCTGTTGGAGTTCCAGTTCACGCTATTGACGGCGGTACAGTGATTACGGCAGGTCCGTCTAAACTCAAGTTCCCTGACGGTGAACCCGCTGGTGGTGGCTACATAGTACAGATACGTCACAAGGTAGACGGCGAGTGGATTACATCAAGCTACATGCACTTGCGTAAAAACTCTATACGTGTAAAAAAAGGTGACAAAGTTTTAGAGGGTACTGTAATCGGGCTGTCGGGTAACACTGGAGAATCAACAGGGCCACACCTACACTTTGAGATTCAGCGTGGCAAGCAATACATCTACACCAACAACGGTACTCGCTACACAGAGCCAGTTAGCTACATCAAGACCCAAATTGCTTTGGACAAAATCAAGAGATGAACTGGCTAGACTCCCTTTTCCTACTCAAAGAGGAAAACTCTAAAGGCAGGGGTCCATCTTGGCGTTTCAGACGCAAACTAATTTTTGGTAGCTACCGCATTGGCGTAGTAATGATTGTGTTTGGGATGTTTACCTTTATCTGGGACAGGTCAGTAAGCGTGCAATTAGTTGTTGGCGGTGTTGCACTTATCTCAATCATCCTTACCGCTTATACTGCTAGTGCTACATTTGAGGATGTCAAGTTATACCAACCAGAAAGAGAAGAAGAAGATGTTTGATTTCAAGCCTGAAACACGAAAGCTGATTTATGGTGTCATCGCAGCAGTTGTACCATTACTAGTTGCCTTTGGAGCCATCACCAACGAAGTTGGGCAGACCGTTCTAAACGTAACAGCCGCCTTACTAACAGTTGCTGGGTCTGCTCTAGCCATCAAGAACGTTCCAGCAGAAGATTAGAAAACTAACACCAGACGAGAGGGCTTGGCGGTCTGTATCCGAAAGGGATTGGCAGAACCAAGTCCATCGTTTGGCTTTTTCTAGGGGTTGGAAATACTATCACGCCCCAGATAACAAACCAATAAATGGCAGAATACAAAAGGTAATTCCGGGATTTCCTGACCTAGTGCTTGTCAAGGAAAAACGCCTAATCTTTGCTGAGCTAAAAAAAGAGGTTGGTAGAACCACCCCTGAACAAGACTCTTGGTTAGCCGCTCTAAAGGCCACAGGAGTAGAGGTATACATCTGGCGACCATCGCAGTTGCCAGAGGTCGTTCAAATACTACAAAAAAAACCAGAATAAACGACACGCTACTAAGCTAATGGCTGGTTACCATGTATGCTGAAACAGACAGATAGTCAAACAACTTAGCGAAAGCGGTAACAAACAATGCCCCTAAAGGATGTTCTAACCCCACCCGTAAAGCAAAGACCCGCTAACTGGTACGACAGCATGAAAGCCACCTTGGACGAAGCAGACCTAGAGTGGCTAGATGCTTGCCTAGAAAATAAAGCCTTATTCTCTGGTGCTTACATAGCTGAAAAATTGACCCAAGCAGGGTATCCAGTATCAGCTACGACAATCAACCAGACACGTAAGCAGAATCGTGGCTAGTCTGAAAGACCACCTAACTACCCCAACCGCAGACGAACCAAAACCAATTCCCCCTCAGATTAGGGCAACCGAGTTTGATGGCACTAGAGGCTTTATACAGACAGGCCCACTAGCTACCGCACCACGCTTTGACGAAGTGCTTGAGATGTTTGGGTACGACCCAAGAGAAGTCCGAATCATCGGGACACTAAAAACATCTAAATGGCAACAGCGTGAAGATGGCGAGTGGCTACACTCATACCGCTTTGCTATTGGCCCAGCATCAACAGTTGCTATGGATGACGTCATGGCTTCAATCGGTAAGCGTAAATTTACCCCAAGCGAATCCAAGGGTGACGCTGTTTACCACTGGCTGGCTGGTGACTTACAGCTTGGCAAGATAGACGGTGACGGAACTCAAGGCATAGTTGATAGGGTCTTGTCATCTATTGACAATGGTGTCAAGCAACTAAAAACACTACGTAAGACTGACGCCATCGGCATGGTACATCAGGCATGGCTTGGAGATTGTGGTGAGGGTAATGTATCCCAAGGCGGTAAGTCTATGTGGCGTACAGAGCTAACGGTTACAGAGCAGTACCGCTTGTTCCGTAGGTTAGCCCTTTATGCTATTGACGCTTTTGCCCCACTCGTAGAGCGTCTAGAGATAGATGTTGTGAACGGTAATCACGATGAAGTTCAACGCCTACCAGTTGCCACCAGACCAGATGACGGTCATGCTACTGAGGCCATGATTGCTTTGTCGGATGCTTTGCTAATGAACCCAACTTCTTACGGTCATGTACAAATCTATGTTCCTAACAAAGACGAGATGACGCTAACTAGGCAAATTGGTAATTCTGTCTTTACCCACGCTCATGGTAACCAATGGGGTAAGGGCAAAGCTTTTGAGTGGTGGGCTAAACAAGCCTTGAACAACCACTCGGCAGGAGCATCCCAATTCTTGCTTCACGGCCACGAACATGAGATGCACATGCAAGCCAAAAAAGAGCGTGTAGTTATTTGTGTGCCAACGTTTGAATCTGAGTCTAGCTACTGGCGTCACAGACATGGCGACATAGCTAGGACTGGGGCCTTGTCAATGATTACAGACGGAATGGAATTTAGTAATCTTTCGATAATCTAATGGGAGTGTCAAACCTTTTAGTTATCAGGCAACGAACTAACCTGCCTTTACGGGCTTGTTATGGATTCGTCAGTCACTAAAACCACAAATGGAAGCGACTGCACAGGGGTTCAATTCCCCTCAAGTCCACTTAGTCGTCTGTTAGTAAGAAGCTAACTAGGTCTGGGTTATCTCTCAGAATCAAAATTAGTGGCTCCTCGACCAAGCCAATCCAGTAATGCTCCCAATCCTCGTAACTAGTAGATTTGTGTGGCCTATGTGAGCCACCAAATGTAAACCTAATTGCGTGTAGGACTTCATGTAGCAGGGTAACTCGCCTGACGGAGTTGGACATATCGGCATCTAAGACAATCACATTATCTTTATCTATTGTGAAACCATAAGTGCCATCTATAAATTCGGAGTTATGCTTACGCTTCTGCTCGGTAATCTCCCAGATTTGGCTACCCACCTTGACGGATTTAGGCAACAACATAAGTCCTCTGCTCTCTACAGTTGGTGATTTACGCCCACATTAGCACCCTTGGTAGGTATTTACCCTAAGACGCACCCAAAACCCCCGTACGAGGCGTACAAGGGCGGTCTGCGTGTCGGATAAGGCTCATTACCTAAGTAAAACAAGAATTGAACCATGGTAGAAAAGCGGCTGTCCCAGCTCACTGAGGCTGACCTGAACAAAATGGTTGGAATTGACATTGGATTCCAGCAGATTGAAAAGGGCATACTTACAGACTTTTATGGGTCACTAGACAGTGAGGAAAACGCTGTTGTTGCTGTTGAGATTGATAATAACTTGACTTTTTTTCTAGCCTCAAATAGTAAAATACTTGTAGCACCCTAGTCGTACTATTTATTTGTTGGGGTATTCAATACTGATTCTTGATTGTAAGAATTCTGCACAATAGCCATAGCCGCTTGGTAGCCACTGTCCCACGCTGGATTGTCCTCAACCACACCATTGTCATCTGGCATCTGGGTCAGCTCAAAGTACCCAGTCAAAGCTTCTAAGGTACGGTACTGGGCGTGTAATGCTCCCTCTCTGTAGTCAGTAGATTTCTTTCTGGTCCATGTACGGATACGGGTCAGCCAGTCCACCCACCGCTGACGCTCCTGCTTACGGCCTTCTTCTATACCCTCTACCCAATATCTTTTTTCTATGACCGACATCTCTACTTACCCCTAACAAATTCAATAGTGGACTTTATCCATGTACACACATCACAGTTATTACCAGTAGATTCTTGATAGCTACACTGCTCCAAGTGTGGTTCCAGTACGGTAAGTATTCGGCTTCTCTCGGTGTACATACCTTGGTTGAAGGCACGAACACTACTGGTGACGATTATGTCCTGTAAATCACTCATCGGGTAGCACCTTTATTTCCTTGACTAGTTGGATTGTTCTAACCATATTCTTGGTTTGATTCATAGTCCCCAGCACCCGTAAGACCTGTCGCTTCATAAGTGCCTTACCAGCTAGGATACCCTCTTGTCGGGCTATGGCAAAATTATATTGGTGAGGGTTATAGTCCTCTAGGTCTGATGTCATTTTTCCCTTTTCATAAAATTTAGAATAACTTTAGATTTGAGAAATTTTGGTCTCCAGAAATACCTGTACTGATTACGAAGCCATAGATACTCTAGCTTCCAATTTGGCCACTTCTTTTTAGCCCTATGTTTTGCTCTTGTCATAGTCACCCTCCTCTCCATCTATCAGGGAATTCAAGACGACCCTGAAAGCGTCTGACGGGGTAAATAAAGTTGTTTCAGAGATGTCGGCGTAGTCCTTTATGGTAGCCATGACTTTATTTTGCATAGCTATGACTCCCTCTTTATAGCCAAGGCTATGAGCCAGAATCATGGACTTCTCTACTACTTCGTAGAGTTCGGTCTTTGCTTTATCATCCATTAGTTACCGCCTGACGATACCGTTAGAAGCCAGATGACTTGCTGTACAGCCCATAATCCAAATACCATGAAGGCAATACCTTTTAGGATGGTTAGTAACGCACGTAGCTCCGAGCGAAATGTTGCTTTCATTTTTTCCTTTCAAGACCCAGTGTAGGTGCTAGACCCTATCTAGTCCAGACTTATCAGAAATTAGTTTGAGCAGTTTGTTATACTCACGCTTTAGCTCCTGATTGGTACGTAGGAACTCGGACTCAAAGCCGCCATACCACATAACAAAGGCAGGAGCCTCGGTGTCGGTTTCGGGGTAATACTCAAGGGTCGTGTTGTCACCAGTATCGGCTAACTCAACATTTGCCGTTACCTCATCCAGCTCGTAAGCCACCCAACCCATACTCTGGGCTTTTTCTAATGCCTTATTTGATACCACTACTTATCCTTTCAGTTTGTTGTGAATGTAAGTTTTATAGGACTGTACCTAACCCGTTGCTGTGCCTCGGACAAAGTTGGGTTTGAGTAGTTTACCCACGCCCCGTCAATAGGTACAAACATCTTGCAACTACCAGATTTTATCCTAAACCGTTGGGCATCTAAGCCATAATGTTGGGCGATGTTGTTTCTAAGCTCGGTGTATTTGGAGGTAAAGTCTTTTACATCACTAATTACTATCTCAAAAGTTTTTGCCATGCCCCTACACCTTCTCTTTTACTGACTGGTCTTGGTTTAGCTTTTTGCATACCGCTTGGGCTTTGTGCCACTCGTCTGAGGGCCAAGACAGGCCGTTTACTGACTTAGTAACTATCTGATTGCCGTTCATTTCATAGATGGCGTACTCGCCTTTACCAGATGCGGGATTGTAATGACCCCACACCCGATAATGAATTCCAGTTTGGTCCATTAGGCATCCACCTTACTTACTACTCTCCAGCCAAAATCCTCACAGACATAAGCGTTGCCGTCTACCTCTACGATGTCACCAACCGAGATTGCGGTATGGCCCCTGTCCTTGGCGGCAAACTTCTCTAGACGCTCAAAGTATTCGCCCTGATAAAGATTGGTTGCCTTATAGATTTCCTCACAAACATCTAGGTCTGTGGTGTCATCGTCAAAAGGCACAAGGTCAAAATACTCAACCTCTTTACGGGCGTATGGCATTGACGGGTGGTTTAGGGTGACCCACGTAACCTTTACTCCAACTAATTTTTCCATGGTTACCACCTGCCACTTTGGGCGAACGCCTTGGTTTCTTCTATGGTGTCAAAATTGTACTGGGCATAATTGTCGCCCACTACAAACTGGCCACCTTTAGAATGTTCCTTTATGAAACCAACTATGGTGTCCGAGCCGTCTATGTCCTTGTAAACCCAGTAGTCCCACCAGCTATTACTAGTGGTTGCGTTTTCTATTTTTATACCCTTGGCTACTGTGTAATAGGTTTTGTACATTTCTTTCCTTTCATCGAACGAACCTTACAACATAAGTATTACAGAATTTAGGATAAAAAGCAAGTTATAGATAGGGTAATTTTGCCCAGTAGATAAAGGGTATTTTTAGGGTTTCTAGGGGACTTTTCTAATAACAGTTAGTTCTTGGGCGTGTCAGATAGAACTTAGCGATACTTATTCTCTACATTTAGATAGAACCAAAGAAGGATGTATGGGAAGACCTGCAAAAAAACTAGTAAACCTTGAAGTTTTAGAAACTTCTGGCGTGGATAGAGCAGCACATCTCCACGATGGTTTTCTAGTAATGAAAAGTGCTAACGAAACAAACCTAGTTAAAGCCCAACTGCTAGAGGCATTGGGCAAGTCCAAGGAGGACAATTTGAGTTCTGTACAAGAGCAGATTGAACTTGCGGTTTCTAAAGCAGTAGGCGAATACGAGGAAAAGGTTGCTGGACTAGAATCAGCACTTGAGGCTGCAAAGAACCAAGCAGCCGACCTCGCAGTAAAGCTTGAAGAAATTCAGGCTATGCAGACTGGTAAAGATTCTGACGAGGTAATGGCTGAGGCGATGATGTCTGAAAAGATGGAAGACATGCCTGAAGAAGTAGCAAAATCCATCAAGGCTCTACCCCTAGAGCAACAGGATGTAATGGTAAAGGCTTTCAAGGCTCAGGCTGAGGAAGTACGTAAGGCAACAGATGAAATTCGCAAAGAGCGAGAGATTCGTCTAGATGCTGAGGCTGTTACCAAGTCCAAAGACACCTTCAAGAGTGTCGGAATTGACCACGATGTAGTAGCACCTGCTATGCGTCGCTTGGCTGAAATCAACCCAGCTCTTGCTAAGACAGTAGAAGAAGTCCTACTTGCAGCAGACGCTCAGGTTTCGGAGTCAGGCTTGCTAAAGGAATTTGGCACAGCTTCTACTTCTACCGCATCTGTCCTAGATGAGGCAAAGACCCTCGCAAAGTCACTTGTTGAGAGTGGCGTTGTAAAGACCATTGAGCAGGGTATCGAGCGTGTTCTAGACACCAACCCTGACCTAGCAAAGCGTTACGCACAGGAAGGCACTAACTAATGGCTTTTGAATATGTAGATTCACAGAGCAAAATCTCTATCGCTGCGGGTGCAGACCTATCCACCAAGCAGTACACATTTGTCAAATTGAGCGGTTCTGGAGTTATCTCCGCTGCTGCTGCTACTGATGTTCCAATCGGAGTTCTCCAGAACGCACCTACATCTGGAAAGACCGCCGAAGTATCCGTAGATGGAATTACAAAGCTAAAGGCATCGGCAGCAATTTCTGTTGGAGCCTTAGTTGGAACCACCTCTACTGGAACAGCCGTAGCACTCACCGCTGGAACTGACACCACTAAGTATGTTCTAGGTCAGGCAATCACTGCTGCTGGAGCTGCTAATGACATCATTACAGTTGCTATTGACTGCAAGTCCCCAAACCGCGCGGCTTAAGAAGGAGATTCTCTAAATGCCACAACCATCAATCAATCAGGTACACGTTGATGCGATTCTAACCAACGCATCTGTTGCCTACATCCAGTCTGCCGACAACTTCATTGCAACGAAGGTATTCCCTATCGTTCCTGTAGACAAGCAGAGCAACCTGTATTTCAAGTACACCAAGGAAGATTGGTTCCGTGACGATGCACGCCTACGTGCAGACGGCTCAGAAGCAGCTACCTCTGGTTACGGTCTAAGCACCGACAGCTACTACGCTGACGTTTACGCAATCAAGAAGGCTGTTGGTGACCAGACTATGGCCAACTTCGACAACCCTCTTGACCCAATGCGTGACGCTGCCAAGTTCACCGCACAGCTAATCATGAACCGCATGGAGCAGGACTTCGTATCAAGCTACTTCACTACTGGAATCTGGGGAACAGACGCTACTGGAGTTGCAGGTACACCTACTACTGGCGAATTCAAGCAGTGGAGCGACCTAGCTAACTCAGACCCAATTCAGGACATCGAAGCTGGTAAGGCTAAGATTCTTAGAACCACTGGTTTTGAGCCTAACAAGCTAGTTCTTGGCTACGATGCATACAGCATCCTACGCAACCACCCAGACATCATTGACAGGGTAAAGTACACTGGCCGAGAGGTTCCAGACACTACTTACCTAGCACAGCTATTCGGTGTTGATGAGGTTCTTGTTGCTAAGGCTGTAAAGAACACTGCTAACGAGGGTCAGACTGGCTCCTTCTCCTTCACATTTGGAAAAGCTGCACTTCTAGTCCACTCAGCACCACAGCCAAGCCTATTGACCCCATCTGCTGGATACTCTTTCCAGTGGCGTGGAGTTTCAGAAGGACTTGGACTAACTGTTGGAACTAAGCAGTACCGCCTAGAGCAGAACGCTGCAACTTACATTGAGTCACAGGTTGCGTTTGACAACAAGCTTGTCGCCGCAGACCTTGGTTACTTCTTTGCAACCTGCGTAGCTTAATAACTACCCTTAGATAAGCCCCTACCCACTTTCGGGTGGGGGCTTATCTTCTAAGTTAGGAGAAAAAAAATTGGCATTTGAACAAGCAGCGAAATTTGTCGTACAGGAACTCGTTATTAGAGCTAATGGAGCAGTAACATTTCCCGATAACACAATACAAACAACAGCCTATACAGGAGACCTAAGCCCATTAGCTCGTTATGGCCAAGTTAGTAAAACAACTAGCGGTACTATAACTATCGCTACTCAGAGCACTTATCAATCTACTGGACTAACAGCTACCTTAGATTCCGTAGCGTCTGGTGTCGCACTAGGCACAACTAACACTTTTGCTATCAAAAATACTTCAGGTGAAACTCGTGTATTCGACATTTTTGCTTCAATGGATTGCGATACATCTACTACTAGTAGCGTTGTGGGAATTGGACTGGCTAAAAATGGCACGCTTAATACCTCAACAGAGTGTCGTGCTTGGGCTGTAGCTAATCAATCAGCAAAGCTGGTTACTTCTTGGATGATTGAACTAGCTCCTAATGATGAAATAGCTCTTTTTGTAGCCAACCACAGTGGAACAGGCACCATGAATTTTCTTAGAGGAAGAATCGTAGCAAGGACTGTCTAATGGCTTTCACTTATACCCTGCCAACGAGTGGAGTCTTTCCAACCCTAAAAGACGAGGTTCGTTTTTTAGTTATGGATACAGTGTTATCAAGCTTCAGCCTAGATGATACTGAGATTGCTTACTTACTAAAACAATTTGATAATAGGGTTTACCTAGCGGCGGCACAAGGGGCTATTACCATCTCCACGAAGTATTCTAAAGCTGCATCTACTAGTTCCAAAACCGTTGGCGACCTGTCCTTGTCACTGTCTTATTTGGATTCGGCAAAAGAGTACAAGGCGTTATCCGAGCAACTACGACTTGGAAAAATTAGCAACGACCTGACAGCCTTTTTTGAGCCATCAGAGATGCAGTTTACTATCGGTCAATTTGATGAGAATACGCCTTGATAGACTCAAACTGGACATCCCTAATGGTGTCTACTGCCACTTACCAAAATGTTGCCAGTAAAGACATCTATGGTAAACGTACGGGTGGGGCCACCGTTAGCGTAAAGTGTCACGTAAAGTACAACCGCCGAGAGGTCTACACCCCAGAGGGAAACATTGTTATTTTGGGTGGCAGTGTAATTATGGATGACGTGTATGACATCCAGAAAAACGCTATTTTGACTTTACCTAATGGCGATAAGCCCAAGATAGTTTCAGTCCAAACTTTCTTCGATGAAGTTGGCCCACACCATACAACTGTAGATTTTGAGGGCTAAATGTTTATCAAATGGTTTGGATTAGATATCCTAATGGCTCTACTCAACAAGGGCGAAACGACTGTAACTGCGGCAACTACCATGGCTCTAAACGAGGAAGCTCAAATCATGTTCGCTGAGAGCCAGCGTAGGGTTCCTGTAAAACATGGTACTTTGAGGCGTAGTGGTATTATTTTGCCGCCAGTAGTACAAGGTACATCCGTACTTGTCCAAATGGGTTACGGTGGAGCCGCATCTGCTTACGCTTTGGTTCAGCATGAGCGTCAGGACTTCAGACACAAAGACGGCCAAACTTGGAAATACCTTGAAACCCCTGTTCGGGAACGCATACCTAATCTTGAGTTACGTCTACAAAAGCGAATTGATAGGATTATGACCAGATGAGTTGGATAGAGTCTATAGGCACATACTTAGTAAATAACAACTATGGTGTTGCTGGCTCATCATTGTTTATTGGGCAACTCCCAGATGTAGGAGCGGCTGTTCTACTCACCGAGTATGACGGTAACATCATTGAAACCAACGCCAGTGGCATCGCCCTATACCAGCCCAGTCTACAAATAAGGGTACATGGGGAGCCAGAGGACTATACAACCCCTAGAGATAAGATAAAAGCGATTCAGGCGGCTCTAGCGGGCATTACAAACCAAACCGTAAACGGAACCTACTTTCTCCGTATCAAGCCCTCCTCGACCATTCTGTCGCTTGGGCAGGATGAGGCACTAGCCTTTGGCTTTTCGGCTAATTTTGAGGTGACCTATGACGAGTGATGAAGCGAAGCAAATAGTTCTAGCTTTAGATGGACTAGCAGCTCACATTGAAACCATACGTGGTCTAGTGATTAGGTCTGTTGAAGTCGAACCTGTAACACCCGTCATTACAAAAAGTGGTTGCCAACACGTAAACATAAAAGACATAAAGACCCATGGTGCTGATACTACCATGTGTGAGGATTGCGGATTTATGGGCGTGTTAGACGACCCCAATTTTTCTGAATAACTAAAGTAGAAGCGAGGATTCTAATGGCAAAAAATGAGTACAGAGTATTGCGTGGTATTGACTACCCGCCAAATAAACGTGCCGAAATTGGGGCTATCGTAAGCGACCTGCCAAAAGAGTCCATCTCTTGGCTTCGTGCTTCAGGCGTAATCACAGACGACCTAAAGTCAGAAGTGCCTGTAGTAAAAGAATTTGACGAAATTGTTTTAGACGACAAAGAAGTAGGAGAAGACGATGCCGTTTAGACATGGTAAAGACTCAAAAGCCTTACTAGGTAAGTACGACATCTCTACTTATTTGACAGAAGCAACCGCCTCTATGTCTATTGATACCGCTGAGAGTTCAACTTTTGGAACTCCAGCGAAAACATACCTTGTAGGACAAAATGACGGAACCGTTAGTTTCTCAGGACTGTTTGACGGGGCTGCAAACGCAATCGCTGCAATCTTTGAGGACGTAATTACTAACGACCTTACACCAGTAATAACTTTTGCTAATGACGGTGGACTAACTGTTGGTCGTGACGCCACCCTCGCTCAAGTAAAACAGACCTCCTATGAGGTAACAGCCCCAGTAGCAGACATCGTTAGCTTGAACGGTGAGTTTCAAGTTACTGGCGGCCTACGTCAAGGTGTGATACTGGCTGGACTAGCTGCTTTGACCGCTACTACCAACGGAACCTCTGTAGATAATACCGCTGCTACTACATTGGGAGCCACAGCAAACCTACACGTTACAGCAAACACAAGAAACAGCAACTCAACCATAAAGGTCCAGCACTCTGCGGATAACTCTACTTGGGCAGACCTTATTACTTTCACTGTTGTAGGAGCTACAACTCTTACCAGTGAATCGCTAACTGCTACTGGAACCATAAATCGTTATTTACGGGCTCAGACAACTTTAGCGGCTGGCACTGGCTCTATCACAATCACAATTTCTATCGCAAGGAGAAACTAACATGGCATTTGTTCATGGTAAAAACGCTTATATTCAGCTAGATAACTCATCAGGCACACTTGTTGATTTATCCTCAATTACAAACGAAATCTCATTTTCAATCGCTATTGATACAGCTGAAACTTCCGTATTCGGAACCAACGCAAAGCAGTACATTACAGGTCAGAATGACGCAACTATCTCTCTAACAGGGCTATTTGACGCTACTTCTGCCACTGTAATCGAAGGAACCATTGACGCACTTATCGCTGGAACCATTGCTTCTGCAACGCTAGTATTTGGTCCAGAAGGAAACGCTGCAGGCAAGAAGAAATACACCCAAGAAACTATAGTTACATCTTATGAAATCGGCGCTCCAGTTGGAGATGTGGTATCATTGTCAGTAGAGTTCCAGCGTACTGGAGCTACTACAATCAGCACATTCTAAAAATAAGGAGTAAAAATGTCACTTCGGGATAAGATTCTCGCCATTGAAAACGACACACCATCAGAGCTTGTGAAAGTTCCTGAGTGGAGCGTTGAGGTATTAGTTCGTGGTTTCAGCTTAGGAGCCAAGGATGACTTCCTTGCGTCAATTCTTGACCCTGAAACAAAAGAAGCCAACCTAAGAGCGTTTAGCTCAGGCATACTAGTTGGAACTGCTTTTGACCCTGAAACTGGTGAGCGTCTATTTACCGAGGGTGACATCCCTATTCTAAAACAAAAGTCAGCCGCCGCTGTACAGCGTTTGGTTGATGTAGGTACTCGCCTTTCTGGACTTACTGAAGATGCGGTGGAGATTGCAGCAAAAAAATCTTCCTCGACAACGAAAGACGAGCCAAATTCATAGTCGCTGAGAGATTAGGCAGGACCGTTTGGGAATTAGAAAACGGTTCTGCCAATTTCGCACCTATGAGTGCAAGTGAGTGGATTGAGTGGTTGGCATTGTTATCCATTGTCGAACCTGAAGAATCTCGCAGAAAATAATCAGATAAGGCAATAAATGGCATCGGTAATTAGCGTACTAGCTAAGGTACAAGCTGATGCGTCCAACTTTGTTAGCGGCATGAAAACCGCTCAAATGACTGTTGATAAATTTGGTAAGTCAGTAAATGTAACTACTACTACCACTACAAAAAACTTTGATTCAGGCACAAAGCAGATGGGTAACTCTGCTATCAAGCTTGGTGGTATTTTAGCCACCGCCGCTAAAGGGTTCCTGCTCTTTCAGGGTCTGAACTTTATGAAAGATGCTGTCGCTGGGGCATCTGCTTTTGAGGCTGAGTTTGAGGGTGTAAATCAGGCCTTTGGTGACGGTGCTAAATTAGTACAGGACTACGCAAAAAACGCTGCTATGACCGCTGGTCTAGCTGAGGTTCCTGCTCTCCGTGCCGCTAAATCTTTTGGTGTATTCGCTACGGCGGCTGGTCTAGCTGGTGAAGATGCTGGTAAGTTCGCCACTGGGCTAGTTCAGGCTGCTGGAGATTTAGGCTCGTTCTACGACCTACCAACCGAATCTGCCCTCGCCGCTATCTCATCTGGACTTAGAGGTCAGACAGAACCCCTACGCCGTTTCAACATCCTCATTGGCGAATCTGAGATGAACGCCAAATCCATGGCCATGGGACTAGGGGCCAACGCATCTGCCTTGACCCAACAGGAGAAAGTTCTTGTTCGCCAGCAGTTGATTATGGAGGGACTTGGTGTCGCTCAGGGTGACTTTGTAAAGTACCAAGACACCTATGGAAACAGTATCAAAACTGTTGGAGCCTTATTCCAAAACCTACAAAAAGACGTAGGTGCTGCCCTGCTCCCAGTCCTTGCCAAATTAGCTGGGGCATTAGTTCCTATCATTACTCAACTTGGGCCAATTCTTACTAAAGTATTTGAGGCTCTGGTCCCAGTAATTCAGGCAGTAGTAGATAACCTTGACTCGTTTATGCCCGTACTTGACCCATTGGTAGAAATACTTAGAATTATGGCCGAGGTATTTGCTGAGATAATTACAGCAATTTTGCCACCTTTGATTCAAGTAATCAAAAAGGTACTACCCGTCTTTGTAAAACTGGCAGAGATTTTTGCTAAGTTAGCTGTCAAAATACTTCCGTCTTTAGTAAAACTATTTGACAAATTCCTAATACCTGTTCTTGATTTCTTGGTTGGCATGATTGAGAATTATGGTTTGCCTATTCTTGAGCTGTTGGCAGATGTATTGGGCAATACTATTGTGTTTGCCGTAGATGCCTTAGTCGGGGCTTTTCAGTTCCTAGCGAGCATACTAGAGCCAATCTTCAATGGTGTAATAAAGCCTTTGCTTGATGGTCTAATGGCTTTGGCTGGTATCAAAACAATCAAACCAAAGGTTGAGGTACAAACCACAGGGGTAGATGAAGCTACTGGTGGGCCAGCCGACTTTGATTTTACTATGCCTACTGGTGGCGGTGGGACTGGGGGTCTTGGCGGAGCGGGTGGCTCTGGTAATAACGCCGCTGCTGAGCGTAAGAAGCAAGTGAAAGACACCGCTAAAACTTTCAAGGAGCTTCTCAAAGCCATTATCCCAGTAAAGGCACTTGAAAAAGAACTAGGGCAATTTGAGAAATCAGTCGTAGACAACTTTACAAACATCAACAAGGCTATCAAGCAGTCGAGAGTTGATAAAATTATCACCAAAAAAGAAGCTGCTGCACTCAAGGAATACTCTAACCAGATTCAAGCAGAGCTTCGTAAGATTGGTGCAGAGCGTGATGCCCTAGAAGAGAAGCTTGCCAAGCTAAACGCCATCAAAGCATCGTCAGTTGATTTCGTCAAGGGCATGGATGAGATGCTGAAAAGCACTCAGCCTCTGGCCATGGTAGAGCAAGAAATAGGTCGTTTTGAGAGTGCTGTAATTGGCTCCTTTGATGCTATAAATTCCAAAATAGCAGATGGTCTAAGCATTGGACTACTTACTGAAGAAATAGCCACTCAGTTACGGTCCTCTGCAGCGTCTACAAAGAAAGCCTTGTCGGACATCGCTAAGCAGCGTGACGAATTAGCCAAGTCTTACAACATGATGGTAGATAAGCTAAACGCTTCAAGAGATTTCAGACGCTCAACTAAGGAAGCGGTAAAAGGCTTTGCTGACATAACCACCATGGGCCGTTCTGCTAGGTCTATGATTATTGGACTAACAAAGCTAGTTAGGCAGACAGATACTTTTGCCAGCGACCTATCTACACTACAAGTTATGGGTTTGAATAAGCAAGCCTACAACTCAATTTTGGCCTCTGGTAAAGACGTGGGTGGGGCTACTGCTAAGGGACTCATCAAGGGCGGTAAGCTCTCTATAGAAGAAATAAACAATCTGTACGCCAAACTGGAAACTGCTGGCGAGAAGATTTCTAAGGACGCAGAAGTCTATATGTTTGATGGCGGAGAAACTGCCATTATGTCTTACATTGGCGGTATTGTTGCTCAGGATGAGGCTCTACGTAAGCAAGCGGAAACCTCAGCAACAGCCTTCAATACTATGTTCCAGACCACAGTAAATGCCGCTCAAGTTAGTATTCAAAGTCAGATTGATGCCCTGCTTGCCCAGCAGACCGAACTTGAAAACGCCGCTACTACTCTTGCAGAAGCTTTCAACGCAAAGTTCGCAGCGATGCTCGCTGACTTTAGCGCCGTAGGTAATCAAGCTACTGGAGCCGCCCAAGCTGTTGAAAAGGACGTAAAAAAGACCAAGACTCCAAAGCCTGTCACTAAAGCACCAACTATTGATAAACCGATGACTGCAGCTCAGATGCAAGCCGCAATTATTGCCGATAAGCGAGCTTCTACAATAAATGTAAACGTAAAGGCTGGAGTAGGCTCTAACCCTGCAGCTGTTGGTAGAGAGATTGTTCAGGCTGTAAAAGCTTACGAGCGTAGCTCTGGTAGAGCGGCTCTCTAAAAATGGCAGCGACCAATCTAAAAGTAGAACTAGAGCTAAACGCTCCAAATCTAGCGGCTAACTTTAGGCTAGATGATTCTACCTACGGCATCTTAGACGACCCTAATGTAGTTTTAGGTGGTTTTGTTTACGTAGATGTAACTTCTTATGTTCAAACAGTATCTATTCAGCGTGGTAAAAGTCGCTTGCTAGACCGTTATGAGGCTGGTACAGCCACAGTAACTTTCAATAACTCCACAAGAGCTTTTGACCCTAAGTATGCTGCTTCACCATTTTTCGGGGCTATCTACCCTCGACTAAACATACGAATTAGTATCAACGACGTCAAAGCCTTTGTTGGAGTAGTACAGGACTGGAATATAGATTATGACCCCGCTGGACCATCTTTCGTATCGGCTTACTGCTCGGACAGATTTACAAACTTAACACAAGCCATCTTGCCTAACGACTATCAAGCTTTAGAGTATTCAGGCGAGCGTGTCAATAACATCTTGAGTTTGCCAGAGGTAAATTGGCCAATAGGTGACAGAGATGTAGATACTGGTAATTCAGTTTTGCAAGAAGACCTAATTCCAGAGAATACTGACGCTCTTAGCTATCTACAGCTTGTTGAGAGTTCGGAGCAAGGACAACTATTCATAAATAAAAACGGCCTCTTAGTATTTCACCAACGTTCATACGCACCTAGCTTTACTACAACTTTTGCTGATGACGGCACTGGAATCGCTTACTCGGAGATTAGTGTCGTTTACGGCACAGAGTTGCTCTATAATCGAGTAGAGGCCAACATACTAGGCGATGCCAAGGTCATTGTGTCAGATACCGCATCAGAGGATGTTTATGGTATTTCGACCCTGAACTTGACCGATTTGATTTTGGAATACAACGCAGACGTAGAGAGCTTAGCCGACTACTTACTGTCTATTTACAAGAATCCTGAGTATAGATTTGAGAAGCTTGTAGTGGCCCTACATAAACTTAGTGAGGCAAATCAAAACGCCGTTTTGGCATTAGAGTTATCGGACATTGTTTACGTAAAATTTACTCCATCTAAGTTGCCGCCAGCTATTGAGGAATATAGCACCATCATCAAAATAGACCACGAAATTGGGATAGCAGAGCATTTTGTGACTCTCTCCCTTGGCTCAACTGGGCAAACCCCATTTGTACTGGATGACGTAGCCCTCGGCGTGTTAGACGTTGGCACACTGATTTACTAACCATACACTTACGATAAGGAGATTTTATGGCTTACCAAGGCAGAAAAGTATTTGTAGCTGGAACGGTTCTAACCGCTTCAGACATGAACTCAACTGTAGACCAGACAGTTATGGTCTTTGCTACTGCTACCACTCGTAATACTGCTATTCCATCGCCAACAGCTGGCATGACAGTCTATGTTACAGATGTAAACCAGCTACAATTCTATAATGGAACTGCTTGGACTCAGGTTGGTACTGGGGCTGGCGGTTCTCTTTCAAACACTTTCTTACTAATGGGAGCATAAATGCCAACAGTTTACAAAGTTCTAGGTCAATCAGCACCTTCAGCTACTACAGCTACAACTCTTTATACCGTTCCAGCTTCTACTGAAGCTGTAATCTCGACTCTAATCGTAGCTAACCGTGCGGGTACTGCGGCTACTTACCGTATTTCAATTCGCCCAAATGGAGCGGCATTAGCTAACCAGCATTACATTGCTTACGATGTAGCAGTTGGGGCCTCAGACTCTACAACTCTTACACTAGGTATTACTTTAGATGCCGCTGATGTACTTGAAGTTTATGCCTCTACTGCAAACCTAACTTTCAACGCATTCGGCTCTGAAATAACAGCTTAGTAGGCTCTCATGGCAGTCTACTCGCTTACCCAAGCTGGCATTACTAATTTTGTAAAATACACTAATTTGCGTGCGGCTTCTGGGCCGTTAGTTTTTATTGGCATCGCTGGCTACACTGGTGGTGGAAACTTGTCCAATGGTGTCCAGACCGATGCTGTAGATAAAATTGCTTTTGCCAATGACACTCGTTCAACTTTAAGTTTAGGGCTATCTCTTGCTAGGTATTACCCAGCTGGATTCGCAAACTCTGGTGTTGCTGGTTATGCTCTTGGCGGTGCGAACTCAGCAATCGTAAGAACAACAGTAGATAAGTTTGCTTTTCCAGCAGACACAAGAACTACTTTAGGTACTGGACTTAGTGTTGCTCGTGCTGGTGCTATTGGATGGGCAAACTCTGGTGTCGCTGGTTATGTTGCTGGTGGAGATAACGGTTCAGTATTCATCTCAACAGTAGATAAGTTTGCTTTTCCAGCAGATACAAGGACCACTCTAGGTACTGGACTGAGCGGTAATAGGGGCTATGCTGCCAGTGCTGAAAATACATTGGTTGCTGGCTATCACGCAGGTGGCGATTCATCGAGTGGCTCACCAAATTCAAATGTGGACAAATTCACCTATCCAGCCGACACTAGGTCAGCCTTGGCTTCAGGATTAGTTGCAGGTTCTTGGTATAGCTCTGTTGGATTATCAAATTCAGCAGTGGCAATTTATTTTCAAGATAACGCTTCTACAACTATGACTAAATACGCTATGCCGACAGATACTCGTTCATCTTTTGCTTCAGGTACAAATGCCCGAAATGGTGGTTCCTCAATCTCTAACTCAGGTTTAGCTGGATACATAGCTGGTGGTCAAATTGGTAGCACTTTGGACAATGTTATTGAAAAGATTAGCTATGCAAACGACACACGGTCTACTCTTGCTGCAACTTGTTCTGTGACTACTGCTGGTCGCACTATGGGTATGTCTAATCAAGGAGTATTTTGATGTTTGATGAAATTGAAAAAGCAATCGCAGAAGTTCAACAGCCTCGCTCACGCTTTCAGTTGGAGCGTTTTGTTTTGGGACAACACGCAACACCCGAAATGCAGTATTACCAGACAGTAATCGAACTTCAAGACATGATTTACAAATACAAGCTTGCTCAAATTGCTGTCAAAAAAACAAAATCTAAAATTGCCAAGCTTCGCTCAACAGGAGATGAACTTGATGAACTGAGAGCTCAAGAAAAAGAGCTGGGTCTAATACAGACTCAACTTTCAATGGTAGGTGCTGAAAGAGAGTTGAAGCATCTAATGGAGATTTTTGACAGCTTTACTCACAAATACACTCGTGATGAAATTGAAGCTGCTCAACCCGATTACTGGCAAGCTAGACTTATTACCAACGCTAAGGCTATGATGATGGGTGGAAGCGGAGTCAATCCAGCGCACATCGAAGCTATGGAACAAGCTGGGGTTTTAGAAACTTTCGTTAGCGAAATAGAGAATGAGAAAAGAGAGTTGGCATGAATTACGCAACTTGGAAACTGAACTTTGCAGACCCTAAGTATGGAACTGGCCCAGAATACGCTATTGCGGAACAAAGGATTCAGGCTGAGGGCGGCTGGTCAAACGGCGAAGTAGAAAACGGCGCAACTATTCTTGGTTATCTAACTGGAGCAGTAGACGAGTCTAAGCTAACCTCTTGGCAGGTAAAGAATGTTTCTCAGGCTGAGGCCCTAGATTTCGCACTAGCAATTAACCCTGAAGCCTATTTATTGCCAGACGGCAGAATAACCGCACCGATGGAGTTCCCAAATGATTAGGTCAATGATTCGCTCAACAATCAATAATGAGCAATGGTATAAGTCCATGAGGGCAGGTAATGTTGCTGGGGATTATGAGCTTATTGAGTCATACATTTTGGGTAGCTCTCAGGCTTCTGTTGTTTTCAGCAACTTAGGCGATTACTCATCTACTTACAAGCACTTACAAGTAAGAATGGTCGCTCGCTCTGCTAAGGCAGATACCTTTGATGCTCTACGCTTTAGATTCAACGCAGATACAGGCAACAACTACGCTAGACACTTCCTTTGGGGTAATGGTTCGGGTGTCGAATCCGCTGGAGCAGCAAGCAACAATAGAGGCTACCTTGGCTTTGTTGATGGCAACAATGCAACTTCTTCGGTCTATTCACCAACAATCATTGACATACTTGACCCTTACTCAACTACCAAAAACAAAACTGTCAGAGCACTAAGCGGAATTAGAAACCAGACTCAAACTTATGTGGGTCTATTTTCTTCTCTTTGGATGAACACAGGTTCGGTCACTAGCCTCTTGCTTGAAACTGATTCCGTAGCGAACTTTATGGCTGGCTCTCGCTTCTCGCTCTACGGAATCAAGGGCTAAGTTGCCGAAAGAAATGAGAAAATAAAATTCCTACTTCAACATACATAGCTTTAGCAAACATCACACTAGGTAGCTCAGCCTCATCCGTGTCGTTTTCGTCAATCCCTGCTTCGTTTCGGGACTTGGTTCTTGTTGTTGACGGAGCTGCCACAGGTGGAGTAAACGGAGCAATCCTAAGATTTAACGGCGATACTGGAAGCAACTACACAGGGGTAGACGCTCAGGGAACAGGAAGCTCTACTGGCTCAGGAACATCATCAGGCACATCAGCCGAAATCGGTGTTGCTGGAACTGACAGATTTGTTATTACTTCTCAGATAATGGATTACTCCGCAACTGATAAGCACAAGACTTTTTTAAGTAGGCACAGTAGTGCTGGGGACAGAGTAAGAATGACGGCTTCTCGCTGGGCGAATACTGGGGCAATTAACACAGTTCTATTTTCAATTACTGGCAACAGCTACATAGCTGGAACTACAGTATCTCTCTACGGAATAGCAAGCTAGGGAACAAGAGGTAAATAAAAAATGACAATGACTCTTATAGAAACAAAGACGCTGGGTACAGCAGCAGCCTCAATCGAGTTCACCTCTATCCCGCAGGATGGGACAGACCTTGTTGTCTTGATGTCCCTTAGAGAAGCTGGTGGTAGCGAGGCAGACGGTATTCAAATGAGATTCAACAGCAGTTCTACTGGGTATTCCTTCAGGCGTCTATTCGGTGCTGGCTCAGGTTCTCCAACTAGCGATACTGGGGGAGCTATTCTATGGATGAACTCAAACACTTCGACCTCTAACACTTTTGCTAATGCCAGCGTTTACATACCGAACTACGCAGGAAGCACAAACAAGTCGTTCTCTAATGACGGCGTTTCTGAAAACAATGCCACAACCGCCTATCAAGCAATCGTGGCTGGATTGTGGTCAAATACCGAAGCAATTAGTTCAATCTCTTTTGCCAACCCTAGTGCCAGAAACTTAGTAGCTGGTTCGACAATCTCTCTTTACAAAATCACAAAAGGCAGCTCAGGTGGAGTAGTTGTATCCTAAAAAACAAGAAAGAAAAGAAAAATGATAGAAACCCCAACTAAAGTAATTGTAGACTGCTCTACTGGAGAGTCCACAATCGTTCCCCTAACAGCGGAAGAAATCGCACAGCGAGAAACTGACCGACTAGCTTGGGAAGCACAGGAAGCGGAACGCTTGGCTGCCGAGGAAACAAAAGAAAACCTCAAAGCCTCTGCTAATGCCAAACTTCTAGCTCTAGGTCTAACCGAAGCTGAAGTAAACGCTCTAACCGCATAATGGCTGAGGAAACAACTGGGGTACGCATAACCCAGAACGCCATCTACCAGAAGCAACTTGAGCATGGAGAAATACTTATTCAGGTGCTACAGAAACTTGACCACCTTGACGAAGTACCAAACCGACTACGTGAAGTAGAATTAACTCTAGCTCGCTTGGCTTGGATTGAGAGAATTGCTTATACGGCCTTGACTGCTGGGGTTATGGCCTTGATTGGTGCAATTACAAACTTATTGGTTTAGTCAGGCCACTCATAGTAATCTTTTTTGTCCCGAATCTGACCCTTTGCTATCTCGGCTGCTGCTGCTAAAATTATCAAAATCGCAACACCCATAAGCACTACAACTATGGCTCCAATACCAGCCAAAATAAACCATATCCAGTCCATCTACTTACCTGCCTTATTCTCGTAGTCAGCGTCACAGTGACACCCTCTACCACAATAGGTACACTCTGCCTGAATAGGCTGAAAGTCCTTGGCTATTTCGTCAATAGTTTCTACTAGGTCTTGCTCCGCGAAGTTGTTTCTCATACGGTCCACTATCTTCTGCCAGTTAGCCTCTGTAATGGGTTCCTCGGCATCGGTATAACCACCGTTCATTTCAACATCGTCTTTAGTCCACCAATAAGCTACGACCTCTTGGTCTGCTGGCATCTTGGCAAAAACTTCTGCTATCCAACCTGCTTGCATTACTGCTCCTCAAATGTAGTAGTGCCGTCTAGTAGCTCAACTGCTTCGACTAGTTTGGCAAACTCTGTATCTGTAAGGGCTTTTGTATTGCCCAAAATGCCAAAGAAAATCGCTCTGGCATCCTCAATGGTGTCGGCGGTAACCTCATACCGCATGGTTTCTACGGCTAGAAATTTAGGCATCTGGAGCCTCGTACATACCATAAATCTCAAATGTAAGGTCATCGTTCTTACGAGTCTTTACTTTGATTTTGTGGGTTTTAGCGATAATAAACGCTTGGCTGGCAAAATTTAGCGTACCAATCTTTGCCCACTCATTAGGGCGTTGTCTTAGCTCTGCTGCGACCTTGCTCCACTTGGTAGATGACCTACCTCGTTGTGCCTCTGGTGGCGTTTTCCATTCTATGGTCATTTTGTTCCTTTCAACCTAATCTCATCTGACCAAGTGTTTGACGCCTCGGTGCTATTTTTATCTGTAGTTCACGTCCATCTGATAGACGCACTTTTACCTCCTGTTGGTCAGGAGAAATCTCTAGAACTGTAGCTGGTATGACTTGTCCGTTTATGGGGACACTGACCTCATCGCCTATTTTCATAACTTAATAATGTTCCTCTCTTTTTTTACCAAGAACAATAATTATCATAGATTCCCTACAATAAGGCAAGTTTATTTTTTACCCTTGAATAACCCCCTAGCAACTTAGGCTAGAGGGCCACTCTAAGGGGCTGTAAGGGGTCTAGAAGGGGCTATTGGAGTGAGTTGGGGTAGGAACCGCCGCCCAACCATCTGTCAGGTCAAAGTTGTTATTTACGGGGTTTCTAGGCACGTCTGAGTAGCTGTTGTTTTTGGGTGGTCTACTTAGGTCCATACCCATTGAATCAAGGTCGAGTCGGGTAGATGTACGGTTGTTGCCCTCTTTATCCGTATAGGACTCAGACACCAATCTGCCTGAAGCGATAACCTTGTCACCCTTTTTTAGTTGGGTAGCAATCTGCTCGGCAAAAGTTCTCCAAGCGGTGGCCCTCATAAACAGTGTTTCACCGTCTACAAAAGTGCCACTATCTTTGCTCCATTTGCTTGGGGTTGAGGCGATGGTTATGTTTACTACTGCCAAGCCCGATGATGTATTTTTTAGGTCTGGGTCTGCTGTTAGAAAACCCACGATTGTGATGTTGGTGTCATTTGCCATTTTTAGTATTCCGTTCTTTTGCCGTTGTTATCTAGTAAAAAATACGCATCCTCTTTGTAATACCAAACAGGAATTGTAGTTGGGTCTACGGGTGGTTTCATGTTGCGAGAGAGCTTGTAGCCTAACTCCCTAGCCGACTCTGCCGTAGCTGAATCAGACTCAAACATGGAATTACAGTAAGTACAAACTGTAAGTAAAAAAGCATAACCATCAAACAATTTGCTTCCACCAGCACCTCTGTTGATACGGTGGTGGATAGTAAGGTCTTGCGTAGTTCCGCAACTTACGCAAGCCTCACCATCCCTTGTGAAAATAGTTAGACGCTTCTTTGGTGTACTGGTCAAGGAACAAACTTATTTACAGCGTGTAGTTTTGCCTCCTCACGCTCCGTTGTCACCTCTGACCTAATAGCGTCAGCCCTAGCCTCTAAGTAGTTCAAGGTCTTACGTATACTCTCTACCTTGGCACCAGCCAACAGTTTTTGTAGGTTTAGGACATTTACATCCTCATTAGCGTACGCAAGAGTGTCACACCAGTTAGACGCAATTTTAGGGTCGTTTATACGTAATGTAGCTTTTAGTACGCTGAAGCGGTACTCAAAGTTTGCCTTGGCTGTAGCCTCCTCATTTAGAGCGGGGCCATACTCCTCAAGTAAAACCCTATTCCAGTCAATCAGGTGGTCATTTAGTTTTTTCTGTGCGTTCATGCCGTAGCCTCAACAGACTCCTCAACAACCACTACATCCTCAATTACATCCGAATCCTTAGACAACTTAGAAGCGTGGTTCATAAATTCTGCCGATAGAGCAGGGGTCATTTCTCCACTGTCCTTACACTCGGCAAAAGTCTTACGTAGTTCTGCCTTGTCGTCAATTAGCTTCAAGTCTGCTAACCAATCCCTTGAGCTAAGAACAGCGGCTGGTGTTGGGCCAGCAGACTCCATTTCCTCACCAATGTAAAGTCCTGACAACTCCATAGGAAAAGCTTTACGTAGGGCTAACATCTCAGCACACTTACCAAGCATCAGGGGTCCATGCTGTTGCCACATCTGGGACAACTTACCGCCGAAGTGAGGGGCGTAGCCTGACCAAGTAGCGACAGCGTAAAGCGGCTCACTAAAACCTTTTCGCATTACGCCACATCTAGCAGCGGCTGGTGGTTCCTTACTTAGCCATACATCAACCCACTTTTCTCCATCAGCGGTCCACTCGATAGGTCTTTGACCTGCGTACTCACCTGTACGCTGTGCCACTAACCTAGCTCCGTCTATACCAACTTGAATTGTGTATTTACCGCCACGCTCTATGCAATAAATCTGCCTTGCGATTGGGTCTAGTTGCGTACGCTGTACCGTCTGGGCAAAAGCCTCAACTATCGCACGTGGAGCCAAAACCATACGCTCACCGTTGCTTGTATTTACTTTTTTGTAAAGCCCAGCAAATTCCATTAGGGCTTTTTGTGATTCTGTCCACTGGGTGTCATCCCCAGTTTGTGGTAACACTGCTACTGTACTCATTGCATCTCCTGTTCAAAAGCGTTTGCCTCGTCTAAACGTGTCAGCAAAGCGTACGCTAATGGTTTCAATAAAGCGATTGCTTCATTGTCCCGTTCGATAATCTCAAGCGTTGGCTCAAGACTGACTGGAACGAAATCTTGGTGTTGTTCTACAACGTAGTGGCAACGTACGGCATCCATAACAAACATCTCCCACTGTACCTGACGGTAGTAGTGAGCGGGAATTTTGCTCATGGTCTTGCCAGTGGTCTTTACTTGGCACAATACCAACTCACCGTTATCAAATCTAATGCCGTCAGGTGTGGCCATAAAACGCCGCTCGTCTACAGCGTGAAATAGATTTTTGTTTTGCTCAAAGCCAGCCCAATCAAGCAGGAACGGCTCTCGCTCCAAACCCCAATCGGTAGCAGGGTTTCCAGTAAACCCGTCAAAAAACTTTGACTTCAGTATTGAGTCTATGGATTCTGGACTGGCCAGCTTACCCGCATTGGTAGCTGTCACCCCAGCGTTACGAGCCGTTAGCCAAGCATCCCTATCATCGGATGAGGCAACGATTCGTTTTTGTATGTCCTCTAAATTAGGCAACTATTGGTCCTTTCATTTTTTACCTTGTTTGATAACCATACACAGAACCACCGACATTAGTAAACCCCCGTAGGGAGCGGTTCAAAGGCTCGACCTACGGGGGTCTATGCAAGGTTCAGTGAAAGGAAAGGACCGATGCAAGATTGATTGTATACCTACGGGGCCAAAAAGAGCCAGTTGCGACACACCCATTAGACGATTAGTCTACTTATAGCAACAAAGTAAACTTATTGCTATGGCAAATTCATGGGGTAATCCCGACCTAAAGAGCTTCAAGAACAATTACATCAGGCGAGTGCTTGTTGATACCGCTAGAGTGTTTGTACACAAGAACATACTTAGCGAGGTAGAGGAACTGCTACTCAGGGCAGCGGCTCATGGGGCAGTATTTAGCACAGACGAGTTGCCCACCATACTCCCAGCCTATGATTTTGATGACTCAGTTGAGGCATCTTACGGGGTCAAATTCCAAATACCAAACTTTGATACACCGCTGGATGTAGCCGACCTTGGATTTACCCAAGTTGCAGACGTTTTTGTATTTAGTAACTTTACACCAGATACCGAGAAAACTCCTAATACACAGGATAACTACGTTGATGTACCTAATGACAAAATTGGGAGCAAGCAACTAAAGCTAGGTAGCACAGGACCAGAGGTAAAGTTTATCGCTTACTTCTTGGGGCTAGAGCAACCAAGCCAACGTGATACTTACGACAAAGATTTTGTAGAGGCTGTAACCCACTTCCAAACTCGTATGGGTATTCCTGTCACTGGTGAGGTTGATTGGTATACATGGAACTCCATCATCCCTAAAGGCACAGAGCGTATCGCTGCTGGATACGCTGGTATCAAAGTAAGAGCTTTGCAATCGGCACTTATTGTGAATAAATACAACCCGCCAATTACATCTAGATTTGGTACAGAAACAATTCGCACTGTAAGAGAATTTCAAGAGGATAACAAACTAAGGATTACAGGGCGTGTAGGTTTCCTTGAGTGGAACGTTTTGTTTAAGCTCAAGTAAGGACTAACATAGGTCATCCAACCAGAAAAGTGGAGCCATGAAAAGAGTTAGTTTTTTACGTAAGCCAGTTGGCTTTGAGGGTAGATACACAGCAATTCCTAATACATGGGCCAGAGATGACCGTTTGGGTTATCGGGCCAAGGGCATACTGTTGCTCCTTATGAGTCACCAAAGCGGTTGGCGAATAAGTTTAGAGCACCTAGCTAACGATGGTCCTGATGGTATGACCGCCGTAAGAACTGCTATTGAGCAACTACAAGACAACGGCTATTTAGTCAGGCAACTCATCAGGGATGACAAGCAACGCATTGACGGTAGCGAGTGGATTATCCAAGACCCGTTTGACGGCGAAAACCTAAAAACGGAAAATCAAGAAGAAAACCTAATGACGGAAAACCCACTTACGGAAAATCGCAGACTTAAGAAACCTAATATAAAAGAAACCAATACTAAGAAACCTAAAGAACTTAGCTACTCAGATGTTTTTGAGGACTTCTGGAAAATGTACCCACGTAAAATCGGCAAGGGTGCTACCAAGGTTGCTTTTGATAAGGCACTAACCAAGGCCACAGCAGACGAGATACTTGACGGCTGTAGCCAGTACGCCCAAAGCGGTAAGCTTCCAGAGATGCAATTCATACCCCACCCGACCACTTGGCTAAATCAAGAACGTTGGTTAGATGACCCAAGCGGGTTAGCTACCAAATCAAACCCAACAGCTACCGCCGTAGACATCCTACGCAGGTCAGCCGAGATGAACCGAAAGGAGGTTGAATAATGGACATCTCCCAGACGGGGGTTATACTGGCTAAAATCGCCTTGATAGAAAACAGAGAAGCAACCAACGAAACCATTAGGGCATGGCACGAGATAATACAGGACTTGGTATTTGATGACGCTCTAGAAGCGTTAGTCAGGCACTACCGAAACAGCACCGATTCAGTCAAACCCGCACACATCGTACGGGGAGCCAGAGAAGTAAAAGACGAGCGTAAAAAAAGGATTGTCACATGACCCAAGTGCTTCACAACATAGAGGCAGAAAAAGCACTACTGGGAGCCGTGTTGCTTGAGTACAAAATACTTGAGGACATCACACTTACTCCAGAGGATTTTTACGATAACAAGCATGGTCGTTTGTTTAGGATTATGCGGCACAAGTTTGTAAATGGCGATGCCGTAGACGTGCTTACTATCTCCGCTGATGTTACGTTTCAGGAAATAAAAACCCTAGACCTAACTTACTTGCACGAGCTAATGACCATGACCCCAACCGCTGCCAACGCAACTTTTTACGCTGGAATTATCTACGAGTCAGCCGTTAGACGTAGGGTCCATGACGCTGCTCTGACCATTATGGATGACACCAAAAAAGTTGAGTTCAGTTTCCTAACAGAAACCGCTAGGGGCAAGATTGACTCGGCCTTGGGTATAAGAGCCAATACCGTTTCGTTTATCAGTGATGAGATTGGGGACACCCTTGACTCCATGTCACTACCGAGCCGAGCCCTCCCAACACCATGGGCCGTACTAACAAAAGCCATCGGTGGATTTAGGAGCGGAAGTCTTTACACTATTGGTGCAAGACCCGGAAAAGGTAAAACCTCTATTGGCTTGCAGTGTGCCATGGTCCTAAGCCGAGAGGGTGCTGTTGCGTTTTCATCACTTGAGATGCGTAGGCAGGAACTTCACAAAAGAATTATCTCTATTGGTGCATCCATACCCATGGACTCAACTATGAACAACAGACTAAGTGACCTTGAGTGGGAGCGGGTAGCTAGGCTTAGTGCCGAGATAAAACCCAACATCGCTATTGACGACAGGGCTGAAGTTAGTGTTCACGACATAAGGGCTTTTGCCAGAAGCGTGCATCGGGTTATGCCACTTAGTGGGGTGGTAGTTGATTACCTACAGCTAATGTCAAGCAGGGATAACAGACCCCGCCATGAGATTGTTGCCGAGATGAGCCGACAGCTAAAAATTCTAGCTAGGGATTTAGATGTACCCGTCATAGCCCTGAGCCAACTAAACCGTAATTCAGAGCAACGTGGGGATAAGCGTCCATCGCTAAGCGACCTTAGAGAGTCAGGAGCCATTGAGCAAGACTCGGACGTAGTAATACTTTTACACCAAGAAGATGATACGCTGATTCTTGACGTAGCAAAGAATAGGCAGGGGCCACCATCATTAGTAAGACTCAAATGGCAGGGAGAATTTGCACGGGCGGTGTCTTAGGTGCTGTCTGAGTTCTTGGTACTTACAGAGAAAGCCTCTGCATTACTTGATGAGCTTTACGATAAAGCCATTGAGGTTCAGGCTTTATGTATGCAAGCACCAATAATTTGGGATGCTGAAAACTCAGAGGATTTGACTACCGCTAAACGGGGTTGCAACGGCAGTAAGGGTGATGGTGTTAGCTCACCGATGCCACCATGTCCACTACGCTCACTGTGCTTGGAGGCGGCGATTGAATCAAACTCTACGCATGGTGTATGGGGTGGTCGTTCTCCGTCATCACGCATGAAGATGAGAGCAAAAAGAAACCGTCTAACTGATTAGCTAGACGGTTCATTGTAACTGGTGGTTAGTTTTTGTCCTCTACCAATACGAGATTAGTTCCAAACGCTTTAGAGGCAAGCTCTAAATAAGGCTCCTTTATGTTGGTTCCAAGTATCTTTACTCCCACCCACTCATCAACAGCTTGGTACATAACCTCTACCTCACCGCCAGTGATTTTGGACTTCCAGATTGTTCCTTTAGCCACACGTTTCATTTTTCACCTCCATCATTATTTTATACCTTGACCGCCTTACGAACACGAACTGCTCGCCAAGACTGTCCAGTCCAAGGATAAGTTGCCTCGGCAAAAGCTCTGGCTTCTTTTTCACTTGTGAACTCATAAGGTTGCACCCCTGAGCCACGAACCTCAATTTTCCAAACAAACATTACTTTTCCTCTCCTTAGTTGTCTTCTTCTTCGCACTCAAAGTCTGCTACTTCAATACGGTAGGCTATTGGGTCTACCGCCTTGAACACTTCAGCAGGGGCATAACTCAACTGTCCAAACACCACACGTGGGTAGACATCGTTGAACACCTCATCAAAACGCTCGTTCTTATCCAATTACTTCACCTTCTTTCCTGTCCTCTCCCTTACATACTTACTATAACACATTTATGGCACAAAATACAACTATTGAAACACCCCGTAAATACAAGGTTTTAGGGGTGATTTTAGGGGCCAAAATAAAGTTTGTAAATACTTGCTTTTCTCTCTAATTCATGTGAGGGTAAATCTATAGGCCAAGCAAGGCCTACAAATGAGAGGAAAACATGGCACACCAAATTGAAACTTATGAGGACCAAGCGGCCTTTGTAAGCGTAAGAGAAACAGCATGGCACTCACTGGGTACAGTGGTTCCAGATTCCCTAACAGCAGAAGAAGCACTACGGTTCGCAAAACTTAGTAATTGGAACGTTCGTAAAGAGCCAGTCTTTACAAAAGTTGGCGATGAGATTATTGAGATTGCAGACAGGTATGCAACAGTTAGGGATAACCCGTTCGTAGATAACCAAGCGGATGTACTTGGTGTCGTTGGGTCTAAATACACACCAATTCAAAACGAGGACCACGCCGACTTGCTAAACGCATTGGTAGACGAATCAGGTGCTCACTTTGAAACAGCGGGTAGCCTAAAAGGTGGTAGACAAACATTTATCACAATGAAGCTACCTGACCACATAAACATCGGTGGAGTAGACAAAGTAGAAACTTACATCGCAGCACTAAACAGCCACGATGGCACTAAGGCTTTCCAATTTATTGTGACACCAGTGCGTATCGTATGTGCAAATACTCAGGCGGCAGCACTTAGAGCCGCTAAGAGCAGGTTCAGTGTTCGCCACACTAAGAGTGGTAAAGACGGAATCATTAGTCAGGCAAGGGACACACTACAGATGACCTTCAACTACCTAGATGCTTTTCAGGTAGAAGCTGAGAAGATGATTCAGACCACACTTGATGAGGCTAAGTTCTACGAAATCATCGAGCAACTTTACGCTATGCCAGATGACCCAAGCCAAACAATCCAGACCCGTACCGAAAGTAATCGGAACAGTTTGATGGAGTTGTTCTTGGACAGCCCAACCAACACAGAGATTAGAAATACAGCGTGGGCTGGCTACCAAGCAGTGACAGAGTATCTAGACCACTTTGTCACTACCCAAGGTAAGTCTGCTAGTCAGATGCAGAAGTACAGAGCGATGGCCGTAGCCTCTGGTACATCAGATGACATGAAAGCCAACGCTTTCAGATTGCTAAGCCGAGTCTAAAAAAGTACGGGGGTCACCAAGGTGTGGCCCCCGCTCTACAAATTTGAAAGGAAAACAAATGTCAAATGACCGCTCCAAACAATTTCTAAAAGCCCTACACGCCGTTCAGGACTACAGGGATACACAAGGCCAAGAAGTTTCTAATTCTAATAAATTTGTGGTGATAGCTAATACGGTACTGATACTAGAAGCCGACACAGCACAGGCAGCTTTTGAGAGAGCTTATGACGACCTAATCCCAGCTAGGTTAGCCAATGAGGAAAACTGGAACCTAGATACAGTAGAGATGCGAGTCTTTGACTTTGATACTGGTCGCTGGCTAACTGCCGAGAACTGGAGGGAGCAAACAAATGTTTAGATGCCAACACTGTAAGGCCACTATTTTTCTTGACTGGGAGCGTAGGGGTTGGACTCCAGTAGTAAATAAAACTTGTTATCAGGGGCAATCACATGAACCACAACAACTAGCCGAGTTCTATAGATACAAGGATGGTTATGAGGAGCTGTTCGCTACCCAAGACCTAATCCTTATACGTAATGGCGAGATGAGGCTAAGGACACAGGGTGGTGATGTTTTTCTACACTATACAGACCAAATTCTAAAGGCGGGTATCAACAACGATGATGAGCTGACCCAGCTTTACCACACAGAGGCCTTGGTAGTAATCAACACCCCTTGGTTTGAGATTATAGATAAATCAGACCCCCTTGGCTACGCTCAAGTTTATGACAGTCTTGATGAGGGCTTGCGGGTATTATTTCTAACACAGGACAACCTAGACACAGCTAAACTAGAGTACCAAAGACTAACAAATCCAAGCGAATAACAGTAGACTAAACAAGTTGCCACATAGACAGGATTCCAAATGAAAATAGAAATGCGTAAAATTAGTGACTTGGCTTTAGATGCTGATAACGCCAGAGAGCATGACGCTCCTAGTTTGGCTGCCATTGTAAAAAGCCTTGAGGCGTTCGGACAGCGGAAGCCCATTGTTGTGAATAAAGCTGGCCTTGTAATCGCTGGTAATGGCACACTTGAAGCTGCTGGGTTGCTGGGTTGGAAAGAGATTGCCGTAGTGGAAGCACCAGCAGACTGGGATGACGCTACACAACGGGCCTACGCTATTGCAGACAACAGAACTGGTGAACTATCTGCTTGGGATAGACCAGCCCTGCTTGACGCTTTGCAATCATTACCAGAGCCACTACTTGAATCAGTTGGTTTTGATGAAAAGGAGATTGACTCACTAACAAAAATTTGGGGTGAGGCTCCTAACCTAGACGCACTTTATGACCAGATAGGTGAACCTACAGAGGAAGATGGTATGACCCGTATAACTATCTACGTACCGTTCCTGACAGCAGAGAAATGGAAAGCCGCTCTAAAGGCAACTGGGTTATCAGATGTAACGGCGGCCACAAGCAAGGCCATAGATGCTGCCTTTGAGAGTTTGACTTGACACAAGACCCCATCAAGCTAAGGTATCCCGTAAATTCCCTAGCTAGTTTTCATTACTTCAAGAGCAAAGACATCGCAGAGATGCAGGGTTGGGGTCTTAGGCTAATCGGGGACAGCGGTGCTTACTCAGCAGAAACCCAAGGCAAGCCAATAGACATTGAGGCTTTCATAAGGTGGGGTCATAAGTGGAAGGAAAACTTGGCTTGGTTAGCCAGTCTTGACGTCATTGGCGACAAGGACGGTAGTTGGGATAATTACAAATACCTAAAAAGCCAAGACCTAGATATAATTCCGACAATACATTACGGGTGTGACCCAAAAGAATTAGACCGCTACGTAGATGACGGTGTAAATTTTCTAGGTCTGGGTGGTATGGTATCTAAAAAATCTGAGAGCCAAAGACTACTACGCTGGACACTTGCTGTTTTTAAGTACGCTAGGGATAACTTTCCAGATGTAAGGTTTCATGGTTGGGGTGTTACTCATCCACAACTAGTGTTGAATCTGCCTTGGTACTCAGTGGACTCATCTGGATTCTCGTCAGCCTACAGGTTTGGCAGACTTAGCCTTTTCAATCCAAAGACTGGTAAAAACATCGGCATCAACCTAGACGGTAAAGAAATCTACCAGCACACAGAGCTACTTAGAAAAGTCTATAATTGTGACCCCGATGAGGTAGCTATCTCAAATACACACACAAGGCGACAGTTAGTTAGATTATCCGTAGCCTCAGTTCAGCAGATGGAAAATTTTCTAAGACACAGACATAATGTCAGTCCACCGTCTTACGGGGTCAATCCTAAAGTTGAGGTAGCTGGCCCACACATACACGTAGCGGGGTCTGCCGAAAAGGACTTCAACAGCATGGGCCGTACCGTTGGACCGTCTGTACACTTTGTAGATACCTACATTGGTCACCTAAAAATGACACAAGATTTATAGACACGCTGTAAGTTAGTTTGATACAGTTTATAGCACAAAAGCACTACACTAGATAACAAGGAGATTAGATGCCAGAAGTTACTTTGATTGTGTCAGGCGGTATGGACTCAGCCACACTCGCCTACTACTACGCCAGTAAAGAGATGGATGTTCATTTAGTGGGGTTCAATTATGGTCAGCGTCACTCCAAAGAACTTCTTAGTTTAGAACTTATTGCTAAGGCCCTTGATGCCTCTTGGCAGGTTGTAGACCTTACAGCTCTAAAGTCTGCTCTAGCTGGGTCAAGTCTTACGTCCGATGACGTTGAAGTACCAGACGGACACTACGCCGAGGAAACCATGCGTATTACCGTAGTGCCTAACCGCAACGCAATCATGCTGGCTATCGCCACTGGCATAGCAGTATCACGTGGGTCTGAGTTTGTAGCTACTGGCGTACATGCTGGCGACCACTACATCTACCCAGACTGCCGACCTGAATTTATTGAGGCCATCTCGGAAGCATTTGTCTTAGGTACAGACGGTCACGCCGACAAAAACTTTAGGGTAGAGGCTCCGTTCGTACAGATTACAAAAGCTAAGATTGCCGAACTAG